>Ga0163144_10006723_pt1 | contig 25314 bp, 14 predicted proteins | sample OliLak19BULKMAT1_FD_123175 | JGI IMG/M metagenome (GOLD analysis project Ga0163144, IMG submission 123175) | Freshwater microbial mat bacterial communities from Lake Vanda, McMurdo Dry Valleys, Antarctica - Oligotrophic Lake LV.19.BULKMAT1 | ecosystem: Environmental > Aquatic > Freshwater >... | reverse complement strand
GATTCCTAAACTATAACCTTCGGTTTTGATACCGGCCGCAACTGATACTTCGGTAAACACGTTTTTATCATTTCTGTAAAGCTTTACACTGGCAGGTGCTGTACCAGAGCTATCTGTTTTCTTAGGAAAATTTGGATTGCTGTTATCCTGGTAATGATTGATTAATAACATATCCAAATCGTCATCTCTGTCGTAGTCAAAAAAGGCGGACTGGGTGGTATAGTTTGTATCTGCCAAACCGTATGCTGCGGCTTCATCTTTAAACCTTGGTATCCCATCCTTGTCAAGGCCCTTGTTTACAAAAAGCTGGTGCCTTCTTCTTACAGTATCTTTATAACCTGCGTAGGAAATATACATATCCAAAAAGCCATCATTATTGATATCTGCAACGGCGATTCCTGTGGCCCAGTTGGTGGTTGTAACACCAGCTTTTTCAGTAACATCATCAAATGAAATTTTTTCAGAAGCGCCCCGGCCTTTATTTAAGTAAAGCTTACTGGAAACCTGGTTGCCGGTAAAATATAAATCTGCAAAACCATCATTGTTAAAATCTGCCGCAGCAACACCACCACCGTTGTAGAAATAATTGTATTGAAGAATGTCTAAATCCTTTTCGTTGTGAATATTGTTTGCAAAATGGATGTTAGTTTCTGCGGCATCCAGCTGGTTGAAGAGCCTCGGACTGTTGTTGGGCCTGCATGAGCAAAAGAAGATTGCAATGAATACACCGCCCCATATTTTTGATTGTAGTAGCCACTGCTGCATAATTCCTGAGTAAAAAAAATTTTAGAAAAGGAAAGATAGTAATGTTTAAAGTAAAAGCACAGAGGATAAACTCTGTGCTTTTACTTGTTGGTGTGCTTATGTTTTGAAAAAAGTGCCTGTACGAAAGTTATTTAATACCCATTGGTGCATAAATTAGGATTCACGTCACGCTCTCTTGAAGGGATGGGCAAATGCTCCCATTTAGGCAACATTGTAATATTGTAATTATCCTTCAGAAACTTGGCGGCTCTGCCAGTACGTGTTAAATGATACCAAAATCCAGGCTCAAGCATCAATTCATGCCTTCTTTCATTCATTAGATCTGTCATAAATACTTCTTTGTCTGAGGAAACCGCTTTAGGAGCTAATTTTGCTCTTATTCTAATTTTATTCAATTGTGCATAAGCATCTGCCTGCTGCCCCCGGTTAAACTGAATTTCTGCATAATTCAACAGCACTTCAGCAAAACGCATCATTATAATGTTTTCACCTGCTGGTAATCTCGATACACCATACCAATATTTTGTAGAGTATCCAAATTCGGTTCTCTTAGCTAAAAAGTCAACATCTTTCGGCCAATCTTTGGCTTTGAAAGAATCTGTCATCAGTTCTCCTTTGTAAGCCTCCGGATACTTGATAATTAGTTTTTTTCTTCTATCATCACCAGGCTCATAGCTGCTTAACGCTGCAGGGCTAATGATATAATTTCCCCATCCTCCAAAATTCACCCAGGCATCACCAATACCAGGCGGGGCTGTTTGCGTTGGCATGGTATGCCCGTTGTGTGGTGCCTGACCTCCCCAACCAACCCACTTATCAGCAGATTTTGGACTAAATTGAACCTCAAAAACTGACGACGTGAGATTTCTGTTTTTTGCAGAGAATTCATCTCTTACATCAGCTTTCAATTCATATTTAGGCTTTGTAAGTGATAACAGCCTTTCCGATGCAGCTCCGGCAGTTGGCCAATCCTGGCTGTACATATTTGCGAGGGCCAGATACCCTAATGCGGAACCTTTGCCAACTCTGCCTAAATCGGCACCTGCCCACTCCTGAACTTCAGGTAATTTATCAGCGGCATCTGTAAGATCTGCTATTACCTGTTTTAATACATCGGCTTGCGGAGTACACGACATACTATTTTGAGTTGTTGTGTAGCCCTGTAAAGGCATAGGTATATCGCCAAACCCTTGAGTCAGGTGGAGGAAGGCAAAACCTCTCAGGAATTTCACTTGCCCCATATCTCTGTTTTTTTCCACATCGGTAAGTATACCTGGTTCAACACCCTCTAATTTGCCTATTACTATGTTGGCGTTATTCACGATCTTATAAAGTTCCCGCCAGTTTTCATCCGAGAGAAAATACGTATTGTCAAACAGGCGATCGAAGGAAACTGCATTTCCTTCTCCATTGGACACATCATTTGATATAAAACCAGGAAGTCTTATGGTTGTTTCAAAGGCGCTTTGCAGGTTTACATAAGCACCTGCTACACCGGCGTCAAAATCTGCTTTTGAGTTATAAGCTGTAGCATCATTAATGGTTCCATCATTTGTTGTTGCATCAAAAAAACTCTTTTTACAGGAGCCGATGCTTAATACAACCGCTGAAATGAGTAATAGAAAAAATAATTTGTTTTTCATTGTTCTACTTTTTAATTGTTTTAAAATTGCGCTGTAAGTCCAACAGTAAACATTCTGGCTGTTGGATACCTGCCATAATCAACCCCTGCTACTCCAACGTTACCGCTACCAGTGCCTCTGCTGTTTCCTACTTCAGGATCATACCCCGAGTAATTAGTTATTGTAAAAAGGTTTTGCCCGGCTACATAAACTCTTGCGGCACTAGCACCAATCTTGTTCATAATTTTTACAGGCATTGTATACCCTATCTGAAGATTACGCAGTCTTAAGAATGATCCGTCTTCTATATAAGTATTAGAAAACCACCGATTGGATTGAATTGACTTTGAAGAATTTCTTGGGAACTCATTACTTGTTCCTTCACCCTTCCATGCGTTCAGTATGTTGGTAGAAGCGTTTACCAGACCTGGATTTCTAAAGTTTACAGACGACGTAAAATAGCTGGTCATATTGGCAATTTCTACATTACCCTGCCCATTGAAGAAAGCACTGATATCAAAACCTTTATATTCAGCTCTTGCATTTAAACCATATATATATCCTGGTAACCCATTTCCAATGATTGTTCTATCGTCATCATTTAGCTTACCATCATTATTAAGATCCTTGTATTTCCTGTCTCCAGGCTCTGCAAACTGAAAGCCCATGGCTTTGTATTTTGTAGCCTCATCAGCATTTTGTATAATGCCATCCGTTACAAAACCCCAAAAATTACCAAATCTTTCTCCAACCTGGCTACGTGATGTTGCCTTCATTTCACTAATTGCCGAAATATTCTGAAATACAAAGCTTTTATCATCACCAGGAGTTAAAGCGGTTACTTTATTTTGTAGCGTGGAGAAATTAGCATTTACAGAAAAATTTACTGCACCAATTTTCTGGTTGAGCCCAAGATTTAACTCGATGCCACTGCTTTGCATTGAAAAAGCATTTTTTATCAGACTGCCACTAAATGGAGCGGCATAGAATGGAACAGGCACATCACCCAACAGATCCTTAAGCACTTTCCTATAAACATCTACGCTCAGCGTTATTTTGCCCTTTAAAAAAGATGCATCAAGGCCGATATTTCTTTCTACATTTCTTTCCCAGTGTATACTATCATTTCCCAAAACAGTTGGCCTTAAACCCTGAACCAATACGCCGTTAAATGTGTAAGCATAATTACCTCCGGCAGTGCCGTATTGGCTAAGATATTGCAGGTCTGGTATATTTTGATTACCTACAGCACCATAGCTGGCTCTAATCTTTAACTCATCTACAAATGAAACAGACTCCATGAATTTTTCCTTTGAAATTCTCCATCCTACTGAAACGGATGGAAAATTGCCCCAGGTTTGTTTAGGGCCAAACTTAGATGTACCATCTCTTCTAAAAACCCCGGAAAGCAACAAACGGTCATCATAGTCATACTGTACCCTGGCAAAATAAGACAAAAGGCTGAAAGGAATATACTCATTACCTTGTGGCCGTCCAGATAAATCAGTAGCTGCTGTTATGGAATTTTGATTTAGTGGTGCACCAAATGCATTAACGTTTAGTGATGACCCTTTAAATTTTAATGCATCTGAACCAATTACGCTGGAAATACTGTGCTTGCCAAATTCCGTAGAATAGGATAGCGTGTTAACCCAATTCCACTGGCTGGCCTGGCTAAAGGACGAACCAATATTTGTACGGTCGTTTAAACCCCCACCACCGTTTGAAGCAGGTGATGGCACTTTGTTATTTCCGCTTACTCCAAAACCATTTTCAGTTGTATACCCGATTAATGATTTAAATTTTAATCCTTTTATTAATTCAAGTTCTCCAAATGCATTAGCCAGCAATTGTGTTCCTCTGCCTCTGCTGAAGAAGTGATTATTTGCAACATAAACGGGGTTGTTGCCAATACCAGCATAATAAAGATTTTGTCTGGTGTTAAAAGCATAGCCCTCAAAACCATATAAATGGCTACCAATTGGCCCATCAGTACTAGCATACAAAGGATTGGTAGGTTGTGCCTGCAGAATGCTGATAATTGCACCTGTATTATCATCCTGCGTTCTGATGCCCGATTTTTGATCAGTATTGAAATTGACATTTACACCAACTTTTAAGCGGCTGGAGATGTCATAATCCGAATTAAAGCGGCCTGTAAATCTTTTAAAAGAGGCATTATTGGAAACCACGCCTTCCTGGCCAGTATACCCAAAGGATAAGAAATTCCGGGATTTTTCTGACCCACCGCTTATGGAAATATTATAATTACTCATAGGAGCTGTTCTAAAAATTTCATCCTGCCAATCTGTGCTTGTAACAATTTCCGGATTCAACCATTCGGGATTGGGGGTTTGGCCGCCATTAACAAGGTTTTCATTTGCCACTCTGGCAAATTGTGATCCGTTTAATAAAGAAAGCCTTTTTGGAACAGTTTGCATTGCCGTGTAAGCATCAAGATTTACTTTTAACTTTCCGGTTTTTCCTCTCTTTGTAGTTACTAAAACTACTCCGGCAGAACCTCTCGACCCATAAATGGCAGCAGAAGCAGCATCTTTCAAAACATCAATACTTTGAATATCACTTGGGTTAATTGCACTAAGCTTTACAGACATTGGTATGCCATCAACAACTACTAGTGGATCACTTCCCCTTGTAATAGAGGCAACACCACGAATACGGATAGACACATCTGCTCCAGGTTCTGCAGAATTCTCAGCCACCTGCACACCGGCGATGCGACCCTGCAAGGCCTGGTCTAAGCCTACAACAGCTACTTGCTTAATTTCCCGGGAACCTATTCGTCCCATAGCACCGGTTACTTTGCGGGCTCTTTGTGTGCCATAACCTATCACCACCACATCATCAAGTGATTGTACTAACTGGCCTAATTGAATGTTAATTTCTCTTTGATCGCCTACTCTGGACTGTTCCGTAGAAAACCCTGTTGAAGAGAATACAATAATTGCATCCTTAGACCTAACAGTTATTTTGTACGTACCATCTTCACCCGATATAGTTGTGTTCTTCGATCCTTTCTCCGATACACTAACAAGAGATAATGGCTGATTCTTTTCGTCTACAATTTTACCAGCAACAACAATCCCAGCTTCTTGTGCCATTGACCGGGAAGATTGAAAAGTAAAAAAAAGCAGCATAAGAACAGAGCAGATAAAATTTAATTTAATTTTAATCATACAGCTTTGGGTTTTTTATTTTTTTGAATGGTTAATTAATCAGCAATAAATTAATACAAGAAAAATTTTGAATAGATGTGTGATAGGAGTTAAAGTGATATTCATATATAACAGGCATCTGTTTTTACAAGCAACGTTTATAAAACTATGTTTACTTTTTAAAATCATGCATCATTTTGCCGGCAAGTTCTAGTACTATTCTGCCATGTACTAAAAGGGCAAGACTTTACGAAAAATTCCATACGAAGAAGAAAACATAGTGAAATTTATGACCGTGCTAAAGCCAACCGTTTGTTGAAATTGATTTAACAAAAGTAGAATGAAGCAAAGCACAAAAAATTCATGTACTTACCCAAAATCAATATTATTTTGGCAAAACGATCAATGTTCCGTTGTGTGTATAATTTACATGTAATTTGTTAAGTAAAAAACCATACGACACTTTACATAACCGATGCTTGAATAGTATTGTTGTCAGCAGAAAAATTAAAAAATACGTAAACAGAATTATAAGTAATTTCTATTAAAAAAAATAAATATTATTGCTTTCCATCCATCATTCATGAATTTTTATTTTATTTATCAAAAAAAAAGTTTGTTGACTTTTTCAATAAACTTTTTTTGTAAATATTTTTGTATACCCCATTATAAAATATAATAAATGGCGGTTAAACTTCTCATTTAAAAGCACCTTCAATTTTAAATACCCAGGCATCTTTGCATGGATTGTTAGATGGATTAATTGATGGTGGCTGTAGGGTAAGCAACCCGTTTTTCAAGCGTGCTTTTACAGGCAATGAAGAACCAAGCAGGCTTACCTTTTTAAAGTTTTTAATTCCCGGAACTATTAGTTTTTCTGCCTGCCATTTGGTTGTAAGTACAAATAAATCGTTTCCCTTTGCAGTATAAAAAACAGTTTGTCCCTGTTGTGCTTTGGGCATATCTTTCCAGGTGCTGGTTCCGTAAATTGCTTCTCCGTTTACTTTTAACCAGTTGCCAATATCTGTAAGTCGTTGCTGCATAATTACAGGTATAGTACCATCTGGTTTTGGGCCAATATTGAGGCAAAGATTTCCCCCGTTTGCAACAATGGTAATTAATAAATGAACTAACTCCCCGGACGATAAATAGTTGTTCAGGTTTTCTACCCGGTTGTATCCAAATGAAGTACCAATCCCCCTTATTTCTTCCCATGGATGTGCAGCCAGTTCACTTGCTTTTGTATCGCCTGCTTTAATGCCATATTCACTTGAATAAAATCCACCATGTACCCCTCTTGTTTCTTTTCCCCAGCGGTCGTTTACCACTACTGTTTCTTTAACTGGCGATTCATTGTACAACCATGATAAAAAGTTTTCGCTCTGCCATACACTACTGGGTTGTTCCCATTCGCCATCAGGATAAATGAGCTCCGGCTGATACCTGGTAACAAGGTCTTTTAATTGTGGTAGCATGTGTTGGCTTACATATTGATCCGGATTGTTTTTATACAAAGGATTAAACCATTCGTATAGAGAATAATACATGCCCATGTGAAGACCTGCTTTTTTTACAGCCGTTGTAAGTTCGCCGCACAAGTCTTTATGTGGGCCAATGTCCACACTATTCCAGTTCCAGCTTTGCTGGCTGGGCCACAGGGTAAAACCCTCATGATGTTTAGAAGTAAGCACTACATATTTAGCGCCTGCATTTTTAAATAATTCAGCCCATTCTGTTGGATTAAAATTTTCTGCTTTAAACATCGGGGCAAAATCCTGGTACTTAAAGCCTGCACCATACATTTTATTATGATGGTTGAGAAACATTTTATTTACATCTGCTTTTTGCTCATTAGGATCCGTCAAGCCATTGATACGTGGCCAGTACCATTCTGCATACTTTGCATACACGCCTATATCTTCATTAGCAGGTGCCCATGCCGGAACTGCATAAACGCCCCAGTGTATAAATATGCCAAACTTGGCATCTGTAAACCATGCAGGCACTGGTCTTTTATCGAGCGATGTCCAGTTAGCCTGGTACACCTGGCAATAGCCACAGTAGTTTAACACTAATAAAAAAACAAACAGCACAATTTTTTTTAGATGATACATTTTTAAAAGAATTAAATTTAAAAAAGACATAAAGCTATTGAAACAACTACATTAATAAAAAAGCTGCTGTTTGCTTTAATAAATTAAATAAACAGCAGCATTATTACCAAAACAACAAATGAAATATTTATTTCACTATTAAATTTATCTCTTCATCCATCAGGTTACCAGCTTCGTTTGAAATTGTTTTTAACCTTACCAGATACGCACCCGGCTTTAAGAAGGTTAAATTGAATTTTTCTACCTGGGTGCTGGAAGCAGTTGTAATTCTGATATTTTTTTGGAACACCGACCTGCCCCTTGCATCAAAAATAAACATGCCGATTACCTGCCCAACTCCGGGGTTTTTAAACTTAACAGCAAATCGTCCATCCTCTGATGGATTGGGGAAGATGACTGCCCGTGGCCCGCCAATAATAGGTATGATGACAAAGTCTGCACTGGTGCTTGCTCCCTTAGTGGTGCCTATATAGACAACCGCTTTAATAGTAAGTGAATTTCTGATGTTGATAGGACGGGTGTAAACAGGCGAAGACAAAGTAGGTTCGGTACCGTTAGTAGTATAATAAATAGTTGTACCTGCAAAAGTCGAGCTTAGGGTTACATTTACTTCATCCACAAATGTGCCGCCTGCCGGAGACATGGTAATATCTGCCGACGGTGTGTTGTTGTAATACAGAGATGTAGCGGGGAAATTTTGTTTTGTTACCCCAGGCCCCTGAAATTTTACAATAAATGTTTCTCCACCGCCGCCTTCCATAAACTCAGTTCTAAAGGCATGTTTACCTTTTTTAAGACCAATGGTGCCGGTTCTTTCGGTTGGTGGTTGTAGAAAGTTATTATCTACCACCAGTTGGTTGCCAATATAAAACAAGCTGTTATCATCCGAAGTAGTAAAGAATTTATAAATTCCGTTAGTAGGAATATCTATAAACCCGGTAAACTGAAACAGGAAATTATCGGGTCTGTATGCAGGATATAATCCTACCAAATTAAAAGTATCTGTTCTTACAGGCGTTAACAAAGAAAGATCGGGGATTAGAGAATAATTAAGTACCGGGTCGTATTCATAATATTTTCTGATTACACCGGGTAACACATACAAAGGATTTTCCGGGTCTCTTAAAATTGTGCCGGGAGGCAATACAAAGATGGTGAAACTTGCAGAGGTAGATGCACTATACCTTACGGCGCTTGCAAAAGTCCTTGCTTTAAGTGTTGCCGACTGCGTTAATTTAATTGGTCCGGAATATAAAAGAGATGACGCTGTAGGGTCGGAACCATCGATGGTATATCTTATAGAAAAAGCAGCACCAACAGAATCTGAGAAGATATTTACAGTAACAGAGTCGTAAAATTCACCCCCATTGGTAACAATCCTTGGGCTTGGCAAATCGGGTGTTCCAGGCGACCACACTACACCTCCAAACTCGAAGGCACCTAAGTCAACCGCAGGGCCTACAATTGGGTCATTAAAAGGAGCAAAATCAATCCCTGTATTGATGGCATCAATGGCAGTTGATTTTAAAGTGTAATTATTTGTTATGGTATCTGTAAATATATTAAAGGCAGTAGCACCCTGCGCATCCATAATGTTATTTTCTATTACTGCATTGCGGAGTGTACCAAAACTGCAACATACAATATTTGGGGTATTGCTCATAATATTATTGCGGATGGTATCTTCTTCGCCAGTACCACCATTATAATTACCGATTGCATTATCGGTAGGTACACCAGAAAGAAACACGTTATTGTAAACATTTACCTGTTTGATATGATTCATCAACATAGGACCGGCAATGTCATACACAACATTATGGTCTACGATATATCTGCCAGCGTACAAATCTGCTCCACCACCAAAATCTAAATATATACCATGGCGGGCATTTTCTGTTTTACCTTCAGCGGTTGTATTGTAAATAACATTGTGGTCAATTCTTGTCCATTGGCCATCTACTGCCACCATGTCAATTACACCACTATCCCAAGACCTTACCAATGCATTTGTAATTTTATTGTGGTGGATACGGGCAACGCCTTTATGTACCGGATTGAAATTTTTGAACCCTTTAAAATTAATTGCCATTACGGTTGTGTTGCTGATCGTGTTGTAGCCTATTTCACAATCCTGGCATATCGACTCTGTGTTAACAGCACCTGAGTTGGTACAATTATAGTTTGCATCCAGCACTGTATTATTTAGTAACTTATTGCCATACCCAATCATACATATACCTGGCCCTGCTGAGTATTGGAAGCTGCTATTTTTCAGCACATTGTTTCTTCCGCTTAGCACTAGCCCCGTATTGCCCGACCATTGGCTTTGCCAGTTACCCGTTTGGTCTGTAAAATGAGAAATGTATTTTACCTTGATACCATCAATAACAATATCATGTGCATCTTCTACCACTTCTATTCTTCTTGTTTTATACTTTTCATCAGTTACAATGGCACAGGCAAAAAAGTTAAAATCTTTAATGGTATAATTACTCCTGTTATTTTCAGGGTCGCTTGAATGAAAAGACAGTGAGCGTCTTTTGGCTTCTATCATATTGGCTGCGGTTGCGGTAGCAGCAGGAACCTCGCCGTTTAAAGTTCTTACAAAAAGGTTGGTGCCTGCTTTGTACCATTCGCCTTTACCCAGTATTGCAACAATACCACCCGATGAAGAGATACCCGACGCTGTGGGATTAAACAGATAATACTGTGTTTTATCACCAAGGCCCCATGGTATATTGCCCAGCCTTGGCGGCTCCCTAAAGTTCACTGTTATGGTATGTGCAGATGTTGATGTAGCGATCACTTTACCGGTCCACCCTTGTCCATCTGCTCCATTGTGAGAAAGGTTTACCCATATATCGGCACCCACCCATCTTGTGGCAGGTTCATTAAAATCCAGATCATAAATAATGAAATTATTACCTGAGGCAGTTACCGCATCTGCCTTTGCATCCGACGGATTAATTACATCTGCGGATGTTTGTTTCGGCCATCTTACAAGGTTAAGCATTTTACCATCCTGAAAAATTTGATTGGCATCATCTGCGTTCCAACTCATGGTAGTTCTATAAAGTCCCGGTGCCTGTAATATCCAGCCAGTCAACTGATCAGCGCCGGTGATGGTAACTTCCTCTCCATTGAATGGTTGATAGGTAACGCCATCTGCCGCCATTTTTATTTCTTCTCTGTACAAGCCTTTGCGAACAAAAACCGTTTTGCCGGCAGTTGCAATTGTAGCAGCTTGCTGGATACTTTTATATGGATTGGCAAAAGTGCCATCTTGTATGGTGCTTACGCTGTTAGTATCTACATAAAGGGCATTGGCGTTGGCACAAGGTGTAGTAACTGCGGAGAGTACATTACTCAGTCCGCTTACATTGCCTGCTGCATCTTTTGCCTTTACAGTCATTTTATAAAAACCACAGGTAAGTCCGGTTAAGTTAAAAGTATTAGTGGCCGACGTACCCGCAGATACACCGTCTTTAAAAATTTCATATTCAGAAACACCGTAATTATCTGTAGATGGATTCCATGTAAACGTGAATCCTGTTGCAGTGTTTGCACTATAAGCCAATCCTGCCGGAACAGAAGGTGCATCGATATCCGGTGCCCCTCCATTAAAGCTGATATAATCAATATTGAGATTGCCATTATCAGCAGCATCAAACTGGAATTTAATGATATTGCTACCTGCATTTACGTTTACTGTTTCCACTTTATTGGCCCATGTATCCAGGTTGGCTGTGGCTGCAAAACTTACCTGCCGTATCCTTGTTCCATTCACATAAAGCGACATTGTTCTTGCGCTATTAGCGTTGGCATATCTGCATACCAGTTCTTTATCACCGGCAGTGATTGCAGACACGGTGAATGTTACAGAATTGCCCTCTGCCGTTACACTTGTCCAAAAACCAGTACCAGAGAATCCGGGGCGGTTGGATGCCACAACTCCACCTGTTCTTACTGCATCTTCTGCTTCGTAAGTAACAGCACAGGATGCCGTAGTTATATTAGTTGCCGTACTTAACACACTGTTATTTCCTGCTAAATCTCTTGCCCTCACGGTCATTAAACTTATACGCTGGCATATTAAACCGGCCACATTAAATGAAGTCGTTGTACTGGTGCCTATGGACACTCCATCTCTAAAAATTTCGTAACCCGTTACTCCAAAATTATCAGTTGATGCAGTCCAGCTTAGTGTGAAACCGGAGGTAGTAACAGCGCTTGCTATAACACCCGTTGGAGCAGTGGGCGCAGTAGCATCTACACAAATACCAGTAGTAACAACTAACGCCGTACTTGCAACACTGGCATTGCCTGCGCCATCTTTTGCCTTAACTGTAATGGTGTACGGTGTTTCGCAAACTAACCCTGTTAAATTAAATGTGAGATTAGCAGTACTACCAGCTAAAAATCCGTTTCGGAAAATTTCATAACTGGTAACACCTACATTATCTGTTGCAGCAGTCCAGGTAAGTGTGAAAGCAGCAGGTGTAATATTGGAAGAAACAAGCCCAGTTGGTGCTGATGGTGCTACCACATCGCAAGCCGAGGTATTAACAACAAGCGGAGTAGTTAAAGCGCTTGCATTACCGGCAACGTCCTTAGCCTTTACAGTAACAGAATTTGCTGTGGCGCAAAGTATGCTGGTAAAATTAAAGGTAGTGAGTGTCGTGATTCCTACTGACACCCCATTATTAAAAACCTCATATCCGGCAACACTTGAATTGTCGGTACTGGCCGTCCAGCTCACAGTAAAACTTGTAGGTGTTATTACACTTGCCGTTAAGCCAGTTGGTGTGGTTGGTGCTTCTGTATCAATCACACTGCTACCTGTGAGTCTGGCAACGCCCAATAAATTGGGGAATTGATACGCATCATCAATGGTGCCATACCACATTTTTTTAGCATCAAAACTACCAGCAGCAGCTACATCAATATCCACAATATCCAAATCGAAGCCAAATAAGGTACCTGCCGCTCCAGAGCCGCCTATAGTAGCCCATGGGATAGAAGCTTCCAGGATGTAACCGTCTGTAGTAGCTTTGGATTTATACACTACACCAGCTACAGCGTTGTTTTTATATTCTTTAAATAAATCCGTATGGGCGGAAAAAACAAACTGGAAATCTGTAGTTCCGTAAGAACCAGGTGCCTGCCAGCCAATATCCAGGTACATTTCAATACCATCATTTTGCCAGGCTTCTGTCATAGAATTTGTTCTGGAAATGTCATCTTTCACTTCTGCCAGTAAATACAGTTTATTGTTATCTGCAAGTAAACGGAAAGTGCCAGACAAATCTTCATCATTTGTTACAGTCCCACGGGTTAAATTTGCGGCAGTGTAGGTAACAGCGTTAGCCCACAATGCATCCAGGTTACCATCTATAGCAGGAGCAGTAGTGGCTGTATTTACCTGCAACGCAGGAAAGGTATTAACGATAAGTGAACTGCTTGCAGCGCTGGACGTGGTGGCATTTTTAGCCTTTACTGTCATTGTATAGGCTGTACCAAAAGTAAGACCTGCTATTTTAAGGTTTGTAACAGCGGCCGTAGTGGTGCCAAACGAAATGCCATCTTTAAAAACTTCATAGCCTGTAATACCGGCAGAAGTGGAAGCTATCCAGGATAGTTTAAAATCTTTAATTCCAATTTGACTGGCATTTAAACCAGTGGGTGCATTGGGCGCCTGCGCAAAAATACCATTGGATACAAAGAGCAGCAACATAAACATTGCACAATGAATTGCGGCGCCCTTAACTGACTTGGTACAAGTTGTGTACATGGGTTTTATTCTTTAATTGTTATCAGAAATTAGGTGTAATTAATTTGTATTTTGAGAAGGCTTTATTTGCTGGCTTTTGAAAGTTCAAACAGCACACTCCACCTGAAAGTATTAGCAAGCGGGCTAATAACCAGGTTTTTTCCAGCAGGTACCAGGTAAGAAAAATTAAAAGCTGCCACCTTATTTTTTAACCCCACTCCCATGGTGTAATATTGCCTGTTGCCCTGAAGTTCACTTTCGTAAAAATAACCTGCCCGTAAAAAAAATTGTTGGTTGTACCCATACTCTGCTCCAGCAGATACAGTGTAAGAATCATTGGGCTTAAACCAACTATCAACCACACCAAAGGATTTATATGTTGCCAGGCTGGTAGAATCTTTTGGATAATCTCCTGTATAATCAAGCCCCGGCACCAGTTGTTTATTTGCATCAAGCGCAAGGGTGATTTTATTATTTACATCCAATACAGCAGTGTAAGCTATACCAATACCAATATTAGCAGGTAAAAAATCTTTGTCATTAATGCTGTTGGTGTAGGCAATTTTAGAGCCGAGATTAGCAATATTTAAGCCCCAGCAAAATCCACCTCCATCCTCCGCTATACCATTATGAAACAGAGATATATCTGCAGCTACCGCATTACCAGCTTCGTAATTGGTGCCATTGATAGTGCCGGTAGCAAGGTTAGAATTGATGTATTTAAGTGTGATGCCCAACGCAAGTTTTTTTGACAACTTTCGGATATAACCAATATCCAATGCAAGTTCCCTTGGCTGAAAACTTGTTAATTCATTGCCATCAAAGTCAGTAAACTGAACCATGCCCCTGTGAAAATAACGCATTGATAATGCGAGTGCCTGTTTATCATCAATTTTTGTATAGCCGGAAATACTGCCGAGATACGTATTTTTAGATATATCTCTTAACCATGGGTTATAGTTTATTGAAAGAGCAGTTTTTGCTTCAGCAAAAGGGATTTTTGCTAAATTCCAAAAAACAGCGTTGGCATCTGCACTGGTGGCAATGCCCACATCTCCCATGCCGCCAGCCCTTGCATCCGGCGATATCCGCAGAAAAGGCACTGCAGTGGTTACAATATTTACAGGTGGTTTTGTTTGAGCAAAAGTTTTAGCTGCAACAATTACACATAAGAGGCAAAACAAGGCTTTGTTGTTAATTAGTTTTGGTTTCATTTAATAAAAATTGATTTATAAAAAACTTATCATAAGTATTTAAGAAATTAATAAAATAACAAACACCCAACTTATAACACAGCTATTTTAAATAAACAGGGAGGCGCTTTAAAGGCAGTCTTTGTGTTCATATAGCTAATCGTTTGGTAAGAAACTTAAACCTAGTGGTTACTACTCTATTTTTAAAAGACTGCAAGGCAAGTGCATAACAATCAAAATAAATTTCTGAATGTAAATTTAGATTGAGGCAATAGACGGAACATTCAATAAATTGGCAAGTTTATATGGTATTTTAGCAAGCTCATATTTGTATTAAGTGGTAAAATGGAATATAGAGTATCAATTTTAATAGTTCCGTTTATGATTGCCCCATTGATAAAAACTAAAAAATATTCAATAAACAAAAACGGGTTGCCTACTCATGATAAAGTGGATGTGGCTTGATTCTTACACTCAATTTGCGATCTTAAAAAAGTGCACACAATATTACCGGCTCCACCAGATTAACTGACTTATAAAACATCAATTCTGTAAAAAATTATTCCAGAGATGAATTAAAATACGATATACAAAGACCGTACTGGTTTTATCGGAAGAATGATGAAATGGCAAATTTAATATCTCCTGAATATTGTTCACATACCTTGTATTATAAATATACCAATCGTATTATTTGGAAAAAATAAGTAAGTTGCCAGGTTCTTACTTTATTAATAAATAGATTTTTAATTCCTCTGCTTCCTCCCCTATCATTCTTTTAAAATAAACACCCTTAAACTTCTTGGGCCGTGTGCGCCTATCATCAATGATTGTTCTATATCCGCCGTTTTTGATGTACCGGCAATAAATACACCGCAACCTTAGTTGGTTGTTTCAATTTTGTGGTTAGCTTTATGCATGATGGCAACTAAGTTTACGGACTTTACTACCAACACAAGGTGCTGGCAAATAATTGGCAGCATCCTGTTGTCCATCATTGTTTCAATTACCCATACCGTTCCGTTTTCTGCAACTGCTATACCGCCAGCAATACAAGCCACAAAAACATTTTCCAAATCCTTAGCTTCAGTTTTATGTGTTTTTAGAAGAACCTGCTTTAGCTATACCTGATAAAACAGGGAGCAAAGTCCGCAATGCCACAAGATATAAAACAACTCCTAAAGTAATAGAGGTAAGGGCATTAAAAAAGCAATTAAAAGAAAGTGATTTTGAACAAATAACCATCCGCCCCGGCACTAAAGGAGCTAATAAAAATAAGATAGCCGTTATTACTGTATATACCTGGGATGGACGTTCGTGTGTCAGTAAACAAAGGCAAGGTGATATTTTAAGACGAAATGGTAAAACTTAATCTGTTAAAGTAGAATTAAGGGTTGAATTATTATTACACTTATTCGTAGTTCTTAAATAGTAATCATAATCAGTAATAAAGGCATTATCAACCTTTTCAATATTAATATCAGCAACTCCAAATTGGAATTTTAAAAAGCCTGTGTATGTCGCAATGAAGTTTCATATCGTTTATGCGTGGCTGCTGCAAAGCCTTTACCGACTAAGCTTGCTACTTTGCTGTTATGATCTTTAAACAACTCAATAAGCATGTACGATTTTTCCGACTTACCCAGCATTCTGTTTTTGAGGGATTCTGCTGTCATCAGTCTCCCATTTTCGTGGAGATACCGATATGCTTCATAAGCATCCGACTGAAGATTATCAAGGAATGCATTTAAGCTTTTGATATTCTCTGTTGTGCCGGAAGTTTGTCCGGACTGGCTATTCCATCTTTCCGGTTCGCATTCTCTGTTGGTAGTTATCTCTGCCCGTTCGCCATCAACAGTAATTCTTAAGTAAACCGGAGCTAAAACTGATCTGTAATTTTTTTGCTTTTTCAGGTAAAACAGCATGCTAAAATTTGTCTTCTTGATTTTAATCATTTGGGTGAAACAAAATTAGCATTGCAACGAAGGCGATACAAGATGTTCGTTTCATTGACATCTTGTACATCATAGAGTTAGTGGCAGTCTGGTGAGTAATGTTGCAACATTGACCTTACTCACCGAATCATTCACCTGCATTATGTGATTATTTGCATATTTTGATGTATTACCCAAAACAAAAAAGCCCGCAAACATTGCGTTTGCAGGCTTTTAGTATAATTTGGTGAGTGAAAAAGTGGAGCTGCAGGGAGTCGAACCCTGGTCCAAACATATTCGCCGTAAGCCTTCTACATGTTTATTCAGTTATTAATTGTAGAGAAACAGCCGGAACCTGACCAACCAACTGTAACCTTAGATGAATAGTCTTAAGCAATGGTCACATCATTCCATTACAGCATCCTGTTTTCTTTTTGAGTCGGCGGAGGAACTTGGCAACTGGCCAGCCCGTTCAACGGCCCTAATGGGTGCTAATCTAATAGATTAAGCAGCCATGGCATACTGAGTATTGCCATTTGAAGTTTTGAATATTCAGATTTAAGTGCTAATTATCCAACGCACTACATGCTTATACTTACAAAGAGCTATGCTGTCAATACCGGTCAGCCCCGTTTTCAATCGACAATATGCAATACGCAACTAACAATTGAACAGCAAATTTAAGTAAAGTAATTTGTTACTGTATTAAAATTGCAGTGCTTTAAATTTGCAGTTCTTTTATTTAACAACTTATGAATATACTACCTGCAGATTATTACCATGAACGAATTATTCTACTTCAACAAACACTACTGCAATTACAACAAAAAAACAAGCTGCTTGGCTTTGGCAGGTTGTGCTCCTCAGTTGGAGCCATTCCTGTTTTATATTGGCTATGGCCATTGGGTTGGCTATACATTGTACCGGTTGCGCTGCTATTTTTGATTGTTTTTACCCGTCTTATTTTTATAGATATAGATAATAAGATTGCAATCAATCACCATAAAAATTTAATAAGTATTAATGAAGATGAATTAAAGGCATTGAATGGAGACTATTTACATTTTAGTGAAGGCGACCAATACATTCAGCATGATCATTTGTATGCCAATGACGTTGACATTTTCGGCAGGGCTTCTTTGTACCAATATATTAATCGTACAACCTCTTACGTGGGAGGCGGCACATTAGCAGCGTGGTTGTTACAACCTGCCAATGAAGCAACCATTCTGGAAAGACAGGATGCTGTAAAGGAGTTATCTGCTAAAACCCCTTTCAGGCAAGACTTACAGGCACTTGGCATAGAAAAGAAAATAGAAGCTACAACCAAAGATCGTTTGCAAAACTGGTTGGAACAGTCACCCGTTTTTTTATCTTTTAAGCCATGGGCCATTTTACGATATTTATTGCCTGCTATTATCCTTACAATTATGGCATTAAATTTACTAGACATAGTTCCTGACAGAATCCGGAACATGTTCATCTTTGCATTTGGGTTGATCGCTTATTTAACCAGTAAACGGGCAACACCTGTTCAACAACAATTGTCAAAAATTGTAGATGAGATAACTGTATTAAAAGGAAGCATTGCATTAATTGAAAACACTTCTTTTACCTCACCTTATTTGCTGCAACTGCAACAATATTTTCGCTTGCAAAATGGCAAAGCTTCCAAAGAACTACAAATATTGAAACAGTTGCTGGACAGAATGGATCTTCGATACAACCCGGTTGTTTTTATTCCGTTGGATATATTTCTATTGTGGGATGTACAACAGGTGCTGGCATTGGAAAAATGGAAAAAAAGTAACCAACAAAACATCCTCAACTGGATAGAAGCATTGGGGAAAATGGAAGCTATCAACAGTCTTGCAACGGTACATTTTAATCACCCGGACTGGTGTTTGCCGGAGCTGAAAGAAAAGCATTTTTATATTGAAGCTACAGCATTGGGCCATCCACTTATTCAACCATTAAAAAGAGTAAACAATTTTATTAACATCACCGATAAAGGAGAATTAATGTTGGTAACAGGCAGCAATATGGCGGGCAAAAGCACCTATCTCCGCAGTGTAGGAGTTAATGTGGTACTGGCTATGGCGGGTTCGGTTGTTTGTGCACAGCGCTTTGCCATTTCACCGGTACAGTTAATTACCAGTATGCGGATTGCAGATAATTTAGAAGAAAACACCTCTACTTTTTATGCTGAATTAAAGAAATTGAAAACCGTAATTGAAAGTGTAAATAAAGAGGAAAAAATATTTATTTTACTGGATGAAATTTTACGTGGAACCAACTCATTAGACAGGCACACCGGCTCCGCTGCCTTAATAAAACAACTCATTAAAAAAGATGCCTGTGGCATCATTGCTACGCATGATGTTGAACTGGCGAAATTGAAAGAACTGTATCCAACCAATATCCTTAATTACTATTTTGATGTGCAGGTGAGCAACGATGAATTGTATTTTGATTACAAGTTAAAAGAAGGAATCTGCAGCAGTTTAAATGCATCTATTTTGATGAGGAAAATTGGGATTGAGATGTAAAAAATTTTACCAATTTGCTTTTTCGTTTTGGATTATTTTAAAAGCTATAAAGTAGTTTAATTTGGGGTTTCGCTTCATCAGGAGTGCCGCACCCGAAAGATAGAACAGATAGCGTTAGCGTTTGTATTTTAAGGTAGGATTTCTTTTTGTATGAAAGATGTAAGAAACAAAAACGATTCTTTTTTCAGCAATATTTCGTAGATGATGATGTAAGGGAAAACATCTGTAGCCACCTCTCTAAAATTGCCTTTCTTTTTTTTTCAAACTTGTCTGGCTGTTCAGCAATTTCGTCCAATCGTATATTTACACTTGCAATAAAACTGCTACCCAATCCTTCCGAACGTTCCTCATACCATTGAAACGATTCCGTTAATTCTCCAACCGCTTTTGGATGAAGTTTAATTTGGAAAATCATTTAGATTTCCTTTTTACAGAACCTACTATTGTAGCTTTTGCTTCTTCCCATGATACAGCTTGAGTATTACCAGCTTTTAAATCAGCAGAACGTTTTTCCAGTTCGGCAACAAAATTTTTATCATTCCAATAATCAAAATCCTCCTCTATTTCACCAGCTAACATAGTGTAAATAGCTTTTACTTTCTTATCCTCTGCCACACGGAATTATCATATAATTTATGTCTGATTGCTGCTATTGTCATGATAAATAATTTTTATCCAAATCTACTTTCTATTTCTCTCCAAAAATCTGAGTATCCTTCAAGGCAATTTCAACAAAAACTAGTTCCATAAGTTTTCAACTTTTACGGCCTTGAAGTTGCCGGCAGCAAAATTTTTTACTGAGCGTTTTATTTTTTCCACAAACTTAGGATTGTAAGGGCTTTTATCCTTCAACTGTTTTTTGGGTACTTTCAGCACTTTTGTCAATTGCTCAAATAAATTTGATTCTTCCTTGGTTTTTGGTTGTATTAATAATGTTTCCGTTGTATTGTTATTTTTATCCGTTAATCAAATTTACTAATAAATTGACTTTCAGGATTGCTACATCATATTAACGTACGTACAATTCTTCATTATTAAAAACTACTTTCCCCGTCCATAACCAAACCAGTCATTACCATTTGCGTAAAGCATTAGAGATAATAATAGAACCATGCCCACAATTTGAGCATACTCTAAAAACTTTTCACTTGGCTTACGGCCGGTAATCATTTCAATTAAAGTAAACAAAACATGTCCGCCATCCAAAGCTGGTATAGGGAGCAAATTCATAAAGGCTAATGCAATAGAAAAAAATGCTGTTATTCCCCAGAAAGATTCCCAATTCCATCCTTCACTGGCAAATACACCGCCCATTGCTTTAAAGCCGCCAACGCCTTTGTATGCACCTGTTGAAGGTTTAAAAATCAATTTAAATTGTTCAATATAATCGCTTAATGAAGTTACTGCTAAACCAAAGCCGGCTGGAAAAGATTCAAAGAATCCATAAGACTTATGTACAACATGAAAAACCCCCATGCTATCATATTGCCTGGCTGTTAACGGTGCTGGCTTTATTTTACCATTTTCATTTACTTGCGCAATTAAGGTAATGATCGCCCCTTTTCTATCAACAGTTAAAGTTACTTTTTCATTTTTTTTATTGTCGATATAGCTAGCCATATCATCCAAAAAATTTACGGGAGTACTATCTACCCGTACAATTTTATCCCAATATTGTAGCCCTGCTTTTTTCGCATTAGAGCTGTCATTTTTTTCAAACTCACCAATAATAGCTGGCATCCTCATAACAAACAAAGGTGATTTGGTTTTCTTTTTTTCTACAAATTGCCCTATTAAACTTACCGGTAATGAAATGTTCATTGGTTTACCATTTCTCTCAACTGTTATGCTTTTACCATCGGAAAAAAGTATCCTTTTAGGAATCTCCTCAAAAAATTTTATCTGCTCATCACCTACGGCTAAAATTTTATCTCCGTTTCTGAACCCTACCTCATACATTAATGAATCTGTTACCCAAATACCATTTTTTACAGAGCTATTGGGGGTTTTATCTTGGCCCCACACAAATAATATCATTGCATAGATAACGAAGGCCAGCAAGATATTGACAGTAACGCCTCCCAACATAATTATTAATCTTTGCCAGGCTGGTTTGCTGCGAAACTCCCATGGTTGAGCTGGTAATTTTAGTTGCTCTTTATCCATACTTTCGTCTACCATGCCAGATATTTTCACATAACCCCCCAATGGTAGCCAACCAATACCATAAGTGGTTTCGCCTATTTTCTTTTTAAACAAAGAAAACCAGGGATCAAAAAACAGGTAAAATTTTTCTACCCTGCATTTAAACCATTTTGCAGTAATATAATGACCAAATTCATGTAAAATAACCAGGATAGATAAGGATAAAAGTAATTGGGCAACCTGCAAACCAACGCTACCCCAGTTTATGACTAATAATTTCATTTACGTATGTTATATTTTTTGTTGAATATTGCTGAAAAAGTACAAGAGTGCGACGCCAATGCAGCTATATAGTGATACTGGAGTCGGGTACAAAATACTTTTTACAGTTTCATTAAAGATGCCGCGAAATTACGGGCTTCACCATCGGTTTCAAAATATTCCTGCAATGTTGGCTTCTCTATAAAAGGGGTATGCTGCATGGTTTTTTCTACTACGGCAGTGATATCCAAAAAGCCAATACGGTTGCGGAGAAAGGCCCACACGGCTATTTCATTGGCTGCATTTAATATGCAGGGCATGTTACCTCCTTTGTATAGCGCTTCTGTTGCCAATGCCAGATTTCTGAATGTTTTAACATCTGGCTCTTCAAAACTGAGGTTGGGATACTTTTTAAAATCTAACCGGGGAAAATCATTTTTAATTCGCTGCGGAAATGCCATCGCATATTGAATGGGGAGTTTCATATCGGGCTTCCCCATTTGCGCTTTGATGCTGCCGTCTTCAAACTGCACCATGCTATGAATAATACTCTGCTGGTGGATGACGACCTGTATTTGCTCGGGTTGTAAATTAAATAGCCACTTGGCTTCAATCATCTCAAGCCCTTTATTCATGAGGGTTGCAGAGTCAATGGAAATCTTAGCACCCATGGTCCAGTTTGGATGTTGCAAGGCGTGATCCCGCTTTACATTTACCAAAAAGTTTGGTTTTTTACCTAAAAAAGGACCACCGCTGGCAGTTAAAATAATCTTCTCAATTTTATTTCTGCCCTCACCCACCAGGCATTGGAAAATGGCTGAGTGTTCACTATCCACCGGAATAACAGGTGCCCTTTTTTCGTAAGCCCGCTGCATCACAATATCACCTGCTACTACCAATGTTTCTTTATTGGCAAGACCAACCGCCTTTCCTTTATCTACCGCTTTAAGTGTTGGTTTTAACCTTGCAAATCCCACAATACCTGCCAGCATCATATCATAGCTGTCAAAATCGGCCGTTTCTTCCAGCGCAGCTTCACCAGCAAAAACCTTTGTGTTGGTGCTTGATAACGCCTCCTTTATTTTGTTGTACAGTGCCTCATCCCCTATCACCACTGCGTTTGGCTTAAACTCCAATGCTTGTTTTATCAACAGGTCGGCATTGGTTTGTGCGGTTAAAATCTCTGCTTCAAATAATTCGGGGTTTGCACGGATAACTTCCAGTGCCTGGGTACCAATAGATCCGGTTGAGCCGAATAAAGCAATGCGTTTTTTCTGAATGGCGTCGGCCATAGGAATATTTTATTTTATTGCCTTGCGGCTATTATATAATTAAATCTGATTAACGGACTGAATATCGACCAAACATTTTCAAAATCATACCTGCCAAACAATAAACATGCCCCGATAAAGAGGCGTGAAGTTCTAACAAAGAAATTAAACTATAAAGAAAACTTGTAAGATGGTGGATATTACCATTTTTTGGTAGTTATTGCCTGCAGGCAATCCTGATTTACCCTCCTGATTGGAGCTGAAAGAAAAACAACCGCGGTTGAGGGTTACTTTAATAATCGCTCTAAAGCAATGTTGATTTTACCAAAATTAAACCGCTCCAAAACAGCATTCATGTTACGGCTTATTTGCTCATTGCATAAATTGCCAATTGAACCTTCGTGGGTATGATTGACAGATGTATGGTACGTAAATTGTTGTTGCTCTATATCGTTACCAATTTTTTTATAGGCATCCCTGAATGGCATTCCCTGCAAAACCAGTTTATTAACTTCCTCAACACTAAACAGAAACTGGTACTTTTCATCTTCCAGAATATTTTCCTTCACCTTAACATTCGTAAGCATTAGGCCAGCCATTTGCAGACAGGCATTTAGATTTTCAAATGCAGGAATGATATGCTCTTTCAGCAATTGCAAATCCCGGTGATATCCTGATGGCAGGTTCACTGTCATCATCATAATCTCGTTGGGCAAGGCCTGTATGCGGTTGCAATGAGATCGGATCAATTCAAAAACATCCGGGTTTTTTTTGTGCGGCATAATGCTGCTGCCGGTTGTTAATTCATCCGGGAAACTGATGAAGCCAAAATTTTGGTTAAGAAACAGGCAGGCATCCATACTTAGTTTCGACAGCGTTGCTGCTATATTGGCCAATGCAGCAGATACAATCCGTTCAGTTTTGCCACGGCCCATTTGGGCATACACAACATTGTAATTTAAGTCTGCAAAACCAAGTAATTCGGTTGTCATTGTCCGGTTAATGGGAAAGGAGGAACCATAGCCTGCGGCAGAACCCAGGGGGTTTTTATTCACCACTTCAAAAGCTGCCTGCAGTGTAATTAAATCGTCTACCAAACTTTCAGCATAAGCTCCCAGCCACAATCCAAAAGAGGAAGGCATGGCCAATTGCAAATGGGTATAGCCTGGTAACAAATGATTTTTATACGTTTCACTTTGTTGAATCAAAACATCGAACAAAGTTTTTACTTCAGTTGTAAGTTTTTCTATTTCGCTTCTTAAAAATAATTTTAAGTCAACCAAAACCTGGTCGTTTCTGCTTCTGGCGCTGTGAATTTTTTTACCAACATCGCCCAGTTTTTTGGTGAGCATTAATTCTACCTGTGAGTGAATGTCTTCTACGCCATCGTCTAAAGAAAAAGTGCCCCTGCCCTTGCCCCCATCCCCGCCCCCGTACCCTGAAGGGGTGGAAGGCAAGTCCCTATTGGCTTGGGGATTTACTATTTGTTGGTAAATATTTTTTAACTCGGCTACTAATAAATCTTTCTCATCGTTCTGTAATAATCCCACTGATGCCAGCATGGTTACATGTGCGATAGAACCGAGTACATCAAAAGGTGCTAAATATAAATCCAGTTCCCGGTCATTTCCTACGGTGAATTTTTCTACGCCCCCATCTCCTAAAGGGGAGATGGTATCTTTTTGCCAGAGTTTCATTTGATTTTTTAAATAGATTTATTCAAAGTATTGATTGTATAAAAAACAGAGGATGTAGCATTTTTTATTTTTTAGCATTAATCCAATCCTACTTTCATCAATGTGTAATTTGTAAAAATTTTTGTTGTGTGCACTTGCAAAGATATTTTTCACCTCGGTAGGTTTATCAACCACTTTTAACTGCTAATATATACGCCGGAATTTTTGTTGAAACGCAACAGCGCATTTCTGCAGTTGATAAATAAACAATTCTTCAATTGCTATTTCCATCCCATTCTTTTTTCAAATTCATTTGATGAAATAAACGTTCCTTTTTTGTGCTCATTCATTTTTATTTCTTCGATATAATCCTCTACTTCTTTACTCTCAATAATTGCCAGTAGTTTTAACACCTCTTGAGTGGTCCAATTTCCTTTTTGTTTTTTCAACGAAAAATTAGCTGGCTTTAAGCCAATTTTTTGCGACAGATAGTCATTTCGGTATCCACTTATTTCAATTAACTGCCCCATGTTATTTACAAGCAACTGGTAGTTAAGCACATTTTTTGACAACATAAATACTCTATTTTAATTTACTAATGCTAAATTAAAATTACCTAAAACATTTCAGTTTACACTATTTGCTCCACCATTTTGATATATGTATTGATTCCATCTTCAATTTCTGCCAAATAAATAAACTCATCCGCTGTATGGCTTCTGGCACTGTCGCCGGGGCCCATCTTCAATGTAGGAAACGGCATCAGCGCTTTATCAGATGTGGTTGGCGAACCATAATATCCTTTACCCAGATTGATGCCAGCCTTTACCAGCGG
>Ga0163144_10006722_pt1 | contig 25315 bp, 20 predicted proteins | sample OliLak19BULKMAT1_FD_123175 | JGI IMG/M metagenome (GOLD analysis project Ga0163144, IMG submission 123175) | Freshwater microbial mat bacterial communities from Lake Vanda, McMurdo Dry Valleys, Antarctica - Oligotrophic Lake LV.19.BULKMAT1 | ecosystem: Environmental > Aquatic > Freshwater >... | reverse complement strand
ATGAGGTCCTGCGAGCCACCGAGGAACTCGACCGTGTTGGCGGCGAAGGCGAGGTTGTCGTTGAAGGGTTGAGCGGCGCTCTGGCCAAAGAAGCTGAACTTGCGGACGCTGTAGTCGTCGAAAAGCCAGTCGGTATCGGCGATGACGAAGAGGGTCGAGGTGCCCTTCGATTCCTTGAGCGATTCACCGGCGGGCTTGGGCTCTTCTTTTTTGGCGGCGTCGGGCTTGGTGGGATCGTCGGGCTTCGGTTCGTCTTTCGGCGCGCCGTCGGGGAACGCGCTCTTGAACTTGCCGGTGACCATCGCGGCGATGGTTTTCTTGCCGCTCGGCGTGATCTGCTTCGCGATATCGTCGGGCTGCGCGAATTGCAGCATCATGCTCGCGACGTCGCCGGCCTGCGCGGAGGTCTCGACGAGCGGGGTGAAGGTGACGGTGGCGCCTTCCTTCTTCGCGATGCTGCCGGACTCGATGAACATCGCGCTCTTGAGCTGCGCGGTCGGGAGGGATTTCTGGTTGAAGGCTTCGGCGCCGCGGAGGCTGAGCCAGATCGGATACCGCGCGATGCCGCCACCTCCGGTCTGGACCTGTGTGGCGTTCTCGAGATCGCCGACCACCTTCTGCGGATCATATTGGATACCGTAGGCGGTGAGGAGCGTGGGCAGATCGCTGGAAACATTCTGCGGGCCCTGTCCCATCATCTGCTGCTGCGGGTTGCTCTGCCGCTTGAAGTGCTGCGACGACGGATCGACGGCGAGGAAGACGGGCTTGCCGCCGAGGAGGAACTGGTCGATCGAGAACTGCAGCTTCGGCGAGACATTCTGAGGATGCGCGACCATCAGGGCATCGAGTCCCGGCGGAAGCTCGGTGGCGGTGGCTTCGACTATGACGACCTGGAACGACTGGCCGAGTTCATCCATGACAGCCTGCGAGGGCTGCGGCTGGCGGCGCATCATCATCATCATTTGCATCTCCTGCGGGTTGGTGCCCTGGAGCGGGAGACTGGTGAGGAGGCCGAGCTTGCGCTTGTCGAACTGCTGCACGCTGTAGACCAGCTTCGACAGATCGTATTCGAGGAACTGCTCGCGGTCGGGGACGAAGGCCGGGACGTTTTTCTGCTGGTCGGCCTGGGTGACGACGAGGCCGAAGAAGAACGGCTCTCCGCCCTGCTGCGCGACCTGCTGGGAGAGGCCGGCGGCGGTGGCCTTCTCCTCTTCGGGCGTGTCGGGGCGCGGGTGGATGACGTTGAGCGTCAGCTTGCCGCGGGAGGCGCGCACATATTGGCGGAGCATCTCCTCGACGCGCGCGGCGTAGTTCTTGTAGCGGATCGGCAGGCCGTTGGCGTTGGCGGTGAAGTAGAGATCGAGCGCCACGGGCTCCTCGATCTTGCCGAGCATCGTCTTGGTGCCGGAGGAGAGCGAGTAGATCGATTCCGCGGTGGCGTCGATCCGCACGGGGATCGACGAGGCGAGGTAGTTGACGAGCACGAGCCCGATCAGGAGGAGAACAACGGCGAGGGTCTTGCGTCCAAATTTCATGGCGGGGGCGCGAAAGGGTTAGCGTTCGAGAGCGACGACGTTGAGGAACAGCGTCAGGCCGGTCAGCGAGACGAAGAAGATCACGTCCTTCGGATCGATGATGCCCTTCGCAAACGCGTCGAAGTGAGTGAGGAAACTGAAATTCGCAATCAGGTCCGAGATGCCGACCGGCAGATGGAGGAAGCCGGTGAGAAAGCCGGAGAACATGCTCGTGCCGAGGAGCACGAGTATAATGCAGGTGAATACGCTGAGCACGAAGCTGATCACCTGGTTTTTCGTGAGGGCGGACATGAGCGAGCAGACACCGAGGTAACCGGCGGCCATCAGGATGCTGCCGGCGTAGCCGCTGACGATGACGCCCCAGTCGGGGTCACCGAGATAGCCGAGCGTGATCGCCATCGGGAAACTGAGCAGGATCGCGATGGCGAGGAACGCCCACGCGGCGAGAAATTTGCCGAGGACGGCCTCGAGCGTGGTGATCGGCAGGGTGAAGAGCAGTTCGACGGTGCCGGCGCGTTTTTCCTCGGACCAGAGGCGCATGCCGGCGGCGGGGACGAGGAAGAGGAAGAGCCAGGGATGGAAGTAGAAGTAGCTTTCGAGCGTGGCCAGGCCGGCCTTGAAGAAGCCGCCGGCGAAGAAGGCGAGCCCGACTGACGCCAGCAGGAACACGATCAGGAAAACGTAGGCGACGGGAGAGCGGAAGTAGCCGAGGAACTCGCGGTTGAAGACGGGAGCGATTTGACGCATGGAGGTGGAAGACGGGGAAGGCGGGGAAGACTTGGGAGACGCGAGAGACGGGGAAGACGCGGGAGACGGGGAAGACGCGGGAGACGGGGCAGACGAGGTCTTGCGATCTTGTCGGTCTTTCGCGTCTCGCGTTCTTCAGTTCAGATATCTCCGTGGGTCAGCGTGCGGAAGATTTCGTCGAGCCGCGCGCCGGGCTTCCGGGCGCGGAGCTGGGCCGGGGTCTCGTCGGCGACGACCTTGCCCTGCGAGATGATGATCACCCGGTTGCAGATGGCATCGACCTCTTCGAGAATGTGCGTGGAGAGGATGACGGCCTTCTCGACGGACATGTTCTTGATGAGGGAGCGCACCTCGTTCTTCTGATTCGGGTCGAGGCCGTCGGTCGGCTCATCGAGCACGAGCACCGCGGGATCGTGGAGCAGCGCCTGGGCGAAGCCGACACGCTGCTTGAAACCCTTCGAGAGCGTTTCGATCGTCTGCTTCCGGACGGGGCCGAGATGGGTGAGCTGGACGGCGCGGTCGACCTGGGCGCGTTTGGCGTCCTTGGCGCGGAAACCGCGGACTTCGGCGATGAAGCCGAGGAATTCCTCGACGGTCATCTCCGGGTAGGCGGGGGCGCTTTCCGGGAGATAACCGAGCTTGCGTTTTACGGCGACGGGATCGTCGACGACATTGATGCCGTCGACGGTGGCGGTGCCGGCATCGGGCCGGAGGAAGCCGGTGATCATCTTCATCGTGGTCGACTTGCCGGCGCCGTTGGGGCCGAGGAAGCCGAGGATGTCGCCGCGTTTCACCGTGAAGGTGACGCCGTCGACGGCGCGTTTAGAGCCGTAGGTTTTAACGAGACCTTTGACTTCAATCATGGATACGAAGCAGCGGAGTGGGGAATGAGCCGGTGAGACCGGCAGGACGGTGGAGGTTCCAAAAGGGTGCAGCGGGGAGCTTCGGGTAAAAATAAGCAAGCCTGCATCGTGCAAGCGGAAAAATGCCACAGTGCGCACTTCCGCCGGAATTCCGGCGGGCTGACGGAATGGCCTTCAGTCGGCGACGCGGACGAAAAACACGGCCGTATCCGTCGTCTCGCCGACCAACTGCATTTGAAAAGGCGGCTGGGCCCAGCGGGAGCGGGTGTTGAAAAAATCGATGTTTCGCTGCCATTTCGAGAGCACGAGGTAGCGGATGCCGGCGGCGCGCCAGCGCCGCGCGGCCTCGGCAAGCCCCAGCGTGCCGTCGAACAAGGCGTCGGCCTGCGGGCTCCACAGCGGCACGACGCTGACGCCCGCGGAAAGGAACCGGCGCTGAAAACCGGGGGCATCCGCCAGCACGGGACCGACGGCTACCGCCGCACCGGTCGCCGCGACAGCGTGGCGGAGGATCAAGGCGAGCGTCTCATCGGGCACGGAGGCCGCGGCGCGCGGGGCAAAGGCCGGCCAGTCGCGCACGGGCGTGCGCCACGGATTGTGCGGCAAGGCGAGGACGCCGGCCAGGGCCGTGGCCAGCACGACGCCGAGAATTCCCTGCCCCCACCGGGCGGCCCGCGCGCGGCGTTCGGCGACTCGGGCCAACACAATGCCGGCGGTCAGGGCCCCGAGCGCGAGGGCCGGGCTCGCCACGCGCAGCGAGTAGAAGAGGCCGCCGTTCGTGTAGCGGACGGATGCCGCCCAGAGACTGAGCAACGCGAGCACCGCGGCGAGCGGCCACAGCGCGAGGGGTGGGCGCCGGGCGGACGCGAGAACCAGCGCGATCCAGCCGGCAACTGCGGGCAACGCGAAGTATCCGAGGTAGCGCGCCACGTCCAACCAGCCGCGGGTGGTTTGCAGCGCGGAGCCCAAGGCCGCCGCGTCGTGATCGATCCACGCCAGGAACCGCGGGTTGGTAGGGAAGGCGGGCAAGGTCGCGAGGCTGTAGAAAGGATTGCCGGTGAGCAGTGCGGTGCGCAGCGGCCAGACGACGCTGAGGGTGGCGAAGCCCAGGAAGGCGAGCCAGGCCCGGCGATCGCCGCGGTGGAGGACGAGCCCGAGCGCGGCGAGGGCGGGGAACACGAGACCGTATTCGCGGGCGCAGGCGCCGAGGGTCGCGAAAACTCCAACGAGCGCCGCCCCGCCGGCGGTGCGCGCTGCGATCCAGCCTTGCAGTGAAAACGCGAGGCCGACGACCGAGAGGGTGGTCAGGCCGGTTTCCTGGCCGAGCAACACCGACCAGGTCAGCAGCGGGCACGCGGCGGCGGCGAGGCACGCCAGGCGCGCGGCGTGGCGGCCGCCGATGCGTTCGGCGGTGTGCCAGATCAGTTCGTGAATCGCCCAGAGCTGGAGCAACACCGCGGGCGCGGCCCACCCGAGGCTGGCGCGGCCTGCACAGGCGAAGGCCCACGCGTGCAGCGCGGAGGCGCCCGGCGGAATGCTTTCCACCCAGAAGGAGTGCGTGAAATCCGCGGCCGAGCGCGGCGGATAGAAATCGAGCGTGCCGAGGCGGAGCATCTGTTCGGCGAGGAAACTCCAGCGGAATTCCAGATCCGGGCCGGCAAGCGGTTCGTGGACGAGCCGCAGCAAGGTGGCGGTCCAGAAGAGAAGGTAGAGGAGAGTCCACGGGCCGAGGCCGGTGAGTGGACCGAGCACAGGGAGGGCTGAGAGACGGGCCGCGCCGGCTTGATGCCCGCTCGCTCTTCCCGCGGCCGACGGCCGCGCGGGCCGACCAAAATACCAGGAGACGCCGGTGATCAACGCGAGGCCGGCGGCGAGCGAGGCCAGGGAGATCGGGATCGATGTGAACTGCAGCGCAAGGACGGTCACGTAGATCGCGACGGCCGAGCCGGCGAAAGCCGTGGCGAACGTGGCGGGCACGCGCAGGGCCCGCATCAGTGCGGCGCCGGGTGCGAGCAATCCCGCCAGCAGCAGGACGGCCTTCGCGACCGACCCGGCGAACGCGAGCGCCTCCATCGCGAACGCCGCTTAGGCGGCGGCGCCCGCCACTTCGCGGTCTTTTTCCGTCTTCAAGCGGAGCTGGCCGCACGCGGCGTCGATATCGTGGCCCTTCTCGCGGCGCAGCGTGACCGAGATTCGCGCGGCGCGCAGCACGTCGGCGAAGCGTTCCTGCCGCGTGATGCTCGGGCGCTTCCACGGGAGACCCTCGACGGTGTTGTAGGGAATCAGGTTCACGTGCGCGTGCAGATCGCGCGCGATGTCGCGCAGTTTCTCGGCCTGTTGCAGCGAGTCGTTGACTTCCTCGATGAGGATGAACTCGAGCGTGACCATGCGGCCGTGTTTTTCGGAAAACGTGCGGACGGCCGGAATCAGTTTCGCGAGCGGATACGCCTTGTTCACCGGCATGATCTTCTCGCGCACTTCGTCGGTCGCGCCGTGCAGCGAGATCGCGAGGCGGAAGCCCAGCTCCTCGTCGGCGAGCTTGAGGATCTTCGGCACGAGGCCGCTGGTGGAAATCGTGATGCGGCGCGCGCCGAAGCCGAGGCCCCAGTCGGCGTTGATGATGGCGAGCGCGCGGAGCAGTTCGTCGTAGTTGGCGAGCGGCTCGCCCATGCCCATGACCACGATGTTGTCGAACGAGGCGAGTTCCATGCGCGCGCGCGGCGTGCGGGCGTCTTCGCGGTAACAGACCTGCAGGAGCTGCGCGACGATTTCGCCGGCGTTGAGATCGCGTTTGAGGCCGGCGAGGCCGCTGGCGCAAAACACGCAGCCCATCGCGCAGCCGACCTGGGTGGAGATGCAGATCGTCTTGCGCGAGTGATCGACGCCGACGCCTTCCTGTGGGGCGCGGATGATGACCGTCTCGATCAGCGACTGATCGCGCAGCTCGAGGAGGAGCTTGTCGGTGACGTCCTCGGACTGCTTGTTGAGCACGAGCGAGGCGGGCATGAAATCGAAGGTCGCCGCGAGCCAGGCGCGCAGCGGCCTCGAGAGATTGGTCATGTCGTCCCAGGAGCGGGCGCGCTTCTTGTAGAGCCAGTCGAGAATCTGTTTCGCCCGGAACGCCGGCTCGCCGTGCGCGCGGAGTTTTTCCGTGAGCGAGGCGAGTGTCTCGCCGGTGAGCGGCGGCTGGGCGGGCGTGAACTTCATGGGACGGCGAGGAGCGTGGTGGCGCCGCGGCCCTGCGTCAAAGTTTCACGGGCGGGACGGGTAGCGGAACGGCTTCCCGTTCCGACGGAGCCGGAAGCGGCTCCGCTACGAAGCGATCGCACGCTTGGACATTGAATGAAGACGCTCGGACGGTAAACGTAACGCACCCCATGAAACGTCTCCTGCCCCTGCTCGCGACCGCGGTCGCGTTTCCCCTCCTCACCATGGCCGCCGAAAAAAAAGCCGCTCCTGTCTTCAACGGAAAAATCGAACGTTTCGATCCGGCGTTCGATCAACTCATCGCGGCCGACGCGATGATTGAAAAACTCGCCGAAGGCTTCACGTGGTCGGAGGGACCGGTGTGGCTCAACGGCGAGGTGATTTTTTCCGACGTGCCGGAAAACACGGCCTACCGCTGGAAGCAGGGGATGGCCAAGGCGGAGGTGTTTCTGAAACCGAGCGGCCTGCTCACGCCGCAGCCGGGTTTCCGGGAGCCGGGCTGCAACGGGCTGACGAAGGATTTGCAGGGCCGGCTGCTGCTTTGCCAGCACGGGGAGCGGCGCGTCGCGCGCTATGAGAACGGCCGGTTCACGGCGCTCGCCGAGCGCTGGGAGGGCAAGCGTTTCAACAGCCCCAACGATCTCGCGGTGCGGAAGAATGGCGAAATCTATTTCACCGATCCGTCGTATGGGCTGGAGGGCATCAACAACTCGCCGCTGAAGGAGATCCCGTTCAACGGCGTGTATCGGATCGGCAATGACGGCAAGGTCACGCTGCTCACGAAGGACCTCACCTTTCCCAACGGCATCGCGTTCTCGCCGGACGAGAAAATTCTCTACGTCGGCGTGAGCGACTCGAAGGCGACGCGGCTGGTGGCCTACGACGTGAAGCCCGACGGCACGATCGCGAACGAGCGGACCTTTTACGACGCGCAGCCGCTCTTGAAGGACGGGAATCGCGGGCTGGTCGACGGATTGAAAATCGATCGCGCGGGCAATGTGTGGAGCAGCGGCCCGGGCGGAATTCTCGTGTTGTCGCCCGCCGGAAAACTGCTCGGCCGGATCAACACCGGCCAGCCGACGGCGAACTGCAATTGGGGTGACGACGGCGGCACGCTCTACATCACGGCGAACATGTTTCTGGTGCGGGTGAAGACGAAGACGAAGGGCGCGGGGTGGTAGTCCGGAAGTAGTGGAACGGCTTTACGTTCCGTCCGAACGGAAGCGAAGCGCTTCCGCTACAGTCGTGCACGGAAGCGAAGCGCTTCCGCTACAGTCGTGCGGGCCGCGCGCCATGCCTCACGGCTTCAACTCGCGCACGAGCCAATCGTGGATCAGCTTCATCGAGTCGGGATTCACCTTATGGCCGGTGGCGGGCTGGATGATGAGGGTGAAGTTATGCCCGGCGCCGGCGGACTTGTAGGCGGCGCGGGCCGCGTCGGCGCACTGCTGCAGACCGGGCATGGGCGTGCGCGGATCGATCTCGCCGTTGATCGCGAGCAGGGGACGCGGTGCAATTAGGGGCAGCATCGCGGGGCCGTCGAAATCGCCGGTGATTCCGGGAGCGACGCGATCGTAGAATTTGCGCACGAAGGCGGCGTCGGGCGACGTGACGCCGGAGGCCTTGGCCGAGGCATCAAAGGCGGCCTGGACGGTCCCGATGCGCGATTGCCATGAATTGTTTTCCATCGCCCAACGGAAACTCTGGACGCCGATGCACGACACGGCGGCGGCGATGCGCGGATCGGCAGCGGCGGTCAGGTAGGTCTCGATGCCGCCCTTGGAGAAGCCCCAGAGACCGATCCGGCGGGCGTCGACATCGTCGCGCGTCACGAGGTAGTCGATCAACCGCATGACGTCCCAGGCGGTGTCGAAGAAAAACGGATACTCCTGGCCCGGCGTCGCGAAAGCGCGGCCGATGGCGGCGACGTATTCGGTGGATTTTGCGGCTTTGCCACCTTGCGCACGGGCACCGTGGTAGCGGCCGTCGATCGCGACGCCGATGAACCCGGCGCGGGCGAGTTGGAGGAGCAGGTTGCGCTGGCCCTCCTTGTTGCCACCGGTGCCGTGCAGGTTGATCACAACCGCGCGACGTGCCGCGGTGGCGGCAACGGGTTTGATCAGGACACCGGGCACGCGGTTGCGCGCATCGGCGGAGAAGCTGAATGCGATCTCGACGAGTCCGTCTTTTTCGACGGGCGAGGCGACTTCGGGCGCGAGCGCGACGCGCGGGCGTTCGAGGAGTTGGAGGAACGCGGCGCGGGAGTCGGCGGCGGGCGCGGCGGAGGGAGCCGCGAGCGCGAGGCGGGCGACGACGAAGCCGGCGAACGCGGCGAGGGTGAGCCGGTGCATGATGGGACGATTCAGCATGCACCGGCAGGTGTGGGCAAGCGGGTAGGGCGCGTTATCCCTGACGCGCCGTTCAGGGCGGGCGGGCGTGGCCGTTGAGACGGCGGGTGAGGGACAACCCGCCCTACCTTCCGATCACTTCTTCGCCAGCGCGCGATTGAGCGCGCTGACGATCGCCTTGATCGACGCGAGTTCGATGTTCGTGTCGATGCCGGCGCCGTAGAGCGTTTGGTTCCGCTCCGTCTTGATCTGAATGTAGCTGACGGCGCGCGCCTCGGAGCCCTTGCCGAGCGAGTGCTCGGAGTAGGAGAGGACCTCGAACTTCGGCAGCCCGGTCGAGCCGAGCGCGTGGGTGAACGCGTCGATCGGGCCGTTGCCATCGCCGGTGAGTTTGTGGGCGATACCATCGACGGCAAGGGTGGCTTCGCATTTCACGGCGCTGTCGCGTTCGGTCGTCTTGAATTGCTGCAACACGACGGGCGCGGCGCGATCGAGGTATTCCCGGCGGAACACGTCGTGGATTTCCTGCGCGGAGAGTTCGGTGCCCTTGGCGTCGGCGACGTCATTGATGATCCGGCCGATTTCCTTGTGCATGAGCTTCGGCAGCGCGTAACCGAACTCGTGCTCGAGCACGTAGGCGACGCCGCCCTTGCCCGACTGGGAATTGATGCGGATGATCGCCTTGTAGCTGCGGCCGATGTCGGCGGGATCGATCGGAATGTAGAGCACGTCCCACGGCTCGGCCGGTTTCTGCACGGCCCAGGATTTCTTGATCGCATCCTGGTGCGAGCCGCTGAAGGCGGTGAACACGAGCTCGCCGGCGTAAGGCTGGCGCGCGGGCACTTCGAGGCGCGTGGTGCGCTCGTAGACTTCGCGGATTTCGTTGATGGCCGAGAAATCGAGGCCCGGGTGGATGCCGTGCGTGTAGAGGTTCATTGCGACCGTCACGATGTCCACGTTACCCGTGCGCTCGCCGTTGCCGAAGAGCGTGCCCTCGACGCGATCGGCGCCGGCGAGCATGGCGAGCTCGGTGGCGGCGATGCCGGTGCCGCGGTCGTTGTGCGTGTGCAGCGAAATCAGCGTCGAATCGCGGCGCGTGAGATGCGTGCACATCCATTCGATCTGATCGGCGTGGATGTTGGGCGTGGCGTATTCGACCGTGGCCGGAAGGTTGAGGATGATCTTGTTCTGCGGCGTCGGCTGCCAGATGTCGGTGACGGCCTCGCAGATCTCCAGGGCGAATTCGAGCTCGGTGCTTGTGAAACTCTCGGGCGAGTATTCGAAACGCATGTTGGTGCCGGCGGCGACGAGCGGCTGCGAATGCTGTTTCACCCATGTGGTGCCTTGCGTGGCGATCTTCACGATGTCGGCGCGCGTGGCGTTGAACACGTGCTTCCGTTGGGCCGGCGAGGTGGAGTTGTAGAGGTGGAAGATCGCGTTCTTCGCGCCGCGCATCGCCTCGATGCTGCGCGTGATCAGCTCTTCGCGGCACTGGCAGAGAATCTGGATCGCGACGTCGTCGGGGATGCGTTTCTCCTCGATGAGGCGGCGGCAGAAATCGAATTCGATCTGCGACGCGCTGGGGAAGCCGACCTCGATTTCCTTGAAGCCGATGCGGACGAGCAGGTCGAAATACTCGAGTTTCTCCTCGACGCTCATGGGCTGGGCGAGGGCTTGGTTGCCGTCGCGGAGATCGACACTGCACCAGAGGGGAGCGCGGGAGAGCGTGCGGTTGGGCCACTGGCGCTGCGGCAAATCGACCGGCGGAAAGGGCCGGTATTTCGTGATAGGGGCGGATTGCATGACCGAATTAATCGACTGACGAAAATGTAAGGAAGAGGGTTTGGCGAAGGATCCCCCGCCAAAAGCGGGAGACCTGATGCACGCCGCACACGGCGGCGATAGGTCAAAACAGGCCTACGCACGACCCGCCGCTGGCGGCGTCCTCAGAGGTCGTGCGCGTTCGTAAGTCGAAGAAGTGCCTGCAGCAAAACTCGCATGAGCAGTGCTGCTGGTATCGGCGCGCATGTCTAAAAGTCAAGGGCCGCTTCCTCGCGACCGCGAGCGACTGTAACCCACCGATGCAAGGCACGTCTTGCCTGACGTGCATGTCCTTGCCTCCATTCGCCTATGCCTGACGAAGCAGCCCCGGCGTTCGATCTGGCTGGCTGCCTTGACCGGGTCCGCCAGCGGGACCAAGCGGCTGCACGCGATCTGGTCGATCATCTTTACCCGTTGGTTATCCGGATCGTGCGTTCGCACCTGCCCCGTCGTGTCGCCGAGGAGGACCTCGCTCAAGAGGTGTTCATGAAGATGTTTACGCGCCTGGCACAATATCAAGGGGCGGTCCCGTTTCCGCATTGGGTGTCGCGGATCGCGGTGACGACGTGCATCGACCATTTGCGCGCGCAGAAGCGCCGGCCGGAGTTTCGTTGGGCGGATCTTTCCGAGAATGAGGCGGACGTGCTCGATGCCGTCATGACCAACGAGAACGACGTGCAGGCCAACGATGCGATGGCCGCACACGAACTCGTGCATAAACTTCTGGGGCAGCTCAAGCCGGACGACCAACTCGTCGTCCGCCTGCTGGACCTCGAACAGAAGACGATTGCGGAGATCGCCGCGATCACTGGCTGGAACCAGTCGCTGATCAAAGTCCGCGCGTTTCGCGCGAGACGGAAGTTGAGGAAGCTTTTTCAGGAACTACAACGAAAGGAACGCTCATGAACCAGAATCTCAATGAACCGCGGCATCCCTGGATGCGGCTGACGGCCTCGGCTCGCACGGTGCGCGACGAACGCGACGTGACGGCGCCCTACGGTTTCGCGACGCGTGTTGCCGCCCTCGCGCTGGCGCAGGAGCGGAAGGTCACCTCACTCTTCGAACGCTTCGCGCTCCGCGCGGTCGGCATCGCGTGCCTCCTGGCGCTCGGCAGTGTGGCCCTGAACTATGGCGCGCTGATGAGCGGCCCCGCCGGTGCTCCTGCCGGCGCGATGGCGAATGTCGACGACGTGCTGTTGCCCAACACCGACGCGGTCGCGGTCGTGCTGGATATCGCGGACTGACGCGCGGAAAGCGGATGGACAAACCCTGGAAGGTCATCTTCGCGTTTCTCGGCGTGTTCATGGCCGGGGCGGTCTTTGGCGGACTGTTCACGCTGCGCGCTTCCGCGAAACGCTTCGCGAGCGAACTCGAACTCAGTCGGGTGGCGAATCCACCGCCGACCATGGTTGTGAAAGAGAATCCGTCCGCTGCGCCGGTGACGCCGCCGGCCACCGCCCCGGCACAGGCCGTGACGCAGCCGCCGGCCAAGGCCACGCCGACTCCGCAGGATCGCAACGTGATCGTCGTGATGCGCCAGTTGGTCCAGCGGGTCAGCCCCACCTCCGAGCAGCAAAAGGCGATGCGCACGATCGTGGCGCGCGCCACGGAAGATCTACAGCGGCTGCAGCGCGAACACTGGCAGGACACGACGCGCGTGACCGAGCGGATGTATGAGGACTTGGGCGCCGTGCTCTCGCCGGAACAGCGCACGCAATTGGAAAAGATGCGGCAGGAGATGCTGGAGCGCGTGCGCAACGCGAAAGAGAAACAGCGACTCGAGGCGCAGTCCCGGGCGGTTACCCGCCCGAACGCGGCGAATCAGCCGCCCGCCGGGAACCGCAAGGCGGGTCCGCCCGAGGCGGCGAATCCGGGACGCTGATTCCGGATTGCTTTCAAGGTGAGACTGATTTCGTAGCGGAGCCGCTTCGGCTCCCACCCGGAACGGGAAGCCGTTCCGCTACGGTTCGGATCATCTCGAAAGCAAATGGGAGTAAAGAGGTTTCATAGCCCGGATATTTCGGAAGAAATATCGGCCGCGCCGCGCGTCGATCGACCCGGTCGCGGCCAGCCCCGACAAAGTCGGACGGGACCGGATGAGCATTCATCTCTCGAAGTGCGAAATATTCAGGTTAGGAGTTGCGCCGCGAGCCGTGCGCCACATGGTTCGCGCCGGCCAGGTGCCATGCATGAGCAGGCGCGTGAACTCCGCCAGGACCGGAAGGTAGCAACGGTAACGACGTTCTCTTAGTGCCGTGGAGTGCCTGGCCACTTTTATTTTTCGCCGCGTGCGACGCGGCAAAAGGTTGAAAGTTGAAGGTTGAAAGTTGAAAGAACGGCGTCGTGGTAGGACCCGGCCCGACTTCCGACTGGCCGTCGTTCAACTTTCACCTTTCAACTTTCACCCCTGCTTGTCCTCCACCTACCAAGTCATCGCGCGCAAGTGGCGGCCGCAGACGTTTGACGACGTCGTGGGCCAGGATCACGTCGTGCGCACGTTGCGGAATGCGATTACGCGCCAGCGGATCGCGCACGCCTACCTCTTCGTCGGGCCGCGCGGCACGGGCAAGACCTCGACCGCCCGGATTTTTGCGAAGGCGCTCAATTGCACGGATGGGCCGAAAGCCGATTTCGATGTCGACGATCCCGCCTGCAAGGCGATCGCCGAAGGCTCGCATCTCGACGTGATCGAGATCGACGGCGCTTCGAACAACGGCGTCGACCAGGTGCGCGACTTGCGCGAGACCGTGCGCTACGCGCCGGCGCAGGGGAAGTTCAAGATCTACATCATCGACGAGGTGCACATGCTTTCGGCCGCAGCGTTCAACGCGCTGCTGAAGACCCTCGAGGAGCCACCGGCGCATGTGAAGTTCGTGTTTGCGACGACCGATCCGCAGAAAGTGCTGCCGACAATCGTGTCGCGCTGCCAGCGCTTCGACCTGAAGCCGATTCCGAACGACCTGATCGTCGAGCGGCTCAAGCGGATCGCGAAAGACGAGAAGATCAAGGTGTCGGATGATGCCCTCGCATGCATCGCGCGGCTGGCCGACGGCGGCATGCGCGACGCGCAATCGATTTTCGATCAGATGATTTCGTTCTGCGGCGGGGAAATTGCCGAGCCGGATGTCCTCGATGTCTACGGCTTGGTCGCCGCGGAGAAAATCACCGCGCTCGCGGGGGCGCTCGCGGCGGGCGACCACCGGAAGATCGTGGCGATTGCCGACGAATGCGACGCGGCGGGGCGCGATCTGGTGCGCTTGCTCGTCGATCTGCAGGCGCTCGTGCGCGGGGCGCTGCTCGATGCGATCGCCAAGGGCGGCAAGAGCGATCAACTCGGCGGCCTCGCGATGACGACCGAGCAACTCACGCGGATGCTCGACGGGCTGCGCGAAGGCGAGGGGAGCGTGAAGCTGGGCCTTGCGGAGAAGATCAATTTTGAAGTCACGCTGCTCAAGGCCGTCGAAGCGAGCCGGGCGCGTGCAATCGACAGTTTGATCAAGGAGCTGGCGGCGCTGGCGGACGAAGCGCCGGTCGCGGCGGGGGCGGACGAAAAAAAAAAGGGCTGATTGATCGGCTCGAGGCGCGGCTCGGCGAACGACCCGATCTGCGGGACGTGACGATGGCGCGTGCGTCATTTCTTCCCGCTCCTCTTCCCGCGATCACGGCGCCAGCGAGCGTCGTGACCACAACCGAGAGGGCGGAGGCCGCCGCGGCGGTCGCGCCGGCCCCGAGCGACGCGGAAGGCGCGAGCTGGCCGGACGAGTCGGTGGAGTCGGCGTTTCTGGCCGAGGCGCGCGACCGCGGCGAACCGATCGCGCGCGCGCGCGCGCAGGAGGACATCGCCGATGAGACCGACGCAAAGGCGTTGCCGCCGCTCAGCGAACTGGTGAATCGGATCCCCGCGGAGGTGCGCGAGGCGCTTGAGGATTTGTTTCGCGCGCGGTTCGTGACGGTGAAACGCGTGCCGAAGCGGGCGTTGAAATCGTAGGTGCCTTCGCGCTACTCGGTCCACTCCGAGCCGAGCTCGGGCCGGCCGGCGGTGCCGAGCGCGGGAAAATACGCGTGGATGGTTTGGGCGGCGAAAGGCGGTTCGAGCGCAATGGGAGCGCGCCGATAAAGGCCTTCGTGCACACCTTCAAATACGTCGAGTTGGGCGAGCGCAGCGGCGTCGACCGACCAGACCTCGCCGACGACTCCCGTGCGATCCGCGGCGACGGCGGCGATACCGGGATAGCCACCGAGGTCATAGAGATGAAAACCGGCGACCGTGCGCGCGACGCCGACGAACGTCTGCCCGGCGAGGTGACGGTGATTGCTGCACCCGCGTTTCAACGTGCCGTAGACGAAGAGGAGCGTGCTCACGGCGCGACGGGCGGCGCGGGTGCGGCGATTTCGAATACGACGGCGGTCGTGTTGTCGCGGCCGGAATTGTGGACCGAATCATCCACCAACCGTTGGGCCGCGCTCGGTGACCCATCGACCGGGACGGGCGCGCGCAGGTGTTCGCCGATCTGCCGATCCCAGAGGCCGTCGGTCAGGCCATCGGAACAGATCAGGAAGCGATCGCCGGGGCGATGGGCGACGGCGCCGATGTGCGGGTCGATGAACTGATGGCCGGCGCCGAGCGCCTGCTGGAGCGCGTTGCGGCGCGGATGGGTGCGGGCCTCGCGTTCGTTGATCTGGCCCTTGCGGCGCAGCCAGCCGACGTGGCTGTGATCGTGCGTCACTTGGGTGAGCGGGCCGTCGTGCGGTTGATAATAGATGCGGCTGTCGCCGAGGTGGGCGAAATACATCCAGTCCGGTCGCACCCAGCACAGGCTCACGGTCGCGCCCATGCCGGCGCATTCCTCGTAGGAGTAGCCGAGTTTCAAGAGATCGAGATGGATCGAGGTGACCAGCTCCGCGAGCAGATCGTTGAAGCCGGCGCCGAGGCCGGCGGCGGCCATGCGGAAGGCGCGGGGAAAGAGGCGCGTCACGCGGTCGACCGTGATGCGGCTCGCGAATTCTCCCGATTTGGCGCCGCCCATGCCATCGCTGACCGCGAAAAGGAAATCGCTGGCAGCCAGCGAGGCATGCCCGGTCTTGCCGAGGTAGCGCACCTCGTGGCCGTCGATGGCGAGGGCGAGAAAGACGTCCTCGTTGTTCTTCCGCACGCGGCCCACGTGGGTGATACCGGCCCAATGCACGTTGGGCGCCGGCGCGGCGGGGGCCGCTGGGACGGCGGGCGGCGGGGAGGTGATGTCGCTGCTCATGGCGCGGGCTGCAGCGAGGGTTTCAATGAAATGGGCCGCCCGGTGCCATCATCGAGGATGGTCGCGAACTCGAAATCGATGATGCAGAAGCGGCCGTCGGCGATCCGGTAGGTGATGTTGCGCAGTTCGCGATCCTCGTGGCGCACGCCGAAACCCTCGAGTTCGGCGAAGAGGGCGATTTGCCGCTCGGGGTTGAGTTGATCGACGCGACCGCCGCAGTTGGTCGTGACGATCTTCATGATCTCCGGTTCGACCTCCAGCAGCCGGGGGACGAACGTGCAATCGCGCGCCTCAAGGTAGCGCAGCACGCGCACCTCGTGCTCGAAGCGTTCGCGGGCCATGTGACCGCGAAACGTCTTGTGCACGCGACCGTCGAAGCCGATCCGCACGGTGGCGCGCGCGGTGTCTTTCATTTCATGCATGAGGTTTTGCCGCGCAAAAACCTAAAATCGGTCTTTGACGACGAGAAAATTCTCACTGTGGCGGCTTTTGCGTAGCAATAGCCACTAGGTTTTCGCCGCGAAAATCTATCATGAACGAAATTTCTGGATCCCGTGGCATGTGAGCTGCTGAACTCGCCCGCGGGTTTTTCCACTGACCTTCAGTGGAAAAGCCTCGCACGCTGTTCTCCGAAAACCTCCGATAAACCCTGCTCCCTCCTCACTTCATCATGGCCAAATACAAACTGGAATACATCTGGCTCGACGGCTACACCCCGCTTGCCAGCCTGCGCAGCAAGACTCAAATCAAGGATTTCGCCAGCTTCCCGAAGCTCGCCGAATTGCCCCTGTGGGGCTTCGACGGCAGCTCGACGCAGCAGGCGGAGGGCAAAAGCTCCGACATCATCCTGAAACCCGTCGCGGTGTTTCCGGACAGCACGCGCAAGAACGGCGTGCTGGTGATGTGCGAGACCTTCCAGCACACCGGTGAGGCGAGCCCCTCGAATTCGCGGGCGACGATTCCGGATGACGAGGGCACCTGGTTCGGCTTCGAGCAGGAGTATTTCTTCATGAAGGATGGCGCGCCCCTCGGCTTCCCGCCGGGCGGCTATCCGTCGCCGCAGGGCCCCTACTACACGGGCGTCGGCTACAAGAACGTGGGCGCGGTTGCCCGTGAGATTGTCGAGCAGCACATCGACATCTGTCTCGATGCCGGCATCAACATCGAAGGCATCAACGCCGAGGTGGCGAAGGGGCAGTGGGAATTCCAGATCTTCGGCAAGGGCTCCAAGAGCGCTGCCGATCAGATGTGGGTCGCCCGCTACATCATGGCGCGGCTCTGCGAAAAGTATGAGATCGACATCGAATGGCGCTGCAAGCCGATCCGCGGGACGTTCGATGCGCCGCTCGATTGGAACGGTTCCGGCATGCACTCGAATTTCTCGACCACGCACATGCGCGAAGTCGGCGGCAAAGCCTACTTCGAGAAACTCATGGCCGCCTTCAGCAAGCACATGGACGAGCACATCGCCGTCTACGGCCCCGAGAATCATCTCCGCCTCACCGGGCTGCACGAGACGCAGTCGATCGACAAGTTCACCTACGGCGTCGCCGATCGCGGCGCGTCGATTCGGGTTCCGCACAGCTTCGTCAAGAGCGACTACAAGGGCTACCTCGAAGATCGCCGGCCGAATTCGGCCGCCGACCCGTATCTCGTCGCCGGCCGGATTCTCAAGACGATCCAGACGGTGCCGACGGCCTGAGTGTCGCTGCTCCCGGACCGACGTTTTCGATTTCAAAACGGCGTCACCGCAAGGTGGCGCCGTTTTTTTTCGTTGTAGCGCACGCGTCGCGCCTGCCTTTGAGTTTAAGGAAGCAGGCGGGACGTCTGCGCTAAGCCCCTATGCCGCCTGTTACCGTCTCGTCGCCTGCACCGCGTGTTTCCCCTTGGGAATGGGCGCAGGCTGCGCTGCTCGCAGGCAATCTCGCGTGGACGACGCTGGCCTTGGGGGGATTTCGCGCGGAGACGAGAATCGTCACGCTGATGCTGACGAGCGCGCTGGTGGTGGTGCATTTTCTGACGCGCGCGCTGGCGCGGGGCGGTTCGCCGCGCGTGCATCCGGCAGGCTGGCTGCTGCTGCCATTCTTGGTTTATGCGGCCGCAAATGCGCAATGGGTGACCCCGGTGCGCTGGCTGGGCTGGATGGACTGGCTGGGGTGGGCGCAGATGGTTGCGGTGTTTTGGGTGACGCTGAATGGCGTGCGAGCGTCGGGCCCGCGGCGGTTGCTTTTCCTAATGCTCGTGTTGCTCGGGATCGTGGGTGTGGCGTGCGCTTGCTATCAGCGCTTCGTGCGACCCGATTGGATGGCGCTCCATCGGCTGTGGCCAGGCGACCTGGAAGGACGGGCGAGCGGAACGTTCGGGCTGCCGAACAGCTTCGCGGGCTTCCTGTTGTTGCTGCTGCCGGCGATGGGAGCGCTGGCTTTCCGCCGATCGGGGACGGCGATGGAACGCGTGTGGTGGGGATGGGTGGCCGTAGTGCTTTCGTTCGGTCTGATGCTGACGCTGAGCCGGGGCGCATTCATCGCCCTGGCGCTGGCGTTGATCGCCTGGCCCCTGTGGGCCGCGCACGGCGGTTGGTGGCGGCGTATCCGGATCGCGGTGACGATCATGGCCGGCGTGGCCATTGTGGGCGGCGCGATCATCTGGAAGGTGCCCAAGGTGCGCGCGCGGATGCATGCGCTGGTGCTCAACGCCGGCGAGCGCACGCGGCCGATCATGTGGCGCGCGGCGTGGGCGCTCGTGCGGGAGCAGCCGGCTCTCGGCACCGGCGCAGGGAGTTACAACGTTTTGCTCGAGCGGCACCGGCCCGCACAGTTTCCCGACAATCCGCTGTGGGCGCATAATGAATATCTCAATACGCTGAGCGATTACGGCTTCGTGGGCGCCGGCCTCTTTTGGGGCGCGTGCGGTTTCATGGCGTGGCGGTGCATGCGAGCCGGCGATCGCGGCAAGACGCGGCGCAGCGACTGGCTGGAATCGCCCACTGTGGTCGCGGCGCTCGGCGTTGGCTTGCTGGCGTTTGGCCTGCAGATGGGACTGGAGTTTCACCTCAAGATTCCGGCGCTGGCGCTGATGCTCGCCACCACGGCCGGGCTGGTGGTGAGCCGAACGTGGCCGGGCGGGGTGTCGCCGGCGGAATGCCGCCCACCGCAGTGGACCGCGATCGGCTACGGCATCGCCGGCGTCGCTGGCGCGCTCATGGTGGCGCGGTGGGGCACGCCGCTGCTCCGAGCCGAAGCGTGGCGCGAGGCGGGACGCTACGCGATCGACCGGCTTGCGGGTGTCGCGCCGGAACACGCGGATTTTCGAAGCGGAGTGGAGCGGTCGGTTGCGTTGTTGCAGTGCGCGACCGAGCTTCATCCCGCGAACGGTCAGGCGTGGGCGGATCTATCCTATGCGACCTCACTGTTGAGCAACCTCGATCAAGCGCGTCGCGCCGACATCGGCCGCGACGCGGAGCGAGCGGCGGAGAAGGCACTGCAGGGCCCTGCAATAAATTTTGAATTTTGGGTCCGTCGCGGGGTCGCGCGCGACCTGCAAGGGCGTTGGGAGGAGGCGACCCCGGACTTCTTTCAGGCCGTAAAACTTGCTCCCAACAACGCTTACGCCTGGTTCTACCTCGCGGAACATCTTTATCGTTTCAACGGTGCGCGCGGTGCGGGTTTGGCGGCCTTGGAGACCTGTTTACGCCTTGACCCGGGAAACCCCCCAGGACTAGCTTTGCGCCAGCGTTTGGCATTTAAAACCAAGCCGAATTAGTCGAATTAGTCGGATTTCCATGCACCACCGTTTCCTCCTGCGGCACTTGCTGTGCGTCTTTTTCGCGGCGGTGGCATTGCACGCACAGGCTCCAGCTCCGGCGGCAGCGGCGACCGCGCCGGCTGTCATGCAGCCTGGTTTGGTTCTGGTCGCAAAAGTCACCGGAGACGCTTGGCTGATTCGAGCCGGCAGCGCGGATCGGGATGTTATTAACGTCGACATGCCGGTGCCGCAGTCGGCGAAAATTATCACGGCCAGCAATGGTTCGGTCGTGCTGGTTTTCTCCAACGGTGCGACGACGCAGCTCGGCAGCGACACGGAACTCGTGCTGGAAGAATTTCTGCAGGATCCTTTCGCGGCGACCATCAAGGTAGCCGAGCTAGAAACCGAGCCCGTGTCGGCAAACGGGCAACCGACCGTTTCGTCCACGCGTCTGGCACTGAATCGCGGTGAGTTGGTCGGCCAGGTCAAGAAACTGACCCGCGGTCCTCGTGAATCTTCCTTTACCGTGAAGACTCCGGTGGGCGCCGCCGGTATCCGTGGCACGACTTTCCGCATCGTCTTCCGTCCCTCCGGCAACGGGCAGGCGTTTAATTTCACGCTCACGACCGCCGAGGGCAACGTGGCGTTCGCGCAGAACACCAACGCGAACACCGCCACCTCCAACGTGATCGCCACCGGCACAACGACGGTGCCGGTAACGGATGGTCAGCAACTCATCATCATTGATGTGCAGGTGACGCAAAATGCCCAAGGCCAGACCGTGATCACGGTCGTCCCACCGCCGCCGGGGCAAGCCATCGTTGCGCCGCCCGCGACGCTCATCGAGGTGACGAGTGTGGCAACCGCGGTCGCGACCGCTGCGGCCAATACCACGTTTACTTCGCCCGCGCCGCCGACACCCGCGGGAAGTGGTGGGACCGGCACTGGCACCGGAACGGGCACTAACACTGAAACCGGAACGGGAGCTGGGACAAGCGGGACGGGCACGGGCGGTGGCACCACCGGTTCAACCACGGGTAGCACGACTGGCTCGACCACGGGTAGCACGACTGGCTCGACGACCGGGACGACCACCACGTCGACCACGACGACGACAAACCCGGGCGGTGGCACGACTACGACGACGCAGTCGAGCACCACGGGTCAGACTTCCGGCGGAAACACGTTCAACGCGCAGATTACGACCACGACGAATAATCCGCAGCCGGTCGTTCCAGCCCGCATCACGTCGAATCCTGGGCCGTAGTGTTCGCTGCTCGCGGCTGAGTTTGCCGAAGCACTCGGCGCGCTTCGGAAATCTGCTTTCGTTCGATCAGGCTGCGGCCTAGTTTTTCGCGGATGGCTTCACCCCGCAAAGCAAGCTCGGTTCCGGTTTTCCGCTGGTTGTTGCTCCTGCCGATCCCGTTGCTTTGGGGGCTCGCTGGCCATTTCGGTTATCTCCAGTTTGTCGAGAATCGGTTGCTGGACCTTCGGTTTCGGGCGCGCGGTCAGATCGAGGCGCCCGTCAAACTCATCTATGTCGATGTCGATACCGAGGCGATCGAGCTGATCAAAGAGAAGCCCTGGGATCGCGCGCATTTCGCCGCGGTGATCGACGCCCTGCTCGCTCATGGCGGAGCCAAGGCGGTCGGTGTCGACATCGTCTTCTCATCCTACAGCAATTCGAGGCTCGTCGACCCCGTCAAAGAAGCCGCCGGTAATTCCGCGCTGAGGAAAATGATGATGAAGCATCCCTTGCAGGTGGTGCTGGCCGCGCAATACACGGGGGGCGCCGCGATGCGCACGGCTGAGGGGACGCAGCGGCAAATCCCGCTTTTGCGCACGGGCAAGGTCGACCGGACCAAGAACGACGTGCCGGAAGGTCCCGATGTCAGACTCGTGATTGGACCGAAGATAGAGCCGGTCGGGCGAATCGGGCTGATCGACGTGGATGTTGAGTATAGTGGAGACGCCGTTCCACGGTGGGTTCCGCTCTTCGTGCACACGCACGGCCCGACCCTCTACCACTTCTCGCTCCTGATGACGATGCAGTATCTCAGCCTGGACGAAACGACGGTGCGCATCGGCACCAATTCTTTGGATTTGGTCCGCACCGATGGCGCGGTGCAGTTGTCGATTCCCCTGGTCGAAGGCCAGTTGGTCGAGACCAACTGGTTTTCCCGTTGGGAGAATCCAGAGCTCAACCCGCGCCTCAGCCTCAGAGAGGTGTCTCTTTTTGTGAGCGCGATCAACTCAGACGATGCGGAGCAGAAGGAGATCGCTCGCGAAAAATTCGCGGAATTCAAGGACGCCCTGGTGTTGATCGGGCCCACGGATCCGCTGTTGCAGGATCTGGCGCCGACCCCGTTCGATGACCACCCGGTGCCGAAAGTCGGACTGCACGGGAATCTGATCAAGACATTGCTCTCAGAACGCTTCCTCGTGCGTCCGGCCGGATGGGTGATGTGGGCGACCGTTATCGTTCTGACGGTGTTTGTATGCGTGCTGACGATCGCAGGCGGCGCGCGCGGACTATTGGCCAAGATCTTTGCCGCCATCGCGCTCGCCGGTTACACTTTTGTGGCGTTCTACCTGTTCGCTGGATCACAACTGGTTTTGCCCATGGCTGCGCCGCTCGGTGCAGCATTCACGACGAGCTTCGTGGCGACGATCTGGCAGTTAGTTTCAGAGGAAAAACAAAAGGGTCGAATCAAGGGCATGTTCGGCGCCTACGTTTCCCCGCAATTGGTCGAGCGCATGGTGGAGTCGGGCGACGATCCCGCGCTCGGCGGTCACGACGCCGAGATCACGGCGTATTTTTCCGACATCCAGGGCTTCTCGAGTTTTTCCGAAAAACTCGGCTCCGGGCCGCTGGTCGAGCTGATGAACGAATATCTCACCGCCTGCACGGACATCGTGCAGGCCCAGGGCGGCACCCTCGACAAATACATCGGCGATGCCGTGGTCGCGATGTTTGGCGCGCCGATTCCGCTGCCGGATCATGCGTTTCGCGCCTGTGTCGCGACCCAATTGGTCCACCAGCAACTCGGGGAGTTGCGCGAGAAGTGGAAGCACGAGGGGGAAAAGTGGCCGGAGATCGTCTGGAAGATGCAGTCGCGCATCGGCCTGAACACCGGGCAATGCATGATCGGCAACATGGGCAGCCGCACGCGTTTCAATTACACGATGATGGGCGACAACGTGAATCTCGCTGCGCGCATGGAATCCGGGGCGAAGGCGTGGGGCGCCTACACGATGTGCACCGAGGTCACGAAGAACGCCTGTGAAATGCACGGCGGCGATCGCGTGGTCTTCCGCGCGCTCGGTCGCATCGTGGTGATGGGGCGCTCGCAGGCGGTGCCGATCCACGAAATCGTGGGACTGAAGGAATCGCTGCCGCCCACGGCGCTCGAGTGCATCCAGATTTTCGAGCAGTCGCTGGCCCGCTACTATGCGCGTGATTGGGACGGAGCGCTGGCCCTGTTCCGGCAATGCGTGCCGCTGGAAATCAACCAGCCAGGCAAGACTCCGGGCGTGAAAACGAATCCCTCGCTCGTCTACATCGGCATCACGGAGGACTACAAGACCACGCCGCCGCCGGAGAATTGGGACGGCGTGTATGTGATGACGGAGAAGTAGCTGGCAGCCGGTCGGGCGTGCGATTAACGTGGCGAATTCAGCGCTGAATTCGGTGCGAGGTCGGCCGTTCCATCCCACCGGCTGCCCAGCCGGCGCTTCGGGCCGGAGAGAATCCAAATTCTTGCGCGATTTCTCAGCGCGAAGCGTGGTTAAGCTCTCGCGCGCGGCGAACTCCACTTCGGTCGGAGTGCGGCGTGATACGCGCCACGGTTACGGGGCCGATATTGGCCGGGCACGCCCCGGCTGCTACCGCGGGATGCTTGCGAGATCGAGGGTGTCCCCGAGCGACGTCTGCAGCTTGCGCAGGCGTCCCATCAGCTCGCGCCGTTTCGCAGCGTGGGCGGGCTCCGCCGCGAGATCGCGCATCTCGTCGGGATCTGCGCGGAGATGGTAAAGCCGCACGACTCCAGTTTTGGGATACACCATCAGCTTGTAGCCGTCGTGGATGACCGCGCGCTGCAGCCCGAGGTAGGCGCCGTAGATGTTGTCGTAGCTCGGGGCCGGCGCCGTGCGGCGGAGGTGGGGCAGCAGGCTGCGGAAGAACACATGGGCCGGCTTGGTCGCGCCGGCGAGTTCGAGCGTGGTCGGCATCACGTCCTGGAGGTAAATCGGCGCGGCGACCCGGCGGTTCGCCGCGACACCGGGGCCGACCACGACGAAGGGCACGCGCACGCTGTGGTCGTACATGTTTTGCTTGCCGAAGAGGCCGTGGTGACCGACCGCGAGGCCGTGATCGGCGGTGAGAAAGATCCACGTTTTTCCGGCCTGGCCGCTCGCTTCGAGGGCCGCGAGAATGCGTCCGATCTGGGTGTCGAGATGGGTGATGAGCGCGTAGTATTCGCCGCGGTGGACTTTGACGGAATGCGCGGTGCGCGGGAACGGCCCGAGCTTCTCGTCGCGCAGTTTTTCGCCGCTGCCGATGTCCTCCTTGTGCGGATACTGGGGCAGGAAGTTGCGCGGGATGGCGATCCGGCCGGGCGGATAACGATCGACGTACTCCGGCGGCGATTGCCGCGGATCGTGCGGCGCGTTGAAGGCGACGTACATGAAAAATGGCTGGGTCGCGCTCTTGGTCTGCTGGAAAAACTCCACTGCATCGTCGGCGGCCACCTCGCTCCAGTGTCTGCCACCCTGCCAGAAACCGCCGAATTTCGGATCGGAGGGGCTCCACGGATCGGGTTCACCGGGCTTGGGCCGGTTGTAGCCCTCGGGCGTATCTTTGGGCATGCCCGGGCGGACGTTTCTCGCGACGTCGAAAACCGATTCGGGCGGCACGGGAATATGCCATTTTCCAGTCATGAACGTGCGGTAGCCCGCTTGGGCGAGCAGTTGAGACCAGAAGTGTCCGTTGGTACGTTCGCGATCGAGCTGGGAGTGGAAACTTTGAGCGTCCCAGACGCTGCGTCCAGTATTCAGCATGGTGCGGCTGGCCACGCAGACGGCGGGCGACCAGGAGCCCATGTTGTACGCATGAGTGAAGGTCGTACCGCGGGCGACGAGGCGATCGAGGTGGGGCGTATCGATGTCGGTGTGGCCCAGGGCGCGGATGGTTTCGAACGATTGATCGTCGGTGAAAAGGAAGAGGATATTCGGTTTCTCGGTCGCGGCGGGCAGCGCGGCGACGAAGGAAATTACGAGCGGAGCGACGAGCAGGCGGAGCAGGGGCATGTGGGTAGGGTGTGGCATTCGGCGATTATGCTAATATCGATCCGGATCGTTCCTGTTTACGACGATTTGAAAACCCCGATCTTGTGAACAGAAGCAAACGAAGGGAACGAAGAGTCCTTGGTCTCCGTGCCCTTCGTTCCCTTTGTTGCCTTCTTTTCAAACGGATTGGTGCAGGCCTTTGGCTTGCTCGTCTCTGGTGAGTTGCGGCCTTGAGCCGCGGTGTGAAATAACCGGGTTAGTGCTGATCGGCGGAGCCAAACGAGTCCTTCATTTTCGGAAGGATTTTGAAAGCGTGCCCGCGGCACCGGCCGACAGCGGCCTTTGCGATAGGGGAGGAGGTCGAACCCGGCGTCAATGAGCCGCAGGAAAAGTTTTGGACTGTAGCCGCCGCGGTCGAAGACGACCGTCAGCCGTCGCTTCCCGATCATGGCGCGCACTTGCGCGAGCACGATCGGCAGCATCTTCACCAGGCCCGCGTTCGCTTGGGCGGT
>Ga0163144_10006721_pt1 | contig 25320 bp, 19 predicted proteins | sample OliLak19BULKMAT1_FD_123175 | JGI IMG/M metagenome (GOLD analysis project Ga0163144, IMG submission 123175) | Freshwater microbial mat bacterial communities from Lake Vanda, McMurdo Dry Valleys, Antarctica - Oligotrophic Lake LV.19.BULKMAT1 | ecosystem: Environmental > Aquatic > Freshwater >... | reverse complement strand
CGCTTCGAGTGCGGGCATGAAGACGGGGACCGGTGGCGCGACTTCGACCGGGTCGCTGATCGCTTCGGCCTCGGTTTCCGTGGTTAATGATTCGACGGGAGCGGGCTCTTCCTCGGGCGGTTCGACCGTCTTGATCTTTTGGGCCAACGCCGGTGCGGGAGTAAGTTCCACTGCGACCTGGCTGACCTTGACGAGGAGGGCGATCACCGCGGTGTTGGTGAGCAGAGCTAGAGCCACTCCCAGCCACCAGCCGGACGCCTTGCGCTGTTGCCGCACCAAGCGCGTGCTGGGGAGTGCCGATGGAGTCGGGTAGAGCGGGCTGGCGGCCATTCAGTTTCCGTCTCGGTTGGCGGCGACATCCACGGCCGTGGCGCCTCCGGAGTGACACGCGTCCATGACCTTGAGCAACAGTCCGGTGGGAACCTCGCGATCCGCGATCACCAGAATGCGAGTGGAGTTCGCACGTTCGAGGGCGGTGCGGACCGCGTCCGGAACCGCCGCCAAATCCACCACCGTTGCGCCCAGCAGTATCGCGCCCGATTTGACGATGGCGAGCGGGACGAAACCGGTTTGAACCTGCGTCGCTCGGGTCGATTCGGGACGCTCGATAGACACGGCTTCAACGGCGTCGAACGACGTGCTGATCACGTAGAAAACCAACAGAAAAAACACGACGTCGATGAGTGGAATGACGTTGAGCTCAACGTGCCCGGTGCCGGTCGAGCGGGAACGACGTCGGATCATCAGGGGTTCCTCCCGCCGGCGATCAATCCGGAGGCGGTCACCTCGCGATGATGGACCAGGTCCTCCACGCGGCGCCGGAGCAACCATTCCGCCACCACGGCCGGGATCGCGAGAGCCATGCCGTATTGGGTGGCGGTGAGCGCCAGGCCGATGCCGGCACTGGCCTGTTGGGCGGATCCACTCGCGCCGCTCCGCTCGACGGCCAGGGAACCAAAGGTATCCACCATGCCGGTCACCGTTCCCAACAACCCGAGAAGGGGAAGACAAAGCGTCAGTACGCGGATCAACAGAAACCCGCGGGTGAGTTCCGCCTCCTCCGCCGCGGCGACATAACGAGCCACCCATTGTCGCCAGGTGAGGTCTCGGTCCTGGGCGTGATCCGCTTCGATCAAGCCCTGTAATTCATCGGCGCGTCGACCCAGGTGGGAGGCGGGTCCATAGAGAACCCAGAGGCGTTCGCCGACGCAGGTGTACAAGGCAAAGGCCGTCGTGAGCATAACCGGCATGAGCAGTTCCCCGCCCGACCACCATTCCACGGTTTTGAGCCAGAAGAAGTTCATGTTCGGTTTCCCGGGAGCCGGGGTTCTTGGCGGGGTTCGCCGTGTTCGGCCAATCCCAGAAGGCCACAGGCTGCCTCTTCGAGCAGGAGCAGGCGTCGATCGGCCAACCGGGAAAGGGCGGCATGGATTAACAGCAGTGGAATGGCGGTAATCATGCCGGCCTGGGTACAGATCAGCGCCTCCGAAATAGCTCCCGACAACGATTTCGCGTTACCGGAACCTTGTTGGGCGATGACGCCGAACATGTCGATCATGCCGGTCACCGTGCCCAGGAGTCCAAGCAACGGGGCGATGCTAGCCAGGACCACGATGACCCCAAGGCCGCGCTGCAACGCGGGGGTTTCGGCGATCAAGGCCTGCTCGAGGGCGGCTTCGCGGACTTCACGCGGACGCGTCGAAGCTTCAATCCCCGTGGCCAACACGCGGTCCAAGGAGGTGGCGCGTCCGGCAACCAAGGCCCGCGCCTGTTCGGTTTGGTGGCGGTGCATGAGGTCGGCGACCTGGAGCAGACGCCGGGGATCAATCCGGGAAAGAAACATCGCAATCGAACGCCACACACTGACTGCCAACCCCACCGCGAAGGCGAAGATGATGGGCCAAATCCAGGCGCGGCCAGCCTTGACCCATTGCGCGAGGGTTCGATGGGCGACGGTTGGGCGAGCGGCGGCGGTGCCGTCGGGATCTAACAGTAGGGCAGTCGGCAATTGTCCGCGCGTGGCCGCGGGCAGTGGGGGCAGGGGTGGGCCGATGATGCGCCAGTGAATTCCGTCGCCGGCCAGCGTGAGGATGCCGCGCGTTGAATCCACCTCGCCCAGAGCGAGAGCGCGAGCCAGTCCCAGGCGGAGTACGGGAACATCGAGCAGTTGCCCTTCCCGGGTGATGACAGGTTCCGGAGCCAGGCGCGCCCCGAGCTGGGCGGGCAGGGCGGCGATCCGGGCGTCGACGGCAGCGAGGGCAGCCGCGGCCCCTTCACCCGGCGGCGCTGTAGCCAATTTTCGGGACTGTTCGGCGGGAATGCGGGCGGCGGCGATGGCCCGATCGGCCAGACTGCGGACGGAAGTTTGTTCGTTCTTTTGTTCCTTGCGCCGTTGGGCCAGTTCGGTGTCGCGATCCTTGCGGTGCTGCGTCGCCTGCAGCGCACGTTGGCGAGCTGTTTCGGCACCGCGGTGGGCCGCTTGCACCTGTTCCAGTAGGGTCCGTCGCTCTTCGGCGATCACGGTGCGCGCACGTTCCAGCGCGCTTTCGGCCATCTGGCGGCTGCCGGCGGCTAAGGCAGGAAGGTCAGCCGCCGTGAGCCGGCAAACGATCTGGCCCACCAGCAAGGTGACACTCAGGAAGCGAATCATCGGGAGCCTCCCAGGGTGAACGGTTCCCAAGGCAAGACGAGTAACGCCGGGGTTAGCCGACCTTCGGAGATGTTCACCGCCTGAGTAATGGCTTTGCGATCTTCATCGCGCGCGGCCGAGGTCAGTTCCAAGACACCTTGCCGCCGGAAACTCGTTCCGGCCTGGTTTCCTTCGAGCGAAACCCACCACGCGGCGGCTCCGGAGACGCGCAGGAGTTTTACGGCCACGTCTTTTCCTTCCAGTCGGCCCGTGACGACTTCCACGGCCACGCCGGCAGCCGCCCGCTCGGCGGCCTCCACCGTCTTGATGATGGTGTCAAAATCGACGGCACTCTCGCCGGCTGGCGGCAGCGACACGACTCCCGGAGGAAGTTGGGTCGCGAGGGCGCGCAACTGATCCAATTGGACCGCGGCGCCCGCGGTGAGTATCCCGCGAACCAATTCCAAATCGCTGCCAGCACCCAGAGTTGCGAGCTCGAGTCGGGCCGCTTCGGCCTTTTTCTCGTCCGCTTCCGCATCGGCCTTCAGCCGATCCCGTTCCGCCTCGGTGGCGGAGACGATGGCTGCTAAGCGTTCTCGTTCGACCTGCCACTTCGCGACGTCGCGGGCCAGCTCGGTGCGGGCCTGGTTGGCGGCCCGCAGTTGTTCGAGAGCGGCCGAAGCTGGGTCCAACGCGGAGGGTTCAGCTGCCGTAACCCTCCAAATCTGGGCCAGAAGAATCCCGAGTGGAATCGAGGCCTGGAGGGTGCACCAGGGTCGAGAGAGAATGCGGGGCGGAGTGATCAAGTCGCTGGGTGGATCGGGGCGGAGCCGGGTGGAAGGGCAGGTTACCATGGCAACGCGAAGGACGTTAGGCACACGAACGCCAAAGGAGGATTCTCATGGTTAAATGGAAGGAGCGGGCCGATCGGTTGGCTTCAGTGAACCAATAAGAACTATATTAGAATGTCCAGTCGCTGCCTTGGGTTAAGGGGCGGCGATCTCGGTTGAAGTCTGGGTTGACGCTGTTTCCAGTCGTTCTAGAGGTCAAGCAGGATCCCGAAATCACAATCACCGCAGTCAGGGCTGATTCAGCTGGAAAAGGGTAGGAGGGAGAGGGCTGAGTGGATCGGGTGAAGCCTCCACTAGGGGTCAACCAGCGGGCCGCAGAGAAAGTCGAAGCCTTCCCAAGTTAGCCCTTAAAAGTTCAGCAATTCCTCACCCCATCACTTCCCGGTCGCCCTTCACCCTTCCCCGCTGACATGAGGCGTGACGTCATTTGGTAGTCGCCGGTCCAATCGCTTTGGTCTCCGTCATTACGACGGATCGGACGTTGCGACCGGTGGCGAGGTCGAGCTCCTTTCTGGCACCCCCCGCGAGCCGCACCACGACGGTTCCGCGCCCGGGCGCGACGGTCAGCGACTGAACCGCGGAGGCAAAGGTGCGCGACCACCAAGGTTTTCCGTCGGCCACGAGCCAGGCATCCACCCGACCGTGGCGCTGGTACCCATGACCAGGCTTCCGTCGGTCGAAACCGCCAGCTTCTGGACGCCCTCACTAGCGATCACGATTTCGCCGAGCTGTTTTCCGTCCTCGACCCGCCAGAGCTTGATCTTGCTCGGGTGAAACCGCCCTCCTCCGACGGCGGCCAACACTTGACTGTCTTCTGAGAAGGCGAGGGCTTGGACATCGCAAAGGTAAAGGGTCCGCTCCAAAGTTCCGTCGCTGGCGCGAACATATTGAATGTCGCCGCGAGAGGTTGACGCGGCGACGTGAGTTCCATCCGGAGAACACACGGACACGGTCGTTGGCGGGGCATCCGCTATCGTAGAGACCATGCCAGTGATGAGAACCGCGACCGGCAAACAGAAAATGAGGTACTTTGCTTTCATAGGCTTGGGTGGGGTCAAGGACTACCCACAGGCAGAAGCCGGAAACGAGTGCCCGGATTACCGAAGAAATTTGGGCTCCCTCCCCGTGGAAATGGCACGAGAACAGGGCTCACCCAACCCGCAAACGTCCCCAAACTGGCAAGACTCCCAAGATTTCTTGGGTTTCATTCATTTGGTGGCTGATTTGTTGGCGTCGGCCGCGCGATTTCTGGAAGAGAAGTATGCCTAAAAAATTGAAGCGCCAAGAGAGTTGGAGTCGCTTCAGACCGTCGGTCTCATAGAGCGGCAATTAAGGCGTGCGCGGTTCTGTCCGGGAGGCCGGTCGTGGGAAGGTTCCTTCGAAAACTTCGCCCTGCCTCTCCCGCGGCTCGGTGGCGGTAGCCCGGGCTAGGCTCAAATCCTGAACCGCGAAAAGATGGGTGCTTGACTGAACATAAAGCACTCCGTTGGCAACGATCGGGGTGGAATAGATGGGAGCGCCGAGATTGCACTCGCTGATGATTTGTTTCCGCTTGCCGGCGGCCAGCACAACGAAGTCTCCATCCTCGTCACCGAGGTACACCTTGCCATCCGCGACCAGGGTGCCGCCCGGCCAGATGTGTGCTCTCATATCGTGGGTCCAGTAGGTCGCGCCGGTTTCACTGTTCAGACAATGGACGAACCCCGAAAAGTCCGACAAGAACAGCAGGCCGGTCACTGGATCGATCGAAACGACCGAAAGGGAACGTTTGATCGACTTGTTCCGCCAGAGGATTCCCGTTTGCGTGATGTCACCGCTCTTCGTGGCGTCAATGCAGACCAGGTTGCCGACCCCCTCACCGTGTTCGGGATCTTGCCCGGTGGCGACATAGATGCGATTAGGTAAAAGACCGGCGTGGCGATGATTTCGCTGATGCCAGCGGCGGCGGTATACCGGATTGGTTTGCCGTCTTTCACTTTATATTCGGGCGGGTTGCAATCGACCTTCCAGGCGGTCTTCAGAAAGTTCAAATCGTCTTCGCCAGGGGATGGCTTCGCGTCAAAGGCGTAGCACCACCCATCCGGTCCGCCGAAGAACACCAACTGGCGTCCAAAGACCGCTCCAGCAGATGGCGAACCCCAGGAGCCATGGAGAATTCGCGGGCCAATGTTAGCATCGTCTTCACCGACCAATCTGCCGGTATTACGATCCAGCGCGATCAAGGTGGGTGACGACGGCGATGGAATATTGGTATGCGTCCAATCCATGCCGTTGCCCGTGCCGACGAACACCTTCTCTTCCACGACGAGGGGCGACGATGTCGAGGCATTATGTGGGAACACTCCCAATTTCTCCATCAGATCGTAGCGCCAGATGATGTCGGCGTCGCGCGGTCCGGGTTCGATCGGCGACACGCGGAGGTCCTGCACCACGTAGCCGGCCTAGTCCACGAACGGTCCGTCGTTTCCATCGGCCATTCCTTGGACGTCGAGGCAAAGTACTTCGGCCCGCGTCGTGACCACGTAGAGCCGATTTCCGACCACATGGGGAGAGGAGACGAAGCCGAGGCTTTCCCAGTCATTGACTTTGCCTGTTTTAAGTTTGGGTACGACCAACTGCCATAAGAGGTGCCCGTCTTGTTCATCGAGACAAAGGAGAATGCTGCGGTCGCCCTTGTTTCGTGGGTCCCGCAGTGATTCGTTGTTGGTGCCGACAAAAATTCGGCCTCCCGACACGGCGATGCTTCCGTGGGATTGGCTGCCGAGTTTGGCAACCCACCGGACATTGCGAGTGGTGGCCAGGTCGACCTCCTCGGTTCCCCTGATCAGGCGGCCCGCATCAAATCGATCCGGCACGACCGTCGCTGTAGAATACATGTTGCGACCCGGATCGTTGCCACCCCAGGCAGGCCAGTCATCGATTTGCGGCAGAGTGGCGGCGACCAGCCCTGCTTTCGAATCAGCTTCTTTGGCTTCAGTCTCCCGACCCAGACCTCGCAAAAGCCGCGCCCGTTGCGAATGGAATCGAGCTTGAAGGTTCGGGTTGCTCCCTCTTTCACCCAAAGCAAGTTTTCCAGCCAATTCAAGATCAGCCAGCGCCTCTTCGAATCGCCCCACGCCTTCCATCTGAGTAGCGGATGCATCCCAGGTGGAAGCCTGATTGGGCAATCGGCGGCTCGCTTGAAGAGCGACCTCCAAGGCCTCGGCGCTGCGTCCGGTGACGTGAAGCAGATCAATCCGGGTCAACCACACCTCCGGCTGCTCGGGTGAAAGTTCGAGGGCACGTCGGCTGTAGAAATCGTAGTCGAGGCCTAGGGGCTACTCGCCGGAATTCCAGCGCTGAGCGTTCAGCAAGGTCCAAGCATGGCGGGAGAGGGCGAGGCCATTGGATGGGGCCAGCCATAACGCCTCGCGAAGACTTTCGGGTGAGTTCTCCGCAATAAGTTCAGACACGGTCCGACCGGGCGAGGTATACGGAGCCTTGGGTCGAATCGTTGAAGGGGTGATGGCCCACCGGGCGAATCGTTCAAATAGGTCAGGATTGCTCAAACCCGCCAGCCGCTCACGGAGCGCTGGGATCTCTGCCTGGGACACAAATACACCCCTTCCACGTGCGTCCAACTTAAGTCCACTCCACATTTCCAGGAAACCGGGAATCCATCCCGGAATAACCGGCGGGATCGATGCAGTACCCCACAAGTTTTCCGACCGGATGGAAGACTCCGGTTCCACGCCAATCGGCACGCCGACATCACCGGAATTCCACGGCTGGGCAATCATTTGGACTTTGACCTTCGGACTACGGATCTGCCTAGGAGAAGGCAGCGTGGTCAGATCCCAGATGCGAAACAGTGAATTCTCTGTCATCGTAAAGAGCCGCTCTCCGTCGTGGCTAAACCAGGCACGAATAACGGGTTTGCGATGATCAAGAGGTTGGGTAATCTGACCGCCATTTTCCGTTCGAAAGAGCCGGACTCTATTGTCCCTTCCAGCGGTCACGAAGCGCAGCCCGTCCGCGCTAAACTGAATGTCGGAAAGCCCGCCCGGGTTGGCGGGGACTTGAGTGCTGAAGCGACTCTTCATGTCGGCCAAGCTCAAGACTTGCACCCTATTATCCAAGAATGCTAACAGCAGCCCATCGCCACTTGGGGTAAAGCGCATCAGCGAAATCCCCGACTCAATGCTCAGGTTGGTCCGGGTGCGAAGACTGGGAATCTCGAGTAGGGCCAACTTGCCTCCGGTTGCCAAAGCGAGGAGGTCGCCCTTGGGTGAAAACTCCATCGTATAGCCGGTTGCCGGATAGGTGTTCAGAACGGCGCCGCTCTCCAGATTAATCAGTTTAATAAATGGGGCTGACTGGTTATTATTCTCTGAAAGTGCCAGGTGCCGTTCGTCACCATTCACGTTTACGTTCCACCGGTTTCCCCGCCGGTCGACGCGCCAGGATTCCAGCATTCTGCCGGTCGACGTTTCCCACAGAGAGCACTCTGATTCGTTGTGAACCAGCAATCGTCGGCCCCGTTGGAGCAGGCGGCCAGCAGTCGGTAAAGTTGATAGAGCAAATGACCCGCCGACCGGCTCCCCTGTTCTTGCCTTCCATATCTGAGCCTTGCGAGCGGTGTCCACGGTGACGACGAAATCTGCTCCTGCATCAAATGCGATCAAGGAATTGCGCTGGGATAGGTAGGATATCCTCACTCCATTAACTCCGAGTGGCGGGGGCGCTGCGCCGCTGGACCGGAGATTGATGAAGCGCACTCCGAGTTCTTTCTGACCCGACCCGAGAACCAGGGTCTGACCATCCTGACTGAGCGCGAGAAAGCGATTCGTGGGCCCGAACAAAAGCGTGGGTAGTTCCCGGACACTGAGTTCGCCGAGCACTCGCTCCGCCACCAGACTGTTCGAGGGAAAGCGCTCGGCCAAGCTCGCGAGATAGGCGAGCGCGTAGTCCTCTTCCTCGGCAACCAGCCAGGCATCCACTCGCTGCAATTCCAGGCGCGCTTCCGCATCCTCCGATCGCTGACGCTCCAGCTCTCCGGCCAAGCGCCACTGCTTCTCCGCTTCAAGGGTTTGTCGATTGGCTTCGTCGAGGGCGGCCTCCGTTTTCTTTCTCTGGGATTGCTCCGCCTGGAATTCAAGATGCCCTTGGGCGATTCCGATCAGGGCCACGATCGCGATGCAACTCACGGCGGTCAGCATCGCCTTGAGCGGCTCGCGCCGCGCCCATTTTACCACCCGCTCCGTCGCCGAACTCGGACGCGCCACGATCGTTTCGCCGGCCAACCACCGGTCCAAATCCGCGGCTAGCGCCTCGGCTGAGCCGTAGCGATGTTTGGGTTCCTTCTCCAAACACTTCAGGCAAATGGTCTCCAGATCGCGATCCAGCCGCGGGTTTAGGACGCGGGGTCGTTCCGGGGTCTTCTCCACCACCTGCCGTAAGGTCTCGACGACGCTGCCGGCTTTGAACGACGGCCGACCGGCGAGCAGTTCGTAGAGGATGGCGCCCAGACTGTAGACGTCGGCCGCAGTGGTCAGTTGCCTGACGTGACCGCCGGCCTGCTCTGGCGCTATGTAGCTTGGGGTGCCGAGCGTCGCCTCCGTGCGGGTCAAGTCGCTATCCGACTCGAGCAACCTTGCCAGGCCGAAATCCGTGACGTGCGGTTCCCCTTTGGCATCGAGCAGGATATTTCCCGGTTTCAGGTCGCGATGGAGGATGCCCCGTTGATGGGCGTAATGAACCGCGCGGCTGACCGCCACCATTAATGCCGCTGCACGGCACGGCTCAAACGGCTGGCGGCCGACCGCGTCGGTCAGTGTTCCCCCTTCCACGAACCGCATGCTGAAGTAGTTTTGTCCGTCCTGATCGCCCACCTCGTAGATGGGTACGATGTTTGGGTGATCGAGATTTGCCGCGGCCTCAGTCTCGGTCCGGAAGCGTTCCTTGAGCGCCGGTGAGGCCAGATGTCCGGCGGTAATCATCTTCACGGCGACAATCCGATTCACGCTCTTCTGGCGGGCCTTGAAGATGATACCCATTCCGCCCCGGGCAATTTCCTCCAACAGTTCGTAGTCGCCGATCCGGGGCAGACCTCGCGTGTCCGGCTGGGCGGGCGACGGGCCCGACTCGGACGAGAACAAGGTGGACACTAGACAGCGGCGTGCCGCACCGGGGGCAGGTGATTTTAGACGGGTTCGTGTCGCTGGGCATCGGCCTTGAATGGTTGAACGTTCGGAAAATGGTATCCAACCGTCAGACCACTATTCGGCGTTCAGGCCGACGGCTTACGGCTGATGGGGGCGGCGGCCGGCTCCTGCTCCTGGGTCCTGGTTCCACTAACTAAAGCCCAAACCGCTCGGCCGGATTACCACCAAACTTTTGTGCCCCAGTGGCCCAGCCAAGCATTCGACACTGAAAATACTCACGCATGCCAGACGTTCATCAGGTGTTTGAGTTCTTCTTCGGCTTGTTTGGGCGAATCGACCGTGCGCGAGATCTCTGCCCGGATCAACTCCCGCCAGCGGGACCGCAACCGGTGCACCGTGCCGGCGACGGTTCCAGAAGCCATGCCGAGTCGCACCGCCACATCGTCATATTCCCCGGCATCTGCACCGTCGAGAAAGGGCGCCAGGGCTTCAAACAGGTCCTGCTTGCCGCGGGCTGCGTGTTCTTCGCGTAGGCGCTGATTCGCCAGTGCCAGGATCGTGCGGCACCAGCGCCGGTCAAAGCTGAGCTCGGGACTTTCCGCGGCGAGATCAGGACCGCACAGTCGCTCGGCTTGTTCGACATTGATGGATAACACCGTCTGACCGCCCCCGCGTTTTAACGCCTTGTCGTGCAGCGCCTGTTTGATGGTGAAATTACGGAGGGAGGTCAGTAGGAACGTGCGGAAGCGTCCCTGGTCGGGTCCCACATTACCCAAGTCTTCGCGGGCAATGACGCGAGCCAGAAAGCCCTGCACCAGATCCTGAGCATCCGCCGGCGCCTGGCCCTGGCGACGCAGGAAGGCGTAAAGAGGCTGCCAATAGGACCGAAAGAGTTCTTCGAGCGCGGCCTCGGAGGAAGGGATACCCACTGCGCCGGCCTTGAGGACCACGCTCCAATGGGTAGCCGGAAAGTTGGCCGCGGTATCGCCCATCCTTCCACTGGTTGACTCGCCACTCACACTTCTACGAACACTATCAGGCCAGTTGCACGGCGGGAACCGGAGATTCCGGCCGGCGCATCTGACCAAAGAAAACCCAAAGTGCCAGGCCATCGGGGCGAGGTTGGTGGGTGGGAATGACCGTCCCGAGAGCCAAAAAAAGGGTCGCCGAGAGGAAGTGAAGTGACTGCACGCCGGAGGGACGTGCTCGTTGCATGCGACGTGCTGGATCCAGCGATGGGCCCGATCGAGCAATCGGTACCGGTGGCGAGGTCCCTCGGATCAGCCAGGAAACGTGAGTTGTTGGCTTACGTTTGGCGGGAAGATGTTGTGAAAGCGGGGGATGGAATCGGAAAGTGGGTGGGTGAGGACTCACTTTGGGAGTGGACCGTTAGAGGGTTTGGCACCTGGTTCGGGCACCCTCTTTCCTGGTGGAAGGTTCCTTACCTGATACGGACCCGTGGAAAAACCAAACCCGCCCGCAGCGGGGCTGCGGACGGGTGGTTGTTGGGTGAGGCGGGATGGGAGCCGCGTCGGAGTCTCGAGGCGGTTACCGCGTCCAGACGTTGATCTTCGCAGGGCTGTTAGCCGGGATGTTCACGGCGATCGTCACCTCGGCGGCGTTGGCTCCGGTGTTGACGATCACCCCGTCAACATAGGCGGTTTTGCCATTATCGGGCGCGATGACCACGCGGATGGGCACCTGCGAACCGAAGTTGCGCGCTCGTACCACGACGGGCTGGTCGCCGGACACGCCGTTGGGCAGCAAGATGAAGCCCGTGGCGAGGTTGCCGGTCGGCAGTGCCTTGCCGGCCACGCTGACGAGTTCGAGCTGGGGCAGATTGCCCTCGATTCCGGTGGCGAGCATCGAGCCGTAGCTAAGGGAGGAAGCGGGAGAGTGGTGGTTGAACTGCGCACCGCTGTAGTTGACGGCATCGAGGCGGATTCGGCCCGAGCCGCCGGTGCCGTTGCGGTTCTGCACGTAGATGCGGATCGGTCCGGTAACCTGCGGTGCCACCAGCTTGACGGCCCCGCCGCTGCCGCCGTTGAAGGCCCCGCCGGTGCCCCATTCGCCGCCCGTGGCGTCGATGAAGCTGGTGCCGTCGTTGTTGATGGTAATTTTAGAATTGGAGGCGATCAGGATTGCTCCGCCGCCACCACCGCCGCCGAAGGTGGGCGTGCCACCGCCGCCCGAACCGCCGATTAAGGGAATCAGGGCCGCATTGCCGTAAATCGCGCCTAGATTGGTGCTGCCGTTGCCCTTCATCGTTAAGAACGAGCCGCTGCCGGCGCTCTCCGGGTCGGAGCTGTCAGTTTCCGTCCCAGCCAGCCCGCCGCCGGGGCCCTGGCCGTCACCCGGAGGTAGCTCATCCACGCCGCGCCGTCCGCCGTCGAAACCGCCGATCCCGCCGAGGCCGGGTCCGCGGTCACCCCCACTGCCACCGCCGCTGACATAGATCCGGCCGCCGATGGTGACCTCGCCCTGTGAGAGCAGGTACACCGGGGTGTTGTTGGCGTTCTTGATGAACGAGACCGCGGCGTTGCTGACGATCGTGAAGCTCTTGTAGTGGAGGACGCCGTCGGCTGGCAGGACAATCTGGGTGTCGTTGGTGATGACCACGTCACCCAGCGCTCCGGTCGAGCCGGCATTGAACTCGACCGTCTGGGCACGGGCGAACGAGGTGAGGGCGAGCAGGCCGGCCGCGAGGCCGGACCAGCGGGCACGGGTACGGGAGGTGAGGTGCATGTTCATGACTTGAGGGAGAGATTTGGAAAGCAGGAGCCGGACGGAATGAGGATGGAGTTTCACTGCGGGGCCGAATTGGTGGGAATGAGGACGAACCAGTCGAAGTCGCCGCTGCCGAGGTTGAAGCGGAACGTGGTGGTCCCCGCCTCGACATGCAGGACGTACGGCGCGGTGGTGCCATCGCGCAGGAGTACGAGGCGGTTGTTGCCGTAGGCACCCGTGCCTTGGCCGCTGAAGGTGCCGAGCTGGGTCAGCGCAGGATTGGGTTGAGAGGCGTCGCCCGTGACGAGGTCGAGGCTCCCACTCAACTGGCCGGGCGAAACTCCGCCGTGCGAGAGCGCCGCCCAGATCCAGTAGTCACCAGCCGGCAGCGCTCGGGTGTACTGCTGCCAGTCGCCGAACTGCGACCAACCCTCGCGGTAGTTGCTTGTGACGCGCCAGCCGGGGCGGTCCAGGGCGTAAAGGCCGCCCAGATTGGGCACCAGGTTTACGTTGTTCGGGGCGGTGTCGGGCCGGTAGAGGTCCGAGTTGTTGTCGTCGGTGTTGAAGTAGTCCACCCCGAGCGTGGCGGCCCGGCCCGCATAGGCCCCGCCGAGATACGGCATGACGCTGGCGGCGGCGAGCTGCTGGCCGGACTCGAAGTTGTAGTCCTCCGCCTCGATGACTAAAGCACCGGCGATGGGCAGCTCGCCGGGGGCAAGATCGGCCGCCTCCAGGTCGAACTGGCGGAGGCGCACGGGCGCGGCAGAGTTTACGGTATGACCGTTGGCATTCGGACCGCCCTGCCGTAGCACGTTGGCCGTGGAGGTGGACTGCATCACCTGCCCGTCGCCGAGGCGCAGCACGTCAGCCTGGGAAGTGCGGAACGACGGTCCGGTCGGACGCAGCGCCTGGCCGAAGTTGCGGCTGACAAAGAGGCCCGGCAGGTAGGCATTCGGGACCAGCGGATTGCTGCCGGTGGTGATCTCGATCTCGTCATTCCAGGCGTCACCGTCGGTGTCTGGTTTCAGGCGGTCGGTGCCGTAACGCAGTTCCTGCGCGTCTGGCAGGAAATCGCTATCGCGGTCGAGCTGGCCGTCGAGCACTCCGTCGAAGGAGCGTTGATTGCGCGGGTTGGTTCCCAGGAGCATTTCCACGCCGTTGCTCAAGCCGTCACCGTCGAAATCCTCAGCGGAATCCGTGATGCCGTTGTTGTTCTGGTCGGCCTTTAACGGGTCCAGCCCGTTAGCCAGCTCGAACTCGTCGGTCAGGCCGTCGCCGTCGGTGTCGGTGCCGAGCACGGCTTCAAAGTTCCAGAGCGCCTCGGCCGCCAGGGCGTTGCCGGTGAGGTCGGTGATAGCGCGGGTCAAGCGGGCCTGATAGCGGCCGGCGGGAAGCGGTTCGTCGACGTTGAATACGGCGGTCCGCGCTTCGGCGACCAGGCTAACCGCACCGCTCACGACCACGTCGTCCGCGGTGGCAAACGTCCGGTCCGGTCCGGCTCCCACCAGGGTGAAGCTCGCGGGGTTAAGCGTACTTTCGAGGATAGGCTCGCTGAAGATCGCGGTGACCTGAGTGACATTCGCGCCGAAGCCGCTGGCCAGAGGCTCCGCGGGCCGAGCCTTGGGCGGCGTGAGGTCGGGCAGGATTTGGACCGTGATGACTGGGGTGACGGTGGCGTTGCCGCCCGTGTCAATCGCGCGAGCCTGGATGGTGAACGTGGTTTTCTCCGCCGTGAGCTTGGGTACCCGGAAGCGGTGTTCAAAAGGATAGTTGCCATCCGTTTCTACCAGCGTGCCGTCCAGATAGAACTCGGTTTCGCGCACCAGTACGTCGTCTCTAGCTTCGGCATGGAGCGCAGCGAAGGAGCCTCCTTCCGCCTGCGCCGGATTCAAATCGAACGAGGCGCCGAGATTCGCCGTCGGGGCCGTGGTGCCGGTGTCGGTAGCCAAGAAGTTGAGAACCTCGAAACCCTCGGCCCCGTCGGCGACGTAGGCCAGACCGCGGTGCAGCGCCACTGCGTACGTTAGGCCGGGCGTGGGGATACGGGCCAGGAAGCCGGTGGTGAGGGTGGGATCTTTCAGGTCGTACAGCTCCACGTCGTGCGTGCCGTCGTCGCGCGGGTTAACCCCGACCGCGGCGACGCCGAGACCGGAACCGGTTGGCACGATCTGCTTGAAAGAGTTCGGTCCGGCGTCCACGGCTGGTGCGATTAGGGACATTTCCATTGGGTTGCTGACGTTGATCGTCGTGTAGCCCGGATAGCTGGTCACGTAAGCCACGTCATTCCCTACCGCCAAACGGCGGCGGCCGGTGATGCCCTCGGCAAAGAGCGGCACCGGCAGGGTGCCGAGCAGGGTCAGTTCGTCGTCCTCCCGTCGGAGGGAGTTTAGGCTGCTGGCCGTCTGCACGAACAGAATGGTGCCCTGCCACGCGAGGTCATGTACCGGCGCACCGAGGCTGATCCGGCCCAGTTCCGTGCCGGTCGGGAGATGGACCCAGACGATGTCGCCCTCGGCTGTGCCGACGTACGCGACGCCGTCCGCCGTCACGACGCTGAGCGCATTCCCCACCGGCACCTGGCTGGACACGAAGGCCGCAGGCGGGTCCGTGATGTCCACAATTGCCAGACCCGTGGTGCCATCAGCCACGGCCGCGAAATTCCCGTCGCACGCCACTCTCCGCGCGGTGCCTGGAGTATCCACCTGAGCCACGATCACCGGCTGGGAGGGCTGCGCCACTTCCAGGATGGCGAGACCGGCTCCATCCAGCGCCAAGAATGCCCGGCTGCCTACCGCGCAGACATCTACCGCTAGGGCTGCCGCCGTCCCAGGTGGTAGGGCGGTCGCGCCGATGATCCCGATTTCCGTCGGAATGTTGTCCAGCGGATTGGTTCCGCCTTGGATTTCTGCGCCATCACTCACGCCGTCGCCATCGGAGTCGGCGCGGGTCGGCGATGTGCCCATCACAATTTCCGAGAGTTCGCCGAGGCCGTCGCCGTCCAGGTCTGGGCTCGGGTCGGGAGCGGCTAAGAGCGGCGGCAGTTCAAACAGTTGGCCGTTGGAGCCGCTTCGCAAATAGATCACCGCAAGCTTCAGGGTCTGCGGATCTAGCACCGTGAGCTGGTACGCCTCGTCGGGCCGGACGATGAAACGCAACTGACCGCTCTCCGAACTCTGGCGGCGCAGGTCCAGGCCGGGGCCGCGCAGCCGATAATAGACTGAATGGTTAACGCCACGCTGCCTGAAAGCGCCCAGCAGCACCTTCCGGCCATCGGCGATAAGTGGGCCAAAGGTTTCGCCCACCGCGCCCATAGCCAAATTTTCATAGAGCACCCGCTGGTAGGCCGCGACGCGGAAGTAGAACTCGCGCAACAAATCGTCGGGCCGTGCCGTCACATTGATGCCGGCAATCACGTTGTTGAGGGCGACCGCGTCCGCCAAAAAATCGGCCTGCTCGGCTTCCGTGGCGATGGCGTTGGGATCGGTCTGAAAACGCGTGGCCAGAGGAGCCATCCGGCCGAGCAGCCGATCCATTTCCGTATACTGGGGGCCAATTGTACGCAGCAACAGGTTCGTAGTCGCCACGAAGTGTGCGGTTAGTTCATTGAGTTTGTCCCGTTGGCCCGATCGGTCGAAATAGTCTTGGGCCCGATAGAGAGTCTGCGGCGGCGCGACTGCGAAACCGCCCGTGGCGGCCGGCCGGCGACGGGATCGCTGGGGATTCGGTGACGCCTGCCCATAGATGTCGTCGAAGTTCTGGTTCGACTGCTGTGCAGATTGGACCACGGAGCCGAGATTATTGGCCGTTTCAACCACGTTTAGGAGAGTGGACGCTCCGCGGACAACGACATCTACTCCCGGGGGCGCCACTAGGCCGCCGACATCCAGAGCAATCTTCGCAAAACCCAGCAGTGACGGCATGTTGAAGAAGCTGGCGGTATCCACGACGAGGTTGACGGCGCTGGTGAGTTTGCCGAGACCAGGGATATTCCCCAGGTCGCCGATGGTGCCGAGCAACGACCAGCCGGACTGCACGATATTGCCGAAGACATTCTTCATCAGCCCTACCTGGTCGCCATCTGCCTCGCCCAGGGTGCCGTTGCCCTGTGCGCCCGATTGGGTGCCGTGCCAGCCGGGCTGAAGCACTCCGACGCCAGGATCAGTCTCCACATAAAGGCCATCGGCTGTCACCGTCATCGGCCCAACCACCGCCCATTCGCCGGTGTCATGATCGAAGCTCCACAAGGCGCTCTTTTCGCCCGGCGCTTTGGTCTGGCCGGTCACCGGGTCCGGCAAGTTCGGAAAGCGAACGGGTACGGGCCGGTCAAAGTTCCGGGGACCATCCGTCTGAATGGTGATCACCAGCGGAAAGTTCAGTCCGGGAGGGAGTGGCTCCGGCAAACGGTCCGGCGGCACGGGCGCGATACCGACGCGGCCGCCGCGGGTCCCGTTGTCGTCGAAGAGCGCGTTCGGTGGGATTAGGATTTTGACACCGGCCAGGGCGGGATTGGCGGTGAGAATTTCCGGTGTGAAGCCGATGGCGGTCACCTCGGTGGCGCTCACAACCTGCAGTGCGCCTGCCGGCACGAGGGGTAGAAAAATCGTGCCCGTGGTGTTGGCTAGATTAGTCCGACCGGCGACGGCTTCCCAGGCCTTGCCCACAAAGGGGAAATACGCGCCTTCGGGCCAATTGCTATCGGGCGAGGTGCGGCCATCCACATGGACGAAGAAGCGGCCCGCCGGCACCGGCTGGAGCTTGAAATAGCCGTCGGCATCGGTGGTCGTGCGCAGGGTCTGCTCGGCGCCGTCCACGCTGATGGTGACTCCGGCCAGAGGACGGTTCGTGGTCCCCCCCGCGCCGTCCGGCATGGGTGCGCTGTCGAAAACGCGGCCGACGACTGCGGTTTCGCCGACGGGTGTGGTGCTGAGCGTGTCGAAGTCAATCTTGGCCGTTCCGCCGGGCTGGCCGTCGCCGTCGGCATCCAATTCCCGGCCGTTCATGTCCTTGACCCCGGCGGCATTGAACGTCACTCGAATGCGGGCGCTGGCGGGCAGGTTTTCCAGGTAGAACAGAGTTGCCTTGGTGCGGTCGCTGGAAAGCTCCACTCGGCTCAGGAGAGTTCGCCCCCCAAAAGCCACCTGCAGTTGTCCCAGTCCGAGGGTGGTTGTAACCGCCAGCGGCTGGCTAAAGCGGAGCACAGTCTCGCGGGTGACGGCGACACCACTCTCATTGTGCGCGGGCGATGTATCGCTAATCACCGTGAGCACGCCGCTCGCCTGCGCGTATATTTCGCGCCAGGTCCGTCCACCGCCACCGGGCGCCAGTCGGTCGGCGTCCGCCGGATCCAGCGCGTTCAGCTCGCCCGGGTGCTGCAGTTCGTACACGTCATCAATGCCGTCGCCGTCGGAGTCGAGCGGCGCGTCAATGGGTACCTCCTTGACGCGCAAAAAGGTCGCTGCGGCTGCGGGGGCGGAGTCCCGCAGATCGGCTTGCCCCGCTGTCCCTAAGGCGGCGGCCCGGGGCGTGGCAATGTCCTCCAGTCGGCCCCCGCGCAGCAGCAGATAGTACGAGTTTGCGTTGGCGTTGAGGGAGATCCGGACACCGCCGTCGGCCTCGCGCACAATGCCCGAGATGCGCAGGTCGGCGGCGAGGGCGGACGCCCAGCAGCTCAGGGCAATCAGTCCGGCGGCAATAGGGCGGTAATTCATTGGGGGTCCGAAGCTCCAGGGTTTACACCTCATAACAGGCCTAATCAAGGTCAGAAGATCAAGTTAACCACTTAATGTAGTTACTCGATTATCTGGATCGACGAAGTCGCACCTCCCAAAGGCTTGTTTGGTCTCAGCTTTGGCCGCGGAAGTTTGGCCGCAACGGATGTCTTTGCCATCTTCCGTTCGTTCGAGAGGGAAAGAGTTGCTGGTCCGCCCCACTGCAATCAGATCGGTCCCGCGCGTTGGTGGTGGCCAGAGGTTCCAGTTCGCTGGTGTTGATTTTCCGTGAGAACGGATGCTCGGTCAGGAACGAGAGGACGGTGGCAGCCCCGCTGAGCATCGTGCCGAGGTCGGGCGCAATTTGCCGTCCAGCCCTTTCGCCCCGCTCAGGGCTTGAACAGCCGGAAGTACTGCGCCGTCCCGGCGGGATTAACGGTCAACGTGTTCCAGCCCTCCGCTTCGGTCGCCGTGCCGGGAGCGGGCTGCCAGTCCAACGAGCCGAGGCCGTCCATTGCCTGCACGGTATAACCCGTCGCGCTGGTCGGCCAGGAGAGGACTATACTCGCGGGGCCCTGTACGAGGCGGAGCGTCGGCGCGGCCGTGCCTAGGATAGCCCCTGAGTACTCCGTGCCTCCCGCGATCGCGGTCACGCTGCTCAGGATTTCACCTCCGAGGGTGACCGGATTGGCGATTGCCGGAGAGGACCCCTCGGCAGTTGGAGTCCCCGTCGTTTGGCCGCGGTAGTTATCTCCCCACGCAACCACGGTGCCGTCACTTTTCAAAGCCAGGGTATGCACGCCTCCTCCGGCAACCGCCGTCACGCCGCTCAGAACCTGACCGCCGAGGCTGACCGTAACGGCAACGGCAGAAACGCTGTAGTTGGTTCCCGTCGTCTGGCCGTGGTCGTTTCGTCCCCAGGCGATCAATGTTCCATCGTTCTTCAAGGCCACCATGTGTTCAAATCCGGCCGCAATCGCCACGACGCCGCTCTGGGCTGCGGCCGGCACATTCGTCTGGCCGAAGGCGTTGTCGCCCCACGCGATTACTGAGCCGGCTGGGGCTGCGTCCACCGGTGCGGCCAGAACTACCGAGCAAAGACCGAGCGCTCGCAGCAGACTGGCAATCGGACCGCGCAAGGGAACTAACCCAGGCCAAAGGAAGCGGCGGAGGGGGTTGCTCATGCTGCCGCTGTCTAGGCTCGGAACGTTTCAGATGCGAGTAGGAAGTGGAGGATGAATTCCCTTCACGATTCGTATGGAGGACCTGTCCCTTGGTCGGGAGCATTCCTAACAGATGGTCTGTCCCCGACGGCCCCCATTCCATGCGGGACATTCTCAGAACCGGTCTCGCTACGGCTCCCGCAGGCGGAAAAGACTTCCCGAGTGGGTCGCCGGAACCGATAGATATTAGACGCCACCGTCGGTGACGGGGTTGGCGTCCAAAACCTCCCAAGGACCTGTCTCCAGGTCGCCACTGGTTTCCAGAAGAAGCGTCGTGTCGCCCGCGGGACAACTGAGTGGGCCAATCTGGAAACCTCGCCAGACCGTTTTGTTGCCCCATTTGGTCTGGAGAGCGCGGTCGGCGGAACTGCGGGAAAGCAGGGTGCCCCGGAGATCCGCTCCACGGCATTTGCAAAGCGAGAGGTTATGTTCGGCCGAATCCTTGTGGCCCTCGATCCAGGTTTGTCCTATCGGGTGCATGCCATGAGGACCGCCGTTCACCGTGTTCGGAACACGGGTATGGCAAACCGTGCACTCCGCCAGGGCTCCCACATGACCTTGAAGGTTCAGGCTTTGAAGGTTGTCATTGCGGTGTGAACTGGGGAACTCGGCGTGGGCAGAGCCGTGGCAGGCTGAACAATGAAGGCCACCATGGCCGGCCGAGAACCGATAGAGCGAAACACCCGGCGCGGGAGTGTTCGTCGTGGTGGCGAAGGTCAGGTTGGTGGCGACACGCAGGTGGCCCGGAGCATCGAACACGGAGGTGGAACGAATTTTTTCATCGTTGTTATTCACCGCCGTCCCAGTGTGGCGACTCTGGCAGTTCGGCTCCTGCAGCCAGCCGACGCGCCCAGCCTTCCCGACTTCGGCCATCGAGCCGTGGCAGGCCTGACATTGCATCGCCATCGAACCATCGAACCATCGAACCATCGAACCATCGAACCATCGAACCATCGAACCATCGGACGCGACGGAATTCCCCACTACCCCACGGAGACAGCGCGTTTCCGAACCAGGATGACATTGAAAGCAGGAATTTGCGTTGAGCTTCGCAGAAAAAGCCCTGCTGCTTGCGCCGCCGTTCACGACCGCAGCGCGAGCACGACCTGCACGGCGAGGAATAGCGCATACATCACCAGCAACCCCACGCCTTCCCGGTGCGTGAGTTTCTGCTGCGTCCGCAGACGCCACCAGACGACGCCGGTGAACAGCAGGAGCACCGGAAAGTTGAACACCTGCGTGGTGCGATCCAGGGCCACCGTGTTGAACAGCGCCGCCGTGCCGACAATCAAGGTGAGGTTGGCGATGTTCGCCCCGAGGACGTTGCCCACGGACAAGTCGGACACGGAACGTCGCGCGGAACTCACGGCCGTCACCAGTTCGGGGAGCGACGTTCCCGCCGCCACCACCGTCAGCCCGATAATAATCGGTGGGATACCGAGTTGCGACGCCAGTGCTACGGCGCCGTCCACCAGTAGCCAGCTTCCCAGCACCGCGACGAGCGCGCCCGCCGCAAATTGTGCCCCGGTGCCGGCGCGAGTCTCGATCCACGCCCAGCGCGCGGCGGTGACCGCCTCCTGGATGGCCCGCGCCTCGGCGACATCCTGACAATTGCGTACGCGCCAGTGCCGCCAGAAATCCCACGCGAAGTAGCCGATACCCAGCACCACTAGTACGCCGCCCTGCCAGCGCGCGAGTTCGAGATCGAGCGTCGCCAGCAACAGCAGCAAGCCCGCGCCCACCATGGCCAGCAGCGGCACCCTGAGGGTGGCGATGGTGATTTCCACATTCTTGAGCACCGCGGTGACGCCCAGAATGAGGCCCAGATTGCAAATGCATGAACCGACTGCGTTGCCCACGGCCAGCGCGGATTCACCGCGCAACCCCGCCATGATCGAAACGACGAGTTCGGGAGTCGTCGTCGCCAGGCTCACCAGCGTGGAACCAACGACCACCTTGGGGAGACGCAGATGCGTTGCCATGCGCACGGCGGCGGAGACAAACAGGTCGCCGCCCATGATCACCAGCAGCAGACCAGCAAGGAGCAGCAGAACGGGGTGGTTCATGCGCCGAGTCTACTCGACCACAGTGTCCGAAAAGCCGACGGTCTTCATAAATTCAGCTCACTCCGGTTCGCGGTGTTTGCCGCGTTCGCCGCCAAAGCGGATCCATTTTTCGAACTCGACGGCGACGAGCACCACGCACGCCACGACGGTCACGCGCAGCCATGACTCCAGCGGAATGGGCGCGGACTGAAAGAGTCGGTTCATTAGTGGCAGGTGCGTGAAAAGAATCTGCGCGCCGAGCATGACCACCGAGCCGAGGATCGCCCAGGGATTGGTAAAAAGACCCATGCTCCAGAGGCTGTGATTCAGCGAACGGCAGTTGAAAAGGTAGGCGATCTCCGCCAGCACGATCACGTTCACCACGGCGGTGCGCGCCTCGGCGACGGTGTTGCCCGGCAGATTCATCTCGATGAAGAACAGCCAATACGCCCCCGCCGCCACGATCAACGTCACCAGCCCGGTACGCATCAGCAGCGGAAACGTGAGCAGCGGCCGTTTCGGATCGCGCGGCGGACGATCCATCAGGTCGCTCTCGTTCGGTTCGAAGACGAGCATCAACCCGAGCAGCACAGCCGTGCACATGTTGATCCAGAGCAGTTGCACGGGCAGCAGCGGCAGGGTGAGGCCGAAGATGATCGCGATAAGGAGCACCGTAGCCTCCGAGGCATTGGTCGGCAGCGTCCAGACAATGAATTTCCGTAGGTTGTCGAACACGCCCCGGCCCTGCTCAATTGCCGCCTCAATGGTCGCAAAGTTGTCATCGGTCAGGATCATGTCCGCCGCGCCCTTGGCGACATCCGTCCCGGTGATGCCCATCGCGATGCCGATGTCCGCCTGCTTGAGCGCGGGCGCGTCGTTCACGCCGTCGCCGGTCATCGCCACGATGTGCCCGCGGGTTTGCAGCGCCCGCACCAGCCGCAGCTTTTGCTCCGGAGCCACGCGCGCGAAGACGTTGGTGGCATCCGCAATCGCCGGAAGGTCCGCGTCGGAAACATCTTCCAGCTCGCGCCCCGTCATCGCCTTGATCTCCTCGCCGGGATCGGCAAGGCCGATCTGGGCGGCAATGGCGCGCGCGGTGATGGCGTGATCGCCGGTGATCATCTTCACGCGCACACCGGCCTGGCGGCATTTGGCCACGGCCGCAATCGCCTCGGGCCGTGGCGGATCAATCATCCCCTGTAACCCCAGAAAGGTGAGTCCCTCGCGCACGTGGTGTTGCTCCAGCTCCGCGTGGTCGGTGGAAGTTTCACGCCGCGCAAAGGCCAGCACACGCAGGCCGTCGCGCGCCATCGTTTCCACCGCCGCGCGCACGGCTTCGGAGTTCAATGGCACCACCGCGCCATCCGCTCCCAGAGCGTTCGCGCAGCGGTCGAGCACACGTTCCACTGCGCCCACCTTGTAGATCATCCGTCCGCCGCCCGAGGTGTGCAGGGTGGCGCGAAACATATGTTCCGACTCGAATGGGATCATGTCTACACGCGGCGCAGCGCGGTGCGTTTCCTCGCGCGGAAGCCCGCCCTTTTCGGCCGCGACGATCAACGCCGCCTCCGTCGGGTCGCCCTGCACGGTGCGGCGTCCCTCCTTTATCTCCAGGGTGGCCTCGTTGCACAGTACGCCGGCGCGCAGACATTCCAGTAACGCGGGACGCGAACCGCTCGACACTGCGCGACCGTCCTGGCGGATTTCGCCGGAGGCGGTGTAGCCCGCGCCCGTCACTTCGAAATATTCCCCGCCGACGAAGAGGCGTTGCACGGTCATCTGGTTTTCCGTGAGCGTGCCGGTCTTGTCCGAGCAGATCACCGTGGTGCTGCCGAGCGTTTCCACGGCGGGTAGTTTGCGGATGATCGCGCGGCGTTGCGCCATGCGGCTGACCCCGACGGCCAGCACGATGGTCACCGCCGCCGGCAAGCCCTCGGGAATCGCGCCGACGGCCAGCGCCACGGACGCCATGAACATCCGCACCGGCGTTTCCCCGTGCAGGAGACCGATGCCGAAGCTCACCACCGCGAGCCCGAGGATCACCCACAAGAGCAGTTTGCTGAACTGCTCGATCTTGCGGGTCAACGGCGTGGAAAGGTCCGCCGCCTCGGAAATTAACCAAGCGATGCGGCCCGTCTCCGTGCGGTCGCCAATGGCCCACACGACGCCCGAGGCCAAACCGGAGGACACGAGCGCGCCGGCGTAGGCCATGTTTTTGCGGTCGGCGAGCACGGTGTCGTGCTCCAGTGGTTCGGCGCGCTTGGACACCGGCAACGATTCGCCCGTGAGCGCGGATTCATCCACCTGCAAACTGCGCACTTGGAACAGCCGCAAATCCGCCGGCACGCGATCCCCCGACTGCAACAGAACCACGTCGCCGGGCACCAGTTGCTCCGAGGGCACGCGCCGTTTGCCGCCGTCGCGCCGGACGGTGGCCTCCGTGATCACCAGCTTGTTTAGCGCCTCAATCGCCTTCTCCGCCTTGGCCTCCTGAAGAAAGCCCACGATGGCGTTGATGAACACCACGAGAAAGATCACGGCGGAATCCACCCACTCCTGCAACACTCCCGTCACCACCACGGCGATCAGGAGGATGTAGGCGAGCGGCTGGGTAAACTGTTGCAGGAAACGTTTCCACGCCGGGGTGCCGCGCCGTTCGCGGATACGGTTCGGACCGTATTTCTCCTGACGCCGTCGCACCTCCGCCGTGTCCAACCCGCGTTGGAAATCCGTCTCCAGCAGGCGGGCGACCTCACTGGATTCCAAATGATGAAGCGGTTGATCAATCACAACCACAATTAGTTCCACAGTCCTGACGGTTGCGCAACTACGTCTCCTGCCGATTGCTGGCCATTTCTTGTTGGCGCTCCGTTGGTTCGTGGCTGGACCACTGCTCCACCTTCTGCCGCGCCCACGGGGTATTCCGGAGAAACCTGAGACTCGATCAGCACCAACGACTATCGAATTGCTCGATTGCGCCACTGGCTTCATGCCGATCATGGTGGGCCGACCGTCTGCGACGTAGTGAATATGGAGCGGCAACCCAGCCTGGCGATGGGACGGAGGGACGAAAGGTCTGGTTTGGCTATCTCAATCGGCCGCACGAAGCGATACAGGGCCCAAGTCGACACCCTAATTGGATCGCCGACGTGCTTCCCGACGGCTCGACCCGATATGCCTATCAACTCTTTGATCAATTCGGTCACTCGACCAACGTGTATGATTTAGCGGGCCGGAGGGTGGGCACCAGCGATAGTGGAGGTGTCAGCGTGACCAATTGGTACAATCATCAGGGGCTCTTGGTGACGGTGAGCAATGTCTTCGGCCAGGCCCTACGGGTGGTTTTCGATGTCGAGGACGTTCCAGTCAGCCGAACCGACGCCAACGGAGTCAACACCGCCATGGGCTACGACGATGTGGGACGGTTGACCAGCACCACCAATGCCGTGGCGGGAATCGTGCGCTACGGTTATTCCACTCGGGGGCTTACGGCGGTCACGAATGAACTTTCGCGCATCACGCTGTTGGATTACGACGCCTTCGGCCGCAAAACGGCGGAAACCAACGCCAACCTGGAAGTGGTGCGCTACACCTACAATTGAGCGGGAGATCTCTTGAACCTCAATGATGGACGGGCGAGTAACACCTGGTGGGGCTACGACGGCTACGGACGGGTGACCAGCAAGACGAACCACAACAGCGTGCAGATTCTACGCTACCAGTATGACGCTAACAGCCACCTGACTAACCGGTGGAGCAAGGCCAAGCTGGCCACCACTTACCGCTATGACGCCGCCGGAAACCTGACCAACGCGGTGTCTGTCAGCTCGCCGTCGATCAGCTTGGCCTACGACACGAACAACCGTCTCAAGAGCATGGTAGACGCCACGGGCACCAGCATCTACACCTACACCGATTTTGGTGCCTTGCTTTCCGAAGATGGACCGTGGTCCGATGACACCGTGAGCTACGCCTACGATGCTGGGCGGCGTCG
>Ga0163144_10006720_pt1 | contig 25321 bp, 20 predicted proteins | sample OliLak19BULKMAT1_FD_123175 | JGI IMG/M metagenome (GOLD analysis project Ga0163144, IMG submission 123175) | Freshwater microbial mat bacterial communities from Lake Vanda, McMurdo Dry Valleys, Antarctica - Oligotrophic Lake LV.19.BULKMAT1 | ecosystem: Environmental > Aquatic > Freshwater >... | reverse complement strand
TCATATAGTCATGTACCATCACAGGCACGATGTTGCCGTATTGGTCTTTGGGTGGGTTGCGCTTGCTCATCTTGCCCTTACCGTTAGGGTTTAGCATCACGGGCAAATGCACAAAAATGGGCATCTCCCAGCCAAACGCCTGCCAAATTTGGACGTGTAAAGGATACGAGGGCAACCACTCATTAGCGCGTAACACATGGCTAATTTGCATCATGTGGTCATCAATCACGACCGCTAGGTGATAGGTAGGGAAGCCATCGCTTTTTAGCAACACAGCATCCTGAAGGGTGGCATTTTCAAACACCACTTCACCGCGTAAAAGGTCTTGGGCGTGTGTTTTGCCCTCTAGGGGCATCTTAAAGCGAATGACATAGGTCAAGCCATCCGCCTCTTTTTTTGCCACTTCTTCGGGAGATAAGCTACGGCAAAAGCGGTCATAGCCGGGGGGTTGGCGAAGCAATTGCTTCTCACGATTAACGGCTTCTAGGCGTTCTGAAGTGCAGAAACACTTGTAGGCTTTGTCATTGTCCACCAGCCATTGCGCCCACTTTTGATAATGTTCTAGGCGTTGCGATTGAACGTAGGGCGCATAAGCCCCCTCTACTTCGGGTCCTTCATCCCATTGCAAGCCCACCCAGCGTAACGCTTCCATAAGGGTATTTAGGGCGGTGGGGTCAAAGCGACTTTGGTCGGTGTCTTCTATACGCAATAAAAATTGACCCCCTTGGCTTTTGGCAAATAGCCAGTTAAAAAGAGCCGTTCTTAAACCGCCGATGTGTAAAGACCCCGTAGGGCTTGGCGCAAAGCGCGTGCGAACAGTGGTAAATGCCACAGGTGTTTCTCCTAATGTGTTTGTGTCTTTGAGGGACTCATCATAGCAAAAAATGGGGCAAATGTAAAAGCGGTTTGGGGGCAGTGTTGCCCCCAAGAGCCTAATATTCTAGGCGTTTACGGCGGATGATAACACTTTGTACTAGCCCAATGCCCACCAACGTAAACAAAAGTGACGTTCCCCCCGAACTGACTAGGGGAAGCGTTAAACCCGTTACAGGCAATAGATTGAGATTCATCCCAATAGAGGTGACGCATTGAAAAAACACGAATGCCCCCACACCATAACAAATCATTGCGCCAAAAGCGTCGGATGCCAGCCTAGCACCCCGCATAATCCTAAAGATAAGCACGCCCAATAACCCCATCGTGGTTAATGCGCCTACCATACCAAACTCGTGCGCAATCACACTAAAGATAAAGTCGGTGTGGCGCACCCGCAAGAAACGCCCTGCATTCTGGCTACCGATAGTGTAACCCTTGCCCAAAACACCCCCAGACCCCACGCTAATGAGGGCTTGGTCAATGTTGTACTTGGCATCGGGGTCACTGTCGGGGTTTAAGAAGGTGGTAATGCGTGAAAGCTGGTAGGGCTGGAGCTGGCTGAAGAGCAGTGGCAAGGCTATTAAACCCACCGTGATAAATAACCCAATGTGTTTTAGGCGTAGCCCCGAACCCCAAAGAATGGTGGCTGTAATGGCGCTGTAAACCATCGTCATGCCCAAATTGGGCTGAATAAACACCAAGCCCGTAGGCAAGGCGATATAAAACAACGCCTTAAATACAGTGCTTAGCTTGTCCATGTTACGGTAGCGTGAAGTCATAAAAGAGGCAAGGCAGATGATAAGGAGAATCTTCCCTATCTCGGAGGGCTGGATGCGGATACCGATATTGAGCCAACGTTGCGCCCCTCCGTCACCCTCTACGCCAAACAAGCGTACCATCAAGAGCAAAACGACCATCACAATGTAGAGCCACCCACTAATCCCACTCCATAGGCGATAGTCTACGAAGGTAAGGGCAAACATCACGATAATGCCGATGATGGCATAGTTAATTTGGTCAGGTACGCGGTTAATCAGGTCAGTGTCTACTGCGCCTTGTGTTGCGCTGGCAATCATCATAATGCCAAACACGATTAGGGCAAGCGTAACACTTAAAAGCACAAAGTCATAGCGTTCTACAAAACTTGGGTTGTTCTTTGTCAACATAGTGCGTCAAACCACCGTCATAACAACATGTCATGGCGCATTATAGCAGAACTTCCCTTAAGAAGGGCAAGTTTCTAATTGGAGGTGCTGCTGCCACTCCCCGAATCGAACGAACTGTTCACACTCTCTGAAGGTGTGTCTGTACTTGAACCGTCGCCACTTTCGCCCCCTGCTTTTGCTTCGCTCCCGCTATGCTTAGGGTTGGGTTCTGGTGTGGGGGTTGGGATAACAACCGGCAAAGACCCTAAAAATTCGGGCAAGTTGCTTGCCTTGATGTTGTCGGGTACGTCCTCGTCTGGGTCGGTGTGGCGATTAGGTGAGAACGGAATTTCGGCGCGAATTTTGCTGCTAGAACGGTCACGCTGCTCTAGGGCAATGTCTACGCTTTCGCGGTCAACCGACACATATTTAGAGATAACCGCTAAAATTTCTTCTTTCATCTCGCGCAATTTTTCTGGTGGCAAGTTAAAGCGGTCATGAATCAGCACCACCTGAAGGCGGTCTTTGGCGGTTGTACTTGTACCTTTGGGGGTTCGTCCGAACATTTTATCAAACAAATTAGCCATCCCAATTTCCTCCTAGTTCTGCCCGCCACCGAAAAGTTTAGAGAGACGTTGCAGAAAGTTTGGTGCTTCTTCTAACTGCATAAATGGCACGTCCTCACCGTGAACACGGCGTGCGATATTGCGAAAGGCAACGCCTGCACGAGAGCCTTCGTTAAGCGTCACAGGAATACCGCTATTAGAGGCTGGCACAACGTTTTCATCTTCCGGCACAATGCCAATAATTTTAATGCGTAGAATGTCGAATACGTCATCCGCGCTTAACATTTCGCCTTTTTTCACCATTTCGGGCTTAATGCGATTGATAATGAGCCTGCCTGGTCCTTTATTTTCGGCTTCTAGCAAGCCCACCACGCGGTCAGCATCGCGTACCGCAGAAACTTCGGGGTTTGTAACAACCAAAACTTCGTCAGCGGGGGCGACGGCGTTTCTAAAACCGCGCTCAATGCCTGCGGGCGAGTCAATGATGATGTAATCAAAATCGGGGCGAAGCTGGTTACACACATCAATCATATCCGCAGGGCTAACGGCGGTTTTATCGCGGGTTTGTGCGGCGGGAATAACATATAGCTCTGGAAATTGCTTGTGCTTAATCATGGCTTGGCGTGCCTTACAGCGACCCTCTACCACGTCCACAAGGTCATAAACGATACGGTTTTCTAAACCAAGCACAATATCAAGGTTACGAAGCCCAATGTCCGCATCCATCAAAACAACCTTTAAGTTCATTCGGGCAAGTGCTACGCCTAAGTTGGCGGTAGTGGTGGTTTTACCCACGCCCCCTTTTCCCGATGTTACGGTGATGACCTTTGCCCCCATACCTCAATTCCTTTCATTTTGCGCGATGCGCTTAATCCCAAGTTTCTACCACAATTTGTTGGTTTCTTACCAATGCCACTTCTGGGCGAATATCGCCTCGCTTGCCACTGGGTGACGTTGTAATCAGTTCGGCTATTCTTAATTGGCTTGGGTTCATATCTAGGGCGCAGATGATGGCGTTGGTATCACCTTCTGCTCCTGCATGAACAACCCCGCGCAATTTTCCCCACACAAAAATATCCCCTGTAGCGATAATCTTTGCGCCCGGGTTCACATCGCCATAAACCACCACATGCCCTCTGCTATGAATGGTGCGCCCAGAACGCAGGGTGCGCCGAATCATTACGCCCGTTGTGCCACTTTCTTCCGGGTCTATTGCCACTTCCTCATCGCCCATCACGGCGTTTTCGGAGGTATTCGTGGGCGCAACTGGGGCAGTGGCGTGTGTGCGAATGTCTAGGGACTCTGCCGATTCGATGGTGGTTTTGCTGGCACTTTGTACCACCAGCAAACTTAAACCACGCCGTTCCAGCAGGGCTTTTAGTGAGCTAAGTTCATACTTAGGTACGGGGCGTTCCCCTGTATCCAACGTTACCTTTGCGCCCGCAAACACCGACACTTGCTTATCTAGGTGGTTTGCTAGCTCTGTGGTGATGGCTTGCCATTCTTCGGTAGGGCTAATAATGATAAGCAATCCATCATTGACCCCCTTCACATTAACACTTGTGCTAGACATACACATACCTAACTCAATGCAATTTACACTGATGGTCACTTATAATGATAGTTCATTTTTTGAAATGCGCCATTTTTACTGCCTGTTTTTAGGAATTAAGAACTATCGTTAGCATAAATATAGGCAGAAGCGCGTAAACAAGCTGTGCAATAGGGCGGATAATGCTCGCAAATTGTGGAAAACCCCTAGCAAGCCATTCGCTTAAGGTGAAAGCCGCGTAGGTCATCCATATCACTTGAATGATAAACAGGGGCATGAGTAGCACTTCACGGCGTACCCCCAAGTAAACAAGCCCAAAGAAGGTATATGCGCCATACGCTAATAACATAAAGATGCCCAGCGGTGGATACCATCGCGCCAAGCGTGCTAACCCCAAAACCCCCAGAGCCACACCCAACGGCGTAAACTGCTTAACGACCAAGTTTACCATGCTTAACCAACGGTCAGCATCACGCCACTGGTCTAGCACCATCAAGTAACTTTGGGTTTCTAAATAATCGAGGGCAAAGCCCCTAATGCCAATGCTTACCACGGCAGCAAACGCCACCCAATACCACCACGCCAAGCGATAACGCGACAGTAGCAACGCCATCCCCAAGGCAGGCGCAAAAAACGTAAGAATGGGGTCATTGATAACCCCCACACCAAACAAGAGCAACACCCCAAACACATGATAGGGGCGAGCGTGTAGCGGTGTTTCGCCATTTTTTGCAGTGTTATCTAGCAGAATTGAGGGCGCATCATGGGGGTGAGGATTGGTAATGAGAAGCATATCTGTTACCAAGAACATCAGCCAACCCACCACAAATCCTGTTAGGCGGATGCTTCGGGGTGTGCCAATTTGGCTGAAAAACAGCGCAACAAAAATAACGATGCCTAGCCCAATGCCCACATAAGGACGCTTGCTAACGACAACCATCACGATCACTGTTAAGAGCGAAGCCACAATAGCAATGACAATAGTCGATGGGTCACCCTCTCCCCCCCCCGTTTGTGACCAAAACGCAGGGCTAACCACAAGCGTTAGCCCCCCCACCACAGAAAGCAATGAGCCAAAACGCCTTAATGCACCTGTGACCCCTACAATGGCTAGGGCAAGCCCGCTTGCGCGAATAAGAGGTGTGTTACCAAGAACCAAGAGCATCCCCCAAGCCAGTAGACCCGCGAGTACGGGGGGCAACCAAAACTTGAAGATGCGATACTGTGCGGGAGATAACACAATGGGCATAAGATAACCTTTTAGCGTGCGATAACGCCGCGCTCGCGTTCTGCTTTAAGTTCAAAATAGGCTTGCATGGTTTCACGCACCACAGGCAACGCAATCCGTGAGCCTTCACCGCCGTTATATACAAAGGCGATAATGACAATTTCAGGGTCATCATAGGGTGCATAACCCACATACCAAGCATGGGCGGGCCACTGACCCGGCACACAATAGCCTAAAGGACGTGCCACATTATCGCAATACTCGGCTGTGCCTGTTTTGCCTGCTACTTGCACCGTATCAAGGGCGGCAGCGCGTGCCGTTCCCCCTTCAATAGTGACTGCGGCTAATGCGCCTTGCCTGACAAGTTCTAGCGAATTGGTGCTTAAAAATGCTGGGCGATAAGGATTGCTGGCACTTCTAAAACGCACAGGCTGGCATACTGCTCCATTGTAATTGTAGTTAAGGGGTGTGTGGATTTTGTACTCGCGTAACTCCTGCACAAAGCGGTCTTTGCTAATGTTGACCGTGTTTCGATAGCCTTGAGGGTCACAACGCAACGGGTCATAGTAAGGGCTATCAAACTCGCACACACAAGCAAGGCTACTGGGCCCCTTTAGAAGCATGTCCTCTAGCAATAAGAGGGTGAGAGGTTCGTTGGGATTAACTTCTTCTAAGTTGAGAGTACGCATGATTTGCGGTTCAAAGGGCGTAATCACGTTCCCTTCGTCATCCAAAAATTCACGTACTAACGTGGGTTGGTATAGTGTGCCGTTGTTGACAATCGTTGCCACTTGTGTGAGCATTTGCAACGGCGTAACAAGCACATAGCCCTGACCAAAAGCAGCGTTATAGGTGTCACCCGTTGACCAATTTTCGCCCTGATTGCGTCGCTTAAAGTCGGGGTCGGGCATTCTGCCTGCAATTTCAAAGGGTAATTCTACGCCAAGTTCCGAGCCAATGCCTGTGGCTGTGGCGTAACGGAACAAACCGTCAATATCTAAGCCACCGGGCTTTAGTACTTGGGGCGAGATATTGGGGTTGCCACCGCCCACTTGATAGTAGTAAACGTCACAACTCCAAGCGATGGCTTGAATGAAGTTCACCGCGCCATGTCCATCCCGAAGCCAACATACAAAGCGTTGAGAAGCGGCGGGGTCGTTGGTGGCATAGCGATTTTCTAGGATGAGTTGACCTTCATCGCGTAGGGACGTTTGGGGGTTAATTACGTCTTCTTCGGCAACACCTGCCGAAACAATCAGCTTCCACACAGAACCGGGCGAATATAAACCCTTGATGGCGTTGTTAAAGAGTGGGCGCGAGGGGTCTTCGGCGATATTAAGATAGTAAGGAATGTCGATGGCACGCGCAAAACGGCTGTTATCAAAGGCGGGCAAGCTAACTAATGAAAGAATCTCGCCCGTCTTAGGATTCATGGCAATCACAATGCCCTGACTACTTAGACCTTTATCCGAAGGCGAGGGGTTTTCGTTTCTAAATTGTATCCATCGTGCAAGAGACGCATCGGCAACTTGCTGTAGTTCGCTGTCAATCGTAAGGCGCACGCTTTGCCCTGGGGTGGGTGCGGTTTCACTTACCACGCGCAACACTTCGCCTGCTACGTCTACTTCGCGCAATTGTGAGCCGCGTGTGCCACTAAGACGATTTTCGAGGGAGCGTTCTATACCTTCATAGCCAATGCGGTCAAAGGCGGGGTTGTAGCCTTGTTCGCGTAGCGATTCTGCTTCTTCTTCGCCGATGGGTCCCATATAGCCCACAATGTGTGCGGTGATTGCTCCTGTGGGGTATTCGCGCACGCCTACCACATCCACATTAATGCCCTGCATGTAAATGCGCTCTTCTAAGAGTTGCATTGCCACCCTTAAAGGAACGTCTGTTGCAATAGTAACAGGGCGAAACGGCGCAATGCCCAAGCCTTCTGCAACGAGTTCTTCAATGCTTCTAACGAAACCGCCACCACTTGCTAGGGCAATTTCACGGGTAGGGGGAACACCCACAAGCGCAGATAGGCGATTATAGATGAGCAAGGTTTGTTCTAAATCGGCGGGCAGTTCGGCGGGAATAATGGTCACGTTATACGCTGGCACATTATAGGCAAGGCGCAGGTCGTAGCGGTCACGGATTGCCCCACGGCTAGAGGCGATGGGTTGCGCTTTTAGGCGGTTGCCATCGGCATCTGCGTTGTAAATGTCGTACTCGCGCACCTGTAAATCATACAGGCGCAAGCCAAAGACGCAAAAAACGCCAAGAACGACTGCCTGAAAGAAAGACAATCGCCAACCTTGAAATGGAAAGAGGCGGTTTTTCATAAGAATAACTCGGTTTCTTCTATGGACGGCTTAGAACCCCGTTTGTGGGGTCATCGCAATACGACTCTGAAAAAGACGCACAATCACGTACACGGGAAATATCAACACCACATGATAGAACAGTGTGGGCAATGTAAAGTAGCGAATGGTGGGAATCAGGTCTATGGCATAGCCCTTTAGCACGCTCAACGCCAAGAATAGTAGTAAATGATTGAGGATTGTGCCAAATAAGACAAGGGGCAGAAGTAGGATGGGGTGAAACGAGTAAATTTGGTCTTCAACGCTTTTGATAACATAGAGAGCCACTAAAAGCGTGATAACCGATGTTCCGAGTGGCACAAGCGACAGCAAATCGTGGGCGATGCCCCCCGCAAACGCCCAAAAGATGCCTTCTCCCCATGTGGCACGCACACTCCATGCCACCACTACCAAAAAAATAAGGTCGGGCTGACCACTGTTTAAGCGAAACGAAGGCACAATACTGGATTGAGCCGCCGCCAAAACAATCATGAAGAGTGTTCCTAGCCAATAGCGCATGGGCGTTTTGCCTTAGGGTTCATCAAAAATGGAAATGTCGGCAGGCTCAAAATTGACAACGACCAACACGGCTTCTAATGTAGTAAAGTCTACAAAACTTCTTACTTCGGCTTGTTGAGAAAGCTCAAACTCTAGGCGTTGTTTGCTGGTGACTTGCCCAATGACCACATCGGGCGGAAAGTTACCCCCCAAGCCTGAAGTGACCACAAGGTCGCCTTCTGTGATAGTGCTGTCAATGGGGATGTACAGCATCCGCAAATTGCCCGTAATCAAACCGCGCCCTTGCACAGTGCCTTCGGAACGGCTGCTTTGCAAGCGCGCGCTGATGTAACTGTTTTGGTCGGTGATGAGCTGAATTTGCGAGATATTGGCAGAGACAGCATAAACACGCCCCACCAGCCCCAGTTCGGTAATGACGGGCATTCCAACGCGCACGCCATCCCGTGAGCCACGACTGATAATCAGGCTTCTTATCAGCCCTTGTTGCTCTAAGCCAATCACGTCTGCTAGAAGCGTGTTAAAGTCCTCACGGGTGCGGGTGTAGTTTAGTAAGCCTGCGAGACGGTCATAATCGCTAGCAATTTCACGAAGTTCTATGACTTCGGCTTGGATGCTGGCAATTTGGCGTTCTAGCTCGCTATTACGCTGGCGCAGGGCTTCTACTTCTGTAATTTCTTCTGCCGTGTTGTTGATGGTAATCATGCTTTGCACAAATACACGGCTAAGAAATCGTAACGGGGTAGAGGCAATATCCTCTAAAGGTGAGATGATGCCAAATGAGCTAAGAAGCATTAACACAACACATGCGCCCACCGCGACAAAGAGCGTGATACTGCGGTTATTTTGCCAGTTTCGCCTCATTGTATTTTCCTAAACAGGCTAGTGCTTTGTGCTACCACGTTCTGGGCCCACAAGCAAACGGCGCAAGTTGTTATAATCTTCTAGGATGCGTCCTGCACCTCTGGTAACGCATGTTAGGGGGTCTTCGGCAACTTTTGTGCGAATGTTCACTTCTTCTTGTATCCGCAAGTCTAGCCCACGTAACATGCCACCGCCACCAGCAATCGTAATGCCGCTTTCCATAAGGTCTGCGACCAATTCTGGGGGCGTGTCGTCTAGGGCATCTTTTACGGTGTCCATAATGATACTGATTGACCCAGAGAGAGCTTCTCTAATTTCGATAGAACTTACTTCTACAGAATCGGGCAAGCCATTCATTAGGTTGCGCCCTTTAACTACCATGGTTCTTTCTTGGGGCAGTGGGTATGCCGAGCCAATTTCAATTTTAACACGCTCTGCGGTTGGTTCTCCGATAAGCAAATTGTGCTTTTGGCGCATATACTGCACAATATCTTCGTCTAGCTCGTCGCCTGCTACGCGCAAAGAACGACTAATGACCACGCCACCCAACGAGAATAACGCCACTTCTGTGGTGCCGCCGCCGATGTCAATAATCATGCTGCCTCGTGTTTCTAGGATGGGCAAGCCCGCCCCAATGGCTGCCGCTACAGGTTCTTCGATAAGGTGCGCTTCGCGTGCGCCCGCCTCTAGGGTAGCTTCAATAACGGCGCGTTTTTCAACTTCTGTAACGCCCGTAGGAATTCCGACCACAACTCTGGGACGTGGGATAGGTACCCAAGATTGCTCGTGGGCTTTTTGAATGAGGTAAGATAACATGCTGGCGGTGACTTCATAGTCACTGATAACGCCATCACGCAAAGGGCGCACGATAAGAATGTCTTTTGGATTTTTGCTCCACATTTCCTTGGCGCGTGCGCCCACCTCGATAGGCTGGCGGGTGCGCTTGTCTAGTGCAACAAATGAAGGTTCATTGATGACAATGCCTTTACCGCGCACATAGACCAATGTATACGCTGTTCCCAGGTCTATGCCAATATCGAGTGAGAATAATCCGAAAAGATAATCAATAGGACTAAGCACAAGCCTCTCCTGTAGCACGGTAAACGCATGGTATTATAACACCGAATAGGTGAACTATGAATAACGATAATCTTTTGCACACTTTACTCTATACCTTGCACCATGACAAGCTGCTTCCTAAGAAAGGCGGGAGGTTTCTTGTGGCGGTTTCGGGCGGGATGGATTCGGTGGCGTTGTTGCACGCTTTATGCGCCTGTCGTGGTGAACTAGGGCTGTTGTTGCATGTCGCAACCCTTAATCACCGTATTCGCGCAACAGGTGAGCGAGATGTGCGCCATGTAGTAATGTTGTGCCAGCAATGGGATGTACCTTATACGATGGGCGATATTGACGTCCCCGATTATGCCCAACGTACACACCAAAGCCTAGAAACAGCCGCTAGAGAACAACGCTATGGGTTCCTTGCACGGGTGGCTTTAGAACAAGACATTCAGACGATTGTTACTGCGCACCATGCCAATGACCAAGCCGAAACCCTGCTGATGCACTTACTGCGTGGTACAGGTTTACGTGGGCTACAAGGCATGTCTACGGCATCGCCGATGCTGAATTACCCACACCTAACGCTCATTCGCCCCTTGTTAGGGCTAAACAAGCACGTCATTAAGCAGTATGTAGCGCAACACGACCTAGAATACCATGAAGATGAAACCAATGCCGACCCTGCATTTGTAAGAAATTATATTCGCCGTGAAGTATGGCGTGTTTTAGAGCGCGTAAACCCCGCTGTACAAGAGGCGTTGCTTCGCTTGAGCCAGCATGCGCGCGTGGACGCTGCGTTTATTGAGGATGAATATACAAAACAAGTGGTGCCTCACATTCAACAAACCCCCGACCGTTGGGCGGTCTCTTTGACGGTTTTTAGAGAGTGGCACGAAGCTCTGCAACGTCTGTTTGTCTTACGTGCGTATGAGGCTGTTAGAGGAAGTGGGCGAGAAGGCTTGCACTCATCGGTGGCGATGGATGCCGTCAAGATGGGTAATAGGGGTGTTACGGGCAACCAAGCCCCCTTAGCCGATGGGGTGCGCTTGCACCTTATTTATGATGAGATTCTTGTTGAGCGCGTGAGTGCGCCTTTACGCACGGGTTCATTTTACCTGCTTCAAGAAGGGGATGTGCGAGAAATTCGTGTTGAAGAAGCGGTGATACTGAAGGGTTGGCGACTATTAGCAACTCGAACACGCCCCCCACACTTTAACGCGCACTTGTGCTTACCCATCAACGCCAAATTACAACTCCGCACACGACAAACAGGCGATGATATGGTGATGCTAGGCATGAGGGGCAAACCCAAAAAACTAAAGCAACTGATGATTGACCGTAAAATTCCCCAGTTACTGCGCGGTCGTGTGCCTATTTTAGAAGTAAATGGGGACATAGGGGCAATCCTTTTGCCCAAGCAATGGGTGATTGCGGAGGCATTTGCCGTACCAGAGACCTGTGATAACGAATTGTTATACTGGTTAATTGAATAAGATACACACGTATTTGAAAGTACAAATGTCACTTAAACAGTGTAAGACTTGCTGATAATGTGCCTCAATTGTAGAATTAAGAAAAGACAATGATGGAATACAATTAAGGTCACTTTATGGACACCGACACAATCAACGATTCTTCTGCCAGAGTGCTGGTCGTAGACGACGAAGGCGCGAATCGCTATTCCGTCAGCAAGACGCTTCAGCGCGTAGGGTATCGCGTGGACGAAGCTGCCAGTGGCGAAGACGCTATTAAAATGCTTGAAAATAATGAATATGACGTAGTGCTAACAGATATTCGCATGAACCCTGGCTTTGATGGGGTGGAATTGCTTAGGCTGGTAAAACAGCAGTCGCCTGATGCGATTGTGATTTTGATGACGGGCTATGCCAGCTTGCCCACAGCCGTTGAAGCCATTCGGTTGGGGGCACATGATTATATTATTAAGCCTAGCTCTAGCCAAGACATTCGCTTAAGTGTTTCTAGGGGCGTGGAGCGTGCCAGAAACCTCAAACGCCGTCGCCAACTTTTAGGGACAATCAAACAAGATATTTTTGAGCTAACTCGCGCTGACAAAGAAGCGGTGCGTGTTTTTCCAGAAGACGAGGATAGTGCCGATGAAACGCTAGAGGTAAGCATGGTTGCACATTCTGATGCCTATCCTAACTTGCCTGTTAGCCCTGAAAATACCATGCAATTAGGCCCCCTTACGGTTCACATGGGACGGTATCAGGTGTCTTTTGACAACCAACGCATTGATTTAACCCCCACAGAATTTGACCTTTTGCTGTATTTGGCAGCGCATCGTGGGCGCGTTGTACCGTGTCATGAACTAGTGCGTGAAGTACGCGGGTATCAGGCAGAAGAAAGTGAAGCCCGTGAGGTCATTCGCCCCCACGTTAGCAATCTACGGCGCAAACTGCAAAACGCAGGGCGTGGCGCAGACATTATTACCAACGTGCGAGGCATTGGCTATCGCTTAAGCGACAAAGCTCACAGCGCATAATTTGCCCTTCTTGCAAAAATGGGGTATCTCTTGCCCCTTTTTTTATCCCTCTCATCAGAACACAGTGATAAGGACATATGTTGCCTCATGAAAAGATGTTGGCTTTACTTGGTTGTGCTGTTAATGGGGCTTGGGGCTGTACAGGCTCAGTTATCCGATGAGGTGTGCGAAGAAAACGGAACACTTTCACGCGAAACTTATACCAGTGCATGGCTAGGGCAAGCCATGTTTTACACAGTGTATTTGCCCTCATGTTATAGTCCCCAAGAAACTTACCCCACACTCTACTTAATGCACGGTTCTAATGATGATGATGGGCATTGGGTACGTTTAGGCTTGCCTGCTGTGCTAGATGAAGCCATTCGTAACGGTGAAATGCCCCCCGTGATTGCCGTATTGCCCTTTGGAAACGTGATTGCAAACCGCAACCGCTTTGATAACGTATCGTGGAGCAATGTTTTTTTAACCGAACTCATGCCCGATGCCGAGCGCAAATACTCCGTAAACGACCAGCTTCGTGCGATTGGGGGCATTAGTCGTGGCGGATTTTGGGCGTATCAGATTGGGTTGCGCCACCCCAACCTCTTTAAGGCAATTGGGGGGCATAGTGCCTTCTTTGACTTATACCATGCCGAACCGCCAGATAACCCTCTACACCAGATTCTAAATGCGCCCAACATTGAAACGATGAGCTTGTGGCTAGACAGAGGGAAGGGTGATTATGCGTATGTCGGGCTAGACATCATGCACCAACGCATGAATGAGCGTGGTTTACCTCATACCTATAGCATTGCAGAACAGGGAGAACACAATAACGGTTATTGGTCTGCGCAGATAGCCAATTATGTGGCGTGGTATGCCCAAGCCCTTGTGCCACCCCCAGCAATAGCCCCAGCAGCCACGCCTGCACCGCTTACGTTTTTTGCAACTAGTACCCCTGATGCGCTTTTGCCTGTGGCAACGCCCATGCCGATAACGCCTGTGGGCAAGTCGCTTTTTGTGCCTGTGGTGGGCTTCCCTAGCTTGCAAACGACTGTAGACAATGCAACACTCCAAGCGGTTCGCAATGGCGGTGATGCCTCTCGGCTGATATTGGACGAAGAAACACATGCTATTTTGCAAGATGCGGGGGTGATGTTTGCATCCAATGTGCGCGTTTTGCCGTTTGCTAACCTGCGTGATGCCCTTTGGAATGATAGAGAAGCGTTCTCACTCCTTACATTAGACCGCCTAACGCACCAATTGCGCTTGTTGTGGGTGGATGAGATGCCCGTGTTTGAAAACTTAGAGGCGTATCCGTTTTGGATAGCCAGCACTGCGCCCGTTTTTGACACATCTAAACTCACGCGTATAACGGCAAGCGGTGTAACGGCACTTACGCGCAACACCCTTAAAGCCTTAGATGAACGAAGCGTAGAAGATGCCATCAGCGGTATTGCGCCGTATGTCAACGCCAGTGATTTTTTTCATACCAGCAATGAAGTAAGTTTTGCGTCCGATTGCCCGCTACTTAATGCGGATGTGTTAGGCGGAGCAACTAGCTTTTGCAGTAAAGAAGCGCATTTTGACCTGTTTACGGCGTTGGGCGTGGATATTATAGAGCTTACGGGCAATCACAACAACGATTATGGCTATGCAGCGTATGCCGAAACGCTGGATTGGTATACTAAAAATAACATTCAAACCTTAGGCGGGGGCGCAACGGTTGCCCAAGCCCAACGCCCACTTGTGATGACGCATAACGGTAACACGGTGGCATGGGTGGCGTGCAATAGCATAGGTCCTTACTATGCGCTTGCCAATGATGCCCCCGAATTGCTTGGAGGCGTGCGTGGTGGGGCTGCCTCTTGTGGTGGCGCATGGCTCTCTGAAACGCTGGCACGCGCCCAATCTCAGGCGGACATCGTGATATTAACGGTGCAACAATTTGAAGTGGAAGATTATCGCCCTCTGCCAGAGCAAGAACGCCAATTTAGAGCTTATGCTGATATGGGCGCGGATGTGGTGATAGGCACAGCCCCCCATAAGCCCCAAACCTTTGAGTTCTATCGTGAATCGTTTATCCATTATGGACTAGGCAACCTGTTCTTTGACCAGCCGTTTTGGGGTAATACGCGCTTCTTTATGGATACATTGGTGCTGTATGAAGGGCGTTTGGTAACGATAGAACTTTTTGCGGGCATTATTGAGGATAACGTGCGCCCTCGCCCGATGACGCTTGAGGAACGCCTTAACTTTTTGTTCTTTATGTTTCGCCAGCAGAACGGATTTTGAACGTGACACAACGATTTTTTGTCGCATTGGGGCTTATGTTGTGGGCAATCATCGCGCAGGCGCAAACGCCCCTGACAACCATACTGACGATGGATGACCGCCTGAATGCCATGACACTAGAGCAAAAAGTAGCACAATTGTTTGTGGCAACATTCCATGGCGCACCCCCCAATGAACCCATCAAGGCGATGCTAAGGCAGTGGCAGGTGGGCGCGGTGGTACTCTTGCCCTCTAATCTGGGAACACCACAACAGATTACAAGTGTCACAAACACGCTACAGCAAATTGTAATAGAGGCGGGTGGTGTGCCATTGTTTATTGGTGTAGACCAAGAGGGCGGACTAATTGCCCATCTTAAAGACGGCTTTACCGAGTTTCCTGTGCCACAATTGCTTACTGCAAGCAATGACCCTGTGTTGGCGTTTACTGTGGGTGAGGCAATGGGGCGCGAGATGCGTGCTGTGGGCATCAACCTTAACCTTGCGCCCGTCGCCGACCTGAACACGAATCCCCGTAACCCCATCATTGGACGGCGTAGCTTTGGCACAGACCCACACCAAGTGGGGCGCACGGTGGCTTCTGTGATAGAAGGTTTGCAGTCGGTGGGTGTGATGGCTACCGCCAAACACTTTCCTGGACATGGGGATACAGAAACCGACTCGCATGTGACGCTTCCTGTGCTATACCACGATATGACACGCCTAAACGAAATCGAACTTGTGCCGTTTCGCTATGCCCAAGAATCTGGTGTAGGCGCGATGATGGTGGCACATATTAGCTATCCGTTGGTGGACGGCGTAGAGAATCGGGCAGCATCGCTTTCACCGATGATCATCAATGGCGTGCTTCGTGAGGGCATGGGCTACACAGGCATCATTATGACGGATGCGATGGACATGGACGCGATTGACACGCGTTATACCCCTGCGGAACGAGCGTTATTAGCAATAGAGGCTGGTAACGACATGCTGATTTTGGGGGCGCACATTAGCCCCGATGCCCAATCACAAGCCATCCAAGCCGTTGTTAATGCCGTGATAGAGGGGCGCATCAGCGAAGCACGGATTAATGCCTCTGTACGGCGCATTTTAAGCGCAAAAGAACGCTTTGGTGTGCTAGATTGGCAACCCCTAGACCCCGCAACCGCGCCCGAACGCATGGCATCAGAAAACAATGGCGCGCTGGTGAATACACTCTTTGAGAAGGGCATTACCCTCGTTTATGATAACGCGGGTCTATTACCTGTGGCAGAGAACACACTTTTTATTTACCCCTCCACTCGCTCCTCATTGTGGGAAGTGTGTAACGCGCTAGGCGTGGGTTTGCGTCCGTTGGGGGTGTCTTTTAACCCTACAGATGAAGAAGTGGCGTGGGCAAGAACAAGCGCACAAACCGCTTCTAAGGTGGTGGTTTTTACGCAAAACGCCGTTAATTCGCCTGCCCAACGTGCCTTAATCAGTGCCTTGCCCCCAGAAAAAACATTGGTTGTGGCGTTAGAATCGGTGTATGACATTGAAACTTTGCCCGCTGTAGGCGCGTATTTAGTGACGTATAGCCCAATGAGAGCATCAAACAATGCGTTGTGCCAGATCCTTACTGGTGAAAAGCCGCCACTTGGTGTATTTTCAATAGGTTTAGGGCGTTAATTGATGCTACAATAGAACCTACTTGACATAGCAAAAAGCGTGATAGGACAAAGAATATATGGGTACACTCAACCCCGATTTGCTATCAAAGGACATGGATGCGGTATTGAATGATGCCGTAGACATGCGGAAAGACTTTAGGCAACAAAGCGTTACCCCAGAACTGGTGTTACTGGCGTTATTGCGCCGTCCAGAAACGGCAGCATCGCGGATGTTTGGCGTTTTTAAGACGAATAGAGGCGTTGATTTAGAAAAACTAGAGCGACAAGTGCAACTTGCCATAGAAAGCCGACGCGACCAAAACGGCAACATGGACTTTATTGCACGCGGTAATAACAAAGTGCAAATGAGTCGCCAAACGATTATTATGCTGGATGATGCGCTTAGCGTGGCAAGCGCCGCCAATGAAGTGCGGATTGACACTGACCACGCGCTAAGGGTGCTTAGTGAAGCCAGCGTAAGTACCAGTGGTGTGTTGCGCCAAGTAGGGATTACCCCTAAAGCCATCTCGGACATCATTAGCGATAGTAGCCAAATTATGCCCGTGAAGCGGTCTAGTGGTACAACCCAAGACTTTGTGGCAACCGCACGGCGTGGCAATATGAAAGCTGTGTTCTTTAGAGAAACATTGCTAAGAGACATGATTAACATCATCAGCCAGTCGGTTAACCGCCACGTTATTTTGGTGGGGCAGGACGGCGTTGGCAAGCGCACACTGGCTTATAGCCTTGCGTTGCTCATTTCAGAAGGCAAGGGACCCAGAAACATTGCCAGCCTTGTCCAGATTGATGAAACGGCTTTACTAGACAATGAGCAACAAGCGGTACGGGCAGGCATGAGCCAAGCCAAGAACGGTATTTTGTTTATTCCACACATTCACCGTTTCTTTGGGGGGCCCATTAAAGCCGAGTTTTCTAAGGTAACGCCCCTCATCCAAAAGGCGTTCTTAGACGATGACCCCGTGATTATTTGTACCACCACAGAGGACGACTATAAACAACGTCTCGCTAGTGTTAGCTCGGTAACAGAAAACGCACAGGTCATTCGTGTGCCAGAGACCACGCCGGAAGAAACGCTAGACATCCTTAAAATCCTAAAGCCTCATATTGAACGTGACTATGATATTCATGTGGACGAAAAAGCCCTTAACGTCACGGTTAACCTTGCCAAACGCTATTTGACGGCAATGCCTTTGCCTCGTAGTGCCGAGCATTTGCTTCATCGTACGGCGGCAATGGTGGCAATGAGCAAGCAACAGCATTTAGCGTTTAAGCCCGAACTTGAGAGCAGTTCGTTGGACGTAGAAGATGTCACTATGGCTGCCAGCCAAATGACGGGCGTGCCCGTAAGTAAGCTGGGCGAAGATGAACGTATGCGCTATGCCAGCATGGTAGAACACCTTAAAGAGCGCATTATTGGGCAAGATGAAGCCGTGATTATTACCAGCCGTGCCATTAAAACGGCGCGTGTGGGCTTAAAAGACGCTAAGCGCCCCATTGGTGCGTTCTTGTTCTTGGGTCCCACCGGTGTGGGTAAAACAGAGCTGGCACGCGCCCTCGCTGAGTTTATGTTTGGCTCTGAAGATGCCATGTTGCCGTTGGATATGTCCGAGTTTAAGGACGAATCGAGCATTAACCGCTTGATTGGTTCACCCATCGGGTATGTGGGCAGTGAAGACGGGGGTCAGTTGACGGAGCGTGTTCGCCAACAACCCTATCTGATTGTGCTATTTGATGAAATCGAAAAAGCCCATCCACGCGTCCTAGACATCTTGCTACAAGTCATTGAAGAAGGTCGCTTAACCGATGGACGTGGTGTAACAACGCGCTTTAGCGAAACTGTGATTATCCTCACCAGTAACATTGGCTCGGAATATTTAGCTGTGCCTGTGCTAAATGACGAAATTAAAGACCAAGTGATGGAAGAAGTAAAAGAGTTCATGCGCCCAGAGTTTATCAATCGTCTGGATGAAGTGGTCATGTTTAATGCGTTAAGTGACGATAACCTTGCCAACATTATGCGCCTGCTTCTAAAGAAAGAAGTGTCTATGGCGGATGAGAAGGGTCTGAAGCTAACCGTCACAGACAAGGCAGTTACGTGGCTTTTGGCACAAAATGATGAACCTGGCTATGGCGCACGCCCCCTAAAGCGTATTATTCGGCGGTCTATGCGTGAACCGTTAGCAGACTTCTTGCTAAAGTCGAATCCACCCACAGGCACAGAAGTAAAAATAGACGCATCTCGTAAAAAAGACGGCGGGCTGGTGTTCTCTGCCAGCATTGATGGCAAACCGATTGCCGTGGAGTAAGTATGAGTGACCCAACCACCATGCCTCGTCGCCCTTTGCCGTCCCGCCCTGAATGGGGTTGGACGGCTTGGGAAGCCACTGTTGGCTACATCAAGGACGAATACAGTGCGGATGCCACGCTAACGCTAAGGGCGTACCCTAAGCATGGGATTACCCTATGGCAAGCGGCATTGTCTTGGTCACAAATAGAAGAAACTGTGACCGAGCGCATTGGTATTGAGGTGAGTTTGGGCGACCTGTGGCAACAAGTGGCACGCTATCATCGCATCTTCAAAACGCTAGAGGCGGCAGTGCGCCGCCCCGAATTTTATGAGGATACCGCGTGGTTTGATGCAGTAACACTAGAGTCTATTTCGCGCTTGGTGGGTGTTACTGCCACTGTTTTTGATGGCGATTGGGAGCTATTACTGCTTTACCGCCCTGTGGATGTGCCTGTTCAACGGGTGCAAGCGCGGTTAGTGGCGCATCAAAACTCGGTTACTTGTGGGGGCATGGGGGCAACACTGCGCGGGGCGTGCCGAACCCTGTTTCATAACGCCACGCCCGAATACAAGCAATATATGAAGAAACCACTGGAACTATAAAGAAGGGATTTTTTATGACGCTAGATATTTCAATTTTTCGTAAGTACGACATTCGCGGGGTTGCCTCTGACCAGACGGGCAAAACAATCCAGCTTACGCCCGAAGTGGCTTATCAAGTAGGGCAAGCACTAGGGACATATTTACCCGAACAATTTAGCACAGAGCGCGTCTTTGTGGGCAGTGATAACCGTATTACTAGCCCCATCCTTAAAAAAGCCATGATAGACGGCTTGCTAACAACAGGCATCAGCGTCACTGATATTGGCGAGGTACTAACGCCTACCGTGTATTTTGCCTCTGCCAGCTATGGCGACAAGGGCGCGGGTGTAATGGTAACAGGAAGCCACCTCACCACCGAATACAATGGCATTAAGATGGCGTATGGTAAGCTGGCATTGGCAGATAGCCAAATTATTGACCTTCTTAAAATTATTCAGTCAGGCGCGTTTAAGATGGGTACGGGCGTACTCGAAACCGACCTCAATATGATTCATAAGCACATGGACACCATTGGCACAAAAGTAACCATGAAGCGCAAGCTAAAAGTGGTTTTGGATGCGGGGAATGGGCTAAGTGGCTCTTACGTGCCGTTAGTACTAGAAAAATTGGGCTTAGAAGTGATTGGCTTATTTTTAGAACCTGATGGCACATTCCCAAATCATTTACCAAACCCCGAAGACCCCGAAATGACGAAAGACCTTGAAGCCAAAGTGATAGAAACAGGCGCAGACTTAGGGCTGGCGTTTGATGGCGATAGTGACCGTTGCGGTTTTATCGACAATCACGGGCATCATATTGCCGCAGACCGCTTGCTGGCGTTGCTCTCGCGTGATTTGTTGACACGCCTTCCTGGTTCGTCTATCGTGTTTGATGTGAAGGCATCACAAGCCTTGCCCGACGAAATTAAGAAATACGGCGGTGTGCCTGTCATGTGGAAGTCGGGGCATAGCCTAATGAAGCAAAAGATGAATGAAATCGGCTCGCCCCTTGGTGGTGAAGTGAGTGGCCACTTGTTCATTGGCGAAAATTACTTTGGGTTTGATGATGCGCCCCTTGTTGCGCTCAAAGCTCTTGAAATTTTTGCTAAGAGTGACAAGACGGTTGCCGAAATTTTTGAGGAAATCCCTAAATTGGTGGCAACCCCCGAAGTGATTTTGTCTGCGCCTGATAACGTGAAATTTGCGATTATTGAAGAAATTAGCGCAACGCTTGCTTCACGCTATGAGATGGTGACAGTGGACGGCGCACGCGCAATCTTGCCCAATGGCTGGGGCTTGGTGCGTGCCAGCAATACACAGCCCGCCATTACTCTGCGGTTTGAGGCGCATACCAACGAACAAATTGTAGAATACATGCGTATTTTTAAGACAGAGCTAGACAAACACCCTGAAATTGACCAAACCAAGCTAGAACAACAGATTGTTGCTTTTGGGGGCTAGTGCTTGCCTGATGTTGCAATAAAACAAGTGATGGCGTGTCGGTTGGCACGCCTTTTTGATATATAACACAGCCCACAAGGATGAAGAATGACGGACTTTAAGTACATTTATGCCCACGAAGCGCAACGCTACGACCGCATGGTAGGGCGCGAAGACCAACGCGGACACTTAATGGCGAGCCTAATGGAAATGGTGCCGTTTGATACAGAAGAAACCGTTGTTGTAGACTTTGGCGCAGGCACAGGGCGCATCACACGCCTGATGACACTTTTAGCGAAGCGCGTTTATGGGTTTGATATTGCGCCTGCCATGATTGCCACCGCACACAATGCTCTTGAAGAAAGTGGCATGACGAATTGGCGCGTGGGGGTGGGTGATAACCACGCGATGCCATTGCCAAATGCGTGCGCGAATGTGGTGATTGAAGGTTGGAGTTTTGGACACGCAATGAGCTGGGCGGGTGAAAATTGGCAAGCGGATGTAACGACTATGCTAAACGAAATGCGCCGCCTGCTAAAGCCCAACGGCACCGCTATTTTGATAGAAACGCTTGGCACAGGTAACAAACAACCGCATCCACCCACCGAAGATTTGGCAATGCTCTATCGTTGGTGGGAAGAAGAACACGGCTTTGCTCATCGTTGGATACGCACAGATTACCAATTTGAGAGCGTGCAAGAAGCGGATGACCTTACACGCTTTTTCTTTGGGGATGAATTGGCAGATAAACTAGTACAAGAAGGTGCAACGCTTCTGCCCGAATGTACGGGCATTTGGTGGCGTACCTTCTAGCTGCTTTCCTTAGCTATTCTGCGCCTGCACGCAACGGATAGGGGCGATTCATCCATAAGAAAACGCACGCTAAAGCATCGCCCCACACCAGCACCCATGCCACCGTTTCTACTTTTGCGCCGATACCGAACCCCAGCACGCTTAGCAAAAACACGCCGATGATGGTGGCTGTGATGCGATTGGCTACTGCTTCATAGCCCATCGCATAGTAAAACAGGCTAAGTACGCCGCGCCAGCACAAGGGCAAAATGCCCAGCGCATAGATGATGAGGATGTTACTGGCAACGGTTTGGGGTGTCCCCAGCACCAACGCCACTAAAGAGGGCGCAAACGCGATAATGAGGGCGGTCATTGCTACGCCATACACAGTGAGCAGGCGCATTGCCCCCCAGAAAATGCGTTGTCGTTCTGGGATGGTTTGCTGTGACGACAGGCGCGGAAAAAGCGCATCATAGTATGCCATTGGCAACAGGCGCACCACATCCATATAGCGTAATGCCACCACAAAATAGCCCACATCGTACGGCGAAGCAAAACGCTCTAAGAGGATAATGGCGAGGCGTGCCTGAATTGCGCCTAAAAAACTGGCAAGCGCGAACGGAAATGCACTTTCTAGCAATGCCTTCAGGCTTAAAGTGGGCGTAAGGGGGGCAACGCGCTGAATGTGAATGAAGTACAGCACGCCCGCGACTGCTAATTGCCCTAAAGAAGTTAGCGTGTTGACGATGAGCGCATTGGCAAGCGATAGCGTGTTCGTGTTTAGGAGGTGGGCTAAGAGGGCGATTTGCGTAAAGAGCATCCCTAAATTCAGTAGGCTTACCCATTGCATGCGCTCGAATGTTCTAAACACTGCCGAAAATGTGCTGTAGGTGGGCAAAATAAAGAGCATGGGCAGGGCAATCAGCCAACTTTGGGCATTGCGTGGCGTAAGCACGGCGATGATGCCGACAAAGAGCAAGCTAGATATTGTTCCCATGACGAGGCGAATGAGCAAAGACAGCCTAACAAATGCGCGAGTTTCTTCGGGATGTTGTGAGAGGTGACGTATCGTCAGTGTGCCTAAGCCTAGTTCGCTCATGAGCATGAGTACAAATACCCACGCCAAAACAGAGCTATAGATGCCCAACCCATCCGCGCCTAATTGCCTGCCAAGCAAGCTCATGATGCCAAACGATAGCACCGCGCCAAAGCCATGGGAGGCTAAAAGATAGAGGAAACTTTGTGGTAAACTTCCCTTACGTTTTTCCTGTAAATTCATCTGTGTTGATTACCCTTTGCTAAACACACCCGCTAAAGGAACGTCCATGACCAACGCTGCTATTTTGCTTATTTCTTGCCCCGACCGTGCGGGCTTGGTGGCAAATATCACCCAATTTATCTTTACACATGGCGGAAACATCCTACACTTAGACCAGCACGTAGACGCACAAGAGAACGTCTTTTTTATGCGTGTAGAGTGGGAACTGAGCCATTTTATCATTCCATCCCATGAGATTGCGAATCGCTTTCAGCCGATTGCCCAACAATTTGAGATGACGTGGCAATTGCACTTCTCAGAAAGTCGCCCAAAGATGGCGTTGTTTGTTAGCAAAGAATCTCACGCGCTGTATGATATTTTGGCGCGCTGGCAGGGCGACGAACTACCCGTAGATATTCCCGTCATCATCAGCAACCACGAGGTGTTACGCCCTGTAGCGCAACAGTTTGGGATTCCTTTTGCGCTTTTTAGTGTGACAAAAGACAATAAAGCACAGATAGAAATCGAGCAATTGGCATTATTGGCAACGTACCAGCCCGATTTTATTGTGCTGGCAAAATACATGCAAATCATCACGCCCGCGTTTATTGCGCACTATCCACACTGCATTATCAACATTCATCACTCGTTTTTGCCCGCGTTTATTGGTGCAAAACCGTATCATCAGGCATTTGCACGGGGTGTAAAGATTATCGGCGCAACCAGCCACTATGTGACGGATGATTTGGACGCGGGTCCCATTATAGAGCAGGATGTGGCGCGTGTGACGCACAAAGACAGCGTAACCGACCTTGTGCGTAAAGGCAAAGACCTAGAGAAAACGGTGCTTTCGCGTGCCATTTACTATCATGTCCAGCATCGTGTGTTGGTGTATAACAATAAGACGGTGGTGTTCTCTTAAAGAGCAAATGCCTGTCTGGCATGGGGGCTTGCGGTGTCTCCAAGCCCCCGTTTTGGTGCTAGAGTTTAAGTTTGCTCATGACGAGTTTTGCCACGTTTTCTGCGCCTTGAATGTCATACCCCAAAACGGTGATATGCCCCATTTTGCGCCCAACACGCACTTCTTGCTTGCCATAGAGGTGAATGTGCGCTCCCTCTACACTAAGGGCTTCATCAAGGGCGGTGGGGTGCGGTGTGCCGTTGCGCTCGCCTAGAATGTTTAGCATGACCGTCGCGGGTGCAATCTGGGCAATATCCCCCAAAGGCAAGCCCATTACCGCGCGGACGTGGTTCTCAAATTGGCTGGTAATGGTGCCTTCAATGGTGTAATGCCCACTATTGTGAGGGCGTGGCGCAATTTCGTTAAACACAATGTAGTTCATTGCCCCTTCAAATAGCTCTACCCCAAACACGCCCACGCCATCCACCGCTTCTACGGCACGCTTGGCAAGGTCAATCGCGTAGACGGCACTCGCCTCATCAATGGGTGCGGGGCAACGTACCGTATGGCAAATGCCGTTCTTTTGTACGGTTTCTACAACGGGATATTCACGCATATTGCCGTTGCGGTCACGGGCTATCATCACCGCCAGCTCTCTTACAAAGGGGATGTGCGCTTCTACCATTAGCTCACGCCCTTGTAGCTTTTCTAGGGCGAGCTGTACTTCGTGGGCGCGATTTACAACGGCGTTTCCATAGCCATCATAGCCATTGCGGCGCGCTTTGACGACCAACGGAAAGCCAAACTCTACAGAGGCTTCTAAAATATCTGTGGGGACGCTTACTTTCTTAAAGCGAGGTACGTCAATGCCTGCGTTTTGCATGGTGCGCTTTTGGTCTAGCTTATCTTGAATTTTTTCTAGGGTGCTGGGGGAAGGATAAACACGCGTGCCAAAGCTCTCGATGCGCCGTAGCAGTGGAATATCCACAAATTCGCTTTCTAGCGTGATGACATCACACGCCTTTGCAAATTGTTGTAGCAGTGCATCATCTTCCCATGCGCCAATGATATGATGTGGCGTGACATCCAATGCGGGTTCATCGTCTTTTTGTGCAAAAATCACCACGCGAATACCTAATACACTGGCGGCTTGTGCTGTCATCTTTGCCAGTTGTCCGCCCCCTAAAATGCCCAATGTTGCCATAGTTTTCTGCCCTTATCCTTACGTTAGTGTCGTCAAAACGGCGTTTATCATATCACATGGACGGGCATTAGTAGCGTAGTAAGTTACTTTGCGTTAGAATGGTGTTGTATGGCTTACCCTAAGGCGTGATAATGGCAAATTTCTTTATTTCTTACAGCAGAGTAGATATTGCATTTGTAGAGATACTTTATAAACGCTTGCAACAAATGCGCCCTAATGCGCGTGTTTGGTATGATAAAGCCCCCGATGGCTTATTAGGGGGAGATAATTGGTGGGAAC
>Ga0163144_10006719_pt1 | contig 25323 bp, 24 predicted proteins | sample OliLak19BULKMAT1_FD_123175 | JGI IMG/M metagenome (GOLD analysis project Ga0163144, IMG submission 123175) | Freshwater microbial mat bacterial communities from Lake Vanda, McMurdo Dry Valleys, Antarctica - Oligotrophic Lake LV.19.BULKMAT1 | ecosystem: Environmental > Aquatic > Freshwater >... | reverse complement strand
TTGCCGCCCACGCCGATTTCGGCGGCCGGGTCGGTGCTGGATTCACCGCGATCAACGACGGCCGCGGCTCCAACGACTGCAACGGCCACGGCACGCATGTCGCGGGCACGGTCGGCGGCAACACGTGGGGTATCGCCAAGGGCGTGCAGCTGTTCGGCGTGCGCGTGCTCGGCTGTACCGGGTCGGGCAGCAACTCCGGAGTGATCGCCGGTGTCGATTGGGTCACGGCCAACCACGTCAAGCCAGCGGTGGCCAACATGAGCCTCGGCGGCGGTGCATCGAGCGCACTCGATACTGCGGTCAACAACTCGATCGCGGCCGGCGTGTTCTATGCGGTGGCGGCCGGCAACGACAATGCCAATGCGTGCAACTACTCGCCGGCGCGTGCGGCCAACGCCATGACGGTCGGCTCCACCACCAGCACCGATGCGCGCTCGTCGTTCTCCAACTTCGGCACCTGCGTGGATATCTTCGCACCCGGCTCGTCGATCACCTCGGCGTGGCACACCAGCAACTCAGCGACCAACACCATCAGCGGCACCTCGATGGCGTCGCCGCACGTGGCCGGCGTGGCCGCGCTGTACCTGGCCGGCAACACGACGGCCTCGCCGTCGGCAGTGACCACGGCGATCAACAACAACGCCACGCTGAACAAGGTCACCTCGGCCGGCACCGGCTCGCCCAACCGCCTGCTGTATTCGCAGTTCGGTGGTGGCACGCCGGTCGACAACCCGCCGACCGCGAACTTCACCTTCAGCTGTTCGGGCCTGGTGTGCTCGTTCAACGGTTCGGGCTCGACGGACGACAACGGGATCAGCTCCTACAGCTGGACCTTCGGCGACGGCAGGACGGGCAGCGGTGCGTCCACCAGCCGCACGTACGCGGCGGCCGGAACCTACAGCGTTGCGCTGACGGTGCGCGATACCGCCAACCAGCCGGGCACCCGCACGCAGTCGGTGACCGCCACCGCCAGCTCCGCGCCGTGCAGCAACTGCACGCTCTACAACGGCACGCTCAACTCTGGCGCGTCGGCCTACCAGCCGAACGGCAGCTGGTACCAGACCACGGTCAGCGGCGTGCACAGCGGTTTCCTGCGTGGCCCGGCAGGCGCCGACTTCGACCTGTACCTGGAGCGCTGGAACGGTTCGAGCTGGGGCAACGTGGCCAGCGGCACCACCGCCAGCAACAGCGAGAACGTCAGCTTCACCGGCGCTGCCGGTTACTACCGCTGGCGCGTGCTTGCGTATAGTGGTTCGGGCAGCTACCAGCTGTACATCGCCCGCCCCTGATCGGCTGACATCGCAATCGCCACACCCGGTGGCGGACCGCAAGGTCCGCCACTTTTTTACGCCGCCTGCGGGCGAAAGATCAGCCCGGCAGGCGCCGGATCTTCGCGCCGAGTCCGGACAGCTTCTCTTCGATGTTCTCGTAGCCGCGATCGATGTGATAGATGCGGTCGACCATGGTTTCGCCGGCAGCGACCAGACCGGCCAGCACCAGGCTGGCCGATGCGCGCAGGTCGGTGGCCATCACCGGTGCGGCGGTCATCTGGGGTACGCCCTGGACCACGGCGGTATTGCCCTCGACCTTGATATCGGCGCCAAGACGGCGCAGTTCCTGCACGTGCATGAAGCGGTTCTCGAACACCGTTTCGACGATGATGCCGGTGCCCTCGGCGACCGCATTCAGCGCGGTGAACTGCGCCTGCATGTCGGTCGGGAACGCCGGATATGGCGCGGTGGTCAGATTGACCGCGCGCGGGCGCCGACCGCGCATGTCGAGCTTGATCCAGTCCTCGCCGATGTCGATCTGCGCGCCGGCCTCCTCGAGCTTGGCCAGCACCGCATCGAGCGTGCTCGCCCGCGCACGCTTGGCGGTGACGCAACCGCCGGTCATCGCGCCAGCGACAAGGAAAGTGCCGGTCTCGATGCGGTCGGGCAGCACCTCGTAGTGGGTGCCGTGCAGGCGCTCGACGCCGTGGATCACGATCGTGTTGGTGCCGGCGCCCTCGATCTGGGCGCCCATCGCGATCAGGCACATCGCGAGGTCGACGACCTCCGGCTCCTGTGCTGCGTTTTCGATCACGGTGGTGCCCTCGGCGAGCGTGGCGGCCATCATGATGTTCTCGGTTCCGGTGACCGTGACCAGGTCCATGTGCAGGCGCGCGCCCTTGAGGCGACCGGCGCGCGCGTGGATGTAGCCGTTGGCCACCGTGATCTGCGCGCCGAGCGCCTCCAGTCCCTTGATGTGCAGGTCGACCGGGCGTGTGCCGATCGCACAGCCGCCGGGCAGCGAAACCGAGGCCTGGCCGAAACGCGCCACCAGCGGCCCCAGCACCAGGATCGACGCGCGCATGGTCTTGACCAGATCGTAGGGTGCCACGAAGTTGGTCGCCTGGCGCGGATCGACGTGGATCTTCATGCGTTCATCGACCACCAACTGCACGCCCATCTGGCCGAGCAGTTCCATGGTGGTGGTGACATCGTGCAGATGCGGTACGTTGCCGATGCTGATCGGCTCGTCGGCCAGCAAGGTGGCGGCCAGGATCGGCAGCACGGCGTTCTTGGCGCCGGAGATCCAGACATCGCCATGCAGTGGTTCGCCGCCGGAGATCACGATCTTTGCCATCGATTGCGGGCGCCTCAGCGCGTTTGCGCGGCGTGTTCCGCCGGGGTCAGGGTTTTCAGGGCCAGCGCATGGATCGCACCGCCCATCAACTCACCCAAGGTGGCGTAGACCATCCGGTGCCGGGCCAGTGGCAGCTTGCCGGCGAAGCCTTCGGCCACCACGGTGGCCTCAAAATGCACGCCGTCGTCGCCGCGCACATCGGCGGCTGCGCCCGGCAGGCCTTGTTCGATCAGGATCTTGATGCGGTTGGCGTCCATCGCTTGAAGTGTCGGTAACGGATCGGTAACGGATCGAAAACGGAAGCAAATGTGCGCAACCGGGCGTTAGCAGGCCGTCGGGAGCTACACTAGATCGGCCATGTTAGCCCAGACGCCGCCCGGCCACACGCCGGCGCGCTGCCTGGCCGCTCCGCGCCCGCAAAACGCCATCGCCATGAATGCCCTGATTCGCGCTGTCGCTGCCCACCCTGCCCGCCTCGATCCGGAGCGACTATTGCGCTGTGCGCGCGAGGTGATCGCGATCGAAGCGCGCGCGATCGGCGGCCTGGCCGATCGCCTTGACGGCGCATTCCTGCGCGCCTGCGAACTGATGGTGGCCTGCAGCGGGCGGGTGGTGGTGACCGGCATGGGCAAGTCCGGCCACGTGGCAAACAAGATCGCCGCGACCCTGGCGTCCACGGGCACTCCGGCGTTTTTCATGCACCCGGCCGAAGCCAGCCACGGCGATCTGGGCATGATCACGCCCAAGGACGTGGTGCTGGCGCTGTCGAACTCGGGCGAAACCGACGAACTGCTGGCTATCCTGCCGCTGATCAAGCGTCTCGGCGTGCCGCTGATCGGCATGTCGGGCAAGCTCAACTCCTCGCTCGCGCGGCAGTCCGACGTTCATCTGGACGTGAGCGTGCCGGCCGAGGCCTGCCCGCTGGGCCTCGCACCCACCGCGAGCACCACTGCCGCACTGGTGATGGGCGATGCGCTGGCGATCGCGCTGCTCGAAGCGCGCGGCTTCACCGCCGAGGACTTCGCGCGTTCGCATCCGGCCGGCATCCTGGGCCGCCGCCTGCTGCTGCATATCGCCGACATCATGCACACCGGCGAGCAGATCCCGCGCGTATCCGCAGACGCCACCTTGTCCGATGCGCTGGTCGAGATGACCCGCAAGGGACTGGGCATGACCGCAGTCGCCGATCCCGACATGACCCTGCGCGGGGTATTCACCGACGGCGACCTGCGCCGCATGCTCGACGACGCGCAGATCGACCTGCGCAGCACCGCCGTGGCCCAGGTCATGACGATCAACCCCAAGACCATCGCATCCGACAAGCTGGCGGTGGAAGCCGCCCGTCTGATGGAAGACTTCAAGATCCACGCCCTGCTGGTGGTCGATGGCGACCAACGCGTGGTGGGGGCGCTGAATATTCATGACCTGTTGCGGGCGGGAGTGGTTTAACGTCAGGGCTCAGGGCCCAGCGTACAGGGCCCACACGTGCAGGCGGCGCTGCGGCGATCGCCGATTGGCGCCACCGCGAATGCAGTAGGTTCGACCTTGGCTGGCCGTTACGATCCCGACCTGTACCCTGCGCCCTGTACCGTGATCCCCGAATCTTCCGCGACGCAAACCGCCCGCCCGACGCACCATGCCTTACAGCTCCCGAACCGATCTGCCCGCCCCGATCCGCGAACGCGCAGCGCGCGTGCGCCTGGCGGCCTTCGATGTCGATGGCGTGATGACCGATGGCCGGCTGGGGTTCAGTGCGGACGGGCAGGAGTCCAAGCAGTTCCATGTGCTCGATGGGCTGGGCTTGAAGAACCTGCGCGAGCACGGCATCACGGTGGCGATCATCACCGCGCGCTCGAGCAGCGTGGTGGCAGCGCGTGCGCATGAATTGGGCATCGGCGAGGTGCACCAGGGCCAGAAGGACAAGCTGGCCTGCCTGAGCGCGATCGCGACGCGGCTCGGGCTGTCGATGGACGCGGTGGCCTACATGGGCGACGATCTGCCGGATCTGGGCTGCCTGCTGCGCGCAGGTTTCGCCTGCGCGCCTCCGAACGCGCATCCGTGGGTGCGCGAACGCGTGCACTGGCGCACCCAGCTTGGCGGCGGCGATGGCGCGGTGCGCGAGGTGTGCGATCTGATCATCGGCGCTCAGGGTGGCGCCGAAGCCGCGTTGGCGCGCTGGCTGCCGCAGTGAAGCGCATCGCGCTGCCGGATTCGATCAACCTGTCGGGCGTCGAGCGCAGCCTCGCGCTCGCCGCGATTCTCGGCGTGTTTGCCGCGATTACCGGCTGGATGGTGTGGCTGCAGGACGACCGCACGACGTCGGACATGTTCGTCGGACCGCCGCGTTCGGACTACGTGCTCCATCGATTCACCATGACCGCGCTCGATACCGGGGGCAAGCTGGCATTCGTGGTCGACGCGCCGCGCCTGGCAAAACATCCGTATCTGGATACGTTCGCCATCGAGGAACCGCGCTTTCGCATCATCGACGGCACCGGCGACACCTGGAAAGCCAGCTCGCGCACCGCGTGGGTCAGCGCCGATGCCAAGGAGCTGCGCCTGAACGAGGCGGTCGCGGCCGACCGCAGTGCGGATCTCGATAGCGGCCCGCTGTCGCTGCGTACCGAGCGCCTGACCGCGCTGCTGAACACCAACCGGATGCGCTCCGACGCGCCGGTGACCATCACCCAGCCCGGGCTTATCATGCGCGGGATCGGGATGGATGCCGATCTGACTAAAAACCGGTTCACCCTGCTCAACGCCAAAGCCCGCTATGACAAGCCGCGCCCTTGATTTTCGTTTGCTGACCTTGGCAGCCGTGCTGGCTGCCAGCCCTGCCGTTGCGGTCAAAAGCGATCGCGACAAGCCCATGGATATCGACGCTGACAGCATGGTGTCGAACGTCGACGAGGGCACGGCTACGCTCACCGGCAACGTACGCATCGTGCAGGGCACGCTGGAGGTGCGCGCCGCCAAGGCCGTGGTGACCCAGGACAAGGACCAGGAAGTCTCGCGCGCCGTCCTGACCGGCGCGCCAGCCACGCTGGCCGAAGATCTCGACGATGGCGGCCGGCTCGATGCGAGTGCCGCGCAGATCGACTACGACATGGCCAACGATCGCGTCGTGTTGACCGGCAACGCGGTGGTGGCACAGCCGCGCGGTGAACTGCGCGGCGAGCGCATCACCTACAGCCTCGAGGATGGGCGCATCGAAGCCGGCGGACCGGAAGGCGGCAATCGCGTATTCATGCGCATGAACCCGCAAACCAAGCCCGCCACCGACACTGCAAAACCGCCCGCCGCCAGCGCAGCGAAGCCGCAAGGCTGATGCTGCACGCACGTGGTCTGAAGAAGCGCTATCGCTCGCGCGAGGTCGTGCGCGATTTTTCGTTCGACCTCGGGCCCGGCGAAGTGGTCGGCCTGCTCGGCCCCAACGGCGCGGGCAAGACCACCTGCTTCTACATGGTGGTGGGGCTGGTGGCAGCCGATGCCGGCAGTATCCGGATCGGCGAGCAGGACATCACCGCGCTGCCGATGCATGCGCGCGCGCGACTGGGCCTGGGCTACCTGCCGCAGGAGCCCTCGGTGTTCCGCAGCCTCACGGTGGCCGAAAACGTGCTGGCGATACTCGAGCTGCGCGGCGACCTCGATGCACCCGCGCGACGCAACGAACTGAACCGCCTGCTCGACGAACTGCAGGTCGCGCACCTGGCGGGCAACAGCGGACAGTCGCTGTCCGGTGGCGAACGCCGGCGGGTCGAGATCGCCCGCGCGCTGGCCGCGCAGCCGCGGTTCATGCTGCTCGATGAACCTTTTGCGGGCGTTGACCCGATCTCTGTCGGCGAGATACAGCGCATCGTCGAGCATCTGAAATCACGCGGCATTGGCGTGCTGATCACCGACCACAACGTGCGCGAGACGCTCGGCATCGTCGATCGCGCCTACATCCTCAACGACGGCACGGTGCTGGCCGAGGGCCAGCCGCAGGCGTTGCTCGACAACGCCGAGGTGCGCGCGGTGTATCTGGGGCACGGCTTTCGCATGTAGCGGCCGCGTCCGGCCGCTGGCGAGCGTGCCGGAGGGCTTGCAGTGCCCGCCCCGCCCCAGCGTAGAATCAGGACATGGAATGTTTCTTGCTTCGTGGCTCGATCCGACGCGTAGGTCAACGACCCATCGCATGATGAAGCCGTCGCTCCGCCTTGGCGTCTCGCAGTCGCTGACCCTGACACCGCAGTTGCGCCAGGCGATCCGGCTGCTGCAGCTGTCGGCAGCCGAACTCGAGATCGAGATTCGCGAAGCACTGGAATCCAACCCGCTGCTGGAAACCACCGCCGAGGCCGAGCAGATCGACGCGCCCGGCAGCGGCGATGACGGCGGCGCAGAAACTGCCGATGGTGCCGGCGACAGCGGCCAGAACGCCGACCCGCCAAGCGCCGGCGAGAGCGCAGCGGAAGAGGTTCGCGGCAATGCTCCCGAGGCCAGCGCCGACGACTGGCCCGACGACGGCAACGGCGGCGACTGGGAACCCGGCAGCCGCTCCGGCAGCGCGGTCGACGAGGACGGCTTCGAAGTTCAGACCGCCGCACCCGAGACCCTGGCCGACCACCTGCGCTGGCAGCTCAATTTGACCCCGCTGTCGCTGCGCGATCGCGAGATCGGGGTGGCGATCATCGAAGCGCTGGATGACGACGGCTATTTGCGCGAAGACCTCGATTCCCAACGCGCGGCGCTCGATTTCCAGGCGCCCGCCGACGATGACGAAATCGAGGCGGTACGGCATTGCATCCAGCGCTTCGATCCGGTTGGCGTGGGCAGTCGCAACCTCGCCGACTGCCTCGCGGTGCAGCTGAGGGAACTGCCGCCGGAGACCGCGCAGCGCGCGCTGGCGCTGCGTGTCGTCGGCGAACATCTGGAAGCGATCACCCGCGGCCGCCCGCGGCTGGCGCAGCGCCTGGGCGTAACTGCGGCGGAACTGGATGCCGCGATCGCCCTGCTGCGCGGCCTCGACCCCAAACCGGGCGCGCGCTTCGGTGCGGCCGGTACCGACTACGTGGTCCCGGATGCCTACGCGCATCGCCATGAGGGCCGCTGGCGGGTGCGCCTGAATCCATCGTGCCAGCCGTCGCTGGCGATCAACCGGCAGTACGAGCGGATGGCTGCCTCGGCACGCGACGATGCCGGCAACTACCTGCGCGGCCGCCTGCAGGAGGCTCGCTGGCTGATCCGTTCGCTCAAGGCGCGCGGCGAAACCATGATGAAAGTCGCGCAGTGCATCGTGCGCCAGCAGGGTGCGTTCCTCGACTATGGGCCGGAGGCTATGCGTCCGCTGACCCTGCGCGAAGTGGCCGATGAGATCGGCGTGCACGAGTCCACGGTGTCGCGAGTGACTACGCGAAAGTATCTTCACACACCGCGAGGTACCTTCGAGTTCAAACACTTCTTCTCCGTAGGCTTGGCAACCGATGAGGGTGGCGAGGCCTCGGCAACCGCGATACGGGCCATCATCCGCAAGCTCATCGACGAGGAGAACCCCGGAAAACCGCTTTCAGATCAATCGATTGCAAGCGAACTGAAGGCGCGCGGCATTTCGGTGGCGCGGCGCACGGTGGCGAAGTATCGTGAGGGCATGAACATTCCCTCCTCCAGCGATCGCTGCCGCCTCGGCTGAAGCCTCACGATGCCGTCTGCCAGTGCCGGGCGATCGCGGTGCGTCTTCGCACCACACCAAACTCGATTCCAGTCTCCCGTGTACGGGGAGATCGTCCTGCGTCGGCCGCTGTGGGCCGACGCCTTTCCAGGAGGCAGTCAATGCAGATCCAGGTCAGCGGTCAACAGATCGACGTCACGCCAGCGTTGCGCAACTACGTAACCGACAAGCTCGGCCGACTGTCGCGCCATTTCGAGAAAACCTTCGACGTGCACGTCGTGCTGGGCATCGACAAGCTCAAGCACCGCGCCGAAGCCACCGTCAAGGTCGCGCAGCGCACCCTCCACGCCGAGGCCGACGCGGTTGACATGTATGCAGCGATCGACGGGCTGTCGGACAAACTCGATGGCCAGATCCGCAAGCACAAGGAAAAGCTGACCGACCACCACCGCGCCGAGGTCCAGAAGTCGCGGCCTGCCACCTGAGTCGTCTTCACGACGGCGAAGAAAAACGGGGCCGCGACGAGCGGCCCCGTTACCATACGCACCGGGTGGCCGCTGCGGCCAACCCGGATCCGCCGGACAGCGGACCGTGTACCGATCGGGACGATCGCGACCTACCACTGCTCGGGATCCGTCCATCATGCATATCGTCGACCTGCTGACCCCCGCCCGCGTCCTCGCCGACGTGCGCGTGACCAGCAAGAAGCGCCTGCTCGAGCATCTGGCCAAACTGCTCGACGAGCGCGAGACCGACGATAGCGAGCGCGCGATCTTCGAATCGCTGGTCAAGCGTGAGCGCCTGGGATCGACCGGCCTTGCGCACGGCGTGGCCATACCGCATGGACGCAGCGCGTCGATCCAGCGTGCGGTCGGCGCCTTCGTGCGACTGAGCGAACCGGTCGACTTCAGCGCGATCGATGGCAAACCGGTCGACCTGGTGTTCGCGCTGGTGGTTCCCGAACACTTCACCGACCAGCATCTGATGTTCCTGGCCGAACTGGCCGAGCTGTTCTCGGAACCTGCCAATCTCGTCGGCCTGCGCAGCGCGCGCGATGCCGGCCAGCTGTTCGATCTGCTGACCCACGCCCCGGAACGTACGGCTGCGGCATGAGCGGCGAAGCCCCGCGCGCGCGCCTGAGCGCGCGCGATATCTTCGACGCGCTGTGCGATCGCATGGCGCTGCGCTGGACCGCCGGCCAGAGCGGCCAAGTGCGGGTCATCGAGATCGACGAACACCTGCAGCGACGCCCCTCGCTGGTCGGGTATCTGAACATCATCTATCCGAACAAGATCCAGATCATCGGCCAGGAGGAGCTGAGCTACCTCGCCGCGCTCGGGCCCAGGCAGCGTGCGGAAACGGTGGCCAAGATCATCGCCTATCGGCCCACCGCGATCCTGATCACGCGCGACCAGGCGTTGCCTGCGGACCTGCGCGCTGCGGCCGAGGCCTCGGACACGCCGATCTGGGGCTCGCCGCGACGCGGTCATGAACTGTTGACCTATTTGCAGTACCACCTCGCGCGCGCACTGGCGCGCCGCACGACCCTGCATGGCACCTTCATGGAGGTGTATTCGATCGGCGTGCTGATCAGCGGCGAATCGGGCGCGGGCAAGAGCGAACTGGCACTGGAGCTGCTCACCCGTGGCCACCGCCTGATCGCCGACGACGCGCCCGAGTTCACCCAGATCGCGCCCGACATGCTCGACGGCACCTGCCCGCCGATGCTGCAGGACCTGCTGGAAGTGCGCGGCCTGGGCATCCTCAACGTGCGCGAAATGTTCGGCCACACTGCGGTCAAGCGCAACAAGTACCTGCGCCTGATCGTGCAACTGGCGGGCGCTGTGCCTGCCGAGGAGAACAACGACGGCATGGCGCGCCTGATCGGCATGACCGGCACCTGTCCCGTGCTCGACGTCGAGGTGCCGCAGATCACCATCCCGGTCGCACCCGGACGCAACCTCGCGGTGCTGGTCGAAGCCGCGGTGCGCAACCACCTGCTGCGCAGCAAAGGCGTGGATCCGGCCCAGACTTTCATGGATCGGCAGGCGCACGAGATGCGGCGGCAGGATCCGTCCTGAGCTGGTCAGGCGTCATGCGGGATGCCGCGCTCGACATCAGCGGATCGGCGAAAACACGTTCGACTTCGAAGCCGCGATTGGCTATACCAGTAACCGGTCCCCCGCGCCCGGATGCGCCATGAGCACGCAGCGTTTCACGCCACCGCCGCCGTCCCGCGAGCCTGCGTCCACCAGCACCCAACTGGTGGTGGTCAGCGGGCTGTCGGGCTCGGGCAAGACGGTGGCGCTGCGCACCCTCGAAGACCTCGACTACTACTGCGTCGACAATCTGCCGGTGGCCCTGATGCCGGCGCTGGTGGATTCGGTCACGGTCAGCCAGGCGGGGCGCTATCCGCGGCTGGCGGTGGGCGTGGACGTGCGCAACCGGATGGAGGATCTCGCGCGGCTGCCCGAGATCCTGTCGCAGATCGCTGCCAGCGGTATCGCCTGCCAGACTATCTTTCTGGATACCCGCGACGAGGTATTGCTCAAGCGTTTCTCCGACACCCGGCGCCGCCACCCGCTGACCTCCGAGAGCATTACGCTTGCCGATGCGATCGCGCTGGAGCGCCGCCTGCTGCGCCCGCTGGTCGCGATCGCCGACCGCGTGATCGACTCCTCCGACCTCAACGTGCATCAGTTGCGACGCGTCATCGCCGGCGGATTCGGCGCGGCCACCGGTGGCCTCTCGCTGATGTTCGAATCCTTCGCCTACAAGCGCGGCGTGCCGCCGGATGCCGATTTCGTGTTCGACGCGCGCTGCCTGCCGAATCCGCACTGGGATCCGAAGCTGCGCCCGCTGTCCGGACGCGACCCGGCGATCCGCGATTACTTCCAGGCGCTGCCGGAAGTCGAGAACTACTTCAACGACGTGCGCGGCCTGCTGGAGCGCTGGCTGCCCCGTTTCGAAGCCGAGCAGCGCAGCTACGTGACCACCTGCATCGGCTGCACCGGTGGCCGGCATCGCTCGGTGTACCTCGTCGAACGTCTGACCGAGGCGTTCCGCGATACCCGGCCCAGTGTGATTCCATTCCATCGGGAACTCGAATGAGCGTCGCAATCCTGCTGCTTACCCACGCCGGCATCGGCAGCGCGCTGGTGGGTGCTGCGCGAGGCGTGCTCGGCACCCTGGCGCTGACGGTCGAGTGCGCCGAGTTCGCCAACGGCGACGATCCTGCCGCTTATGCGCATCGCGCCGCGAAGGCCATGCGCGATCTCGACCGTGGCAGCGGCGTGCTGCTGTTGACCGATCTGTACGGGGCTACGCCGAGCAATACCGCCGCACGGATCGGACATCAAGGCACGTTGACCCGTCGCGTGTCCGGCGTGAACCTGCCGATGCTGCTGCGCATCCTCAATTACCCCGAACAGCCGCTCGACGAGATGCTGGCCACGGCCGCCGCCGGCGCACGCAGCGGCGTGGTGATCGACAGTGCATAGCGCTGCGACCCCGCGCATGAATCCCGCGCACGCGGCATCCACTCACCACACCCGCCCGTGATCGAACGCGAGCTGCTGGTGATCAACCGCCTGGGCGTGCATGCGCGCGCCTCGGCCAAACTGGTGCAGACGCTGGCGCCATTCGATGCGCGCGTGCTGCTGACCCATCGCGGCCGCGAGATCAACGCGAAGAGCATCATGGGCCTGATGATGCTGGCCGCAGCCAAGGGCAGCACGATCGCGCTGCGCGCCGACGGACCCGATGCGCAGGCAGCGACTGCTGCGCTCGAACAACTGTTCGCCGCGCGCTTCGGGGAGGCCGAATGAGCCTGCGCGTACAGCTCGAAGGAATTGCCGCCGCACGCGGTCTTGCCGTGGGCCGCGCGCGGGTGCTGTATCCGATGCGCTTCGAGGTCGATCACGAACCGCTGGCCGCCGACGAAGTCGATCCGGAGGTCGCTCGCTTCGAGCGCGCCATGCAGTCCGCGCGCGACGAGATGGTCGCGCTGCGCAAGCGCCTGAAAGGATCGTTCAGCAGGGAGATCGGCGACTCCATCGACGCGCACGCGTTGATCCTGGACGACCCGGAATTCAGCGGCGGCGTGACCACCCGCATCCGGCGCCAGTTGATCCGCGCGAGCGCTGCGCTTGAGGCGCAACGCGAAGCAGTGGCAGCCGCCTTCGACGCGATCGACGATCCCTACCTGCGCAGTCGTCGCGAAGACCTCGATCAGGTGATCGCGCGCGTGTTCGCGGCCTATCGGCGCGGCGGCAGCGCGCTGCCGCGCTCCGCACCGCAAGCCGCCGGCACGGTGCTGGTCTGCGAGACGCTGGCCCCGGCCGATCTGGACTGGTGGCACGAACACGGCCTGGTCGCGATCGTGTGCACCCAGGGCAGCGTGTATTCGCACAGCGCGATTCTTGCGCGCGGCATGCGGATGCCGATGGTGATCGGCTGTGGCGTCGCACTCGACGCGATCCGCGATGGCGAGACGGTGCTGGTCGATGCCGACCTCGGCTGCGTGACGCTGGCGCCGGATGCCGTCGATCTGCGCGGCCTGCGCGAGCACCAGCGCGAAGCCAACCGCGCCGAACGTCGCCGCGCGCAGCTGAAATCCGCCGCGACCCGCACCAACGACGGGGCGCTGATCGGCCTGTATGCCAACGCCGAGCAGCCCGAGCAGATAGCGCGTGCGCGACGGCTGGGTGTCGACGGCATCGGCCTGTACCGCAGCGAGTTGCTGTATCTGCGCCCCGGCGAAGCACCCGGCGAGGACGACCAGTTCCGCGCCTATCGCGACGCGGTGATGGCGATGGCCGGCCGCTCAGTCACCCTGCGCACGCTCGATCTGGGTGCCGACAAGCCCGGTGCCGGTGCATTGGCGATCGCGCCGGAACCCAATCCCGCGCTCGGTCTGCGCGGCATCCGCCTGTCGCTGTCGCGGCGCACGCAGTTCATGGCGCAACTGCGCGCGATGCTGCGCGCATCCGCCTATGGCCCGGTGCGCATCCTGCTGCCGATGGTGACCAGCGTGGAAGAGGTCCGGCAAACCGCCGCGCTGCTGGGTAGCGCACGCCGCGCGCTAGCCAGCGAAGGCGTGGCGATGGCCGAACGGGTACCGCTGGGCGCGATGATCGAAGTGCCCGCAGCCGTGCTGATCAGCGCCGAGCTCGCCCACGAGTGCGAGTTCTTGGCACTCGGCAGCAACGACCTGGTGCAGTACACACTCGCGGCCGATCGCAACAACGCTGCGGTCGCTTCCATCTACGATCCGCTGCATCCTGCGGTGCTGCGCTTGATCGCACTGACCGTCGAGAACGCGCGCCGCGCCAAACGACAGCTGACCCTGTGCGGCGAGCTCGCCGGCAGCGCCGAGCTGCTGCCGGTGCTGCTCGCCCTGGGACTGAGCGAGTTCAGCATGCATCCGAGCGCGATTCTCGAAGCACGCGAGCGCCTGCTCGGCCTCAGTCGCAGGGCGCTGCGCGCGCGCGGCCGGCGTCTGCTCGAATCGCGCTCAAGCGAGGAAGTGCTGGAGCGGATACGCGGGCTGACCGCGGGCTGACCGCGGCGCCGGACTCATCGATCCGGCACGACTGTTGCGATGCGGTCGGAGCGTTCATCAACCCGTGCAGCGCTTATTCGACCACGGTGGCCTCGACCAGGCGCCATGCCAGTGCGCGTTCATCCGCGCTTGTCCCGGCAGTGCGCGGCACCCAGGTTTCGCTCGACTCGATGCGCAGCAGGTGGCGGCCTGTGCGTGCCATCGGAAGGTCCAGTGCGACATGGCCGTCGGCATCGGCGCCAACCGTTACCAGCCGTCCATCCAATTGGACTGCGAGTTGCTGGCTGGCAGCGATCGCATGCGGCACCTGCAGTTGCACGCGCAGCGTGGTCGCCCTGCCGGAATCGAAACCGATAGCCGCGCGCGACGCGCTCCAGCCGTCGTCCCAGAAACCGACAGCACGCTTCACGACCGCACCAGCGATGCGCGCAGAGCCGACTACACTTTCCCCATCACGCCGGAAGCCCGCGCCAAGCTCACCCGCACTGCCCGTCGGCACCAGGCAGCACCCACCGCGCGGAAACCAGTCGGGCGCGACCACCCACAAACCGTCGATGCGACCGATCCCCGCGCCCGGATCGAGCGCGTCGAGATTCAGCAGCGCGGGATCGCGCAGCACGTAGAGCGTGTCCGGATCCAGTAAACCCCCGGCCAACGACGCCGCCAGCCACTCGTGCTCGCCGCACGACGACGGCCAGGGTGCCCGCGCGAACTGCCCGGTATTGATCGACCAGCCACGATCGGCGGCAAGCAGTCCGAGTGAGATCCAGCCCGGTGCCGCGTGCGTCATCGGCGCGACTGCGAGGCGCCGGTATCGCGGACCCGCCTCGTCCCAGAATGGCGACAGCAGCGGGTGTGCGAGGTCGTTCGGCCGCGCAATGGCGGCATCGGCGGCAAGCTTGCTGCGCAGTGACGCCATCGGCGCGGCGAGGTCGGCCACCTGCACCAGCCACAGCGCGCCGACCAGCACCGACGCGGAGCGCATCGGCAGCACGCGGAATGCGGCCACCACCGCGACCAGCATCAACAAAATGTCGGCCAGCCACAACATGCGTCCCGAACCGCGAAAAAGCGACAGGCGTCCCAGCCAGACGTCGTCCAGTGGCCACTCGGCCACGATGCGCCCGCCGAAACCAACGCGATGCGTAAACGCCAGCAGCGCCAGCGCGCCTGCGGCGAACAGCAGTGGCGCATGAGCGCGCAGCATCGTCAGTGTCGCTGCCGGGCGTCGCAGTGCTGCAAGTACTGCAAACCCGAGCAGGACCACGATGCCCGCGCCAAGGTAGTGCATACCCTCAAGGCCGCGATGAAGACTGGGTGCGCGATACACCGCGAAGCGCGCACCGTCGAGCGAGGCCCACCACGCATCGAGGTCGGCACCGTAGAGCCCGTATTGGCGGTTGCCACCGCCCGGATCGGAGGTGACGAAATAGCCAGCCATTGCCATCGCCGCGATGAGCACCGAGCCGATAACAGCACCACGCAACAGTGCGGGAACCAGCGCGTACTGCCGCAGAATCAACACCCGCCGCAGCCACTCGGCAGCAAACACCGCGAGCGCTATGAACAGCAGGTAGGCGTGGATCAGCGCCGCTGCCACCAGCAGCAAGCCGCGCCGCCACCAGGCGATGCGTGGCCCTGGCTCGAGGTATTCAGCGACCGCCCACCACACGATCCATTGCGCTGCCAACGCAAAGTGCCCCATCCCGCGCAGCGCGATCATCGGTGACAGGACCGCGAACAGTGCGAGCAGCAAGCCTGCCTCCGCGCGTCCGCTGGCCAGCCATCCGCAGCGCCACGCCAGTGCTGCAGTAAGCACGTAGCCCAACAGCAGCCACGGACCGGCATACTGAAAGTGCGCCGGCAGCCACGGCGACAGTGGCTTTAGCAACAGCGCCAGCAGCGGCACCGAATCGGTGTAGACGATGCTGCTGCCCATGGCTTCACCATAGGCCCACAGGCGTCCGGGCGGCCATTGCCACTCCTCGTTGCGAAAAAAGTGCCAGCCGAGGAAATGCTGGGCCAGATCGCCATTGAGCAACCAACGCCACTGCAACGGATCGAGCATGGTCGCGGGCAATAGCCAGAGCGCGAAGCCCAGCCCGGCAAACAGCGCAAGGGCGAGAGCGATGCTGGCGGGCGCCGTGAGGCGCGGTGAATCCATTCGAAGCTGGCCACTGAGCGGATCGGCGTGGAGTCTAGCGCAGCGGCATATTCGCCCGCTGCCGAGACGACCGCGCAGGCAATCCGATGCGTCCTGGACTCTCGGCGTGTGCGACCGGTCGACTCTGCCCACCTTGATCCTCGCGGCCGCCACGGCTTCCCAGACCTGATTGCCCGCGCGCTGGCCCCCGAAGGGACACGATTTCGCGGGCGGTAGCTTCTGGATTCGGCGAACTTCAGTCACGCGTCCGCACACCACGACATCTGGCCGATACCGGGCCGGATCGGAGTAGCGGTCGTGTCCCGCAAGCCAGCTCGGCTGCGCGCGGCGAGTTCGTCCGCGCGGCGATGCCCATCGCCCAACGAGGCCGGCAGGATCAGTGCCACCAGACGCAGTTCCTCGAGACTGCGGTCCGCTGCGGTGTCGCCGCCGGCCATGCAAGTTCTGGCATCATCGCGCCGCGGATTCCGACGGATTGACCCAGGCCCCCATGCTTGCCCCCCGAGTGCTGCAAGAAGCCGATGACCATGCCGCCCGCTTCGCCGCGGCGCGGCCTTATCGTCACGTGGTGATCGATGGCTTTTTCGCCGCCGACGTGGCCGATTCTCTTCTGCGCGAGTTCCCGCCCTTCGATGCGAAGTTCGCGCTCAACGAAGCCGGCGAGGTCGGCAACAAGGCTGTGGTGGAGAACATCCGCGGCATTGGGCCCGCTTACACGGCACTCGACGACTTGATCAAGTCGCGAGGCTTTCTCGATCTGGTAGGCCGTATTACCGGCATCTGCGAACTGCAGTACGACCCGTGGTACTTCGGCGGCGGCACGCATGAGAACCGCGAGGGCCAGGACCTCGATCCGCATATCGACTTCAACCGCCATCCGGTCGACCGCACGCACCGACGCCTCAATCTGATCGTGTACCTCAACCCCATGTGGGACGACGCCTGGGGCGGCGCGCTGGAGATCCATCGTGACCCGCGCGCGCCGGACAACCAGATCAAGCGCATCACGCCGCTGTTCAACCGCTGCGTGATCTTCGAGACCAACGAAATCTCCTGGCACGGTTTTTCGCGAATCACCCTGCCGCCGGACCGGCGACAGCTCAGCCGGCGTTCGATCGCGCTGTACTTCTACACGCGCGAGCGTCCGCAGGACGAGATCGCGGACGCTCACTCAACGGTGTACGTCGACCGTCCGCTGCCGCAGCGATTTGCGGCCGGTCACCTGCTCGACAAGGACGATATCGAGCAACTCGCCGTGCTGCTCGCCCGTCGCGACCAGCACACCCGGCGCCTGTATCGCCAGGTCGCCCGGCTGACGCGGGAGCTTGAACTGGCGCGCGCCGCGGTGTCGCGCGGGCTGGTGGGCAGACTGCTCTACTTCGCCCGACGCTTCGTACAACACTTGCGCACCTGAACCGCACGCCCGCAGCAGAGGCGGCGCGTCATGCAACCGGGACCCAAAGCCTGCTGCGACGATGGGCACTTTCCGTCGCCGGTCGCCGACACCATCGACAACCCCGCGGAAGAGGTCGGCTGTGGCTTCTCCAGAGAGCCGACCGCCGAGGCGAACCAGCGCTTTCCGGATCGCGGCATCGATCTGACGTGCATCGAAGCATGTCCGCGCGCGTTTCAGCGCTGCGCCACAAGTATGCCCAGATGTGGTCCCAGCAACGCCTGGATGGGCGACCAGGCGACCAGATAGGACGCGTCGGAGAATCCCGCTGCGCGGCAATCTTCAAGCAGCTCCCACCCGAAATGGTGGAAGCACAGTACGCCAGCGGGACTGATCGAGTCCGCATGGTATTCCGGCGCCAGCAGATGCTCGACGGAACCGTCCTCGCGTAGTTGCGCCCGCAGCACGTTGCGCTCGCCTGCCATATCGAATGGCGCGCTCAACACCAGTCTGCCGCCCGGTCGCAACACCCGCGCGCATTCGCGCAGCGCGCGGCGGTAATCAGGAACGTGTTCGAGCACATCGAAGCTGCCTACTGCGTCGAAACACCGATCGGAGAATCCGAGCGCGGTCAGGTCCTCGATGCGGATTTGCAGCTGTGGGTCGCCGGTACTCTCGCGTACGAAGTTCGCCAGCACCGTGGTTCGTTCCAGGTCGGCGAAGAACTCGCTGCCAACCACCTGCGGCCAAAGCTTTCGCGCGGCGAGCCAGGTGAATGAAGCCTGCTCGGTGAGGTAAATCGCCGGCGACTGGATCGACGCACATGCCGCGTCGAGCAGCACTATCCCGAGGCGCATGCGCGCGTTGATCCCGCACTCTGGACAGATCGCATCCTCGCGCCAGTCGATCAGCGCCGGCTCGCGCGTTCGCAGCTGCAGTGCAGAGTAGCCGCCATGGACTGCGCAACGAAACAGGACAGGGCCATCGCGGCAGGCACGCAGCAGGGATGCCGCATGTTCGAGGCGATTTTTCGTGCGCGATTCGAAGTCCCGGTCGCTGCGCACTTCATCGATGTTGCGATAGGCGTTCACGACCAGACCCCGTGATACCAGCACTTCAGGATCGAGCATGGCGTTGCGTGCTCCAGCAGTTGCATTCAGGATGCGACGATGCGAACCACACTAACATCCGCCGGGTCCGCGTTGGCACGCTGGCGATCTCGATCGCACAAGAATGCGGGGCTTGTTGTCGCTTCGATGCTTGCCTGTGCGTCGGCCGCAGCTGCCTTCGGCGCCGATGCCAACTTCGACCTGCGCAATTATCACCTGTACGTCGCGTGGGCATGGCTGGCCGACCGCGGCATGCTCGATATCGCGGCCGCGCAGGCACAGACCTGGTTCAATCCACTGCTTTCGATTCCGCATTTCCTGGCGTTCGAGCGTCTGCACGGCGTCGGATTGGCGGTGACCATCGGCGCACTGCAGGGCCTTTGTGCGGCACCGCTACTGTCGCTCGCCACGAATCTGTTGCCGCAGTCAACGCTTGCCATCCGGGCGCTGCTTGCAGCAGCGGGTCTGATGTCCGCCAGTTTCATCGGCCAGCTTGGCGCAAGCTATGGCGACTCGCTGCTGGCACTGGCGGTGCTGAGCGCGATTGCCTTGCTTGCCGGCAGCACGTCGACGCGCAGCAGTGCAGCACGCGAAATCGCTGCCGGGCTGCTGTTGGGTGGCGTGGTCGCGCTCAAGCTCGCACTGGCGCCGCTGGCGCTGGGACTGTGTATTGCGCTGCCACTGCTGGTCACCGATGGCCAGGCTCGCGTGCGGCTCTTGGCGCGGGTCGGGCTTGCCGCAGCAACCGCCTTCGCGCTGCTGGCAGGTCCGTGGATGTGGTCGATGTGGCAGGCCTGGGGCAACCCCGTGTTTCCGCATCTCGATGCGCTGTTTCCCGGCGAATGGATTGCACCAGGTGCTGGCCGCGATGTGCGATTCCCGCCTGCTACCCTCGGCGATGCGCTGCTGCGGCCGTTCGCGCCATTGCTCGACTGGCGCGCGACTACTGACTATCGCATTCGCGATGGCCGTATCGCATTGATGTTCGCGGCTGTCGCAATGCTGATCTGGCGCTGGCGCCAGATCGACACCGAGCACCGTCCCGTGCTGCGATGGCTGGCCATGGCCTTTGTACTCGGCTATGCGATCTGGCTGCCGCTGTTCGGCTATCACCGCTATTTACTGCCGTGGGAAATGCTGGCGCCGCTGCTGCTGGTTGCGGCGACCGCCAGCGGCACTGCCTACCGACTTGCGCTGGCGCTTGTCGTGCTGACGATGCTCACTACCAATCCACCCAATCACGAGCGCGCAGGACGCGACTGGCGGGCAGGACAGCCGCTCGGATCGCCCGCGGTTGTGCTGGCACCCGACACGTTGATCGTAATGACGGGTGTGGAGCCCACGTCGCATGTATTGCCCTTCCTTCCGCCGTTTGCCGCTGCCGTGCGCATCGAAAGCAACCTGCATGGCGGGTTGCGGCCACGTGCTGCGCTGGATGCCCTGGCGAACTCACGCATTGCCACCCATGCCGGCAGCTTCGTGCTGTTGCTGCAGGCGACCGATCCGACCACCGCGAACGCTGCCATTTCCGGTGTCGGGCTGCAACGGACGGACACACCTTGCGTAGCGCTTGACGATGCACTGATACCCGGCGGCGAGCCGCCAATTCAGCTTTGTGAGCTTCGCAAGCTGGGCACCGATCGGGCCGGGCTGCGATAATCGCGGACATGGCCGGCGACATGGTGTCGTAGCGGCACAGTCAACCGGACGGTTTCCGCATGCACAGCACATCCCCCGCCGCGGTCGGCGATCGCTCGCGCAGCGTCCTGGGCTGGATTGCCGCAGTCGCGATTCCGATCGTGCTGATGGGCGTGCCGATCTGGAGCGGCGACGGCAGCTTCATCTATTTTCGCGAGAGCGTCGACCAGACCTGGGGCTGGATGCAGAAGCTCGCCCAGGCATGGCAGGCGGGCTATCTGCCGCTATGGAACGCCAACACGCAGGCCGGTCACAGCTTCGTCGGCGAGATACAGCCCGGGGTGTTCTATCCACTGCACTGGCTATGGCTCGCGCTGTTCGAGCGCGATGGGCGTGTCGGGTTGGCGCCGATCGAGAATCTGGTCGTGCTGCACTTCGCGATTGCCGCTGCGGGCATGTACGGCCTTCTGCGCCAGTGGCGACTGACCCCTGCGGCCGCGCTCGGCGGCGCACTGTGCTTCGCGTTGACCGGACCTGTTGCCATGCGCGCCATCGCGCAGGCCAACATTTTCTACAGCATCGCCTGGCTACCGTGGGTGATGTGGGCCGCCGCGCGCTTTCTGGACCGGCGACGACCGATCGACGGTCTGGCGACCGGCGCACTGCTGGGACTGCAGGTCGCGGCCGGTCATGTGCAACCGGCGATACACGCCGCGCTGCTGGTCGCGGCGATGAGCTTGCTCGGCGCACGCGCGCGGCATGGCGCATGGCGCCCCGCGTTGCGCGATGCGATGGCGTTGGCTGGCTGGTCGCTGCCGGGAATCCTGCTCATCGCGGGACCGCAGTTGCTGCTCACCCAAGAATACTCCCGGCATGCCTATCGCTGGATGACTGGCGACCACCCGGTCGGACCCGGCGGCCGGATGCGTTATGCGGACTTCGCTTACGCCGCGACCTTCGCGCCGCGCGATTTCGGCAATCTGATCGACCCGTGGCAATTTGTCCCAACCGACTACAACTTCCTGTGGATCGGCACCCTGCCGTTGCTGCTAGCGATCTGGTTCCTCGGCGCACCCGCACGTCGCCAGGATGTCGATGCCTGGCGTCTGCACGGCCCGTGGTTGCTCGCAATCGCGGTATTCGCCGGGTTGGCAATGCTGGGCCACCATACCTTCGTGGCAGCACTGATCCGACCGCTGCCCGGCGGCACCATGATCCGCCAACTTGCCCGTCATGCATTGCTGCTGCACGTGGTGCTGTGCATCGCTTTCGCCTGCGCCTTGCAGGCGCTGGCCCAGGGCCACCGGATTGCGCGTCCAGCGCGTTGGCTGCTGGTGCTCGGCTCACTGCAACTGGTGTGGTTGCTAATCGCCGATCCGGCTGTGCTGACGCGAAACGCCGCATGGCATCTCGCGATCGCATGTTTTGCGCTCGGTGTGGCATGGACATGGCCTGTGCGCCGATCATTAGCCGTCATGGCGTCGCTCGCGGCACTTGGATTTCATGTCGTCAGCGGAACCGCGAAGTTCGTGCCGATCGCACTGGATGGCCGCACGCCAACCCCGCTGGTCGAAACAGCGGGCAATCCGATCGTGGATCGACTCGCGGGGGACTACGGCCGCTACCGGGTGATGGTCGACGCGAGCACTGGATGGCCGCGCAACTATGCACTTGTCCATCGATTGCAGGCGCGTGATGGATACGGGGCCAGCATGCACGTTGCCACGCACGACTATCTGATGCAGGACTGGGGGCGCGATGCGCGCAGCGCGGATCTGATGAACCTGCGCTGGCTGGTATCGCGTGACGATCAGCCGCTGCGCGAGGTCATGCGCGACGCCGAAAGCGGCCTGAAACTTTACGAACGCAACCGCTGGATGCCGAGGATTTTCCTGCGCAGCCAGCTCGATTCCGATGGGCCGGATATCGAGCGCGAGCTGGCACTGCAGGTGCTCGAATACTCCGACCATGTACAGCGATTCCGGATCGAAGTCGCGCATCCCGACGAAGCGATCGTCGCCGAGCTCGACTATCCGGGCTGGTGTGCGACTGTCAACGGAAATGCAGTGGAGATCCGTCCCGCTGCAATCGATGGCATCAAACCTTGGCATCGCGCCGTCACGGTGCCGGCTGGCAGCGTCGAGCTGGCTTTCCGGTATCGACCGTTGCAGGCCAGATTCTTCGGCTGCCCGGGTTGAGCGACGCTGGTATCCAGTCCGATGGGGCTCGGGGATAATCGGGCGACTTCGCTTGAGTTTTGCGCGCCCCACTGGAACCACGCTATGGCCGAATTTACCCGCTACGATCAGGCAGCGCGGCAGCTAAAGCTGCTGTCGCAGGCACTCGACTCCGGGCGGCTGGGCCCGGTGCGGCGTCTGGTCAATACGCTGTCGCCGGCCGAGATCGGCGACCTGCTGGAGTCGCTGCCGCTCAATCAGCGCCTGATCGTATGGGGTCTGGTCGACCCCGAGGACGATGGCGAGGTACTGGTGCATGTCGGCGATGACGTGCGCGCGAGCCTGATCTCGGACATGGACACGCAGGAACTGGTGGCCGCGGCCGATACGCTGGACATCGACGATCTGGCCGATCTGGTCGAGGACCTGCCGGGCAACCTCGTCGACGAGGTGCTCAAATCGATGGATCGCGAGAACCGCGATCGGCTCGAGCAGGTGCTGTCGTACCCGGAGTACACCGCCGGGCGCCTGATGAATCCCGAGCTGGTCACGGTGCGCGCCGACGTGAGTGTCGACGTGGTGCTGCGCTACCTGCGCATGCGCGGCGAGCTTCCGAGCAATACCAACCACGTCTACGTGGTCAGCCGCCGCCATCAGTACCTGGGCAGGATCACGCTGGCGACTCTGGTCACCAGCGATCCCGACGCCTTGATCAATGAGCTGATGGACACCACGGTGGCGCCGATCTCGGTCGGTGCCAGCGACCAGGACGTGGCCAAGGAGTTCGCCGACTACGACTTGATCAGCGCGCCGGTGGTCGACGACAACAACGTGCTGCTCGGCCGCATCACGGTCGACGACGTGGTCGACGTGATCCGCGAAGAGGCCGAGGACACGGTACGCAACATGGCGGGCCTGTCGGAGGACGAGGACCTGTTCTCGCCGGTGCGCCGCTCGGCGCGCTCGCGCGCGATCTGGCTGGGCATCAACCTCGCCACCGCGTTTCTCGCCTCATGGGTGATCGGCAACTTCGAGGCCACCTTGCAGCAGGTGGTGGCGCTGGCGGTGCTGATGCCGATCGTGGCGAGCATGGGCGGTGTCGCCGGCACCCAGACCCTGACCATGATCGTGCGCGGCATCGCGCTGGGCCAGGTCGCCAGCGGCAACGTGCGGCGATTGCTCAACAAGGAGCTGCTGGTGGCCGCGTTGAACGGCATGCTGTGGTCGCTGGTGGTGGGCGTGGTGGCTGCGCTGTGGTTCTCCGATCCGATGATCGGGGTGGTGATCGCGGCGGCGATGGCGATCAATCTGATGGCCGCGGCGCTGGCCGGGGTGATGATTCCGATCATGCTCAAGCGGATGAACATCGATCCGGCGCTGGCGGGCGGGGTGGTGCTGACTACGGTGACCGACTGCGTGGGGTTTTTGGCGTTTCTGGGGTTGGGGACGGTGTTGTTGTTGCGGTGAGGGTGGTGGCGGTGGGCCCCAGGCCCACCCTCAGGGGTGCCGAAATTGTGATGATGGTGGGGGCGCGGTGGGCCCCAGGCCCACCCTCCGGGTTGCGGAAATGGTGGTGATGGTGAGGATGGCGGTGGGAGCGATCAGGCCAGGCGCTGTGCGAGTGCGGGTACGCGGCCGGCGAAGCCGCTGGCGTGGAGGGCGAGCTCGCGCTTGAGCGGGCCTGAGCGCTGCACGATGCGCAGGCCGAGCCGGCGCAGCAGCGGCAGCGGGCCGAAGTCGCTGCGGAACAGGCCGTCGAGCAGCTCGAAAGTGCGCGCCGCGCGCGCGACCTCGCCGCGACGCCACGCAGCGTAGCCTGCGAGCACTAAGACGCTGCCGATGTCGCGCCGCTCGGCGTGCGCATCGGCGAGCACTTCGGCGAGGGCTGCGGCATCCAGCAGACCCAGATTCAGGCCCTGCCCGGCCAGCGGGTGGAACACATGCGCTGCATCACCGACCAGCGCCAGTCGCGGCGCCACGTAGTCGTGCGCCAGCTGCAGGCGCAGCGGGAACGCCGCGCGCGCCGAGGTCTCCAGCACCGATCCGATGCGGCCACCCAGTGCCTGTTCGAGCGCTGCACAGAACGCCGCGTCGTCGAGTGCCAGCATTGCCGTCGCGCGCGCATCCTTGAGCGACCACACCACGCTGGAGCGTCCGTCGGCCAGCGGTAGCAGCGCCACCGTGCCGGCCGTGGTGAAGCGCTGCCACGCCGTGGACTGGTGCACAGCACTGGTTCGAACATGCGCCACCACCGCGCGCTCGCCATACTCGCAGCGATCGAGCGGAATACCGGCGGCCTCGCGCAGCGGTGAGGCGACACCATCGGCGGCCACCACCAGACGCGCGTGGATGCGGCGCCCGTCGTCGAGTTCGACCCGTGCGCCGGCTGCACCAGCATCGCTGCGGGTGACCGCAGCCGGGCACACCACGTCGATCGACGACTCGGCCTGCACGCACGAGAACAGCGCTGCGCGCAGCACGCGGTCCTCGACGATCCAGCCGAGGCTGTCGCTGCCGATCAGGCCCGCGTCGAAGGCCAGCTCATCGTCGGGGCCGGATTCCCACACCCGCATGTGGTGGTAGACGCATGCGCGCATGGCGAGCACCTGTGGCCATGCGCCGAGCCGTGCCAGGATTGCCGCCGATGCGGGCGACAGCGCGAACACGCGCAGATCGGTGTGCGCGGGATCGAAGGCCTCCGGCGGGCGCGCCTCGACCAGCATCACCTGCAAGCGCGTGCGGGCCAAGGCCAGCGCCAGCGCGCTGCCAACCACGCCACCGCCAGCGATCAGCACATCGCAATCCACGCGGCTCATGCCGGCTCCGCGTGCCCGTGCCAACCCATCATCGAGTACGCCAGATGCTGGCGCGCGACCGGCAGGCGATCGAGCACGGTCATCGCCGCGCCACGCAACATCCGCAGCGGCAGCGCGCGATGGCTGAACGCACGCGCGAGGCCATCCGACATCCGGATCGTCGCCTCGCGATCGGGAGCGCGCGCTGC
>Ga0163144_10006718_pt1 | contig 25324 bp, 21 predicted proteins | sample OliLak19BULKMAT1_FD_123175 | JGI IMG/M metagenome (GOLD analysis project Ga0163144, IMG submission 123175) | Freshwater microbial mat bacterial communities from Lake Vanda, McMurdo Dry Valleys, Antarctica - Oligotrophic Lake LV.19.BULKMAT1 | ecosystem: Environmental > Aquatic > Freshwater >... | reverse complement strand
TCATTATATCATCAAGCTTTCGACCCGTATGTCGGGACAGAATTCCATTTAGGACTTCTCGAAGCCGAATGATTTCGTTTGCCTGGATTTCAATATCGGAGGCCTGCCCAGTGGCCCCACCGTGAGGTTGATGGATCATGATCCGGGCATGAGGAAGGGCGAATCTTTTGCCCTTTGCACCCGACGCCATCAGGATGGCCCCCATCGATGCTGCCATTCCCACGCAAATCGTGGTTACTGGAGCCTTGATGTACTGAATCGTATCGTAAATTGCTAAGCCAGCGCTTACGGATCCACCGGGAGAGTTGATGTAGAGAAAAATTTCTTGATCGGGATCCTCTGATTCCAAAAACAAAAGCTGGGCAACGATGAGATTTGCGATTGTATCGTCAATGGGGGTTCCCAAGATGATAATTCGATCTCGAAGTAGTCTCGAGTATATATCATACGATCGTTCGCCTCGAGATGTCTGCTCAACCACGATCGGAACTAAATGATTGTATGTTGTCATAAGAAATTATCCCTTTAATTTTATGGTAGCTTGCGACAAGGCATAATCAAGGGATTTCTCGTCTTGGATATCGATCTTCACGCGATCCATCCTTGAAGTCGTCTCGTTTTCCTCTTTTGCTGCATAGTAGGATTGAATCTGTGTTACACTATAGCCAGTTCGCTTAGCGGTATCTTCAAATCGCTTCTTGATGTCTTCCGAACTCACTTCAAACTTTTGCTCCTTCGAAATCGCTTCTAAAATATAGGTCAGACGGATGTCTCGCTCAGCCTTTTTCAGACTCGATTCGAAGAGCATTTTGGCGTGTTCTTCGGTTTCGTCATGAGGAAGACCCATTTGGTGCATCATCTGGTGGGTTTGTTGAGCGAGTTTCTCGGCAAGGCCTTCCACTTGTCGTTTGCTTACTTCAAAAGGGTTCTTGGCCACGAGTAAATCGCCCACAGCGTCCCGCTTTTTCTGAATCATCGAACGTTCGGCATTATCCTCCAGTTGCTTTCGGATTTTGAGCTTCAGCTCAAGTAACGATTGAACTTCGGGATCAACCTGCTTGGCAAAAGCATCGGTCATCTCAGGAAGAATTTTTTCTTTGATTCCATTCAAAGTGAGCGTGAATTTGGCGGTTTTTCCTTGAAGGCTCACTTCTTGGTAGTCGCCAGGAAATCCAACATCGAAAGTTTTGGTTTCGCCAATCGACATTCCTAAAATTCCAATTTCAAAGTCGGGCAAGAATTGGTTTTGACCAATGAGCGCAGTTTGTTGTTCGGCTGCCATCTTGGGATCCTTCACTCCATCGAGTTCTCCGGAGTAGGTGATGACGACGCAGTCTTTGCCTCCGACTGCACGAGCTTCTTTGATGTCTGCAAATGTGGCATCGGATTCACGAAGTGCTTCGAGCTCTTGATCAATTTGCGCATCGACAACAGGAGCGGGGCCTTCGATTTCGACGCTCAATGCGCTTAGAGAGACTTTGGGAAGTTGGGGCTTCAAGTGAACCTCAACTTCAAAATTAAAGTCTTTGTTTTCGGAGGGTAAATCCGTGGCAATCAAGAGGGGTGGGATCGCTAGCTCTAACTGATGTTCTCGAACGGCTTCCATAAGGAATTCGGAGATGAGGCGTTCGCTCAAATCAGCGGCTGCGTCTTGACCATAGTGCTGCTTCACCACATTGGCGGGGGCCTTGCCGGGTCGAAAACCTGGGATCCGAGCGCGAGTTGAAAGACCTTTAAAGTAGTCGTTCAAGCGGGCACTGACGATCGTGGCAGGCACCTGAATTTTGAGTTTCTTTTGGACTGAGTTTGTATGTTCAACTTGGACTGTCATAGCCGATTTTTGACCAGCAAAAGGACCTTAAATCCACTAGAAAAGGGGGGAAAACACTCTACATCCCGAAGTGACGAGACTTGTGAAGACCAGAATGCAGTGGATGTCTGCAGATATTAAATTACAATGTAATTATATGGAGGCCTTAGCAATAACCTCCGGCGCTTTCGATATTCCTTCTAACTCTGATCACTTCTTCAGTCCAAGAACCCTCAGTCTTTTGCGATACGACCCTAAAATTTCAAAGAATGTTAGGCTGCGTTTCCAAACCGCAGTTTTGCAAGAACTCCAAGTGATCCAAGAATTCGAAGCATGAGATCGGTAGAGATTTCAAAAGTGTTTCGATTCAGAAGAGCGGTCACTCGAGTTCTCGAAGTTCCCGCCAGTTTGGCTACTTGAGCATGTGTAAGGCCTTTTTTTTCCACGACCTCGATGATTTTGTCATTGAGGTCGCTGCGGATTTCGATTTTAAGCCCATCGGCAGGAGCCACCGATCGCATCGATTTTGATAAAGGCATCGATAAAACTTTCCCTTTCTCAAGATCAAAGATTGCTTTGCCAAGCTCCCGTCGAACTTGCTCAGGAAAAGCCTTCAAAGCAGCTCTTGCCTCTGGATGGAAGATCGCGGGTTTCACTTGTTTTAAATGTCTCAGATCCGGGACATTTTGTCAAGGGGGTCTAAGGAGTGAGGGCTTGTGACCAGTTCAGAAAAGAAAAATCATTTCAATGTATTGTAGAAAGCTGTGCGGGATGAGGGACTTGAACCCACACGAGAATTACCTCACTAGGTTCTAAGCCTAGCGCGTCTGCCAATTCCGCCAATCCCGCAAGTTTTCAAAGACTCGGAGTGAGAGGATTTGAACCTCCGACCTCTTGCTCCCGAAGCAAGCATTCTACCAGGCTGAACTACACTCCGGACCGGCAAAACGTAAATCAGATCTTTCTTAGAGTCCAATATTCAGTCCGGCGGGCCGTAGGTAACTGAGCATAGAATCAAGCGCAGCGCGTACTTCTGCCAAAATCACACTTTGGTACTCGGCCTTGGCCTGGCCCTTAAAGCGAGCGGCGCTGGCACCGTGGGGGAAGGTGTCAACCTTCTCGATATCGCCGACATTCGAATATTTCACCAAAAGTGTTCCTGTATCACGAAGCGTAATCGACTCTGGTTTTCCGTAAATCCAATAGGTGAACGCGATTTCTTTCTTGCCCACTTTGTCGCGCAGAAAAGCGAGCTTTCCATTCTTAAGATAGTCCAGACTAATATAAACCCGCTGCTTACCATCCGCGATTTCTTCGGCTTCTTTTAAATTACATTTCTGATCAAATTTGAATCTCATTTCGGATACGGGCTTGCCGCGATTCGAAGTCTTCATCGATTTCACCTGACTGCAGCGATCTTCGTATTCAAATTCCATCGCCTCACCAGAAGGAGTGGCCTCACGCTTCAGCAGATTCCCCGATTTTGCATCGTAGATAAATTTATCGCCGCGTCCCTGAGCATCCAAAATGGATGTGGGGTAGCCGGTGGCTGGTGAAATTGTTTTGACCTCTCGAGAAACTTCCTTTCCAGACGGATCAAATTTGGTCACCGTTTCGTATTCTTTCACTCTAAATTCGTGCAGCTCTCGGCCCGCTGATTTTCCACCCTCGAACTTTGAAATCTCGGTAATGGAATGATTGGGATTGTTGGCTACAAATGTTCGCTTGTAGCGAGTTTCTTTTGTTCCGGGACCCTTCTGATCTAGAACTTCAAATTTATCGTTGTAGGACAAATCGATCGTATCGGGGGCCTGAGTGGGCTTGGTGGATTTCAAACGCACAACATTGCCCGATTTGTCGTAGTCGAATTCCATCTTTCGACCATTCGCATCCACATAGGATTTGAGTCGCTTGCCCGCAAACTCATAAGTAATTGTTCGGCCAATGGAGTCCTGAAGCTTTTGAATGAAATTTTTCACAAGCGGATCGGCCTGATAAAAGAAACTCACATAACGACCGCATTGATCATTGATGCGCGAAAGATTTGTGCCCGCATAAGCGTAGCTAATAAAATTGCCGTTTCGATCTTGGGTTTTGAGGAGTCGGCCCTCTTTGTTAAAAAATTCTGCAGATCCATTTTGGAATTTTCGAATATAGGATCCGTCCTCTTTCAGCTCCACAGTAGAAGGACCACGCGAAAAACTATAATAGACGCCAGGAGTAATCGGCCGAGCGGTGCTCAGCAATTTATTGGCTTGTTCGTCTCGATAGGCTTCGTCGCTACTGAGCCGTCGCTTCAATTCATCATAGGCCTGCTGGGATTTGAGTCCTCCCGATTGAACATCTGCTTTTTTCTGAGCCACAATAATCTGTTCGATTTGTGAGGCCTTGTTCAGCTCGAGATTGCGCTCTTTCGTATAGGCATTGAGAAATCCATCCCCTTCCATCACTTCGAGTCGGTTGGTTCCCTTGCTCACTCGAATATGATGATTGAAGGTCCACTTTTCGCCGAAGATGCTGGCCTCACCAGAATAGGAATTGTAGGCAATTTTGATTTCAATAGGCATTACACAGGGCAGAACCAAATGTTCATCCACTGGAAAAAAGAAATTTAATGTTCTGATATTCACCGGATCGGGAGGCTCATGATAAAAAAGCTTAGTCTGGTGAGTTCCGTAACCCAATTCAGCGCTGGCTGCTAAGCCGACCAATAAAAACAGTGATAACACGGCTTTAGTGTATATCAATGTTCCTTGGACAAAAACCCTTTTGCCAAAAAATACACCAAGAAAGCCACCGATCCGCCCGATAAAAGCCAGAGGGGGGTGCTGAGTGGATGTCCTGGAGCAAAGGATGCAAGAAGAACGCTTCCGATGGTGGAAACTAAAAAGACCGAAGCCAAAACATTGCCCTGATTCATTCGTCTGAGTTCTTTGACGATGAATTCGCGCTGCTTGCTTCCGAAATTTAAATCATCGCTTTCCAATCGATGGACGATCGAGCGAACTTGGCTTGGAAGTTCGGTACCCAGACTTCGCAATCCTTCGAATGTCTTCAGGAGGTCTCGAAAAATTTCTTCGGCCGAGAACCTTCGACGCATGAGGTCGCGTGCAAAGCTTTGACCGTAAGACAGAAATTCAAAATCTGGATCCAGACGTCGGCCGATCGACTCCAATGTGATCATTGAGCGATAAAACAAAATCAAATCTCTCGGTACACGAACCTGATATTTGCGGGCGATACGCGTGGAATCGAGCATCAATTGTCCAAGGGGGATTTCTCGCAAGGGCTTGCCGAGTTGAGGTCGAAGAAAGTCAGCTACATCCCTCTGAAAATCTCGAACCGAAAAATTTCGTCCAAACTCTCCAATCTCAACGTAGGTTTGTGCCAAGGCATCAAAGTCTTGAGATACGAGGGAGAGAAAAATTTTGGAGAGTTTGTTTCGTAAATCGGCGTTCAAAGTGCCCACCATTCCAAAATCCAAAAGCACAAGCCGGCCCCGACCTTCTGTCTGCAAAAGAATATTTCCGGGATGCGCATCGGCATGGAATAAACCGTGGAAAAAAATACTTTCAAAGAAAAAGCTCACCAAAGATTCTGTAAGATATTTTCGATCTACATTGGAAGGAATGTCTTTGACCTGGCTGAGAGTGGAGCCTTCCATACAAGTCATCGCCAAAACTTTTTTGGTCGTAAACGCCCAAAGAGGTTTTGGAAAAATCACTCCCTCCTGAGCACTCATGTTTTTTGCAAACAAATCAAGGTTCCGAGCCTCGAGTGTAAAATCCAATTCTTCATTAATTGAACGCTGAAACTCTTGAACGATTGCGGTTGTGTTCAGGAGTTTAAATTCTTCGCGAAGCCGCTCGAGCGCGCTTGCAAGGCGGTACAGAATTTGAATATCCGTTTGAACGGCCTTATTTATTCCCGGGCGCTGAATTTTAAGAACTATTTTTTCGCCCGTTTCTCTGACCACAGCGCGGTGAACTTGCGCAATGCTCGCGGCAGCCACTGGAGTTGACTCAATCTCGGAAAAAAGTACGGAATGAGCTTCGCCAAACTCGCTTTCTAAAATTGCCTCAACTTCGGCAAAAGAAAATGGAGAGACCGAGTCTGTGAGTTTAGAAAATTCTGTCACATAGTTTTCGGGAAGCAAATCAGGCCGAGTTGAAAGCAATTGCCCGAGTTTTACAAAGGTAGGGCCGAGTTCTTCACACGCCATTCTGAGCTGCGCGGGAATTCGGGCATCTTCAATTTCCTGTTTGGTCCCCTTTGCGGGGGTGAGCCCGAGTTCACTCAGAATTCCTGAGAAGCCATGCTTAGTCAAAACGCTCACAATCGTTTGAAAGCGAGACCAGTTAGAAAATCGCTCCTTAAGACTCACTTCTCGTTCATACGAGAAACGAAGCGAAAAGTAATTTGTCTTCTAAATCTGTCCACATCCGCAAGCTGGACCTTGACGCGATCTCCCAGCCAAAACTTGTTCTTTTGGCCTCTAAAGCCGGAAAGGCAGGTTTCGAGTTCATCTGGTGAATAATCATCCCGAGGCAAGTGTCGGAGGGGGATGAGTCCTTCAACGGGGTAGTCCATCACTTCGATGAAGAGTCCAAACGACTTAACCGAGACAATCACGGCATCATAGAATTTGCCCACAAAGCTCGACATGAATCGGCATTTCTTAATGTCCTGCAAATCTCGTTCGGCCAAAAATGCTCGGCGTTCATTTTCAGAACAGACTTTCGACATCTCCTCGAGCTTTTCAAAAGTATAGGGCGCTTCTGTGTTTTTTAGAAAATCTGATCGTCGAAGAATGCGATGGATCATCAAATCCGGATATCGGCGAATCGGACTGGTGAAGTGACAATAGGATTTCGATCCTAGCCCAAAGTGACCAACATTTGTTGGCGAATACTGAGCTTGCTTAAGAGATCGCAAGAGGGAAGTGACCAAAATCTTTTCGCTCTGATGTCCTCGTACTGAATCCAAATATCCCTGCAAAGATGGCACGAGCCCTTTCTTGTCCGAGATCGTAAAGCCCCAGTGGCGAACAACTTGTCTGAGTCGTTCGAGCTTGAGCGGATCAGGATTTTCGTGAACGCGAAAAACTGAGGGGTAGCCCTTCGCTTCAATCGCTTCGGATACCTGCTCGTTCGCAAGAATCATAAAGTCTTCAATGAGGCGATGCGCTTCGTTTCTTTCCACCGTTTTTATGGCAATGACGTCACCGAATTTATCGACGTGAATTTGCGACTCAGGAAGATCGAGGTCCAAGGCCCCACGTTCATTTCGAGATTTGCGGACTTTCAAGCTCAGTTCATGAGCGAGCAGAAGCATCGCAGAAATCTTGGGGGCAACGAGCTTTGTTTCGCCCTCAATCACTTTATTCACCAATGTATAAGTAAGACGGGCCTGGGATTTGATCTTCGATGGGTAAATTCGCGTCTTTAAGACCGTCCCAGCGTTATCAATGAGGATCTCGCAGGTCAGGGTGAGGCGCTCTTGATTGGGTACCAAACTGCAAAGATCGTTCGAAAGTTGCTCGGGAAGCATGGGATAAACGAAGTTCGGGAGGTAAACTGACGTAGCGCGTTGATACGCCTCATTATTAAGAGAACTACCTTCCTGAACGAAGTGGGAGACATCTGCGATAGAGACTGTGAGTAAAAAATGCCCCTCTTTTGTCTTTTCGACACCGATGGCGTCGTCAAAATCTTTTGCCGTTTCTCCGTCGATGGTGACGATGGTTGCGTGGCTCAAGTCCGCACGCTTACCGTCTTTCAGAGATCTTGCTTCGTCGGCGTCACTCAATGCTTTGTCAGAAAATTCGGTGGGAATGCCGTGAGCTTCGGCAACAATTGCTCGTTCTAATTCTGGATCATCAAGAGACGGAAAGACTTCTAAAACTTTTCCTTCGAAGGTTTGCCCTTTGAGTCGGCTCAATGCGACGCGTACAATTGTGTGCATTTGACAGTCGTGATTTCGAAGATCTGACTTTTTAAGGACAATATGGATATCGACGTCCTTTTGGAAGGGACGGAGAGAAAGGTGATGTCTTGACTCACTTCGATCAATCCACCCCAGGCAAGTCGTATGATTTTTCTGGGTTTTTTTGCTCGACGCGAGTGGGGACTTTAATGTTTCATTCTTGTTGGAGGTGTTTTGTTTTATGAAATTTAGTTTACGTTTTCTCATGAGTGCTTCTGCTGGCTTAGCAGCATTAGCCGTGATGTCACCAGTGGCTTCTGCCAAAACGGTGGATCACGAGATTTCCGGTCATGCTCGTACCCGGATGGTGTTTGAAGATAATGATTTAGCTGGATTTGCCTCGGATACCGATGCGACAGAGCGTTGGGAAAACCGAGTTCGCTTGAATATGGACGTTATGCCCGCGACAGGTCTCAAGGTTCGCATTTCGCCCCAGTTCACTCATTACTTTGGTGTCAATACAACAACTGGAGCCGCCGGAGAGCCGAAATTCACTGCTAAAGAAGCTTGGATGATGTATTCACCCAACAATATGGTCACTTTGCATGTTGGACGTCAGCAGTTTGCTTATGGAAACGAACTCGTTTTCGGAACAAACGGCTGGTTCTTGGATACAAATCACCATGATGGGGTTCGAGCCACTTTTGAATTCGACGCCGGACACGCCGACGTATTCTATCTGAAGAATACTGAAGCATCTTCGACGAGCGGTAGAGATTCCGATACTTTCGGTTTCTATTCCACCTTCGACAAGATGGGCATGATGAAGGTTGTTGATTTCTACGGAGTTTGGGTGGATCAAAGAAGCGCCGCCGCTCTTGCACGTGCACGATTCGGAACTTTCGGTATCCGAACTGCTGCTGATTTCAATGCAATCGATATGGATGCTGAAATCACCACTAACTTCGGTAAAGTTGCTGGACAGGACATCAAAGGTATTTCTGGAGATTTGCAACTTGGTTACAACTGGATGGATCATCGAGTCGGTCTTGGTGTTGTTTATGCAAACTCTGAGTATCTTGAAATCGCTCCTACCACTCACCGAAACAGCCTTCGAGCTCACCGCTATATGGGTGATGCAAATGCCTTTTCTCGAAACAATATTGTTGCTTTGAGCTTGGTATCAAACTGGGCGCTTTCGAAAGAATTCGAAGCCAGTGTTGATGGTTACTACTTCATGGCTGCGAAAGATGACCACGGTATTACTGGTGGCGTAGAAAGCGCTGCAAAACGTGCTGCTGGTATGGAAGCTGATCTCGCCATTGCGTATACGCCAATGGAAATGATTTCATTCCAAACTGGATACGCTCTGTTCAAGCCTGCTGGTGGTGTGGATGATGCTGGATCTGACAAGACCCTGCACCGTGCTTACCTTCAAGGTATGGTTCGATTCTAAAGACGATTTAACTTTGTGTTAATCGATTGAATTGCGGGGGCTTGAAGCCCCCGCTTTTTTTTGGCCTAAGAAATCTTCAGATCTTCTGTATACTCCAGCGGCTTTTTCAGTGACTGAATCTTTCTCGGCCGCTCTCCGTTATTGATTTGCCGTTGAAGAAATTGAATAGGCTTCCTTCGCACGAACCAAGCCCTCGTCCGCTTCAAATTCTCTACGTGCTCAGAGACCGGGCAGATGCTTTTACTTTTTGGTGGCATTGGTTCCGTGTTCTCTGAAAACCCAACGGAGAGTCAACGGCCAGAGATTAGACACAATATGAGCTGCAAGTGCATGCGAGAAGCCTCTTCTTGCTGAGACATCCCAGAAGTGGGCACCAGAAGCGAGTTGGATGATTGGAATGGTGGTGGAAAACCTATGTATCGGCTCGCCGTCTGGTCTTTCCTCCAGGTGAAAATTATGTGCGAAGCCGAAAGCAAGTGTGGCGGGGATTCCCACGGCCCATGTAGATCCGAAAGCTATTTGGGGAAAGAGTCGGAAAATGACTTCTTCCACCAGAGGACCTTCGATCGCGAAACTTCCGAGTATCGGAAGGAGACCCGCTTCTCTCATATAGGTATCAATTCTTGGATCAATCATTGAGGGATTGTTCTTAACCAAAGGACCCAACGGAGTTAGTTTCAAAATCTCAGTGGCGGCAAGACCCGCGATTTGAATGGTTACAGATTCAAAAGCAGATTTTGCATAAAGATTTTCGGGAAAGTATTGGGAAACAACTTCTGGGATTGAACTCGTCTGGGCACGCTCGCGTTGTAAAGTTTCAGCTGTAGGCTCAGCTTTATCTGATTCAATCTCATTTGAGTTAAAAAAAAGTCTCGTCCAACTGCAACGCCCGCGGCCAAAGCGGCGCAGGTTGTTAAGAAGCTTCTGCGACTGGGATTTTCAGGTTCCTTATTTTGCTCCGCCCTTAGTGAAGCGGCTGTGGCCACAAAAAAGAGTATTTTGAAACTGAAGATTCGCGCCGTCACCGTAAGTCTAGAATTTGCAAGGCTTATGCCAGGATAGGCGTACTAAAGCTGTGTCTAACTAATTCATATTATTCATTTATTCTGGGGCGACCGGTATCTGGCTGCGACTTGAACTTCCCGCAATCTGGGCATTAATCATAAGTGCGGCGCGGTCGATGAACTCGCGAATTGAATAGACTTCCCAGTCTTTCGAAAACATAAAGCGACTCATTCCTTCGAGAACTGCAGGCGCCAAATCATTTCGAGCGGAGAGATTCTCGGGTGTCAGCTGCACGTAGGCATTTTTTACAAATGATAGATCCAATTGGGGGTCTCCCCAATAGAAACTCACACAACCACTCTTGATCGACGTGAAGAGTTTTTCTGAATGATAAAGATGAGTGTTTGAATTCTCGCATGCAATTCGAAATTTGTAGGTGCGAGCGGTTTCGACGTCATCTTTAGCGGGTCCTTTCCAACAATCAAAGGGCCATGGTTCTCGGCTGTAGATGTCGAGCGGGACACCCAGGTCGAGGAGGCGTTTTGCAATACTCAGTCGATGTCCGATGGGCCGTCCAATCCAAACGAATCGGTCGATTCGAGAACTCCAGTTCTCAATCTGTGGGTCGCCCCATGAGCGTCCAAAATACATTCTCTGAAAATCATTTCCAGGAGCTACTGCAAGCGATTTTCTTGGATCCGCAAATTCATAAGCAGCGGGAGCGAGCTCCCGAGGTTCACCAATAAACAAGATAGAGGGAGTCTTTGTCAGACTTTCATTGAGCTTTTGTTCTGCGGCATAAAATTCAAGCGTTGGGCTGGAGAGTTCTGCTTTGCGCAAAATGAGATCCGCTTCATTTGGGGAACTGACGAATTCGAAGCCCTTGGATCTCCAATATTCATCTACTGTAATTTGGCTGCGATCAATCAATGGCCCGTGGTCTATGAGCGTAGGCCAACAAATTCCAGGATTGTCATAGAGGCGGATCACTAATCGAGTTTAACGGCAGAACTAGCGAGTGTCGATTAGTGGGCTTCCGCTCGCCAAGGCGATTCTCGGCTGGGGGGATTCTGAGCAGCCCATAGAGCCTGTACACATTAAAACTAAAAATATGAGGTATCTCATCCCTCATTTTTAATCTGAATATCCGGAACTTGCACTCAAATGCCGAGGCTTGTAACTCTAGTCGGGAACTATTTGTTCGAATTCGCCCGGGTGGCGGAATTGGTAGACGCACCAGTTTGAGGGGCTGGCGGAGCGATCCATGGGAGTTCGATTCTCCCCCCGGGCACCAATTAATTGACTCGAATTTACACGCCTTCGACGGGAATCCGTAACTCTGAATGCTTCGCATTCAGTCCCCCCGGGCACCAATTAATTGACTCGAATTTACGGTTCTTCCCGATTGAATCCAGTCTTTGAAATCTTCGGATGACTCTACTTCAACGTGGTTTTGCCATTCGGGCAGCTTCGAGCTGCGCCTGGGTACTGAGGTGAGGAAAATATTTCTTCAAGGTCAATTCGCGGCTTTCCCGAAGATCGATCGAGATGGAAGATAGCTATGCCTTCGTTTCCCGTGGTTCCTCTCATGCGCCAAGTGTGGCGTTCAATTGTTCCGAATTCATCAGCCCTTTCCATAACACTCCGATCAATGATGGCCAGGCGGTAGGATTCGGAATTTTCAATTTTTAGGATAGTGGAGCGACAGGTCTCAGAAAGCTGAGATATTAAAAGAGGAAAAAGGAATATTCCACTGAAAGCCACCACACTCCATGTATTCTTCAAGTTTCGTGCCTGGATGCCCGCCTCTTAATGCCGAGCTCAATTGCGACTTTGATTTCCTAAGAAATCTTGCCCGTCCTCATCTCTTGAGCTAAACAATTCGGATTATGTTGAGAATTTCCGCCCTCGTAGTTTTAGTGTTTTCCCTTTCGGCCTTTAGCGTGAAGAAGCCTACGGCGGTTCGACTGTTTCCTGAGAATTCGGGCCAAGTGGTGGCCACACTGAATCCTTCAGATGATTACAAAGTTTTGAGCGAGTCGGGTGGTTGGGTGATGATTAAATTCAAACAGTCGGGCAAAGAGATCAAGGGATGGATTCCTAGTGCGCCCAAATCAGAAATCGAGACAAAGGCAGCACCTCAGAATGAGAAGCCTTGGTCGGCCTCCAGTCCTGCGACCCTGGATCGTGATGCCGAACGAGAACTGCACTATAGAACGAGCTCGGACCCAGCTTATTCCTTCGTATTTCCTACGGCGCTTCAACTTCCTAAGGGCACGGTAGTTGCGCGAGGTCTTTATTTCTTAGGTTGGACGTTCGAATACACCCCAACTGATAGCACATCAGTGGGTCTTCGACTGACGGTTCCAATCGGAATTTTCGCTGGATCCGTTCAGGCCAAGCAAACTTTTTCGATTAACGACGAATTTCATGTGGGCGTAACCGGGTATTTTGGGGGTCTTACTTCGCTTTTTACCAAGAATGGGAATTCTTCGGCTTGGATATACGGAACTGGACTTATGACCACTGTCGGAAATGCTGATCGCGGAATTACTTTTGGGGGCTATTTATTTGGTGGGGGCTCTGATGATTCTTACGGTCATATCGTTCTTGCTGATGTGAATGCTCACTATCGAGTGACTCGAAGAATTAAAGTGATGCTGGATTATATGGCGCCCATTACAACTCATCGAAAGAATGTCGCTTTTGATTGGAGTGCCATAGCCTACGGAATGCGAATCGGGGGCGAAAACTTAAGTGGAGATGTAGGATTCGTCATTCCCATTTACGATGATGCGGGGAACTTTCTTCGGTATCTTCCGCTTGGTTACCCGTTTATTGGGTTGAGCGTCTTTTTTTAGTTCGATCGATAATATTCCAGTAGAACTTTGCTTCTTCGAGAGCTTGCCGTCTCTTTGAGGCCAATTCAAACGAAAATGAATTTTGAGTCTTTAGTCGCTCTTTAATCTCTTGATCGATTTTAATCGCTCGGTCCTCTGCGTTTTTCATTCTGAAGTGAGCTTCGCGAATGGAATCATGACTCGATCCCCAAAGATTCAGAAATTTTATAATTTGATCCTCCGTTTGACCGGGGAAAGGAAGCACGGTTCCATCAAGGAAATCTCGTAGCTCTCGGTAGAATTGGACTTTGTAGGCCGCATGCGATCCTGCTTTAGTGTTCATATTTGCGAGTGCAAATGCAGTAGCATCATCAATAGATTTAGTGGCTTCGGCAATCATCTGAGAATTCCCTAAATTCTCTCTTCCGTAAGCAGTCGCAATTTTTGAAAATCCAATGCCAACTGGTATAGAGTCGAAGTCTGGGAGCCCATTTTTGATTTTTATTGAGTACTCGCTTTGAAAAGAACTGAAGCTTTTTTCGTTGTCGCCAATTTTTCTAGTCCTCCAAAAATATTGAGTCTCATCGGAATATCTGATGTTTAGCGGGCCGTATGGTGCGATTAATTTCATATCCATATCGCAGGTAAAAGCTCGCACGAGATTTGGAAAAAGAAGAAGGAAGATGATTGATCTCAATAACCCCTGCATCACTAGAACCTTGATCCTTAAATCAGATAAGCTTTCTGATCAATAAAGAGTCGAACGAGCTCCCTGTTTAGTTTGCCCTTCACTGCATCTTCCATGAGGATTTCAAGCGCCTTCGCGGCGGCTACGGACTTTTTATAGGGCCTATCGGGTGCAGTGAGCGCATCGTAAATATCCGCTATCGCCATGATCTGACTTTCGACGGGGATCTCATTTCCCTTGAGGCCCTGGGGATAACCTGTGCCATCCAGTTTTTCGTGATGGGAATGAGCGATGGGCGCTACTCGCTTGAGCTCACGAGTCCATGGAATTTGTTGAAGGAATTTGTATGTATGCTCCACATGGGATTCAATCATCCTGCGATCGTCTACGGTGAGGCTGCCTTTGCTGAGTGCCAATTTGTTCATTTCATCTTGTTTCAAAAGATGAATGTCTTCGCCCAAAACCTCGTAGTGCAGATCCATGAATTTTTTGAGCTCAGATCCAGGATCTTTACTCGTGACGGTTGGCTCGTTGAACCTCAAAACAAGTTCGATAAACTGATCGATCTCTTTGGCAATGCTGGGATGCCCGAGCTTGATTAATTTTGCTCGGCCCAGAATCGACTCGAGTTCGTCAGGATAAAGTTTTTTTTCTTTCTGGAGGATTGCTTCTGGAACTCCAATTTTTCCAAAGTCATGAAGGAGTGAGGCATAGCGAAGTTCTTTGAGCGATTGCTCATTGAAGTGAATGGGAGCGAATTCCTTTGCCGTTGAAAGCGTGATCACCTTGGCAAGATTTACGCTGTAATCTGCGACGCGCTCGCTGTGGCCGGAGGTTGTGGGATCTCTGGATTCAATCGCCGTGACCGAAGCTTTTACAAAACCTTCAAAGAGGTTTTCGATGTCTTTGTAGAGTAGAGCTGTTTCGAGTGAAGAGGCGATGGGCGCGGCTAAGACTTTTCCAATTTCAATGTCTTCCTCAGTGAATGTGGACTCGCGCTTTGAATTAATGAGCTGAACAACGCCAACGAGATCCCCCTTTGATTTTAGAAGTGGGATACACAAAATAGAACGAGTCGTATAGCCAACTTTCTTGTCGAAAGAGTCGTTGAATTTAAATGACTCGCTTTTGGGGATGGCGCGTACATCCGGAACATGAATTGATTTTCGTCGGCTAGCACAAGCTCCCGCCATCGAATTTTCGTCTATGGGAAGCGTGAAGGATTGGAAGGGGACTTTCACACGCTCATTTTGGACATGGGTGAATTTGAGTTCGTTTTTCTCTAGGTCCGCGATATAGAGGCTGGCTCCCTCAGCTCTCACCTGTCGTCGTAGATTTGAAAGAATCTTGTCGCAGAGTTTTACGGGATCTCGCTCCTCTGAAAGTTCCAGAGCGGAAGACAGAATGCTGTCGAGCTTTTCACCCTCCACCTGATAGCGAAATCGAAGCTGTTGGTTCTCGTGACGTAAATCTAAGAATCGACGAGCGGATTCCAAGGTCCAGAGCAGCTGATTTTTATCGCCAGCATTTTCAACGTATCCGAGAACGTAAGAGGGAAAACGTCCGCGCCAGGCAAATCCAGTGGCGAGGCAGATCACTCCAGGGTGTTGGCCAAGTACGGAAGTTTGCTTTTCGCTTAGGGGGGATTCAATCAATAAAACGCAGCCGAAATCATTGTGAAACTCTGTATTCAGAGTCTCAACGAGATCTTCCATTTCGTCGGCACGAAAAAGCCGAATTTCCCCCATCGCTTCAGATTAAACGACGGAGGTCTGCTGGTGCTCCGCGGTGAAGCCTTAGAGCTTCATAATTCGAGGATCTTTAAAATCCTTCAGGGCATTGCGTGTGTCGATCACTACTTTGGAACTCTTGAGCAGAGCAGCATAGTCGATCTTTGAATGATCCGTTGTGATCACGACAGCATCGTACTTTTTCGCAAGGTCCTTCGTCCATGCAACGGACTTCATCTTCATTCCTTCCCATTCGAATTCTGGAACGAAAGGATCGTAATATTCGACCTTCGCGCCTCGCTCGTGGAGCGTGTGGATAACGTCCATCGCTGGGGATTCGCGCATATCATCGATATCTTTTTTGTAGGCAACACCCATGATCAAAATCTTAGAGCCCTTAACCGACTTAGAAGCATCGTTCAGAGCTGCTGATACTTTGTCGCAAACAAAATGAGGCATCGAAGAATTAATGGAGGTCGCGAGCTCGATGAATCGAGCGGTATAGTTCAGTGATCGAAGTTTCCAACTCAAATATGAAGGATCGATCGGAATGCAGTGGCCGCCGAGTCCTGGCCCTGGATAAAAAGGCATGAATCCAAACGGCTTGGTGCTAGCAGCTTCGATGACTTCCCAGCAATCGATTTTCAGTTTCTCACACATGATGGCGACTTCGTTTACCAGTCCGATATTCACAGCTCGAAAAGTATTTTCAAGCAGCTTCACCATTTCTGCAGATTCTGGAGAGCTAACCTTTACGACTCGCTCAACGGTTTGAGCGTAGAAAATTGATGCCAAGTCGCTACACTCTGGAGTAATCCCGCCCACAACTTTGGGGGTATTGTAGGTATTGAATTTTGGATTACCTGGATCCACGCGCTCGGGAGAAAAGGCCAAGAAGAAATCCTTACCACAATCAAAGCTTCCAAAATTTTCGCGTCCCGCGCTTTCAATTCGAGGAAGCATATACTCTCGAGTAGTCCCCGGATAAGTCGTGCTTTCCAGAACAACCAATTGTCCGGGCTGAAGATGATTCACAATCTGATCGAGAGCCGAAACAATATATGACATGTCTGGATCTTTGGTTTTACTTAGAGGAGTTGGCACACAGATCACAATGACATTGGAATTCTTGAGTTGCTCAAATCCAGCAAACGCTTGAAATTTTTTGGTCTTCGTATGTTTTGCAACATCTTTGCTTGGGACATCCGGAATATAGGATTCGCCTTTGGCCAGAGACTTAACTTTGGATTCACTTAAATCCATTCCCAATACCGTAAATCCAGCGTCTGCAAAAACCATGGAAAGTGGAAGGCCAACATAGCCGAGTCCAATCACGCCGACCTTTGCCTTCTTATCGAGGAGTAGTTTCTTTAGTCGGTCATAGGCGGCTGCGTCTGAGCGCTTGAGTTTGGCACTGGAGCGATTCATCTGGGCCATTCGTGTAGAAAAAATATTTTCTGGCTGAGGTGTTATTTGCATAGACCTTGAAAAATAGCCGATTTCGGCGTCTTTTTAAAGACCCATTGCCTTTTTTCGCCAAGCTTCTGATCGGTTGAGGCTGAAGTTTCTCTTGGACCACGCGACAATTATTGACACCATTCGTTCGTAGTGGAAGAGGCCGCAGTGATCATCATTCTTGATAAATATCAGACGGTTGCCGGAGGCGCGGCCAATGGTTTCAGTATCTAAGGGGTTCACGATGGTATCCTTATCGCCGTTCATCGCCAAGATGGGACCCGATGGCTGATTGAGGAGTTCATCGCCGCGCCGCACCATAGTTCGGACAATTTTTAGAAGTTGGAGGGGATGACGAAGTCCAAAAATTCGGAGCAGAGCCTCTGAGATAATGGGATTCAATCCAAAGCCCTGACCCCCTGAGAATGTATGTCGAAACGGAATTCCGTTGCAAATAGCGAAGCAAATACGAGGATCGGTTTTGGCGCAAATGAAAGTCCAAAACGCTCCCATACTAAAACCCACCATGCCAATTTGACTCGAGTCCACCCAAGGTTGTCGGGCGATATCGTCAATGATGAACTTCAATGTGCGTTCGGAATGATCCGACATCGGGCGTTCGTAATCAGCGCTTCCGGGTATCGATAGGCAAACGTAGCCAGGTCCTACATTCAGATGATTTTGCAAGGTAAATGCAATTTCTTCTGCCGAGCCTTCCAAGCCGTTTAGAAAGATGGTGATGGGTACTGGTGAAGAATAATCGGAAGGTCTGTACCAATAGAATCGAATTCGTCCCTCAGGAGTTTCCAAAAATTTTTCGCGAAATGGAATATTCTCAAGTTCGCACCATTTCAAAAAGCTCTTCCTCTTAAGCTCGTTGATCTCGTGTTTCCAAGCATTATTCTCTTTGGGAAAGCAGCCCATGATATAGCACATACACGCCGCTCTAAATTTACCCATTCGTTCAAACTCGAGCCCGCGATCGCGCCAGTAGAGAGTCCATGACTTAGAACTGAGTGAGGGAACCGCGCTAATAATTTTCTGTGCCTCATCCATCGGGATCTGCGCGCCAAAGGCAAAGCGGGGGAGTGTTATGGCGGGTAAAAATCTTTCTACTTTCAGGAACCTCGAAAAGATCGCCTGCGAATTTGTGAGACTAACAAACGTATAAAAAAGATCGCGCCAAAGTCGACCAAGACGAGAAATCATGAAGTTATCCTTTTATTGTATCGCAAATCTTCGAGTCCAGAGGAGAGCCCCCCCGTGGAATACTATTATGCAGGGTGCAAAAATGAGAAGGGGTGGCAAAAGGTATGCAAAAGCCACGCCCAAGCTTCCAGAAAGAAGTAGCCAAACAATCCACTGTCTATGGAATGATTCAGAATTTTTGAGCGCCGAGTGGAGCCCGCCAATGCTGTGCGAATAAATCACCAATTTATGATCTTCAGTAGTTGGGCGGGCCAAAGTCTGAAAGTGAATGCGGGGCAAGATTGGTTCTGATGGGGTGTCCCACCAAGCAGCAATTTCGAGAGCTTGTGGGATCCGCTCAGTCCAATGGAGCTGCCAGTTTTGGCGCTCGGCCGGGAATGAATCATAATGCTTAGATGAAAAGACGGTTTCATGGGGAGCGATCCGCAGTGTCGACGTCAAAAGAATTTGCTGCCGGTCATTCATTGAATTGAGGGATTCTAAATCATTCCATTCATCCGTAAATGCCAGACCACAGACGATCGTCTCGTTGAGAGACAAAAGACAAATATGTCGGCCCGCGTCGAGCCATTTTTTTAGATGTTCGCGGCCTTCGTCACTCATTTCACTTTGGAGGACTCGGTGCCATGAAAAGCTTCCTAGGCGGGCCGTCACTTTAGATCTTTGAATATCTCTAAAGATTCCTGTTACTCCAAGGTGAGGATGTAATTCTGTTTTCTCTAGTTCCAGGAGGGGCTTCTTCACTTTCGCAAAATGATCACGGATTGCATCTGAAATGGGATGCGCCGATTGATGCGATAGGTGAGTCAAAATTTCTCGAATATCCTCCTTGGGCCACTCATTCGAAGTCTCGATCCAGGATTCTTTGACTTCAAGAGCTCCCGAACTCAAAACCCCGGTTGAGTGAAAGAAAAGTATTTTTGACTTTCGAAGATTTCTAAAAAAAGAAAAATCCCTGCAAAGCCATCCATTTTGCTCGGCCAACTTCAAGATTGCAGTCATTAAATAAGAGATAAAAGGAGTCGTAAAGATGACCATCACGAGGGCAAGCGACGGATGCGGTACCCAGTTTTGTGTGGAAATCCCCAAATACACAAAACTTGAGGCTGAAACAAAAAGTCCAAGTGCAAAACTCAGTTTCTGAATTTGATTCGCAAATTTTGCGGGAACTTGTGACCAATCTTTTTCTATGCTCTCGAATTGTAAAGCCAATACTTTTCGCCAGAGGTGAGCTTCGCCAATTCTGAGGCCAATCCAAATCAGACCAAATATTAATAAAAGCCCCATCTCTAATGATTCGGGCTGTGGCACGAGAGAGCCGGCAAGAAATACCGCGATCCAAGTGTTCGATTCCATCAGGCGAAGCGGCCAAATCAAGATTGGAATTTCGAGGAGAACAATTCCAAGAGTGGCCAAAGCCAGAAGCCCGTAGCCGAGTAAAGCTTGGGTTTCAGCAGGAGGATTCTGAAATTCTAAGTAGGCAAAAATTCCAAAGTATATAAACGAAATTGCGATGATAGCGCTCAAGACAAAAGGAAGTTTTCTGTGCTCAAGAATCTGAGCCAACAAACGACTTCCGGAATTGGCATAGGGATCGCCAGGGCTTTGTGATGCTGACCAGACTCGACTCACTCGGCAATACATTAGCGGCCTGGTGCAGTCTCTTTGGACTTGGCCTTAGAGGCAGCTTTCGCTGCAGCCTTTTCTGTGCGTTCAGCGTCGGCCTTCAGAATGTCTTCGATGTATTTTTTGGCCCTTCGAATTTCTGATTTCAAATAGGGATCGGCCTCGGAGGAAAAACTCGTAGCGAGTACTTCGAGAGCCTCTTGATTTGAAAACTTAGATAAACTTTGTATCGCATTGAAGCGCACTTCCGGAACAGGATCTTTTGCTAGTTCAGCAATTGCAGAAAGCGTATCGGGATATCGAAGCTCGCCAAGTTTCTGAGCGGCATTGATCCGCAAATCTGAAGAAGAGTTTTGAAGCTGTCTCACTAAAAAGTCTTTATTTTGAACCAGGGCCTCAGCGGGAATGGTCGAAGCTGTAAGTGCAAAAAATATTGAATTGAGGAACATCATAACTGTATCTCCCGTCGAGTAATTGTAGCGCGGCCAATTTTTAAACAAGAAGCCGTATCCTTCCAGAGCGCGCGTTTTGTAGCTTCTGGCTGAAGCTTAGCATTTTGAACGGCAGTTCTTTCTGCAACCATTCTCAAATAAGGCTTCGCAAATCTCTCGCTTTCCAACTTTCCTTTTCCATCCACCCGCTTTGACTTTGCGCCGACTTCTACCAAATCAAGTTGGATCGTCTGGATCTCTGGAAACTTTTCAAAGACGGTGGCGGCCCCTCGACCAATATGTTGGCCACGACCGGAGAGCAAAAATTGATAACCCGTGCATTCAACCTTATCTGCCTGGGGATCTTTGGGTAAATCCCGCCAAAGGGAAATTCTGGCCTGACTCCCGGTAACAATGACCTTGTCGTAAGGCGTTCGCATTTCGGGCTTCACGAAGAAAATCTCGAAAATTCTGGCAATTTTTTCGCCCTTATCAGTTTCAGAAACGGGGGCCGAGAACTGAACTGCGTTAGGCGCCTGCGCCAGGGTGGAAAAGGCCATGAAGGTTAGGCTGACAACCCAAAAAGTCTTCAGAAATAGCTTTCGAGCGTGAGACATTGTTATTACGGTAATGAGTCTATGGAAGTCAGGCAATCGGAAGAATCAAGCCTCTATGAAAGTCCACTGGGAACTCGCTATGCGAGTCGAGCTATGGCTCGATTGTTTTCCGAGAAACACAAGGCCATCTGTTGGAGAAAGATCTGGGCTATCTTGGCGGACGAGCAGAGGAAGCTAGGCCTCCCGATTTCTAAGGCTCAAGTCTCCGCTCTGGAAGCTGGAATAGAAAAGGTGAATTTGAAGCGTGCGCGGACTTGGGAGCTCAAGCTGAAGCACGATGTCATGAGCCATTTGAAAGCTTATGCGGAAGTGGCGAAGAAGGCGGAGCCCATCATTCATTTGGGAGCAACTTCGGCGTTTGTGACTGATAATGCCGAAGCTTTAATTTTTCGAGAGGCGCTTCACCTCATTCAGTCAAAAATTCTTCTGATATTGAAGGAACTGAATCAACAGATTTTGAAGTTCGCCCACCTCGACATGACGGGTTATACACATTTTCAACCTGCACAGCCGGTCACCCTTGGAAAGCGTTTGGGGCTTTGGGCTCAGGATTTGCTTTGGGACTTTCAGGAGATCAATGAAGTTTTGGCGAAGTATCGGCCGCTTGGTTGCAAGGGAACCACGGGGACTCAGGCTTCGTTCATGGTTCTCTTCAATAATGATTTTCGAAAAGTGCAGGCTTTGGATCGCGGCGTGGTGAAGCGTCTAGGGTTTGACGGCCCGGTTGCTTTAAGCGGTCAGACCCTTTCCCGAAAAATGGATGTTTGGATGATCAATGCATTGTCGAATTTGGCGGCGAGTTTTTCGAAGATCTCCTATGATATGCGACTTTTGCAGCATACGGGAGAGGTGCGCGAACCCTTTGGTGGTGATCAAGTCGGAAGTTCTGCCATGCCTTACAAACAAAACCCCATGCTGGCAGAGCGAATGACAGGGCTTTCCAGATTTTTGATGAGCCTTTCGCAAAACGCATCTTGGACGCATGCCACTCAGTGGTTAGAGCGTTCGCTCGACGATTCAAGCAATCGTCGACTGGTAATTCCTGAAAGTTTTCTTACGGCCGATGCACTCTGCGAATCTGCCTTTCGATTGGTATCCGGCCTTCGCGTCGACGAAGTTTTGATTAAGCGGCATTTGAGTCATCACCGAGGACTTTTTGAAACTGAAGCTCAAATGATGGAAGGCACGATGAAGGGCGAGTCTCGACAGAAGCTTCACGAAGAGATTCGCGGCAAAATGCTTCGTTCCGAAATTAAATTGAGCGCGGGAACTAAGTGGAGAATTTCGGGAGCAGCCGAACTTCAAGCGCGAGAATTTTCTAAAAAAATTCTGCAGCCATTTTTGAATCGAGAATGGAAATCTCGCAAGCCCTCAACCGATCTTTTTAAGAAGGCCAGTGTTTAAAAAATAAAGAGGGCGGTCTATTTCCTTCTGCGTACGCGATCCCCTGAAGAAAACAAACACGCCCCCTTTTGATGTACCCCCTAGGAAATTCTGTGCACCGTTATTAAAATCCTCCAATGGGAATCGCCTTAAAAAACGAATAAGTGCTCGTAAGTCGGTGCGATTGATTAGTCGCCGACCTAAGGCCGAGTCCAGGTTGATTGTTTAAAGGTACAATTCGAACATACAAAAAATTCACAAGCGAATACGGACGTGGCCAACCTGCTACGGGTCGGATGCGAAGCGTATCGCAGACTCCTGTGGCACTACAGAGCAAACACATTTCGGGAGTCGGTAGCGCAGGCACACTCAATAGACCGTTCGCATCTCTTGTATCCACCACCCAAAATTGGAAGTTGGGGGCGTAGTGAGTGGAATCGCAAGCTCCTCCCGCTGTGTAGGTGGGAATGCCGGGATAAACCGGCTGAGAAAATTTGATGTAAATATAATCAGTATGACGAATGAGCTCGCTCGAGGGTCTCACTTCCAGTACGTGGAAGACCCCGCCCCCCTGAGTTGAAATATCTTCCGTTCTAAAATCATATTCATAGGGATCCACAGCTTCGCCGTGGAGATCGGTTAAATAAGGACTCACGTGAATCGTATGCGTTACACCCATATCCCAACCGATGCGCTGATTGTTGATCATTCGAGTGAGGGTGACTTCGTCATTGGCGGCATTCCATGTTCGCACGGTTTGATAGGCGAAGCTGTCGCGAGTATCGCTTACGTAGAGCATATAATCCTCGACCGCTGCCGCATTTATAGGACCTGTGAACTTAATGCGAATCGCGTCACCAACGGGAAATCCGACCTGATCGATCTGAGGGTAAATGGCATTTCGATCAATACTCACTCCGGAATTTTGATTGAGCTGCGAATTATTTTGTTCTCGCTGAGTGGGCGAGAGTTGAGTACCGCAGGAAACTAGATAGAGGCAGCTAAAGATGACGAGATGTCTTTTCATCGTCCCACCCCGTTGTTACGCAAAAAAGTTCGGATGTCGGGAAACCCGCTAGGAAGTTGGAAACCCGAATAGTGAAGAAAGCCTCCCACATAAATCCCATTTCTGAGTCCGCGCGGGGGAACTCCAGGATATGAATCGGTGGAATTGAATCCGTTCAGAACTACAATGATGGCTTGAGCAATGGTATCGGGAAATCGAGTGCCATTGGCGAGTTCAAAGATCAAAATTCTTCGCCCGTTGGTTGTGCGAACATAGCCCGGGAGTCTGGAATATTGATCCCGCATAAAGCTCATCCAGGCGGAGGGATTGCTGACGGCGGTAGTGGCTTGAGACATAAAATCTGAAATCGGAAAATTAGAATCAATGAGACCAATAGTGACCCCTGCAAAACAAGAGTGATTGATGGAAGTCGTGCAAATCGGCATTCGGCCGCCGGGCATTCCGTAGCCAATTTCGGGTAAGAGACCTGTTGTTGTGTCAAAGCTGCCGTGTCGAACAGGTTCTGAGAGCATAAACATGACTTGCGGATTGTCGGTGATCGATAGATATCCGTCGATTCCGTCGAGCAAGCTTCCTCCTCCTGAAGGAGTGGACTGGAGTTGGTGGCCAGGAGTTTGAGCTAAAACTTCAACATCGGGTCGTGGCAGATTTCTAAATTCTTGTCCTGTTGTGAATCGGACAGAGCCCGACGCCAAGCGATCTGGAGGATTTCCGAAGCGGGCCTCAACGCCTGCAAGGATTGCGTTCTCAGTAGAACCTTTGGGTGGAGCTTCTCGCCAAAGCACAATGTATTCGCGATTGGGCATCCAGTAGCGAGAGGGAGGTCGAAGAGTCATTTGGCTGACTTTTGCTCCCGATCCATTGGGATCATCGATGAGATCTCGATTCACCGTTACATTTCCGGGCAAGCGAACGCCATCGGTTGTCCAAACTTCAAAATTTTGTCGGTGAGCCGGAAAGTAGGGTTCAATTTCTTGATTGAATGTAAGAGTGACTCGCGCATCCAGAGCCACATTCACTTCTTCATTGGCGGGGCTATAGTTGGTGATTCGAAGTTCGTTGGAAGTGCTCAGCAGGGGTTGAGATCCGCTGGGCTGAATATCTCCGGCACAGGAGGCCATATTCATGGTCACGAGAACCGCGATGATTCCCTGAACGTTTTTAAATTTTGTGAGGCCCAATCGACCAGTCACTTTAAAATCCTCCTCGGCAAGCCCTTTCAAGAAAGGTCGCGCAGGGCGACTTCTCTTGAAAGGGGGTTTTGGACTGCCATCCAAAACCCGCGCAATCTATGAATCGTCAAAAATTTTACTGACTTACGGTGAAATCGTAGTACTTAGCGTCTTGTACATTCTTTCCGCTAAGGCTGACGAAACCCCGTCCAATCAGAATGATATAATTCGAATTGGGTTCGAGACCGCTTCCGGGAACTCTCACGAGTAATTCGTTCTTCAGTGATCCGTTATATGAAACACACGAGTTGTCTCCAAACTGCGCATTGGCTGGGCAGTTGATGGTGAGATCAACAGGTGTTGTTACTTGAAACGTATCGCTTCCAGCATTGGCCGTGATTTTATAGAGGCCTACACCGTTTCGAACGCTAAACTCTTCGACATCTTCGTTGAAGGTGATTCGGATTTGAGGATTCACTCCAACAGCTCCAATTCCAAACACAGTTCGGAAAAGTGAACCGAGGGCGATCGAGATTCCAGGTGTAAGTTGGTCCCAGTTCATTTCGAGATCGCCATTGTCGTTGAAGGATCCGATATTTTCAAATCCATTGGTGGATCGAGGAACAGCGGATTGTGCATTGGCCACCTGAATCGCTGTTACGTTGAAGGCATTTCCAGCTCCGCAATTCGAGTTAGTCAAATCACTAGTGGTGAATGAAATTGAATTTCGGTTGGCACCAATTGAATTCGTGGGAACTCCCGCGATCGTCATAATATAATCGTGGGTTGGAAGCATGGCTCTCTTCGCCTTGAAGAAAATCGTACATTCATCGAGTCCAGAATCAAATACGGCTCCGTCGGTGAGCTCGAGTGGATTTGATCCAATGCTGGCGGCTGAATAGAGGCGCATATACTCGTTGGTACGGGCATAGGCGTCGCAGTTATCTTTA
>Ga0163144_10006717_pt1 | contig 25326 bp, 20 predicted proteins | sample OliLak19BULKMAT1_FD_123175 | JGI IMG/M metagenome (GOLD analysis project Ga0163144, IMG submission 123175) | Freshwater microbial mat bacterial communities from Lake Vanda, McMurdo Dry Valleys, Antarctica - Oligotrophic Lake LV.19.BULKMAT1 | ecosystem: Environmental > Aquatic > Freshwater >... | reverse complement strand
ACTAAAGCAGGGTCATCTCCTTTGAGAAGAGTATTATAAAAACCTGCGGCTTGGGTCATATTGCGTGGCACGAGCAGGTGTATTCCTCTTAGGCTATGTAGCAATGTGCCTATGGGTGAGCCAGAATGCCAGATTCCTTCTAGTCTATGTCCTCTAGTACGAATAATCAATGGATTTTTTTGTCCTCCTCTTGTGCGGTATTGTAGGTTACTGACATCATCTGCCAATATCTGCAAAGCATAATAAATATAATCTAAATACTGAATCTCAGTAATGGGACGCAAGCCTCTCAGAGACGCTCCTATTCCTTGACCAATAATGGTTGCTTCACGGATGCCTGTATCAGTTACTCTCAGCTCTCCGTGTTTATCTTGCAGCCCTGCAAAGGCTTGGTTAACGTCTCCTATCTTGCCTACATCCTCCCCTATCGCAAATACTCTAGGGTCTCTCTCTAACATCGCATCAAAGCAAGCCTGCAAGACTTCACGCCCATCTACGACTCGGCTATTCTCATCATATTCGGCAGGAATTACTTCTACTTTCAAAGGAGAATCTTCGGATTCACTGTATAAATGTGAGTTATAATCTTCTCTTGCTTGTGCTTCTATTCGTTTTATCCAATTTTGAAGAGATTGTCGGGCTTCTGTCTGTACTTCTCTTAGTGTTCTATTGGCTTTTTTGGCGATTCTGAGGCTGTCTCCTCGCATAGGGTCTATGGTTTTTTGGAGTTCTTCGTGAAGAGAGGTCAGGCTTTCAGCATGCTCAGGACTTTGTATGATTGCCTCTTGTAGAATCTGTAAAGCCTCTTCATAATCCGATTTAATATCATCTACAAAAGCTTTCCACGCTTTACTTTTGGCATCATTGATGGTCTTTCTTGCTTCTTCTTCTATGCCATCTAGTTCTTCTGAACTTGCTATGCCATTCTCTTCTATCCACTCTCTAAATTTTTTATTGCAGTCAAACTCTTTTTCCCATGCCAACCTTGCCTCGTCTTTGTAGCGTTCGTGTGAGCCTGAGGTAGAGTGCCCTTGCTGTTGTGTAACTTCTACTACGTGAATCAGGACAGGTACATGCTCTTCTCGGCAGATTTTTTCGGCACGTTGGTAGGCTTCTATCAAGCCAATATAATCCCAAGCTTTGACGGTCAGAATCTCCCAACCTGCTTCGTCTTCTTGGCGCTGAAAACCTGCCAATACTTTAGAAATACTTTCTTTGGTAGTGTGATAACTTTGTGGCACTGAGATACCATATTCATCATCCCAGACAGAAACCAAGACAGGAATCTGAAGGACACCTGAGGCATTGATGGCTTCAAAAAATATCCCTTCGGAGGTAGAAGCATTGCCTATAGTGCCAAAAGCGATTTCATTGCCTTTGTTAGAAAACTGCGTAAATTGATGTAAATCAGGGTTTTGCCGGTATAGCTTAGAAGCATAGCCCAAACCTACCAGACGCACCATTTGGGCTGCTGTGGGCGACATATCTGCTGTGGTATTTTTAATCTCCATCAAGTTATTCCATTCCCCATTTGCATCTAGTGAGCGAGTGGCAAAGTGAGCATTCATCATACGCCCTGCCGAGCTAGGGTCAGCTTCAAGACTGGCATGGGCATATAATTGGGCAAAATATTGAGTGTAATTCATCATCTCTGCTGCAAAAGCAAGGGTCTGATCACGGTAATATCCTGAACGGAAATCTCCTTTTTTAAATACTTTTGACATGGCAAGTTGGGCGAGTTCTTTGCCATCTCCAAATATTCCAAACTTTGCCCTCCCCATAAATACCTCACGCCTTCCAATAAGGCTTACCTGACGACTTTCACACGCTAGTTGGTAATCTTGTAGTATTTCAGATTTTGAAATTAAGATTTCTTTGGTAAGTTCATTTGTATTCATGGAAATAATAATTGTATTATTCTAATATGGAATATGTTTTTTACAAATTTAACTAAAAAATGTAAGCTTCCCAAGCGTTTTAAAAAGTAAAGAATCCAAATATTATTTGGCTCTTCTTTGAATAAATCAAAATAAACTTGACATAAGATAAAAAAACGCTCTTCTTTTTAATCATTCACTTGCACTAAGTATTCTTTTTTCATAGAAAAATAAATTTAAAATTTTATTAAAATAAAATAACGGTTTGAATGAGTGATAGTTTTAAATTAGTTTTTAGATTAAACTAAAAATTATTTTTTATTATTTTAAATATATTTATATTTTTGTAAAAATATTTAATTACATAATTCTAAAAAAATGATTCAGGTAATACTTAAAGTCTCTCTACTAGGATTTATCTCATTTCTCTCATCTTTATCGCTTATTCAAGCCCAAACCGCAGAAATCACAGGCACACTCACTGACCTAAAAGGAGAAGGACTCATTGCCCAAATCTCTATCAAAGAAATCTCAGGCAAAGGCACTCTCAGTGATGTGCTGGGGAAATTTACACTTTCCTCTCTCCCCGAAGGAAATTATACCCTTAAATTACAAGCCATCGGCTACCAAAGTCATTTGGAAACCATCACCCTAAAATCAGGCGAAAACAAGGTTCTCAACATCACATTAAAAGAGGATATTCTAGGGCTAGATCAAATCGTGGTGAGTGCCAACCGCAGAGAAATGGCAAGCCAAGATGCTCCTGTAAAAGTGAGCAGCATCAATCAGCAAATGCTCAAAACGACTCAATCTATCAGTCTTTCGGAGGGCTTAAATTATTCTTCAGGGCTAAGATTAGAAAATAACTGCCAAAACTGTGGCTTCACTCAAATCCGTATGAATGGACTCGAGGGAGCTTATTCGCAGGTTTTAATCAATAGCCGCCCGATTTTTAGTGCTTTGGTGGGAGTCTATGGCTTAGATTTTATCCCAAGCAATATGATAGAGCGTATAGAAATAGTGAGGGGTGCAGGTTCGGTACTGTATGGAGGGAATGCCATCGGAGGCACGATTAATATCTTGACCAAAGAACCTGCTCAAAATCAATTAGAGATAGGAACAAATATAGCTTTGATTGACTTTGACAAGCTAGACCGCAGTACTACTTTTAATGCAACCCTAGTGGATAAGACCCAAAAAAGTGGCATCTCTCTTTATGGATTTCAACGCAATAGAGCCGAATGGGATGCCAATCAAGATACTTTCTCAGAAATCACTCGTCTTCGCAATACTACTCTAGGGATGGATGCCTTTCTCAAAACTAGTGAATGGAGTAAGCTTAAATTGAGTCTTTTTTATATAGATGAATTTAGGAGGGGTGGAAATGGCTTTGATTTAGAGCCACATCAAACCGACCTTACCGAGCAACTCAATCACCAAATCACAGGAGGAAACATTGAATACTCTTTTTTTCTTCCTAACCGTAAGCATAAGTTTTCGGTCTATACCTCTGCACAAAGCACACAAAGACAAAGCTATTATGGGGGAGGTGGACGTGTTTTGAGGGAAGGTGATACGCTCACAGACGCAGATGTTTTTGCCCAAAATGCCTACGGAGATACAAAAGATTTGGCAATAGTGCAAGGACTACAATATAATTTTGATATTCAAAAAAATATTTTCTTGACGCTTGGCACAGAATATCAATACAATGAAGTCATAGATGAAATGGCTGGCTATGATAGGCTCATTGACCAAAAAGTAGGTGTTCTAGGAAATTATGCACAGATAGAATGGAATCCTTCTACTCAATGGACGCTCTTGCTTGGAGGAAGATTTGATCTAGTGAATATCAAAGGAAACTACACAATAGAAACCGAACAACAAAATGAGCAAACTACACTGGCAGTGCCTATTCCCCGTTTTTCAGTACTTTATTCTCCCCTCAAAAACTTACGATTCAGGGCTGGATATGCTCAAGGCTATCGTGCTCCACAGGCATTTAATGAGGATTTGCATATAGAAGTGGTGGGTGGTGCGGCTCTTTTTACTCGCCTCGCTCCTGACTTGCAGACCGAACGCTCTCACAGCCTCACGGGTTCGCTTGATTATGAACTCAACCTCGCCCAAACTCAAATACAGTTTACGGCAGAGGGTTTTTATACGAAGCTTCAAAATCCTTTTATCACTTCTGACCCTGTGGAGCTTCCAAGTGGTGTCGCTCTTCTCACCAAAAGAAATGGCAGTGGGGCTACCGTAGCTGGCACAAACCTAGAAGCCAAGCTGTTTTTTTCTCCTCAATTTAACTTACAAATCGGAGCGACTTGGCAGCTAGCTCGCTACCAACAAGAGGAAAGTGTCTGGTCTCCCTCCTCTCCTAGTGAAGCCAATCAAGATAGTTTAGTCAGCACTCGCAGACTTTTGCGAACACCTAATTTTTATGGATTCTTTATTGCTAATTTAAAGCCTAGTAAAAATATAGACATCTCATTTTCAGGAGTTTACACAGGTTCTATGCAAGTTCCTCACATCATAGACACCAATACAGAATATACAGTCATCAAGCGAAGTCCTGCATTTTTGGAATTAGGCACAAAGATTTGCTATGACTTCACGATTGCAAAACAAAGTAAATTAGAAGTCTTCATAGGTATGCACAATATCCTCAATAGTTTCCAATCAGACTTTGATAGAGGGTCAAAACGAGATGCAGGGTATGTCTATGGACCTGCTCGCCCTCGCACTTTGTTTTTTGGAGTGAGTTATAACATGTAATAGAAGTGAGGTATTCTAAACTTAGACATAAATTAAATCTTTGGAAATGTATTGAAACTTAGGACTTTTTGCAAGGGCTTTTTTAGTGATTACATCTACTTTTGTATGTAAAAGTTAGTCTAAATATCTACTTATGTATGACTCTAAAATGTTCGTAAAGTTATTTTGATTTGATGAAAATGAATGTTTGAGAGTAAGCCCATCCAAATTTTAAAACTTGGGTAGGCTCACATCTACTTAAATAGCTGTATCAGAATAATTATCTGTAAAAACTCGCTATCAGGTTATTACAAACTCATAACCCATCACTTATAACTCATCTCTCTCTAAAACTTATAATTATATCCCAATCTAAAAACCTGTGTTTCATAATAATTGGTGCTTGTATAGCTAAAAGCCTGCCCTTGTATTTCTGTTTTGATGACTAGAGTATTGAGTAAATCTGTAGCATTGAAGAAAACCTCTCCTTTGCCTTTTTGGATGGTCTTTTTGATACCTAAATCTATGGAGAATCGCCCTTGTATTTTGCCTTGTGGGATAATGTCTGGAGCAAGATAAATGGCTGTAAGCTGTGCATTGAGTGTTTTTGAGAAAGTAAAGACATTATTTATCTTGGCACTTCCCGAAAATATCTCTTGCTTCTCTGCCGAAAAGGTATTAGGCTCTGGATATAGATTCTGCACCTCAAAGGCATTGATTTGGTTGTGATAGCCTATCAAATTGACATTGAATGAATAAGAATCAGAGACTTCTTGACTAAAAACTACCTCCATACCAGAGTTATAACTTCGGTTTACATTCTGAAAAATGGCATAAATCAAAGGACTTCCATTCACTGAGCTTGAGATTCTCGTAATCGTGCCATCTGCAAAGCGGTGGTACAAAGCAGAATAAAAATAGCCTTTGTCCCAGCTTGTCTTGTAGCCTAATTCTATGGTATTGGTAAACTGTGGGCGGAGTCCAGGATTACCTACTTTGATGATTTCGGCATCATCATACTTAGGGAAAATACGAATATCTACTTCATTGGGTCTATCTACTCTTCGGTTATAAAACAAAGATAAATCATTGCTTTCATTGAGTTTATAAGATAGACGCACATTGGGGAAGGGCTGTGTGTAGTTATAGCCATCGCTTTCATAAGTATTGTGGTCAGGATTGACTTCATAATTAAGGTTTACATATTCTACCCTTAAACCCACTTCTGCTTCAAAATTTTTATTTTCAAATACATACGTACCATAGACCGCCGGGATGGTTTCTTTGTAAGTTGCCTTCCCTCCTGCTCCTGCATCTAAAGGAGAATTTTCTCCTTGGAAAAACTGCATATTAGTGGGGATTCCTCGCCTTCTAAACTTAAACCCAGCTTCTATGCGTCCATATTTTAGGGGTTTGATATAATCAATATTAAAATCAGCTACGCTTTCATCGGAGAGTAATTTAAAGGAATCTTCCCCCGAAAAAGTAGGCAAAATATTATCAAAAAAGTATTTTTCATCTTCTCTATGGAAGGTATAATTAAAACCAACATTGAACAAATGCCCTGCTTGTTTGAATCGGTGCTGATAGTTGGCAGTAGCGATTACGGTAGTTTTTAGCTCATCTTCCAAAAATTGCCAAAGTCTGAAACGCTCCGATAAGTTTACATTAAAGAAAGGCTGATCACCTCTATCTATGATTTTTTCGCTCCCAAAAAGCCCTGAAACTGTGAGTGAATTTCGCTCATTGATTTCCCAGTCTATGCCTGCTTTGGTGGTAATGAAAGTCGTATTTCGGTTTCTTTTGCTTTGCTGATTGATGATACTTCCATCGTCATAAGTACGGGTTACAAATTCATTTTTGTTCAGGGTTTGTGTGTAAAGATAATCTCCTTGAAAAAAGATATTGAGGTTATTCTTGCGGTAATTGAGTGAAAGCGAGGGATTTATCTTAGGCGTTTGTTGATATTGTGGTCTGATAGTTGGGAGATTTTCTTGTCTTACCCATAAAGCTCCTAAGCCTGCAGCCAAGCCTATTTTACCATTAAACCCTTCTTGTTTATTTTTTTTATAGATGATATTGATAATCCCTGCATTGCCGTTTGCATCGTATTTAGCAGAAGGATTATTGATGATTTCTATTTTTTCTATGGCAGAGGCAGGGATATTGTCTAACCCTGTTTGGTTTCCGAAGCCTGTGAGTGCGGTTTGTTTTCCATCTATCAGCACAATAATTTTATCACTTCCTCTCAGTTGTACTTTGCCATCTTGCACAGTAATGCCAGGTAGATTTTGCATGGTTTGCAAAACTGACCCTCCACTTTGGCTAAGGTTATCTGCTACTGAGAAGGTTTTTTTGTCCATGGCACTGCTTACTTCGTCTTGTTTGCCTGTTACAAGTATTTCGCTGAGTACTTCTATGTCTTCTTCTAGTTCTATGCTCGTAACATCCAAGAATGCGGTAAGATTTCCGACATACAATGCCTGTCTTTTGGTGAGGTAACCCACAAAGGAAACTTCTAAAAAATAAGCATTGGGTTTGATATTGTCTATCGTGAAGCGTCCTTCTTCATTGCTGACTGTGCCCCCTATGAAGGTGCTGTCTTTTTCTGTTTTTAAGATGACATTGACATAAGGCAAGGCGGCTTTAGTGTTTTTGTCTTTGATGATTCCAGACACGGTAACAGATGATACTGACTGAGCCTGTAAGTGGGCAAAGGAGACTGAAAACAAACAGAAAATAGATAGTAGGATGGTTGTTCTTTGATACTGATAAGACTGTTCAAGTAAAGACGCTTGAACGAGGTGAAATAGCTTAAATCGTAACATAGTTTATTTTAGTATTTGGTTTTTTAAAAGTTTTAGAGAAATTTCATGGATTTTGGTGAGACACCAAAATTTTCGTAGGTGAGACACCTTACGAGGAAAAACAAGACTTCGTAGGTGAAACACCTTACGAGGAAAAATAAGACTTCGTAGGTGAGACACCTTACGAGGAAAAGAAATTTCATGGATTTTGGTGAGACACCAAAATTTTCGTAGGTGAGACACCTTACGAGGAAAAACAAGACTTCGTAGGTGAGATACCTTACGAGGAAAAGAAATTTCATGGATTTTGGTGAGACACCAAAATTTTCGTAGGTGAGACACCTTACGAGAAAAAACAAGACTTCGTAGATGAAACACCTTACGAGGGTGAGATACCTTGCAAAGAGAAGTGAAACACCAAAATTTTCGTAGGTGAGACACCTTACGAGGGTGAAACACCTTACGAGGAAAAACAAGACTTCGTAGGTGAGATACCCTACGAGGAAAAACAAGACTTCGTAGGTGAGACACCAAAATTTTCGTAGGTGAGACACCTTACGAGAAAAAACAAGACTTCGTAGATGAAACACCTTACGAGGATGAGATGCCTTGCAAAGAGAATGATTTGAGGTATTTTATAAAAATAACAGAGGCTTTACTCTCAATAAAGCCTTCGGTAATTGCTAATCTTCTTTTTCTCCACCAATTATTTTCAGAAAATTCCCTTCGCCATCAAAGATAATATCTTTTCCTTTTACTTCGGCTTCGTAGGTTATTTTTTGCTTATTATCGGTCATTCGGGCTGCTTCTTTGATTTTCTGACCAGCATAGTTTGTTTTTAAGTATTCAAGGGCAGCTGCAGGCAATTCTCCTGTTTTGATTTCTACTTCGGTCTCTAATACATTGCCTTGTGCATCCATCACTACGGAAGTTTCCACGTTGTTCATTTTGGCTTCTACTTCATAGTTATTGCCTTCCTTTTCCCATTTTGCATTTTTAGCGTCAGGAAAAGATTTTTGAAAAGAAGTTTTGAGCATTTCAGGTACTTCTTTGTATTTGATGTTTTGAGCACAAGAGACAGTAACGGCCCATAAAAATAATAGGGGGAGGAGTTTGCTTAACTTATTCATTTGTGTAGATTTTAAATGTAAATATTAATTTGATACAAAGATGAGAGGTGATTTAGAATACATTTAGAATTTTTGGAACTTCACCGAAAAATGATGCAAAGAATCTTCAAAAGCATAGTCAATCTGCCAGTGATAGCGTTTACAAATCTCTGTTACAATAGCCAAGCCCAATCCACTGCTTGAAATTTGAGAAGAGGAAACTTCAAATCTTTTAAAAATTCGTCCTATATCTAAGGCATCAATGCCCGAATTAGAGAAACTCAGTTGATTTGCTTCTAAGTTGATTATCAATTTTCCCTGTTTTGTATTGTGGTGAATGGCATTGATAAGCAGGTTGTTGAGTAAGATTTCTACTAAGGTTATATTGCCTTGAATCAAAAATGAATCTTTCCTATTGACTTCTATTGAGATGTCTTTTTCTTGGATATAATGCTCCAATAAATCCAGACTTTCTTCTAAAATAAGCCCCAAATCAATGGAATTATTTTCTGCAAATTGCTCATTTTCAATTTTTGCGAGCAAGAGTATATTTTTATTAATCCGAGAAATACGAGAAAGGGGAAGCCGAATAGAAGCAATTAAATTGGATTGATTTTCATTCAAATCTTCATGCTGTAACAGCATATCAAGCTTGGAGGTCAGAACTGCAAGTGGTGTTTGAAGCTCATGAGAGGCATTTTCAATGAAAGTCTTTTGTTGTTTGAAGGTATTGATATTCCTCTCGATGAGTTTGTTAAGTACTCCGTGAAGCTCTTCAAACTCTTCTATATTTGATTCTTGGAATTGAATATTCTTTTGAGTGCTGAGTTCATAGGCTTTGAGTTGGTTGAGAGTATCATCAAAGGGTTTCCAGATTTTATGGGCTATCCTTCTATTCAAGATAATAAAACCACCTACCAAAAGGCAAAAAAACAGAAAGGTAATTACCGCAATCACAAATAATGTTTCATCCGCCTCTTCTACATTGGTTTCTACAAGAAGTTGATAGGGTTTTCCATTAATAAAAATATAAGAAGTCAAGCCATGAAAGCGGTCCATTCCATCTTCTTTGTCATATTCATTTTTTTTGATAGTTGTATAGACAAAATCGGCTCGTACTTCTGAGCCTTTTACGGCTGTGAGTTGAGCATTTGGCTGTAACTGATTCCAGATTTCGAGCAAGTCTTTTAGCTTATTTTCCTCTATTTGTGTTTGCTCGAATTGCTTTTTTATATTTTGCTTGATGATATCATTGTGTTCTTCTAGCTCTTGTAACCAGATAAAATCAACTGCCCAATAATACACAGGAATACTTGCTATCAAGATGATAAGTGCATATAATGTAAAGGCTTTAAAGGGTTTATTCAATAATTTGCTCATGCTTCCCATTTATAACCAGTTCCGTAAATTGTCTTTAAGTAAGGATTACAGCCAGCTTCTGTTAGTTTCTTTTTGAGGTTTTTGACGTGTGCATACACAAAGTCATGGCTGTCTAGCATATCAGCCATATCTCCTGAAAGATGCTCTGCCAAGGCACTTTTAGAAATGACTCTATTTTTATTTCCCAAAAAAAGCAAGAGTAAATCAAATTCTTTTTTTGTAAGTGTCACTTGTTTTTGATACACACTGACCGTCTTAGAAAGTAACTCTACGCTTAGTTCTTTGTGTTGGATAAGGTTACTGCTATCAAACTGTTTTCTGCGAATCACAGAATGCACACGAGCGGCTAACTCTGCATGGTGAAAGGGTTTGGAGAGATAATCATCTGCCCCGATTTGTAAGCCTTTGATTTTATCTTCGATGGCATTTTTGGCAGAAATAATAATGACACCTTCATGTTTATGTTGTTTTTTGAGCATCTCCAAGATACTCAGCCCATCTCCACCAGGAAGCATCAAGTCTAGCAACACACAATCGTAGGTAAAGCTATTGATTTTGTCTATTGCCTCTGCAAAGGTTTTGGCTACTTCGCAAAGATAGTTTTCACCTGACAGGTAATCGGCTATGTCTTTTGCGAGTTCTTTTTCATCTTCTATGATTAGAATTTTCATACAGCGAAGATACAACCCTAATTTTGAAGAAATTTAGAATTATTGAAAAGCTGTAGGTATCCTTTGGCTGAGAGTTCCTATCAAAGATAGATAACAGTATTTTATTTCAGTTTCAAATAACAGCATCAGTATCAAAATAAATACTCGATTTATTCTATGTAAAACACTCATTATCAATTTATTACAAACTTATCACTTATTACTAACTAGCGATGTGCTTCATAAAGCTTAGGAGAAAGCACTTTACCGAGTTGCTCCAAGTCTTCTGTTTTGATTTCAGTTTGATTTGCTTTTAGTACTTCTTCTAATTGCTCCACAGTTCTTATCCCTATCACTGCCGAAGCAACTGTGGGATTTTGCAATACAAAAGCCAAGGACTGAGCCAATGGATTTCCCATCTTTTGATTGACTTGCTGTATTTTTGCTACTTCTGCTTCACTATAGCCTAAGTACTCTTGCGGCTTTTTATCTATCAACATTCCTTTGGCAAGCGTCCCTCTGGTAATCACCGAAATGCCAGCTTCTCTAAGCAAAGCAAGACAGCTTTCTTCTGGACGGCGGTCTAGCAAACTGTATTGCATCATCACACTACTGATATTAGATTTTTGGATGTATGCCCGAATCACATTAGGACGAATTGAGGAAATGCCATAGTATCGGATTTTCCCTTCTTTTTTAAGTTGTTCAAAGGCTTCTATGCTTTCATCCATTGGGTCTTCCATAGTGCCACCGTGTAGCTGATATAAATCTATGTAATCTGTTTTTAGGCGGCGAAGGCTCTCACTGACTGACTCTAAGATATACTCTTTGCGTGGATTCCAATCCCAGCCACTGCCATCTTCTCTGAGTTGATTGCCTACTTTAGTGGCTATGATAACTTTTTGGCGAATGGGTTTGAGGACTTCTCCTACGCTTTCTTCATTCCAGCCTTGGTCATATAAATCTGCCGTATCAAAAAAATTAACTCCTTGCTCAAAGGCTTTTTGAATAATGGCTGTATTGGTTGCTTGGTCTTTGCCCAATGACATACAACCCAAGCTGATTTCGCTTACTTTTAAATCTGATTTTCCTAAGGTTTGGTAGTTCATATTTCAGTATCAAATAACAGTTTCATAATGCTTTTCATTTTTTATGAATAACACGATTAATAACAAATAAAGCATTTCAAAGTTTTTTCATACTCTCTGTAGCGTTTTGAGCTTCAGATACGTCTAGTGAGAAATAATTAATTAGTGATTTTATTCCAAATCTTATGAATACTCTAAAAACAGTTTACTTAAGCATCCTAGGGATGATAGTCTTAATCAGCGGATGCACGGATTCAGAAATGATTTCCCCTAACCCTAATCAATGTTATGAGGGGATTGTGATTGCTGGAGATTGTCCAAGTCATCTTTTTGTTCAAGTTACTAATGCACAAATTGGCGAAAGTTGGGAACTCATCCATAATCAAGACCTTTATGAGCAAGCAACTTACAATAATGCAATTTCTATCAACAATATTCATCAGTTTTCTGACCTTGATTTGCAGTTTGGCGATAAAGTATATTTTACGATTAATACAGAGGCATCCAAAGACCCTAATGCGTGTATAGCTTCTACTGTCTGTACTGCTGATGTTAGATTTCAATCTTACCCAAACAAAAGATACTGTATCAATACCATCTCTAAGCAAAGTTGTAATGAGGCTAATTAAAAACTTGATTGTGCCTAATTATTTTCTAAATTAAAAATAAAATGTCTTATTACCTCATTCTTTCGTTAAATCAACCCTTCATCCCTTCCCATAAAAGCAAAAACCCTCTTAGACTAAGTCTAAGAGGGTTTTATTAATATAGAAAATTTAATTTCCCTTTATACCAACATACGGATAGGCGACTCCATTAGTGATTTAAAAGTAGTTAAGAATTGTGCTCCCGAAGCACCATCTACCACTCTGTGATCACAAGAAAGGGTTACTTTCATCAAGTTACCTGGCACTATTTCACCATTCTTGATGATAGGCTTAGACACTATTGCACCAATCGCCATGATACAGGCATCTGGTGGATTGATGATGGCAGTAAACTCTTCTATTCCAAACATTCCTAAGTTAGAGACTGAGAAAGTGCTACCTTCCCACTCACTTGGCTGTAGTTTTTTGTCTTTGGCTTTTTGAGCAAGTTCTTTGGTTTCAGAAGAAATCTGAGATAAAGACTTCGCATCTGCAAAACGAATCACTGGCACGAGCAAGCCTTCATCTACGGCTACGGCTACACCTATATTTACGTGATGATTGTAGCGAACTGTATCTCCTTGCCAAGAAGAATTAACAGTAGGATGTTGGCGAAGTGCCACAGCAACCGCTTTCACTATCAAATCATTGAAAGAAATCTTGACAGGAGAGATTTCATTGAGTTTTTTACGGGTTTCCATGGCTTCTTCCATATCTATCTCTATGGTGAGGTAAAAATGAGGAGCCGTAAATTTACTTTCACTCAATCGGCGAGCGATGGTTTTACGCATCTGAGAAGTTTTCTTCTCTTCAAAAGACTCTTGCCCAATGCCCTGTACTCCACTAGAAGGAGCAGAGGTAGATTCTTTGGCAGTCGTTTGCTCTTTGGCTGGCTGACTTTTAGAAGGTTGGAAAGACTCGACATCTCTCTTTATGATTCGTCCGCCTTCTCCCGTTCCTGAGAGTTGCTCTACGTCAAACCCTTTGTCTTCAGCTAGTTTGCGTGCAAGTGGAGAGATTTTGACACGTCCATTGCTTGTACTACTAGACTCTTCATTACTTGTGCTGCTTGTTGTTTTGGTTTCTTCTTTGCTTGGAGTGGATTCTTCTTTGGATTCTTTGCTTGGAGTAGATTCTTCCTCTTCTGCCTCAGATTCACTACTTTTAAACTGACGAATTAATGCTTCATAGTCTGCACCCTTCTCACCTATCACACATAGTAAGTCATTTACAGGAATAGAATCACCTTTTTCGGCAGCAATGTGTAACAAAATACCTTCATCATAGGCTTCATGCTCCATGGTGGCTTTGTCCGTTTCTATTTCTACCAAGACATCTCCCATAGAGACTTTATCACCTACCTTTTTGTGCCATTCTGCAATGACACCTTCTTCCATGGTATCACTTAGTTTGGGCATTTGTACGATGACTGCATTGGTTACTTTAGCTTCTTTTTTAGCAGCCGTGGCTGTTTTAGAACTCTCAGAACTTGCTGATTTTGAATTAGTTTCTTCAGCTTTATCGTCTTTAGGAGTTTCTTTTTTGGTTTCTCCCCCACCACTAAGCAGGCTACTGATGTCTTCACCCTCCTTACCTATTATTGCAATGAGTCCATCTACTTCTACGGTACTGCCTTCTTCTACTAAATGCAAAATAGTACCTTCTTCGTAAGCCTCATGCTCCATAGTTGCTTTATCAGTCTCGATTTCGGCAAGTACATCACCAGTACTTACTGTATCGCCTACCTTTACTTGCCAAGAGGTTATTACCCCTTCTTCCATGGTATCGCTTAGCTTGGGCATTAATATTTTCTCTGCCATATTGTTTTATATATTATGTGTTTTATATGATTTATTGTTTGATTTTGCTCCTACAGTCAAAAATAAGAGTATTATTATGATATTCAAAAAACATTGCCCACAAAACTACTTTAAAATTAACTAAATGAAAATTTGTAGTTTTGCAAAATTGAAAATAAAAACTAAAAAAGAGATTAAATATCTGTAATTTAAGTAAATATGGTGATAAAAGATACAATGAGTGGCACTCAACCTTTGATTGCACCTTCTATTTTGGCAAGTAATTTTGCAAACCTGCAAAGTGAAGTAGAGATGCTCAACCAAAGTGAAGCAGATTGGCTTCATATAGATATTATGGATGGCGTATTTGTTCCCAATATTTCTTTTGGATTGCCTGTTTGCGAAGCCATTGCTCGTTATGCCCAAAAGCCTCTAGATGTGCATCTAATGATTGTGCAACCTGAGAAGTATGTAGAAGCTTTTAGAAAAGCAGGTGCAGAGATAATTTCGGTACATTATGAAGCTTGTCCTCACCTTCACCGTTCATTACAGCAAATCAGAGATTTGGGTTGTAAAGCAGGTGTAGCCCTCAATCCACATACTCCAGTATCTGTCTTAGAAGAAGTACTTGAACTTGCAGATGTAGTCTGTATGATGTCTGTAAACCCTGGCTTTGGGGGACAAAAATTTATCACTCGTACTTTTGAGAAAGTTCGCCAACTCAGGAAAATGATTGAAGCCCAAGGTACTCACACCCTGATAGAAATAGATGGTGGCGTAACCTTAGAAAATGCTCCAGAACTAATCAAAGCGGGTGCAAATGTGCTTGTGGCTGGCAATACAGTATTCAAAGCTGATAATCCTATTCAAATGATTCATGATTTGAAAAAAAGTAGCTGAGAGATTTTGAAAAAACTTGGGGCAATGTCCCAAGTTATTTATTATTTGTAATGGGTAAAAACTAACCCGCCGTTGTTGGTCTTACCTTTCAGCTTGCCCCCTATTTTCGTCATAGCGTCTTGCCGCACCACAGCAAACTGGTCTGACGGGTCTCCCTCAGACCATATTTTTGCATCATATAGTCATTATTTTGGATGTAAAGTAAGAAAAGTATATCTTAGTATTTCAGAATTTTATTTTATATTTGAGTTTAAAAAGGTTCGTAAAGTTTGCTCTTAGCGAGAAGCTAAAAACAGTCGCTGTTGTGGGTATGTGAATACGCTAAGAGCAGAGGGGAGCAACCACTCGAGTCCAAAGCTTTGTGATTTATAGAATGACTAAGTGATGTAAAAAGATTGTTGGTGTCGAAATGGCTAGATTGAAAATATGTTTCAAATAAAAACTTAGTAGTCATTTCTAAACACCAACAACGGAGTAATTTTGAAAAAATTTGGGGCAATGTCCCAAGTTCTTTATTATTTGTAATGGGTAAAAACTAATTCAATTTTTGTGAAAGTATCACTTAGAAACTCTAGAAATAATAGCGTGTTCGGCTTTAAACTTTTTAAGCAAAGGATAAGCTTCCCTGTAGCCAATCTCAAACATTTCTTCTGCCTTTGAAATTTTATTCAAGCGATATTTTTTGAGTTCTAAAGGTTCTATTAGCAAGTCGCATTTTTTGAGACGCTCTGCTACATTTAAAGAAACTGCCAAGTGAAAAGAATGCTCTACTACGGAGCGAATGCCCTTAATTTCTCTAAATTCCTGAAAAGGATTGACATGTACTCCTATAATCTTATGACAGGTGCTTTGCAAAGGCTCAATCGGAAAGTTATTCAAAACCCCTCCATCCACATATAGTTGATTATTAATCTTGATGGGTTTAAATAGAACTGGAATAGAACAAGATGCCAAAAGAGGCTGAATCAATGGTCCATTTGAAAAATACACCAGTTGGGAGTTTTGCAGGTCTGTAGTAGCTACATGCAAAGGAATCTTGAGTGATTGAAAATCATCTTGAAGGTATTTTCTCAGTATTTTTCCAATATTCTCTAAGTTTAATAATCCCTTTTGACCAATGAGTGGCCTAAAAAAGCGATTAATCCGAATCTTCATGAGAGATTTTAATATCTCATAAGGAGGATTTCCTGCTGCATACAAAGCTCCTACTAAGGCACCTGCACTCACTCCAGAAATATGATGGATAGGAATTTCAAGCTCATCAAAGGCTTGTAAAACACCCAAATGAGCCAAACCCCTAGCCCCTCCTCCTGAAAGTACCAGACCGATTTTAGGTGCTGATAGAGGAGTTATTTGAGTTTTCTTCTTATTTTTAATCCAAGATGGGTAGCGTAAGACAGGAAAATTAAATGTCATATTTTTACTTTAAAGAGAAAGTAGTGCTTATCCGAGTGTTTGCTTTTATTTTATACGATTATAGTACAGAATTGGTATAAACTTATCGGGTAGCCTGATTAAATGAGCTGTTAAGGTTTGATGTATAAATGTTGTGAGATACGAATTACAAGCCATCATTTTTTTAAACCATTGATAATTAATGAGTTACATAAAGTAAATAAATACTTTATTTTTACAAAAAGATAATAAGGAATGTAATTGTTTTGGAAGGCTATAAAAAAGATAAAGGAGGTATTAGCGGGGATGCTAATTTAACCTCCAATATCCTTCAACCAGCTATGGACTACAAAGATACAAAAACATTTCTATTAAACAAACAAATCAATAAAAATTTATCAAAAAGAAATAATAAATCTAGAAACGAGCCTCTCTATTCTGCCAAGTATTCCTAACAAATCAACTCCCGTCTTAATTTGATGGAGATAAGATTGTTAGAATTATCAAATAATTCCTAATTTTACGCTAATTCTTGAAAGTGCTTATGGCACTGATAGAAACATGTATTTATAGTCTAAAATCGTAAGTATAAAATTTTTCACTCTAAAAATTAAAAATATGAAAATTACCGTTGTAGGTGCTGGAAATGTAGGTGCCACTTGTGCTGATGTATTGGCTTACCGTGAAGTGGCCAATGAAATAGTATTGCTTGACATCAAAGAAGGTTTTGCAGAAGGTAAAGCACTTGATATATGGCAAAAATCGCCTATAGATTTATATGACAGTCGCACTTATGGTGTTACCAATGATTACAGCAAAACTGCTGGCTCTGAGGTAGTTGTGATTACTTCTGGGCTTCCACGCAAGCCAGGGATGACTCGTGATGATTTGATTTCTACCAATGCAGGCATTGTAAATTCTGTAACGGAGCAAGTAGTAAAATACTCTCCAGATGCCATTATCATCGTGGTTTCTAATCCATTAGACGTGATGACGTATGCTGCTCACAAGACTTCTGGCAAAAGCCGCAATACAGTAATCGGGATGGCTGGTATCTTAGATACTGCTCGCTATCGTGCATTTTTGGCTACTGAACTGAATGTATCTCCTAAAGATATTCAAGCAGTATTAATGGGTGGACATGGTGATACGATGGTGCCACTTCCTCGCTATACCACAGTAGGCGGAATCCCAGTAACTGAGTTACTTTCAAAAGATAAATTAGATCCTATCGTAGAGCGTACTAAATCAGGTGGTGGCGAACTCGTAAAACTAATGGGTACTTCGGCTTGGTATGCACCTGGCTCGGCAGCAGCTCAGATGGTAGAAGCGATTGTGAAAGATCAACGCCGTGTGTTCCCTGTGTGTATTAAGTTAGAAGGCGAATATGGCATAGATGATTGCTACTTAGGTGTGCCTGTTATCTTAGGTAAAAATGGCATAGAAAAAGTGTTAGAGCTTGATCTTACTCCTGACGAGAAAGAATTACTTGAAATCTCTCGTACCAAAGTAAAAGAAGTAATGGCTGTGTATGATAATTTAGGAAAATAGGTTATCAGATAGCTTTATAGTTAAAAGGCAGATTTGTGATTTACAAATCTGCATTTTTTTATGTGATGTTTAGCAGAAGTATCAAAGTAATTGCTTGATTTAACATCTTTAAAACCTCATTATCAGACTATTACAAACTCCTGATTCATCTCTAATTATAAATACCGCTGTAAAAGAGCCTTGAAGCGTGTGTAGCCATCTGCAGTAAGATGCAAACCGTCATTGGTATAATTAGGGTTTAACTGATGATTTTCTTCATTTTCTTCTAGTGGGCTAAACATATCTATAAAAATAACGCCCTTTTTTTCTGCCAATTCTTTGAGCTTGCCATTGGCTATCATGATTTGCTCATTCTTTACTTCTTCACCCAGTAACTCATATCTCACAGGCAAAAGGCTTATCATATAAACCAAAGTTTGTGGAGAATCTTTAGAGATTTTACTCAGAATCTTTACATAATTTGCCAGAAGTATCTCTTGTGAAACATCATTGCTGAGGTCATTGAAGCCACATTGCAAAAATATTTTTTTGGGCTTAGAAGCTGTCGCTTCCTCTAAGCGAGCAAGTACATCAGCAGTTTTATCTCCTGCTATTCCTCGGTTAGTGATATTTGGATTTTGAAACATTTCAGCCCAGTTTGCTCCTTCCACCAGACTTGCGCCTAAGAAGATAATTTCTTCTTTTTGATTGGGTAAGACCTCAAATATAGAAGCCTGACGGTCATGATAAGCAGCTACCAATTTATCACGCTGACTTTTTATATTCTCAGGATAAAAAGAAAAAAACGCAAAAATCAATCCTGCTAAAATAAAATTGAGAATGACAGAAACTATTAATAATTTTTTCATAATTCAATACTTTTTTTAGGTGAGATAGTAATTGTATCTTTTTTAAGGATATTTTTAGGCTTTCTAGGGCTAAGAAGTGTAGAGTCTTTTTTCTTGTCAGAATTTTCATCAAAGAAAAGTACTCCTCCCTTTTTAGGTTTTTGGATATGAGATTCTATACTGTTTTTCCATTTTTGATAGCCTTTGCCATTGAGATGTAGTCCGTCATTGGTAAACTCTTCATTAAGTTTATCCTTATCTTCAAAGAGTGTATAAACATCTAAGTAAGTAGCATTAAACTCTGCTGCCAGTGCTTCTAGTTTTTTATTTAGCTTCAGTATATTTTCTTTGTTGCGAAGTTCTTCATCTTTGTTCACGGGCAAAAGGCTATGAATAAATATCTTTGTTTTAGGCGATTGTACTGCCGTTTCAGTAATAATTTGACGATAGTTCTTCACAATCTCCTCTTCACTCCTACCCTCTGCAAGATCTTGACTGCCTACCATAAAAAAGACTTTATCAGGTTCAGATTCACTAATCTCAGTAATACGGGCAAGCAGCCCTGCGGTATTGTCTCTGTTAATTCCTCTATTAATCACTATTGGATTATCAAACAGCTCTCGCCAAGCCCCACTTTCTATCCATTCATCTCCCGCAAACACTATTTCTTTACCTACATTAGGCAAAGTTTTAAAATGACCCGTTCTTCGCTCATAGTATCGCTTAAAATACTCCTGAGTGCTTAGTTCTGCCTGAGTATTGTAAGTCCTAAAAGCTCCAATAAGTATCATAATGAGCAATAGATTTAAGCCTATCGAAACCCAAATCAGCTTCTTTTGAGAGTTTTGTCCAAACATTGTCATATAATAGTATTAAGTAATGAGTTAAAAATGATGAGTGATGAGTTATTTTAGTAAAATGCCTATAACCAACTTTTTATGACAAGATTAAAATACGAACTAATTTTGACCATCTACTTACATCACTAAGATAAACAGTAAAGTTAGTAATAATGGATGTGAAAACTAAATTTAGGGATGGTTTTTAATGATTGTATCTGGGGTAATGCTATTTTTGATAAATATTCCCTATTAGCCAAGCATGTGGAGCTGTCAGAATAGAGATGAGAATAAAAAAAGTAAACAGTAAGCCCGATATTTTTAAATCAAAAAAGTATAAAGAACTTAAGATGAATGCAATCCCTACAAAACTGATGAGTGAAAAAAGAAAAGCATCTTGAGCGTAGTTTTTCCATGTATAATCCATTGAAAACTTTTGGCGAAATACTCTTATTTCTTGCTCAATGGTCTGCAAGCTGTGCCAGAGTGCAAAATAAATAGCAAATGACCAAAGCAAAGAAGTACTCCAGCACAAAAATACTATCAGTAAAAGAAGACCTAATTCTTGGAAAATAGATTTTAATGGAATATTCTCCCTAATATAAGCTATCAAAAAACCCATCAAAAGCAAGCCTACACTTATCCCAAGTAAAGGCACAAACCAAATAAACACATAACTCATCAATCCTATAAATGGAGTATCTTCTAAGATTGAAAGGCTTTGAGATGCATTAAAGCCAAGAATTGCCAACAATACTGTGATACCCCAGATAAAATAGAGAAAAATTTTGAGCCAAGAATTTTCTGAAATAGGGAAATAATAAAGCTGAGATTGACCAAAATGATAGGCTGAAAAAGTTAAAAAAGCAATAAAACAAGCCAAGGGAAAGAAATACCAAGCCAGAATATAAATCAACATAATTCCAAGATACATTCCTGAAAATCGAATCCAATCCAAATAAGAGGTAGTTTTATGGCTTGAAAAAAAGACAAGGTGATCTGTAGCTCCGTGTGGAATCCCTAAAATGAGCATCAATACAATAAAAAGACTCATCTCAATAGAGGATGATATTTCAAAAAATAGTGGGAGAATGCTCAGACTAACCGTGAGAAGTATCACCCAAAGGGAGACTACGCCAACTCGAACTTCTTTTGCTTGATGTAAGCCAAGATAAATTTTGTTCATAAATTGCATTCAAAAATGGTTTCCAAGGGAGGTTTAAGAATAATTTTATTTCTTCTCCCAAATGTGTTTCCTCATCCAGAAATTTAAGTACTTGTGGCATACTATTCCTTTGAAACAACACTTCCATCACACTTTGAAATTGTGCTGGGTGATGCTGTATAATATGAAGCAGCAAGTTATCATAAAATTTACTTCTTTTATTAGTTTGTATAAAACTTAAAGGAGGTAAATTGTAATTAAGTTGCCATTGGTTTACGAATGATTCACAAGATTTTTGAATATTCCTAAATGTATATCCACTGCTAGGCTTGGTCATTCCGCCTGCTGTCCCAATGTGAAACACTCTTTCTGATGATTTAAAAGGCATTTTTTGAGTAGTCATCGGAATCATACCTCGCTCCTCTTCTGTGATTGTAAAGTTTTGAATTTTTAATTTTTGTTGAATATACTCTTCTAAATCAGGTTTATACTCTTCTGGATTCTCTTTGTTTTTGCTCAATACGGTGCATTCTACCAAAGCTTCTCTAGAACTGAAAGGCAAAACATAGAAAAATTTAATTTCACCTTTTGAAGCTTGATTCATCGAGAAATCCATCAGTTTCGCAGTATCTTCTGAAAAAGAAGCTTCTTCGGTTTTGATAAAATATCCTTTAAAATACTGCTTAATTGTATTCTCTGCTAGTGGAAAGGCAGGACTAAATTGAGGAATGCTGTTAAAAATCCAAGTAGCTTCATACTTATTGTATTCCGTGTAAACCTCTACAAAACCTTCTTTTGATTTGATTTTTTGAATTGGTTCTTGCCTAAATTCAATATTGGGGAAAAGAGATAAATGATTTTTAATCTCACAATAAAAATCGCTTCCTTTGACGTGATAATAATGATAAGGATGAATAGAACTAGTCTTTTCGAAATCCTTTCCTGTAAAAGAGAGATTATCCCAGTGGACTTTTTGTGCAGATTTAAACTCAGATTTTTCTTTTGACCAGAAACACCAAGTACGATCATTGCTATCTTTAGCATCTTTATCTAATAAAAGTATCTTTTTGTTAGACAAACTACTTTTGGATAAATAATAGGCAAGACTTAGACCTGCTGCCCCAGCACCACTGATGAGAATATCAAACTTAGCCACAATGATAAGATTTTAGATGAACTGAAGTGAATGATGAGTAATGAATGATTGGACTCAATAAAAAAATAAACTTTATTATACCAAGTGATAAATTATCTCAGTAAGGTTTTGATAATCAGTTTTTTATGATAAAATTAATGTGTAAACTAATCTTAATTATCTACTTGTATTGTTTTGTAAAGTAATATATTTTTTGAAATAGAATACTCCCTCTTAAAAGAAGAGGAAGTATTCTATCTATAAGAAAGACTACACTGATTGCATTATCTTGCAGCAGTAACAGTAGCTTTTTGCCTCTCCATAGAGTTTACAGCAAGACCGTAAATCACTAATCCAAAACCAATTTTGTTTACAGCATCACCTATGTTGTAAATTAAATCTAGGTTTTGTACAGCAATTACGTTTCTTAACCATCCGTCAGTCTCAATAGCCATGTATCCGATAGGATAAATTGCCCAACCTACCAATACAAACCAAGCTAATGCAGTAAAAGCGGATTGCAAAATAGGATCATTAGAGCTTTGTGATAGTTTCTTAGCAGAACCTAGCCATACTTCATACAAGATACCTAAGTATCCTACTGTAGAGATGATACCCCAAATCACACTGTTTTCACGATATACTCCCTCACCAATATAACCTGCTACGAGCATTAATACTGAATAAGCAATCAGTCTCCAGAGTAAGCCAATACCAGCTCCAAATGCTTTCAGGATAAGATAAAACTCTACACACATCAAAGGAACAGTCAAGATCCAATCAATGTAACGAAACTGAGTAGGTGAAGTACCAGTAGCTATCCAATAGTCACGCATGTACCAATAGTGGGCTGCTGCAATAAAAGTAATTAGTCCAGAAACTAATAGAGAAGTTCTCCATTTGCCTTCCATTCTAGTACTTTCAAAAAAGAAAAACACTGAGGCTGCTGTCATTGCCATGAAGCCAATGAAAAAGGTAAAGCCTACATAATCGCCTTTGCCTAATTCGGCGGCGAGAAGCAATGATAAAAAGTTGTCTGTTGCCATGAATTTAAAAAGTTTAATTATAGATAGAAAAAGTAAAACATTTTATGTGGGTATAACTCGACGACTTTATTTTTGTTCATGATTTTATATAAAATAGTGAACAAAAAAAGATTATTCACGTATTGTAGCTCACTTGTTACACTTCATCATTATAAAAATAATCCTAAATATTATACGTATTTTAGTATGAAATCTTGCTTTATTTTTATTTTAGGCTAACCTAAAAAAAGTTAAACAAATTTTAATTTTTTTTAAAAAAAAGATTTTCACAGGTCAAATCATCCTTTTTAGAGAGATATAAATTCACCTATTTGTGCATTTGCAATAAATGTCTAACTTCGCTCCTATATAAAAGACAATTAAATCTAAGAGAAATGAAAATAGTATTATTACTTAACTTTTTAGTAGAAACCTTTTTCGGAATTATATTTATTTTTGCTCCTGAAACGATTCCTCTTTTTGTAGGTGCAGAGCCTGTTACTCTTTATATCATTAGAATGTATGGTGTGGCTGCCTTAGCAATGGGCTTCTTAGGTCTTCAGATCTGGCTTAATATACATGAGCAAGCCTTATTGATACAAGGGCTTTTGCTCTTAGCACTTTTTCATACAGGTATTATGGCAAGTCAGTTTATCAATGGATTAGAGTTAAAAGACCAACTACCTGCGGGTATTTTACATGCACTCTTTACGGTATGCTTTTGGTTTTTTTATTTAAAAGAGAAGTAGTTTTAAGTGATGAGTGATGAATTATAAGTTATAATTGATGAATTTTCTTAGTAAAATTCTGATAATCAGCTCTTTATAAGAATATTAATGTGCAAACTAATTTTGAGCATTTACTTATAAGCTATTGCCTAATTACCGATTATCTAAAAAAATAAATATGAAAAATAAAATAGCACTTCTATTCTTATTCTCGGGTTTCCTGATAAGCTTATCTGCTTGCCAGAATAATCAGCCTAAGAAAGAAGACAAACAAGATAAAATAGCCGAAACACCTTGCATAGATGAAAGCAAAATAGACATTGATAAGCTTTGTATTACTATTTATAAGCCTGTCTGTGGCTGTGATGGCAAGACTTATGGCAATAGCTGCGAAGCAGAGCGAGCAGGACTCACAAGCTGGACTGAAGGAGAATGCCCAAAATAAAAACAATATATAAGTGAGTTATGAGATATAAGTTATAAATTATGAGTTCCTAATTATTTGATAATGAGTGTTTTAATAGCTAATAATGATTGGTTTATTTTTAGCATTTTACTTATTATCTTATCCGTCGATTATAACTTGCCAACTAATCTCCTACTTAGCATTTTACTTAAACTAATTTTTAAGCCTTTACTAACATATTATCAAATATGAAATTTATTAGAATCATTCGAAATCTATTTTTGGGGGTCTTATTACTCTTACTCATCGTACTGGGTGTTTACTTTCGCTTTGATATTGCACCTGATACACTCAAAGCCAAATATGCCAATGGGGTCTCTCAATTTATAGAAATAGATAGTATGCCTGTGCATTATAGGATAGAAGGCAAGGGTGAGATGCTCATACTTATACACGGTACTAGCTCTTCACTACATACTTGGGATGTATGGACAGAAAAACTAAAAGGAGATTTTCAGGTCATGCGTATGGATTTACCTGCTTTTGGGCTAACAGGGCCAGATCCACAGAGTCGCTATGAAATCAAAGACTATGTATCTTTTTTAGATAAATTACTTGCCAAACTTAACATTAAGAAGTGCCACTTAGCTGGTAACTCACTTGGTGGGCAAATAGCTTGGGAATTTGCACTCGCTCACCCTGATAAAGTAGATAAACTCATTCTGATAGATGCAGGAGGTATCCCTACAGATAAGCCTCGCCCTTGGGTGTTTCGTCTTGCACAAATGCCTGTTTTAAACCAAATAGTTCGCTATGTAACACCTCGCTTCTTTTTCAAAAAAAATCTCACACAGGTTTATGCTGACCCTGAGAAAATCACTGAAGACCTCATCACTCGCTATTATGAATTAGCAAGAAGAGAAGGCAACAGACAAGCATTTATTGAGCGTGCTAAGGTCAATTCTAAGTCTAATTATGAGCAACTTTCTAAAATCAAAAATCCTACACTGATTCAGTGGGGTAGGCAAGATACTTGGATTCCATTAAGCTCAGGACAAAGATTTGCCGAAGACTTGCCTAATAATGAGCTCATCATCTATGAGAATGCAGGGCACGTTCCCATGGAAGAAATCCCCGAAAAGACCGCAGAAGATGCACTTACTTTTCTAAAAAAATAATGCCGACAGCATTAAAGTAAATATTAGAGTTGTTACTTCTTGATTTTCAATGATTTACATCAATTT
>Ga0163144_10006714_pt1 | contig 25330 bp, 21 predicted proteins | sample OliLak19BULKMAT1_FD_123175 | JGI IMG/M metagenome (GOLD analysis project Ga0163144, IMG submission 123175) | Freshwater microbial mat bacterial communities from Lake Vanda, McMurdo Dry Valleys, Antarctica - Oligotrophic Lake LV.19.BULKMAT1 | ecosystem: Environmental > Aquatic > Freshwater >... | reverse complement strand
ATACGATTTGCAAATCTTGGCGGAGATCAATCATGCCTCTCGATTGGCTTGGCCGGAGATTCGCAAGCAAGCGGAGAGCTATCGCGCCGCCGGCGCCGACTTGATCGACATCGGTTGCGATCCGGGAGAGCCGTGGGCGGGCGTCGGCGAGGTCGTGCGGAGGTTGCGCGCCGAGGGGTTTCGCGTCTCCATCGATAGCTTCCACCCGCGCGAGGTCGCCGACGCGGTGAGCGCCGGGGCGGAACTGGTGCTGAGCGTCAACGGCTCCAATCGCCAACATGCGAAGGACTGGGGCTGCGAAGTCGTCGCCATTCCCGACGAGCCCGCGAATCTGGGCGGACTGGCGGACACCATCGAAAGGCTCGAAGCGGACGGCGTGCCGTATCGGCTCGACCCGATTCTGGAGCCGATCGGCTTCGGTTTCGCGGCATCGCTGGGGCGTTATCTCGACGTGCGGCGGCGCTATCCGCAAGCCGAGTTGATGATGGGCGTCGGCAATTTGACGGAATTGACGGAGGTGGATTCCGCTGGCGTCAACACTCTGCTCGCGGGATTTTGCCAGGAAACGGGCATTCGCAGCGTACTCACCACGCAAGTGATCAACTGGTGCGCCGGCTGCGTCAAGGAACTCGACCTGGCTCGCCGGATTATGCACTACGCGGTCACGCGTCAAACCGTACCGAAGCGTTTGGATTCCAGCCTGGTCATGCTCCGCGATCCCAAACTGCGAGCCTTCGACGAGCAAGAATTGGACGAGCTAAAGTCGCGGATCAAGGACCGCAATTTCCGCGTATTCGCCGAAGCGGAGCAGATACATGCTCTCAATGCCGACATGCATGTGCGCGGCGACGATCCCTTCGCGTTATTCGCGGAGATGGCGCGACGATGTGAATTGGATGCCGCGCACGCGTTCTACTTGGGGTACGAGATGGCGAAGGCGGCGACGGCATTGACGCTTGGGAAAAACTATGTGCAAGATCAAGCGTTACAGTGGGGATGGCTGACGCGACATGAAAAGTCACACGCTGCTAGAACGGACGTGCAAGAACGGACTGAATCTGAAGATGAAACGAAGGATCGCGCGACGCGAGCGCGAAACGAAGATGGGAAGGCAATAGGATGAGGGCATGGGACGCGCGGGGTTGGAAATGCCGATCGTGGAGGACGTGGGCGGGCTGACGGCGTGGGACGCATGCCGTCGGTTGGCGGACCTGCCGCGTTTGCTTTTTCTGGATAGCGCGCAAATCGGGAAGCTGGGACGATATTCCTTCGTGACGGCCGACCCGATCGCCTGGCTGTCGTCGGTGGACGACCCAAGCCGCGATCCATTCGAGCGGATGCGCGAGGTTTTGCGTCTACATCGAATGGCGACGATTCCGGGACTGCCGCCTTTTCAGGGCGGGCTCGCGGGGCTTTGGGGCTACGGGTTAGGGCACTGGATCGAGACGCTGCCTCGACCACGCATCGATGAGTTTCATGTACCCGATCTGGCGCTGGGATTGTACGACTGGGTGCTGGCCTTCGATCACCACGTCGGTCGGGCGTGGCTCATCGTCACGGGATTGCCGGCCGTGGGCAGCGATCGCCTCGTCCACGCTCGTCACCGCCTGGAGCAAGTGAAGCGCCGGCTCGAACGCGTCCCCTCCCTCCCCGTTTCGCGCTCGCCCCATCCCATCCAAATCCAAACTCCCTCCCACACTTTCCCCTCGTCGCCCGAGATCGTCAGCAACTTCGACGAGTCCACGTACCTCAGCACGATCCGCCGCGCCATCGAGTATGTTCACGCCGGCGACTGTTTCCAAGTAAACATCGCCCAGCGGTTGCTCGTCCCGCAGCGCGAGCATCCACTCGCGCTCTATGAACGTTTGCGGCAACGCAACGCGGCGCCCTTCGCGGGATACTTTGACCTGGGTGACTTCGTCATTGCCAGCGCCTCGCCGGAGCGGTTTCTCCGCATGGAGCAAAGTGAGGTGGAAACCAGGCCGATCAAGGGAACCAGGCCGCGCGGGCAGACGCCGGTGGAGGACATGTTTCGCGCGGAGGAATTGAAGACGAGCGCCAAGGATCGGGCCGAGAACGTGATGATCGTCGACCTACTGCGCAACGATTTGGGCCGGGTGTGCGAATTCGGCAGCGTGCGCGTCGAGTCCGTGTGTCGGCTCGAAAGCTATCGCGACGTGCATCATCTGGTGTCGGAAGTCCGGGGCCGACTGCGGGAGGGTTTGGACGCAGTCGATCTGCTCCGAGCCACGTTCCCGGGCGGATCCGTGACCGGAGCGCCGAAGATTCGCGCGCTGGAGATTATCACGGAGCTTGAGCAGACGGCGCGGGGCGCCTACTGCGGTTGCCTCGGCTATGTCGGATTGGATGGGACGATGGATACCAACCTGCTCATCCGCACCTTCACGCTGGGCAAAGGCTGGGGCCAATTCTCGGTGGGCGGCGGCATCGTCGCGGACTCGGATCCCAAACGCGAGTACGAAGAGACCTGGCACAAAGCACGCGGCATGTTGCGCGCCCTCGAACCGTAGCCCCCGCTTGCGGCTTAGCGCCCCTGACATTCAAAAGGACCGAAGCGCATGATCCTGGAAGGCATCGTCACCACGCTCAACGCGGCCGGCGAAGTGAACATCGCGCCCATGGGCCCCTCTGTCGACGCCGAATCGTTCGATCGATTCTTGTTACGGCCCTATCCGACGTCGCAGACCTATCGCAATCTGAAGGAGCGCGGCGAAGGAGTGCTGCACGTTACCGACGACGTGTTTTTGTTGGCGAAGGCCGCGGTGGGAAAAGTGGAACCGCTGCCCGCACTGTTCGACGCGACGGCAGTGCGGGGCAAGGTGCTGACGGGCGCCTGTCGCTATTTCGAGTTTCGCGTGGCGACAATGGACGAGAGCCAAGAGCGGATCCGCATCGAGGCCGAGGTGGTGCGTGAAGTCCGGTTGCGCGATTTCTTCGGCTTCAACCGCGCGAAACACGCCGTCGTCGAGGCGGCCATCCTGGCGACACGCGTCGCGTTTTTGCCCCGCGACGAAATCGAAGCGGAGTTCCGCAAGCTGGCCGTGTTGATCGAAAAGACCGCTGGCGACCAAGAACGCGCGGCGTTTGCGCTTCTGAGAGACTATGTGCATCAATCCCCGGGCGAGCCAGGAGCGTAAGCGACTGGAGGGATCGACAATTTGCCGCTTGCCCCGCGCGGATTTGCTCGCACAATGCCTTCAGCGGCGGGAGTCATCAAGTCGGCAGGTGGGATCTTCGGGTCTTTCCTGTCTCTTCGGGGTTACCCCGAGGGAGCGATCTTAGGCCGCCATGTCAGCGCGCGACGCAGCGGTGCGCTCCACGCACATGCCGTCGCGCTGGACGAGACGGGTTGAGGATTCCCGCCGCTTTGTTGGTTTATTTCATGTCGCAGCCGACCAGCTTCCTGCGAAACTTGACGATCGCGTTGCTCCATGGGCCGTGGACGCCGGAAGGCGTGCGGGAACGGGCGCGGCGCGCGTGTCGTGGAGATCATCGCATATTGGCGGGGCTGTCCCGAAGGTTGAGGAAGCGATTCGCGGGAGCGACGGCTCCCCAGCCGCGCGAGCTATTCGAGTTTCTTCGCGGCGATCCGTTGTTGACGCGAGCGCGCCGCCTTGGCCGCCTGGAGGTCTCGGAGCTGTATTGGTTTCCCGAGAGGATGGCGCCGCGCGGAATTGCCGCGGAACAGTGGCAGGTTCCCGCCATCGAAACGGAGGGCCAGCTTGCGGATTGGCTTGGCTATTCGTGCAATCGCCTGGACTGGTTCGCCGACCTCCGCGGTACGACGCGAAACGCCACTGGCAAGATGCGCCACTATGTCGCAATGTGGCGCCAGCGCCGACGAGGCAAACCGCGTTTGATCGAAGCGCCGAAGGCGAACTTGAAATCCATTCAGCGACAAATCCTGGATGACATTCTTAGCCAAATCCCTCCGCATGAAGCGGCCCATGGCTTTCGTCCGGGTCGTTCCATTCTCACCTACGCCGCGGCGCATGTGGGCAAACGGATTGTCCTGCGTTTCGATTTGCGGGATTTCTTCCCGAGCATTTCGGCTGCCCGTGTCCGAGCCGTTTTTCTGACCGCGGGTTATCCGCCGCGCGTTGCGCGGCTATTGGCGAATCTGTGTACCACGCGCATCGGCGAAGATGTTTGGACGACGTATCCGGGCGAAATCTTGGACCAACAAACCAAAGATCGGTATCGCCGTCGTCATTTACCACAAGGTGCGCCGACGTCGCCGGCGCTTGCGAATTTGTGCGTCTTTCGCCTCGATCGTCGGTTGGCAGGCCTGGTGCGTTCGGCGGATGCGTGTTATACGCGCTATGCCGATGATTTGGCGTTTTCCGGAGGCAGGGAACTGGAGAAGTCGGCACGTCGGTTTCAAGTCGCCGTCGCGATCATCGCCGCCGAGGAAGGCTTCGAGTTGCACACGCGCAAAAGTCGATTCATGCGCGCGGCGATTCGGCAGCATTTGGCGTCGGTCGTCGTCAACCAAAAAACCAACGTCGCGCGGGTTGTGTTCGACCGGTTGAAGGCGATTCTGCACAATTGCAGGCGCTTTGGTCCGACCACGCAGAATCGAGATGCCGTACCGGACTTTCAGGCCCACTTGCGCGGACGCATTGCGCATGTCGCGCTGCTGAACCCGCAACGGGGTCGGAAATTGCGGTTGATCTTCGATCAAATTGAATGGAATGAGACTGCGGCGCCGCGCGAATGAGAGGCGTCGCGACCAACCGCGTCCGTGCTTGGCACCCGGACGCTGGTTGGGTTTCTGTTGGGCTATACCGTCGCGCGCGGTTCATTGTTCACGCCCAAATCCGCGAGAATCTGCGCGGCGCGGTTGGCGTCGTGGACGGTATCGAAGGAGGCGTAGCCGATGAATTTCCCTTCGACGACGGCCATGGTAAGGCCTTGGAGATTGATGCCCGCGAGTTCCCATTGCTGCGTGAGGCGATGGGCGAGACCGGCTTCGTTGTCGCCTTCCAGACGGCGGACGACGGGGTAATCGGTTTCGTGCATGCCGGCGGACTTGGCGGCGCGAACCTGCGTTGGCCCGGTAACGGGCGCGACATAAAGGATGCCGTTGCCCGGCTTGTTGGGAAGGCGTTGCGTGTTGATGTACTCAAGGTTGGCGCCCGACTGAGCCAGGAACGAAAGCTTGGCGGCCGTAGCTCCGGGCTTGTCCTCGGTCTCACAGGCCCAAACATGAACGCGATCCCATTTGAAACTCATGACAGCACCTCTTTCTCGCGGAGGGTGATTCAGGGAAGGGAGACCCATCATTTGTTTGTCGTTTTTCCGTTGCGGTCCATTGTAGTAAGGGCGTTGCCAATGTGCCTGCATTTTATCGGCGATTTGATTGTTACCTACGTCCCGGAGCCGGTACGGACACGGCTGACATGCGGCGACGCGTGAAACCGAGAAAGTTGGCCGGAAATCCATTGATCGCCGCCGGTTAACGTGCGACAATGGCGTTTCCTGTCGTCCCTGGACGCTCCCATCGAATGGAATTCCCCTTGGGGATTGGAAACCATGAAAAGAATATTGATCGGTTTGGCGGCGACGCTCGGCGGTTGGCTCATCTCGGCTGGTCCGGCCTCGGCGGATTTTATGTGGGTTCGCCTTAACGTGTCGCAGATTCCCAAAGTCTTCGCCAATATCTTGAATCCCAGCGCGGGGATGATGGGCGGCGGCCCCGGCATGATGGGTGGCGGGCCTAGCCCGTTTCCAGGCAAGGGAGGCGGTCCCGGCATCATGGGCGGCGGTCCAGGCTTTATGGGCGGCGGCGGTCCCGGAACGATGCCCGGCGATCCAATGACCGACCCAACGCAGAGCGGCTCTGAAGATATCTGGGTCAACATTTGCCTGGAAACCAGGGGCAAGCCACGCTCGGTCGCGGGCGTTCAATACTTGGGTGTCATGGACCTGGAACAACGCTGGGGCCAAAAATCGGCCGCGATGCCCTTCTACATGCCCCTCTTCCAGAAGGGATCGCCGTTGTTTCAACTTTTCGAGATTCAACCAACCGGCCACAAGTCCGATCCGTTGTCCCAAGACTTCACCAAACGGCTGAAGCGGGCCAAGGACACCAAGAAGGAATCCGAACTTCTGTCCGTGGCCAATTGGGCGCTGCGTCACGGACTCCTCAAGCAATTCCATGCAGCCATGGCGGAGTTGGGAGAAGCGCATCCGGCGGACGCCACGTTCAAGGCGTACGTCAAACTGCGCGAAGACCTAAAAAAATCCAACCAGACCCAGGATCCGGCGCTCAAGGATGTTCTCGGCGATTTGACCCGCGAGCACTATCGCGCCTTCGTTCGCAACGATGAAGATCCGGGGCACTATGTCATCTACTCCCAATTCAAGTCGCATCCCGCCACCGACGCGATTTTGCGGCGGCGGCTCCAACGTCTGGAAGAGAGCTACGAGACCTTCTTCTATTGGTTCATGATGCAGAAGACGAGTTTCCAGCCCCAGCTTCCCAAACACCAACTCGTGGCCGTTCTGGCGAAGGACCGCGACGATTTTTTGAATCGCCATGTGTATTGGGGCGAGCCGCCGATGGCGGAGGACGGCTTCACGCCGCGACGAGATAATATCGTGATCCTGGCGCCGCAACGGCTGGACGACGAGATCGTGAAACTCGATGCGGAAATCCAGGAACTACGCAAGAACAAGCAGTTCGCGTTGCCCATTGAAGAATTGTTGTCGCCCGATCTGTGGAAGCGTCCGGAGGCAAAGTTCAATCCGGGGCCCTTTACCCTTCTCCAGATGCTTTGCATCGTGCAGAAAGCACTGGAAGAAGAAGGCGACCGCGCGACGCTCACCCACGAAGGGGCGCGCCAATTGCTCGTTGCCACCGACATTCTGCCGCGCGGCGTGAAAGTGCCGGAATGGCTTTTCGTCGGCCTGGCGAGTTATTTCGAGACGCCGGTCGGGGCGCCCTACGTCAGCATCGGTTCCCCAAACTGGAATCATGCCATCGCGTTCAAGCATTTTCGCAAGGTGCGCAAGCTAGACGACAAGGATAGCACGACCAAGCGCACGCAGTTGCTGCTCGACGTCCTTTCCGACCGCGTCTTCCGCAAGGCGATGCGTATGTATGAGGATGTCAAAGACTCGAAAGAGCGTGATTACGACGCCTACATGGCCCGTGAGGAATTCGACTTCGCCCGCGCGGCTTCGTGGTCGCTCACGTATTACCTGATCAAGGACAACCAACTGGACAAACTAATCAAGTATCGCGATGAATTGGGTAAGCTGCCGCGCGACCTGCCTTTGGATGACAAGGTGCTCAAACGCCTCTTCGCCCGCGCCTTCAATTTGGAGGACAAAAGCGGCGTCGCCATATTCGACGACACCGCCCTAAAGACCATGGCGCGCAATTGGTTTGAGATGATCGAGGCTCAGCCGATGGAGATCGCCTTCGTCGAGCAGGAAGGGTTGCGGTTGCGCGAAATCACCGTCGCGCCGAAGAAGACGCCGCCGCCGTTCCCGGGTGGGCCCGGCGGACCGGGTGGGCCGGGTGGCGTCTTCCCCCCCGGAATGGGCCCCGGGCCCATGGGTGGTCCTATCATGCCGTAACCAAGCCCCATACCGTCTTTGGCCTTCGAGGATAATCGGAAATGGCGAGGGAAACTCTCGAAAGCATTTGCGAAAAGGCCCAGGCTTCTCTATCCCAGGGGCAGTATCAAGATGCGCTGACGCATTACCAGCGCGCGCTCGCGGCGCGCTCGGACTATCCCGAGGCGCATTATGGCGTCGCGACGGTCTATTTTCTGCTCGGCGATCTGGAAACGTCCGCGCATCATTTTCAGGAAGTGACGCGCTTCGATCCCACGAAGGCCGGCGCCTACATCAACCTGGGCGCCGTCTATAACCGTCTGGAACGCTACGACGAGGCCATCGCCACCTTGCGGCGCGGCATTTCTCTGGACCACAACCGGGCCGAAGGGTATTACAATCTCGGCCTGGTCTATCGCAAGCTAAGCCAGATCGACATGGCCATTCAGGCCTATCGCGAGGCGACGCGCGTGAACCCGCGCATGGCGGACGCACACTACAACATCGCGAATCTTTACCTGGAACGCGGTCAAACGAATCTCGCGGTGGGACATTACAAGCATGCCCTGGAGGTTCGTCAAAATTGGGACAAGGCGCTGCGCGGCTTAGAACACGCCGAACTCTTGATTGAGGAGCAACACCAAAAAGAGGAATTGGCACGCGGAATCCCGGCGGCCAAGGAGGATTCCTCCCCACGCGCCGCTTCGCCTTCAGCCGTATTTCCGGCGCATCCCGAGAAGGTCGTCGATCCGCAAAGCCACGGCGAGATGCTGCGGGCGATTCATCGCGCCTCCATCGATGCCGACGCCATGGGCCGAAATCTTCTGCAAACGTTGATGGTGGAGATGGATCCCGCGATCAAGAGTCTGTCCACGACGCTGCTCTATCCCCAAAATTCCGTTTCGGAAATCCAAGAGTACGTGAGGAAATTCGAGGCCGCCCTCACGACTCTTCGCTCGATGCAAGATAACATCGACAATAGCATCGAACGTGTGCGTCTGCTCGGCGAACAGCTGATCAAATCGTGATCCGCCGCTTCAATTCGACAACTTGACCGGCAGGTCGAGGCGTTTGCCGTCCCGAATGAGCCGAAGAATCACGCGGTCGCCGACGAGATAGTTGCGCCGCATGTAACCCAAGAATCCGTCGACGGTCAGATTCAGCTTCTCATCGTCGACTCCCAGGATGACGTCTCCCGCGCGCACTCCCATTGCCTGGGCGCGTGAATGAACGGGATCCTTCTGGCGAAACGCGAGTTGCGCCGCGCCCAATCCCAATGCCTGCTTTTCCTCGGCCGTCAAATCGTCCCCATACACGGTCAGCGCAGGCAAGAGATCGAGCATCGAAGGACGCCAGGTGATGTTCGTTTTCTTCCAGCCCGCCGCGACGACCAGTTTCCCTTCCAGCAGTTTGCCGTCCCGCTTCCAGCCGACGGCGATCTCGCCCGCTACCGGCGCCTTGTGGAAGGCATACTGAACATCGGCGCACGAACGGACGTCGAGGCCGTGAATCTTTTCGACGACATCGCCCGGCTTTAGCCCGATCCGGTCCGCCGACGAGCTTTTCTCGATGGTTTCAACGACGTTTTCCCGGTCCTTCTCGAAGCGGATGCCGACGTTCTCGGGCAAGGGATAAGTCCAAAGTTTGTCCCGGTCCCAGGTTCCCTGCTCCTTATCCTGAGCGCGCAGAATCTCCTTGATCTGATGACAATGGATGCAGCCGCCGCCCGTCATGCGTTTGGCGGTCGGCACCTGGCCGATCAGGAACGGCTTCCTGGCTTTCGGCGCAGGCTCCTCGGCGCGCGCGGCATGGGTGTGGATCGCCGCCTCCATGGCATAACGCAGACCCACGAGGGAGTTGCGGCTGTCGGCGCCGCTGGCGTCGCGGCCGCCGTAACGGCCCAGCACCTTGCCGTCCGGGTGCATGAAAAAGACGGCCCAGGTGAGGTCCCAATCGAATTCGAAGACATTGAGATCGTATTGCTGAATGCGCAAAAGACGCACACGCACGAATTTGTCGGCGACCGCCGCGATCTTGTCCAGACGAACAACCTGCTCGTCGAAAGCGTGGCAGTCGCTTCACGGATCGCAGCGAATCACGACCATGAGCGGCTTACCCGTTTTTGCCGCGAGCGCTTTGCCCCTTTCCAGATCGTTTAGCCAACCTTTGCCCGGCGCCATCCGGCTCGCCGCGGTTTGGGCAAACGAAGTCGCCGCAAAAGTGAACGAAGCGAGCACGGCGAAGAAAAGTGTGCGTCTCATGGGGAATGCGTCTTTCCTGTTCGATTGAAAATTACGAGCCGGATGCGAGAGCGACGGGTTCTCTCAAACTCATTTCTTAACTTTCTTTTCTTTCGGCTCGGCAAGCACCTTCACCGACATCACGCGCAGACGTTCTTCATAGAGCCATTGCACCTCGACGCGGCTGCCGATTTTCAGGGATTGAAAGGACTTCAGCATCGCCTTGTCCGGGCCGCCGCCGTCTTTCGGTTGGCCGCCCACCCATTGGGGGACGTATTTACGCGGCGCTTCTTCGCCGTCGGCACGCACTTCGATCGCGTTCTTTTCCTTCTTGACCAGGATGCCGATCACGGATCCCTTGCGTCCTTCCTTGGCGTCCTTTTCCTTTTTGGTTTCCTTCTTTTCGCCCGTATGGGCGGGCACGGACAATGTGAGCGCGACACCCAGCGCCCCCACGATGGTCAAGATGGCTGCGGTTCTCATGGTGCGATCTCCAAAAATAGGCCGGCAGGTTCAAGATTCAGGTTGAATCTACCAGGCCGCGATGTTCAGGCAAATGAAAAATTGGTGATATCAGGAAGGGCGGCGCTGATGCCGGCGCCGCAATTCACGGAACTGCCAAACGCCAAAGAGCCCGACGCCGATGCCGAGTACGAAGGCCAGAATTATGTGCTTGGTAGGGTAGGGCGGGGGAGTTTGCGATTGAAGCGCATCAAGCATCTTTTTCATTTCCTCGACGGTCGGAGGGGCCGGTTTGGCGTCCGCCAGCGCGGGCGGCGGCGGGATCGGCGTGCGGTATAAGATAGTGCGATGTTCGCGAAACTCCTTGGCGTGGACCAGTTTTTCCAAGTCTTTGAAAAACACGTTCTTGGCCGCCTCGATGTCTCCCTTGGCGGCGAGCAATTCGCCGTAAAACCAGAACAACCGATTGTCGTCCGGAAGCCATAACAAAAGCTGCTGCACGGTTACCATGGCGTTGGTCGGCAGTTTCGCCTTCTCGGCCGCCGCCAATTTGCCCGGCTCGTAGTCGCCCTTTTCGTTGAGCGGGCGGAACGCGTTCTTCTCTTTGTCCACGAACAGTGCATCAAGGGAATCGTAGTCCTTCTGACCTCGCCGCTCCTCGGCTTGCCGTTCGCGAATGAGTATCAGAAAGTATTCCTCGATGGGGCGATATAACTGGTGATCGCCTTGGCTCCAAGCCCCTCCGTCGAGGAAATGCTTCTGCGCCGGTTTGAGTTCGTCGTAGCGAACAGGCCAGGCTTCAAGGGCCTGCTGCTGATAGAAGGCGGCACGCTCCAGTTCGTTCAGGTAGAAGTACGCCGTCGCCAAGTTGGCGAGCAAAAGGAAGTTATCCGTGTTCGCGCGAACCACCGGTTCGAGAAGATCCCGGGCCTCCGTCTCGCGCCGACAACGCAACAGGTACGCGCTGAGATTGAGCTTTTGTTCGACCGTCAAGCGATCTATTTTTCCCGCGGATGCCAGACTCGCGACGAGCAAATACCGCTGAAGGAGCGGTTGCTCATAGCGGATGCGGTCGGGCACGACCCGAAGCGGATCGGTGCGCCGAAACTGGGCCACCTTGCCTATATCGCGCAGCGCGATAACCGTGGAGCGGAAGGTGAGAAAATCTTTTCCAAGTCCGTCTTTGGGTTCAGCGAAGTTATAGACCCCCGCTTTCGCCGACGGATTTCCCACGCCGCAAAGCGCAACCAATAGTCCCAGCGCGAAACTCTTCCTCATGTCCTGCCCTCGCCTTTCGGACGCAACGTCTTGATCTTACGGGATTTCAGCGTCCTGTCCAAGCCCCGTAGGCGTCGGCGGCTCGACGGATTTCGGTTGTTCCCAGCTAAAGCGTCCTCCTTCGCCTTATAATCTGGAGCCGGCAAAGTTGGCTGGGGCGAAAGCACTCGCCAAATTCCCCGCCAAAGTTTGGCGCGGAAATTGCTCACCCGTTCAACCGTGTCGACGCACGCCACGCTCCCAATCTCAGCGAGGATCCGCATTATGCTCCCAGCCGATTTCTCCCGTTTGCTTCTCGAATTGGAAACCCGCGTTCAGTCGCGCACCGGACGGCGGGTCCGCAATCTGGACATCCAGCTTTCGCCGGACGGCGTCGTTCTCAAGGGCATGACCCGAACCTACTACGACAAACAACTCGCTCAGCATTCGATTCGGGAACTGCTCCCCAATGTTTTCTTGAACAACGCGATCGTCGTCGCGTGAATCCTCGGCGAAGCCCGCGAGGAGCGTCGACCGAACACAACCACGGAATCCCGTCCTTCGCTTTCGCGGGCACTCCAGTCGCTTACGCTCCTGGCTCGCTGTTTTTCATTTCTTTTCGTGCGTCACCGTGACGGTGGTGCCGATGCCCCCCCGCGGCGTGAAGCGTCCTTCCACTTTCAAGCGCCGCGGTTGGCAGGCGGCGACGAAGTCGTCCAAGATGCGGTTGGTCACGTTCTCGTAGAAAATGCCCTGATTACGAAATCCCTGCAAATACAGCTTGAGCGACTTAAGCTCCACGCACAGGCGATCCGGCGTGTAGGTAAACACAAGCGTTCCGAAGTCCGGCTGTCCCGTCTTGGGACAAACACTTGTGAACTCCGGGCAGACGATCTCAATGACATAATCGCGCCCCGGAAACTGATTCTCGAAGGTTTCCAGAGCCGAGACGGCTACGACAGGCATGACTCTCCTCCGCGTTTATTTCATTGTATCACCCGTTAGCACGACGCGCCAGCGAGTGAATTCACTCGCTGGCGCGTCGTGCTAACGAACGCGTCGTGCTAACGAGGAATTACTTGCGGGGCAGGATCAACTTTTTAAGCCGATCCTCAAGTTCGTTGCGAATGATCGCCCCGCCGGCGTCGCGCACGAAGCGGGCGATGGCCGCCTGAAACTCGCGTCGATCCAATTTCGGGCTTTCCAGCGTGCCCGTGATGGGCACGCGGATGCGTTTGCCTTCCAACGCCTTGCCCACGCGGTCGCCTCCGACCCAACTGGGCGAGATCGGCATCTCCGCGACCAGGCCCAACGAACCGTCGAAGCCGACCCAGCCGCTGGTCCGAATGGTGAGATCGGGGAAGATCAGCTCCATGTCTTGGTGATACACCTTCTGATTGACCACCTGAATGGGAACCCGCGCCTCCTTCTTGAGCTTGACCGGCGCCGGGCCGTTGAAGAGTTGGCTGAGTTCCCGCAGCAACGGCGACGGTCCCACGCGCACGTCATGCAGGGTCAGCAGGCCCTTCATGTCCGTCCGGTGCGGATCGTCCACCGGCATGCGCACATGTTCCAAATCGAGCGACATCAGTCCCTCGGCTTGCGTGACGCCCGCAAGCGCCGGCAACGCGTAACCCAGGGCGTCGGCACACATCGCCGGCGTGATCTGGGCCCGCTGGATGAGGCTTCCCTTGGGCATCTGGAGTTCGGCGGGGCCGGGCGATAGCCGCAGTTTGGCGTCGAGATGCAGATTGCCGCCGTTCAAACTCGCGTCCAGCGGTACAAGCGAGAGCCAACCGTTCTCGAGCCGAAAGCGGGCGTCGGCACGGCCGATGTCGCAACGGAAGGCCTTGAGTCGATCCCAGTGCAGGCCCGCTTCGCCCGCAAGCGCCAACGCCGGAGCGTCCGCCTTCCCGCCCAGAACCAGGGCTGGATTGAGCAACGCCCCCGTCAGGTGGAAGGGGCGTTCCTCCTTGCCTTCGATCTCGGCGTTCTTGCCCAGGTACGGCTTGAGCAGGGGTTCCATCTTCTTGAGGTCGTAGCGCAGCGTTCCCTTCACGTCGATCATTCCCGCGCCGGAAAGTTGGTCCATCTTTCCCTTCGCCGCACAAGAAAGGAATTGGCTTTCCACCTTCAAACCGTCCAGCAGACACCAATCCTTCGCTCCGTCCCAGGAACCCTTCGCTTGCAGCTTGAGATGGGGATCGCGAAAACTGGGCTGCGTCGGCGGACCGAACGCGAAGTCGCGCACTCCAAAGTTGGCGTCGAAGGAAACGCTTCGGCTTTTCCAACGCACCCCCACCTGGCCGACGGCCGCGCCGGATAGCGCCTGCGGCGCCGGACCCGCCGGGTCGAGGAACCAGCGCCGCCACCGCGCCACGTCCGCCGACAGCGACAAGCCGCCCGAGACTTCAAAGTCCGCAGTCCAGTCGAAGGTGATGTTGGCGCCGTTGGCGTTGACGGCTGGACAGCGTACCTGCAACTTCTCACACAGCAATTTTCCGGACGAAACGAGTGCCTCGCCATCCAACTCCAGGGTGGGTTCGTTGAGCCAAACTCCGGGCCCGCGGACCTGGAAGTCCTTGGCCGCCATCGTGACACCGGTAAGCAGCACGTTGCCGTCCCGGCGGCGCACTAAGCCTTTGATGTCGGCACCGCCCGCGATTTTCCACTCGCCCCAGGCGCCGCTGAGCAGTTCGCCACGCCGTTGCCAGCGCGTCAGATCGCCGCGCAGCGTCACGTCCCACGCGCCCCATTGGCCGGCCGCAACATCAAACGGCTCCCAAAGGGATGCCTGGGCGCGATCCGCGCCGCTCTCCCAGGTCGCCTGAGCGGACAATAGGGTTTGCTTGGCGCCGTCGAGGATCGCAAGCGCCTCGGCTTTCACGATCGCTCGTTCCTCACGCCAGACAGCGGCGCCCGCCCATTCCACGACCCAGCCTTGCACCTGCAGGTCGGCCTTGGCCTGGCGATGACCGGACTTGAGCGTCTGCAATTCCGCGTTCAGACGCGCCTGCCCATGCAGTTTCACCGCGCTTAAGTCCACGAACTGCCCCAGCGACGCGGTCAGCTTGTTGAGATCCGCCTCGCCTTGCAAGCGAAATTGTTCCGCGTTGCCTTGGCCTTGCACCGACAGAAATCCCGAGCGGCAATCAAGAAAGTCGACGTGGGGGAAGCCCTCGAACGGCTGCCGCAGTTTTACCTTGCCGCGCACCGGTTCCGGCCAGGCCACGGCGCGGCCCGCACGCGTGCCGGCCAGATCGCCGGCCACGAAATCCCCGCTCCACTGCACTTCCTTGTCTTTCACCGCGCTGGAAACACGCACCGACACATTGCCCGAATGCAGCTGAAGGTCTTCATGAATCCGCAGCGTGCGCGGCAACTTCTCCACCAGCTTGGCGAGATTCACGTCCAGACGCAGCTCCAACCCGTGGCGCCGCAACGACCCGGCCAAGTCCTTTATGTCGAGCGCGCCCGTGATTTTGCCGCTGCCCAAATCGCAGCGAAACTCAAACGGCGCCGCGGTCAGCCGGCCCTCTTCGAGCCGAATGCTCGCGGGGCAGTCGATCTCGTCGAGCGTCAATCGTTCCTCGCAACCGGGGATCTCGAACCATGCCTTACGCATTCGCATGTCGCTGGTCAGCTTGACCGCCCCGCCGTTTGCGGCGTCATCCCACGAGGCATCGATTTTTCCGGACCAGTCGCCGCCCACTCGCGCGGAACTCGCAAAACGCGCCAAAAGCGCATTGAGCGGCGCGAGGGGGAAATCGCTGCCTTCCACATTGAGAAGCCAGGGTGGACGTGCCGACTCGGCGAACTGTTCGCGCCGCGTCAGCTGGATCTTGAGATTCCCTTTCTCAAGATGCGCAATGCCCGCGCGCAACTCGATCGGCGTTTGCTGATTCGCGTTCAGCGCGAGCGTGATGTCAATTGGCCGTAACGTCCCGTGCGGCCGGCCGTTCTCCGAAAGGGTGAGCGTGGATTCCTTGACCTCCAACACCAGCGTGGTCGGCGCCGACTTCGCCTCGGACTGATTCAGGCCTTCCAGCAATGGTTGCAGGATCGTCTCCAGGTTGGAGCCGTTGGGGGTGATCGCGAGATTCACGTCCGCCTTGTCCACGCGGAGGATGCCGAGATTGTCGCGCCCCCAGAGGAAGCGCCAGAGCCGTTTCGTCGTGTCGATGCGCTCGACGCGCACGACCGACGCCCCATGCACATCGCGCAGTTCGACATCTTCGAGCATAATGGGCGACAACCAGCCCAGCGAAGCGTTGCCGACGCGCAGGGAACCGTTGAGCGGCCCCACGGCCTTCGCCAGAATCCAGTCGAGCAGGGGAGTCTTGGCGACAAGGAGCGGCGCGAACCAAATAAGCGCGGCCAAAGCAAGCAAGACCCAGGGCCAACGGCGTCGGCGCTGGGCGTAATCGGCGGACTCAGCTGCGTTCGCGGACATGAATCCTCCGGGATTGAAATGAATGATCCATCCTTCCAATCGGCGGAATTGGCAAAATGGCTACAAGCTCTCCCGAAAGAGCGTTGGAATCCGGCGTTAAGATGGGAGAAAGAAAAGGATTGCGAAAGGTGCGGCAAGGGAGATGATAAGTTGCGGCGCGGCGGCGATTCGTCAACCGCCGCCGTCGATGACTTCCACGGTCCCACCCTTGGCGGGACGAATGAGCAGGAACACGTCGCGATTGAGCACTTTCACGGGAATGTTCGGCGCGAGAACCCGCGAAGGCTGCGTGCCGTCGTAAATCTTGTATTGCCTCGGACCGGGAGGAACATTGGTGTCCCAGGCGTTCTTGCCCGGCGCGATGAACAACGGTTGCCCTTTGCGCAGGGTGCCGCCGACGAAGCTGATGCCCTGGATAATCAAGGGGATCGGCGCCTCGTTGCGGAAGTTAATCGAAGCGGTCGGGATTCCCTGCGCTTGCACCGAGGCGTTCTTCGGCATGCCGCCCAGCGTCAAAATCGCCAAAGCGAGGGAAACCAGGATTAGGATGCTTCGTTTCATGGAACAGTCGGGGGTGCGATGCTTCCTTGGGACGGATATTGGATTGGACGCGACAACGCGACCTTTTTCTCCCAAATAACGTAACAGATTTCAGTTCTTGCGCCAAAACAAAAGAATTCGCTCCTGTAACTTTGTTCAACATCGCGAAGACTTTCCCGGAAATACCTTCGGCATCGACTGCTCCGTTTTTTACAATAAGCCGTGTTGCGCAGCGAACAGGCGAAAGACCGGGTATCCGGCGAGACGAGCCGATTTTCGGCGCGGCGGTAATTTCTGGGGAAAGCGACACGTATTCCGCAACCTTGACTTCGCGTTCCAACCGCCCTAAGTTACTAGACTGAGAATGGGTTACTCCCTGTCCACGCCTGGACTTTTTCCCCCCGCCCTCCGCGGGGTTGGATGACCATGCAATCAATCACTCCCCATGAATGCTCCCGTATCGCTCAAGACCTGCAAATCCGCAAGGTGCAGGTCGAAAGCGTCGTTCAGCTGCTGGACGAGGGCAACACCGTTCCCTTCATCACGCGCTATCGCAAAGAACGCACGGGAGGACTCAACGAAGATGTCATCCGGCAAATCCAGGTGCGCGTCACCTTCCTGCGCAATTTGCACGACCGCAAGCAGACGATCCTCAAGACCATCCAGTCGCAAGGCAAGCTGACCGACGAATTGCGGGATGCCATTATCAAGGCCGACACCACCAAACGGCTCGAAGACCTCTACCTGCCCTACAAGCCTAAGAAACGCTCCCTCGCGACTACCGCTCGCGAACGAGGCTTGGAGCCGCTCGCCCTGGCCGTTTGGCACAGCGATCCCGCGGCCGACAATATCGACGACGTGCTGCCTGGCCTGGTCAATCCCGAGAAGAACCTGGCTTCCGTCGACGACGTGCGTCTGGGCGTCCAGCATATCTTGGCGGAGATGATCGCCGAGACCGCCGCCGTCCGCGCCGCCTCGCGCATGGTGCTGTGGGAAACCGGCAAAATCACGTCCATCAAGAACGAGAAGCTGCCCGAAGGACAGGGCCTCGAATACAAGGACTATTTCGAGTTCAGCGAACCCGCGCGGCACATCCCCGCCCACCGCATCCTCGCCCTCAATCGCGGCGAAAAAGAAGGCGCCGTCAAGGTCCGCTTGGAATACGACCATGCCGCCGTGGGCGGCCACGCGCTGCCCTTGTTGGCTGAGCACCTTTTGACGCAGCTTGGCAAAATGCCTGCCATTCAACCGCCCGCCCCGGAAGCCGCTCCCGCCCCGACGGATTCCGCCGCGCCCTCCGAAGAAACGCCGCCTGGCGCCGAAAGCCCGGAAAATCAGCCCGCCGCGGAAATGGCTTCCCCCGCGGAATCGGCGCCCGAAGCCCCTTCCGCGATGGAAGCGACATCTCCCGATGCCGCACCCGCGCCGGAGCCCAATGCGGAACAACCCTCGCCCGACCAGCCCTCCCCGCAACCGATCGCGGAGGAACATGCAGCCTCGGGTTCGAGTGAAACTCCGCCTCCCGCCGACGCCGGCCTCGTTCCCGCCGCGCCGCCCATCGAGATGAAAGGCGAACCGCTCTTTGCCGACCTTCCTTTCAAATCGCCGCATACCGAGTTCCTGCGCACGGCATTCGAAGACGCCCTCCAGCGCCTTCTCCTGCCCAGCCTCGAACGCGAGATTCGCGGCGAACTGACCGACGAGGCCGAGGGACACGCCGCCGCGGTATTCGCCCGCAACCTTCGCAGCCTCCTCCTTCAGCCTCCGCTGCACGGCCGACGCATTCTCGCCATCGATCCCGGCTTCCGCACGGGCTGCAAACTCGCCGTCCTCGACGAATACGGCACCTTGATCGAACATACCGTCATCCATCCCTTCACGCCGGTAAAGAAAAGTCGGGAACGCAAACCACGCAATGTGGAACAACCCGCCGCTGCCGCGCCGCAGGCGGCCACTGCGACCGTCGAGGCGCCGCCCGAGGTTCCGGCGCCGGAGTCCGCACCGGAGGCGTCTCACGATGCGCCACCCATCGAAGCCGCGCCGGAGATTACACCTCAGCCGGGTCCGGACGGTCCCGCCGGCCCTGAAGGCCCCAACGGTGAGACGCCTGCGGAAGCCGCTCCGACTCCGGAACCCGAGCCGCGATCGGAAAGCCAGGTCGCGGAGTCGACCGAGCCGACGAGCGAATCCGCTTCCCCCGAAGCGTCGATTCCCGCCGAACCGGAGCCGGAAGCCGCCTCGACCCCGGATGCCGTCGAGCCTCCCGCTGAAAAGCACGCGCCCACGACCGACCGTCGCGCCGAGGCGAAAGCCAAGCTGATCGAACTCATTAAGAAACACGACATTCATGTCATCGCGCTGGGCAACGGCACCGGCTGCCGCGAAACCGAAGAGATCGTCGCCGAGGTCATCGGCGACGGCATGCCCGAGGTTTCCTACGTCATCGTGAACGAGGCCGGCGCCAGCGTTTACAGCGTCAGCCCCGTCGGACGCGAGGAATTCCCCGACTTCGACGCCACCACCCGCGGCACCGTCTCCATCGGCCGCCGCTTGCAAGACCCCCTCGCCGAGTTGGTCAAGGTCGAGCCGCAACACATCGGCGTCGGTCTCTATCAACATGACTTGGGTCGCAAGGAACTCAAGGAATCGCTCGACGCCGTCGTCGAATCCTGCGTCAATCAGGTCGGCGTCAACGTCAACGTGGCCAGCATTCCACTCTTGCGTCATGTGTCCGGCCTCAATCAAATGGTGGCGCGCGAGATCGTCGAATATCGCAAAGTGCATGGTCCCTTTCAGTCGCGCGACGCCCTGCAACAGGTTTCCGGCCTGGGACCGCAACGCTTCGTGCAGGCCGCCGGATTCTTGAAGATTCCGCAAGGCCCCAACCCGCTCGACCGCACCTGGATCCATCCGGAAAGCTACGAGATCGCGGAAAAGATCCTGGCGGAGATGGGCTTTCAGCCGTCGGTTCTCGACGACAAGTCGGCTCTGGAAGGGTTGCGAGAGAAGCTCAACACCCTGTCGTTGGAGGATCTCGCCCGGCGTTTGGATGTCGGCGTTCCCACGGTGGATGACATCCTCATGGCCCTCGCCCGCCCCGGCCTGGACCCTCGCGAAGAACTGCCGCCGCCGATCTTCAAGAAGGGCATCCTCAAGGTCGAGGATCTGCAATCGGGCATGGAACTCAAGGGCACCGTATTGAACGTCGTCGATTTCGGCGCCTTCGTCGACATCGGCCTCAAGGACAGCGGCCTGGTCCACATCAGCCAGATGGCGAACCGCTACATCAAAAGCCCCTATGACGTGGTCGCGGTCAACGACGTCGTCAGCGTCTGGGTTCTCGCCGTCGATAAGGAACGCAATCGCGTCTCGCTGACGATGATCCAACCTGGCACGGAACGTCGTCCCCCCGAACGGAAGCCAGCACCCCCGCGCGGTGAACGCAGCGAAGGCGGCGGCCGACCGCCACGCGGTCGAGGCCGAGGACGGCAACCCGTCGGCGCCGCTCCTGCCGGCGAACCAGGCCAAGGCGGCGCTCCGCAAGGGCAGGGCGGTCAGGGCCAAGGCCAAGGTCAGGGTGGGCAAAGTCAAGGCGGTCGGCCCCCGCGCGGCCGTCATGGCGGCGGCCAGGGTCGAGGACCAGGCCAGGGCGGCAGATCCGGACCCGGCGGCGAAGGCGGCGAACAATCTCGCCCCCCCGAAACTCGCCCCGCGCCCCCGCCGCGCCGTCCCCGCCGCGAACCCCCTCGTCCCAAATTGTCCCAAGACGCCCTCGAAGGCAAGGTGCCCCTGCGCACCTTCGGCGAACTGAGCGCCCTGTTCGCCGCCAAAGTCCCCACGAAAAACGACCCCCGCGACAAACCCGCTCCGGAACCCCCTCGCGCTGAAGATGCCCCGCCGCCCGAGGCCAAACCGCAAGAGGAAACGCCGCCACCGCCCGCGCCGGAACAATAGGCGCGTCGTCGAGGATGGGGCGACAGGCATCGTCGCCCCGTCGTAAACGACGGGTCTATTACCGCTGGCGCGGGAAGGCCCGTGAACGGGCCTGGTGGAGTGGGAGAGGGTTGGGAGTGGGTTGAGGCATCGTCGCCCCGTCGTAAACGACGGGTCTACTACCGCTGGCGCGGAAAGGCCCGTGAACGGGCCTGAACCGGGCATTCCGCCCGTCCGGGTGGCAACATCCCTTTCGCCTAGCCCCGTTCACGGGGCTTCCCGCAGAGCGGTTCAGGCCCGCCGTTTACGGCGGGTGATGCGGACGAAAATAACGTTTGAGGCCCGTTCACGGGCCTTCTCGCGGTTCGGCTTTAGCCAATACCCAACCGCGCGCACCCCTCACGCCGACCTCCCTCTCGAAGCCCCTCGCTGCCCTCCATTCGCCGCATCCTTGCCCAAAAATGACCCGCCGATACCCCGATTCGCCATCTCGTGATGGCCAATCCAGGCCGCGCCGGGCTTCTGCGGCTACCTCACCGTTTACCCCGTTTGCCTTCCCCGTTTCGCGCTCGCCCGGTCCCTCCCTTGCGCGCCTTCCCCTTCCCAGAAAACATCCCCGTCCCCGTTTTCAGATACTCCATCGCGGCTGCCGGATCACTCACCATCAACTCCGACACGTCCGCCATCTTGTCCTGCGGCGTACGCAGCAGATTCACCAACATGCCGCGAAACCGCTCCGTCTGCGTTGCCATCGTCGTCCGCACCATTTCCAGCGGCAACTCCGGCCCCGGCCTAGTGAGCAGCGCCGGCATCTCCGCGAACATGTCCGCCCCTTCCTTGAACAATCCCCACTCCTGCAAATTCATCCGGTCCGGCTCCACATGTTTCGGCATCACATACTGAAAGAGCACCCGCGCCGCCGCGATTTCTCCCGCGATCGCCATCTCCATGAGTTTCTTGCCCATGGCCTTGATCCCCGCCTCATCCACGACTTCCGCGAGCCATATCTTCAGCTGCGCGACGCGGCGGTTGTACGGGTTCCCAGGCCCGCCTTTATTGCCGGCCGCGAACCGCCCGGCAGCATCCCGCCCCCCGGAAAGCCCAGGGACGGCCGTTCCTGGGCTTTCCGTCCCTGGGTTTTTTTCCAACAAACACCCATTCCGATTCCCCGAAAACCGCGCATTGATATCCATGACATGCTCCGCAAAACCGCGCGATGGAAGTGATTCTCGCCCCGAGGCTCGCGCACCCTCAGCGCCAACACGATGTGCCAACCCTCCAGCATAGTCTTCACGAACCCCGCGCGCCTATCTCCGTTGCCGGCTCTCTTTTTTTTGGACTGCGGCGATTCATCGCCGCTTTCCCTTCGCCCGAAAACCCGCCAAACCCATCTCCCCAATTTCCACCCGCGCCAAGCGCCGTTTCGCCGCCGAAAATGACCGCCACCCGCCCCCACAATCCACATTCTCCACCATCCTCCCTTGACACTTCCCCGTCGCACCCATACCTTAGGATTTTCCCCTTTGCCGCATGGTTAGCTGAGGAGTTGAACGTTGGCTGGCGCTCCGACCGAAAAAATCCGCATCCGCATGGAGGCCTACGATTACGAAGTCCTCGATCGGACGGCCAAGGAAATCGTTGAAACCGCGCAGCGGACCGGGGCGCTCGTGACTGGCCCAATCCCGCTGCCCACCCGCATCGAACGCTACACCGTCTTGCGTAGTCCGCATATCGACCGCAAGTCGCGTGAGCAATTCGAGATACGTACGCACAAAAGGCTGGTGGACATCCTCCAGCCGACGGGAAAAACCATCGAAGCCCTCAATAAGGGTCTGGCTTTGCCTCCGGGCGTGGATATCAAAATCCGCGTCCTCTCCGGCGCCGCTGGTTGATTTCGTCTGTTCGTAAACCCAGGTCGCTCTCATGGTTTGAGACCTGGGTTTGTTGTTTGAATCTATCTGAACATCGTGGCCTGTGTGGATCGCGTCAAACGCTCCCGCCGGCCGCTAACCGCAGGTGCGACCGTGCTTACTCAAGAAATTACCGGGTCCATTCAGCTGGATGTCGTCAACCAGCAGGGCGCGAAAGTGGGCCAGGTCGAAGTGGACGCGGCCGACTTGGGCGGAAAGATCAACCGCCAGCTGCTCCACGAAGTGGTTTTGATGTATCGCGCCAACCAACGTGCCGGCACGCATAGCACGTTGCGTCGCGGCGAGGTCGCGGGCAGCACCAAAAAGCTATTCCGCCAAAAAGGCACGGGCAACGCGCGCGCCGGCACCCGTCGCACCAACAAGCGTCGCGGCGGCGGCACCGCCAAAGGCCCCAAGCCGCGCGACTACGAATACCATCTGCCCAAGAAGGCCGTCCGCGCCGCCATGCGGATGGCGATTTTGTCGCGTTTGAAGGACAATGAAGCGATCGTGATCGACGATCTCAAGCTCGCCGAGATCAAGACCAAGGAAGTCGCCAACGTCCTCAAGTCGATCAACGCCGGCAATCTCTCCTGCTTGATCGGGCTGGGCGCCAATGAAGTCGACGAAAACAAGACTATCTACAAGTCGGCCCGCAACATCTGCGGCGTCGAAGTCTCGCCCGCGTCTCAGTTGCACGCCTACGCCGTCCTTCGTCCCAAAAAGCTGGTGCTCACCAAGTCCGCCCTTTTGGAATTGTGCAAGAACGCGAAGTTCAGCTAACCGAAAAACCGTCGGCCTCGTGTCAGGTTTATGTTGGAGTCAGGGTTATGCAAATAACAGAACGAAAGCTCGGTCCCAAGCTGGAACCGCATCAGGTGATTTTGAATCCCCTCGTTACCGAAAAGGGGACGCACCAATCGACGCACGCCCACCACAACGCCTACGCTTTTCAGGTGAACTTGTGGGCGACGAAGATTGAGATCAAGGCCGCCGTCGAGGAATTGTTCAACGTTCGCGTCGAAAAAGTGCGGACCCAGCTGCGGCTTGGCAAGAAGCGTCGCTATCGTTTTCGCACGGGAAAATTGTCGAACTGGAAGAAGGCCATCGTGAAGCTTCATCCGGAAGACAAGATCGAGTTCTTCTAGGAAGTCAGTCTGCGATTGGGCGCCGCCATCGGTGGGCGCGCGGGAAGGAATTGGAGACGGAAGGCCGCGGATGCTTCGCGGAACGCCTTACTTGAGAGCCAAGAATCATGGGAATTCGCAAATACAATCCGACGAGTGCGGGACGCCGAGGCGGCTCCGTCAGTGATTTTTCCGAAATCACTGACCGTAAGAAGAAGCCGGAAAAGTCCCTGCTCGCGCCCAAGCCCAAGAAGGGCGGCCGTAACTTCCATGGCGTCGTCTGCACCCGCTTCCGTGGGGGCGGCCACAAACAGATGTACCGCATCATCGACTTCAAACGCCGCAAGGACAACGTCTGGGCGACGGTCGAATCGATCGAGTACGATCCGAATCGTTCCGCCCGCATCGCGTTGCTCATCTATGAGGACGGCGTAAAGACCTACATCCTCGCTCCCGACGGCCTCAAGGCCGGCGACAAATTGATGAGCGGCGAAGAATCGGAACCCAAAGTGGGCAATTGCATGTCGCTGCGGAAGATCCCGCTCGGTATGACGATCCATAACTTGGAGTTGCAACCCGGTCGCGGCGCCCAGATGTGCCGCAGCGCCGGTTCCAAAGCGGTGCTGTCCGCGCGGGAAGGAACCTGGGCTCAGGTGACGCTCCCGTCCGGCGAAGTGCGCCGCATTCCCATCGACTGCCGCGCCACCATGGGGGCTGTAGGTAATTCTGATCACATGAATGTGAGCCTGGGTAAAGCGGGCCGCAAGCGTTGGAAGGGCCGCAAGCCCCACACACGCGGCACGGCGATGAACCCTGTCGATCACCCGATGGGCGGCGGCGAGGGTCGTACTGCGGGCGGCCGTCATCCTTCCGGACCCACCGGCGTTCTTTCTAAGGGCGGCAAGACGCGTAAGAAGCGTAAACCGTCCAACAAGGCGATCATCCGTCGTCGCCGCCCCGGTTCGCACTATGCATTGGGCTAAGGGGTGCGGTCGCGAGATCGCCCTACGGATACTGGGAAAAACTGTTTATCTTCCCTGGTCGGTTTGTTGACGAATCCATAAAACTACGTTTCTTGATAATTTCAGGGCAAAGGCATGAGTCGATCGCTTAAAAAGGGGCCGTATGTTGACGAACGGCTTCTCGGCAAGGTGGAGAAGCAGCACCGCACCGGTGCTCGCACGCCGATTCGCACCTGGGCGCGCGATTGCACGATCGTTCCGGATTTCATCGGGCATACCTTCGAGATCCATAACGGCGCCAAGTTCATCAAGCTGTTCGTTACGGAAGACATGATCGGCCATAAATTGGGCGAGTTTTCCCCTACGCGACTGTTTCGCGGACACAGCGGCGGGAAGGCCAAGACTGGAAAATAACCGCCGCTTCGTTGGCGGACTGCATTTGTTGATACATCCCGGGGTGGAGCAGTGGTAGCTCGCCAGGCTCATAACCTGGAGGTCGTAGGTTCAAATCCTGCCCCCGGAATTTTTGGAATGTGCTTGATTCGGAGTAAGGTGGAAGACATGGAGTTCAGGGCAAAACATCGATTCGCCGACATGTCGGCACGGAAGATTCGGCCTCTCGCCGCGATGATTCGCGGCAAGGCGGCGGATGAGGCCGTGGAAATGCTCCGCTTTTATCCTAATCGCGGCGCCAGATTGTTGGAGTCGGTTTTGAAGAGCGCGATCGGCAACGCCGAGGATCGAGGCGTTCGCGCCGTCGATGACCTTGTAGTGCTTGAGTCGCGCGTGGACGGCGGCCCGATCATGAAGCGGATTCAGCCTCGGGCGCGCGGCACCGCTTATCCGATCAAGAAGCGGT
>Ga0163144_10006712_pt1 | contig 25334 bp, 20 predicted proteins | sample OliLak19BULKMAT1_FD_123175 | JGI IMG/M metagenome (GOLD analysis project Ga0163144, IMG submission 123175) | Freshwater microbial mat bacterial communities from Lake Vanda, McMurdo Dry Valleys, Antarctica - Oligotrophic Lake LV.19.BULKMAT1 | ecosystem: Environmental > Aquatic > Freshwater >... | reverse complement strand
TCGAATTAAACCACATGCTCCACCGCTTGTGCGGGCCCCCGTCAATTTCTTTGAGTTTTAACCTTGCGGCCGTACTCCCCAGGCGGAGAGCTTAATGCGTTAGCTGCGTCACTGACAGGCATGCCTGCCAACAACTAGCTCTCATCGTTTACGGTGTGGACTACCAGGGTATCTAATCCTGTTTGCTCCCCACACTTTCGCACCTCAGCGTCAGTACCAGTCCAGTTAGCCGCCTTCGCCACTGGTGTTCCACCGAATATCTACGAATTTCACCTCTACACTCGGTATTCCGCTAACCTCTCCTGGTCTCGAGACTCCCAGTTTCAAATGCAGTTCCGAGGTTGAGCCCCGGGATTTCACACCTGACTTAAAAGTCCGCCTACGTGCGCTTTACGCCCAGTAATTCCGAACAACGCTAGCCCCCTTCGTATTACCGCGGCTGCTGGCACGAAGTTAGCCGGGGCTTCTTCTTCAGGTACGGTCATTATCATCCCTGACGAAAGAATTTTACAACCCTAAGGCCTTCATCATTCACGCGGCATGGCTGCATCAGGCTTTCGCCCATTGTGCAAGATTCCCCACTGCTGCCTCCCGTAGGAGTCTGGGCCGTGTCTCAGTCCCAGTGTGGCTGATCATCCTCTCAGACCAGCTATGGATCGTCGCCTTTGTGAGCCATTACCTCACCAACTAGCTAATCCAACGCGGGCCGATCTTTCACCGATAAATCTTTCCCCCTGAGGGCGTATACGGTATTACCACCAGTTTCCCGGAGCTATTCCGTAGTGAAAGGTACGTTCCCACGCGTTACTCACCCGTCTGCCACTATATCGTTCGACTTGCATGTGTTAGGCCTGCCGCCAGCGTTCGTTCTGAGCCAGAATCAAACTCTCAAGTTGAGTGTTGATCTGACGATCCGTCCATTGGAATATGGGCGGCTACTATTGCTGTTAAGCATAAGTATTGCGTTCTTTGACGAGAAACCCTTTTAGCAAAGACCAGACCGAAGCCTGATCGATGGAAAAAAGAATTCTCTAAAGAAACACATTCGTCGTGATCGTATTGGACATCTCGCGATGTCCGCAAGCCTTCACGCCGCCTGCGTTTCTCTTCCTATCTCTTACGATGTCAAACAGCTGGAAGCCTGAGCTTCCGGAAGTATCTGCCGGGCCCTTTGGGTCCCGGCGAAGTGGCGGCTTATATGGACCGCCTCACACCCCGTCAACACCCTTTTTCGGCTCTTTTGCAGTTCGTGGATTAACCACAGGCCCTGCCGTTTTTAGAGCGAACAGAATTCTTAAACCGATTGTCTCGGCCCAAAAATTCAGGCGTTCAGAGGAACCGCACATATAGCCGCTGTTCGGGGGAAAGGGCAAGCCCTTTTCTTCCAGGAGGCGACCATTTGAGGGTCTTCCGCGTCGCCGTCCCAGGGGGCCGGCTCAGCGAAGTGGCGGAATACCCGGGTGCTGCGAAGGCTGCAAGCCCTATTTGGCGGAATTGCACAGGTTCAGTGCTTTTTCTTCCAGGCCTCAGAACTGCGCGGACAGATAAGACTTCATCGCGTTCGCTTCGGACTCGGCCTCGGCAATCTTCCACTTCACCAGATCGCCGATCGAGATCACGCCGGTGAGCCGGTCGTTATGGACGACGGGCAGATGGCGGATTCGCCGGTCGGTCATCGTCTGCAGCGCCTCATCTATCGGGGTGGACGCATGGACCGAAACGACCGCGCGCGTCATCGTGCTGCCCACCTGCATGTCCAGGGCTGCCGCCCCATGCCGGGCAACCTGACGGACAATGTCGCGCTCCGACAGCACACCGATGATCGTGTCCTCCGGGCCCAGCGCCACAACGGCGCCGATCCTCTTGTCGTCAAGCAGCTGGGCCGCCTCCTGCAAGGTGTTCTCCGCCCGGAGGGTCACCACGACATGGCCTTTGTCATTCAGGATCTGCTCAACAATCATCCACCCGGGCCTCCCGCCCTGCCGGCGCAACCGTTATTTCAGTCTGGCGCCTGTTCGAGGATATCACAACCCTTCCCGTGAATCGACCAGCATCTGAGCCGGCCCCGGGCGCTAGGCGCGGCGCGCCTGGATGCACCAGAGAACCACCCGCATGAAGAGTGCGCCGCCCAGATACCCGCCCACATGGGCCTGCCAGGCGATGTTCGCGCCCAGCAGGCCTGGCCCGATGAAGGCAAAGACGGCATTGGCGATGACAAACAACGCACTGGCGACGAGGAATCGCTGGCTCAGGAGCCCTCGGCCGGATCCTTCATGCATCAGCAGGACCGACGCCAGAAGGCCGCTGATTCCGCCGGACGCGCCTACAGCCGGCCCGCCGTCAGGGAAGTTTCCGGCGAGATAGACCAGACTGCTGACAACCTGCGAGAAGAGAAACAGCGCCAGCAGGAGTAGCGACGCTGACGGCTCGCGGGCCGGCCACACATTCCGCATCAGCTCCAGCAGCGGCTTTGCAAGCGCAACCAGGAAGGCCGCATTCAGGATCACGTGCATCCAGTCGGCGTGGATGAAGGCGCTTGCGACCATCGGCACGAAGGCTTCCAGCCCGTTCGAATAGGCCGGCAGACCTGTCAGGGACTGAGCGCCCGAACCCGACCAGAAACGCTCCGGAAACAGGGCGCCGGAGTAGAAAACCTCGTTCTGCAAACGGGTCGGCAGCAGGCTGATCACGAGATGTGCCGCTACCAGCAGGATGGCAAACGCAGCCACAGGCCAGGGAGCATTGATGATCGGCGGCTGGGTGGTCGGCGTTGTCATATCGGCTCCGGGGGGCGCCTGGGCGCTGTCTGTTCTGCATATATAGGGCATGCGTGCGCCGGCGCGCATCCATTCCGTTACCATTGCCTGGCCACTGCGCGGCGCTACGTTCCCGCCATGCTCATCAAGATATTCCTCGCGCTCATGGCGCTCATGTTCGCCGCCTTCGGGCTCTATTCGCTCCTGAACCCCCTGGGTATGGCGGCGGGGCTCGGCGTGGAGGTCGCCGGCCCGAATGGCGCCTACGAATTGCGCGGCATCTACGGCGGCGTCAGCCTCGCCGCAGGGGTCCTGTGCGGAGCAGGTGCTGTTCGCCGCGGACTGCGCCAGCCGGCTCTCTGGTTCCTCGTGGTCTACATGGGCGGCTACATCTTCGCCCGCGCCGCGGCCCTCCTGCTCGGCCCACCGCCGACGCCGGATTTCGCCGTGTTCATCGGATTCGAGGCGATCAGCTTCCTGCTCTCCGCCGCCGCCCTGCGCGCCACCTACCGCGCCTGAAACGAGAAAAGCCCCGCCGTTTCCCGCGGGGCTTTCCTCATTTGAAGTCCGGCCTGACTAGAACGACTTACGAACTGTCACGCCGTAGGTTGCCGGCGGGTTCGGGTAGCCGGAGAGGGTGCCTGCCTGGGCAACACCCGGGAACGCCGTCGTGATATACTGGTCATCAAAAATGTTGCGGCCCCAGAAGGTCACGCCCAGGCCGCTTTCGGTCGTGAAGCCGGCGGAGGCGTTGAGCGTGCTGACTTCCTTCTCGAAACCGAGGAGAGCCTGGTTGTCGGTGCCGGTGAAGCCCGTGCCTACTGCGTCGAAGTAGGCCACCGGGCTTTCGTACTGCCAGTCCGCGCGCACGAACGCTGCAAGGTTTCTCACATCGAAGTTGTAGGTAGCGGAAGTCGAGGTTGCGGTCTCCGGAATACCCGAGGGCGTCGTGCCGGAAATGTCGCCGGTCGTTGAACCCGTGAAGCTGTCATAAACCGGGTCCTGGAACGTACCGGCAAAGGTCAGAACCAGGTTGTTCGTCGCGTTCCACGTCGCATCGACTTCGAGACCCTGGGTCGACTGCTTGCCGGCGTTAGCCAGCGAGAAACCGACGCCGGTGAAGACGTTGGACTGGAAGCCTTCGATCGACTGATCGAAGACAGCCACATTGAAGGCGAAGGTGTCGAAGGCTGCCTTCAGGCCGATTTCGAACACTTCCGCCGTTTCCGGCCCCGCAAAGCGCGTGCCTGAGGTCAGGTTGGTCACGCCGAGACCGGCACTGGTGATCGGCGACGAGGGCGCCGCAAACACCTGCTGGGTGATCGGATCAACCACACGCTGGTTGCCTGCCACGAAATCCGTGCCGAAAGGGCGCGAGTCGCGCGACAAGTTCCACGACGTTGCCTTGAAGCCGGTCGCAAACGAGCCGTAAACGTTCAGGTTGTCGTTCAGTTCATAGGCAAGACGCAGTGTATAGGTCGTATCACTATCGTTGGTCTGGCCGTCTTCCACGGCGTTCGGGAATGCCAGGAAAGGTGGCAGGAACTGTAGCGCGGTAAGACCTGCGAGAGGGTTCCGGGTCAGTGCCGGGGTGGCCGGGTTGAAGTTGCGAGCCACGCCGAGAGCGCCCTGTTGAATGGCCGCGAAAGCCGCCGGGTTACCCCCGATGAACGCACCGACCTGGGCAGGATTGGTAATGCTCACTCCGTTCTGCCCTAGCAGCGTCTGGAGCACGAGGTTGTAGCCAACCTGCGTCAGGTTGAGAGCCGACAACGAGTCCGTGTTCGTGGTACGGCCGAACGCTGACTTCTCGTCGTTCGTGTGGTTGAGACCAAGCGTGGCCGTAAGACGATCCGTGAGTTGCCAGTCAACCGTTCCGAAGAACGAGTAAGCCTGGTTGTCCTGACCGAAGGTCTCGATCGGACCTTGCCCCGGCTGGCCGAACGTCGTGCCGATCGGAAGTCCAAGGGCGCCTTCGAGGACCGATATATTGCCTGCGGAGAGGGCGTTAACATAGCCCCGGAAATCCTGGCCAAAGCGGAAGTCGTTCTCGATCGCGACTTTTTCATCGAAGTAGAAGCCGCCGATCATCCAGTCGACCGGGCCGTCGCCTGAAGATGTCAGGCGGACTTCCTGCGTGAAGGTTTCGATTTCGGTCGTGTTGGCGTTCCGGCCGATCAGATCGGCGCTTGTGAAGTCAGAGTCGGCGTTCTGCGCGAGGTCCGAAGTGCGGAAGGCCGTGATCGAGGTCAATGTGGCAAATCCGGCGTCATAGTCGCCCTGCAGCGAGATGCCGGAGTTCTCGATCTCGTTCTCGGAACCAAAGTTATAGGCCACGCGGTTCGAGAATGCTGCGCCGGTGACGATCTGGCCACCGAGAGCATTGATGACGGCGCCCGTCGGGCCGTTGACGAGGTTCACGGCTGCGCAGCAGGTCTCGTCGATCTGGTCGTAATCGCCAATCAGCCGGAAGCTGAGATCCTCGCTCGGCTCGAACAGCAGTTCGCCGCGCACGCCGTAACGGTTTCGCTCGTTCGTGTCAGGGCCATCGCCAATGTCTTCGACATAACCGTCACGGACGTTGTAGTTCCCGCTGAGGCTGAACGCGACCGTCTCGGTAATCGGAGCTGTGTAGTAACCGCCTGCCCGGTAACCGTTGAAATTGCTTATTGTACCTTCGACGTTGCCGGATTGCTCAAACGTCGGCTTCTTGGTGATCACAGAGATGACACCGGCGGAAGCGTTCTTGCCGAACAGGGTCGATTGCGGACCGCGCAGCACTTCGACCCGCTCGATGTTCGGGAGGTCCGAAATCTGCGAGGCCGAGCGCGACCGGTAGACGCCGTCGATGAATACGCCGACTGATGGCTCGATACCGGCATTGTTAGCGCCGTTGCCGAAACCCCGGATAACAAAGTTGGTGTTGGCCGACGACTGCAGCTGGCCGACGCGCAGCGAGGGAACAATCGACTGGAGATCGCCAAGGTCAATAATCTCGGCTTTCTCGATGACATCTGCGCCCACCACCGAAACGGCAATCGGCACGTCCTGGAGGGTCTGCTCACGCTTTGTCGCAGTGACAGTGACAGCTTGCAGCGTGCGGGTTTCTTCTTGAGATTCTTCCTGAGCAAGGGCTGGCGCCGCAAAAGCGGTGAGCCCGGACACACCGGCGCTGAGGCAAAGAATCGCCTTGAACCCGCCGGAGCGGGCTTTCTGGGAATTGAATGAGAACACTCTGGATTTCCTTCCTGGGAGTTTGATCTGAAACGGTGCCGAAGGCTGGTTTTCGCTCGGCGAACCCAACCTTTCATTCTTGTATGGTGCGATAAATCAGCAGCCTTAGGGCAGCGCAAGCCCGACTGGGCGATCCGTCGCAATCTTCAGCAGTCGTTTGCGCCATGTCACGGATATTTTACCGGCGCTGTTGCAGCCACGACACCCTTGGAGACTGTACCGACTTGGAACGTGGCCGGGACGCACCCTTCCTGATTCGCCTGAGAAGTGCTTGCGCCGCGTCTTCAGGTCCGCTTCCGGGAGAGTGCATGCATGCTTTGAGGCGAGACTTTCCCATCCCCGGTGAACCCCGCGCTGGAATGGATATTGCGATTAAATGCTCCGGACAGGCCCATCCCGGGCGCCTCAAACCCTCCGGAGTACTTTCCGCCCATGATCGACCGGTCGATCCATCCCAATACCCGCATCCTGCTGGATGCGTGGCGCCGCATGCAGGCGGACCCGCCGTCGCATGGCCTGACCGGGCCGGATGTGAGTGATCACGAAAACCTGATCGACCGGATCTTCGTCGTCGAGCAGCGCGGCGACCAGTCCTGGCTCGTGCGCACTTCCGGCGCGATGCTCAACGCCCTCGTCGGCCGGAATCTCGTGAACAATAATTACCTCGATCTGTGGACCGGGCCTGACCGCGCCATGATGGCAGCCTTCCTTGAAGCCATCCGGTTCGACGGAGCACCGGGTGTAGTGCGAGGCCGCGGCGAAACGCTGACCGGGGAACGCGTCGAACTCGAGATCACGCTCATGCCGCTTACCGCCGAAGCCGGGCGCTCACCGCGCCTTCGCATGCTGGGCTTGTACCAGACGCTCGGCGGCGAGGCGATGCTTGCAGGCCTGCCCGTCTTCCGCCACCGCATCTCCATGCTGGTGCCCCCCGACACCCGAAGGCTGGGCCCGCAGCTGCGTCTGGTTGCCAACCAGCGGCAAGGTCTGCACTGAATTCAGACGGGCGCCAGCGTCCGCTTTGGCTCGTCCGGTGCCAGCGGCCTGATTCCGAGAATCATGTCAGCGGCTTTCTCGGCGATCATGATTGTGGGTGCATTGGTATTGCCGCCAATCAGCGTCGGCATGACGGACGCATCGACAACGCGGAGACCTTCGACGCCGCGCACCTTCAGTTCGCCGTCCACCGGGCTGGATGCATTCGCCCCCATCGCGACCGTACCAACGGGGTGATAGATCGTCTCGCCCCTTTCGCGGATGAACGCGTCAATATCGGCGTCCGAGAGAACGCCCGCTCCCGGCATGATCTCGCCCGCCGCATAGGGTTGCAGTGCAGCCTGCCGGATCACATTGCGTACCATCTTCACCGCCTCGCGCATCGCGCGGCGGTCCTCTTCCGTGGCGAGATAATTCGGATCAATGGCCGGATGATCGAACGGATCGGCTGACTTCAGCATCACCGTGCCACGGCTCTCCGGACGCAGCTGGCAGGCGTGGATGGTAAAGCCGTCCTCCGTCGGCGTGAAATTCGCGTGATCCATCATGATCGCGTTGACTGCGTGCAGCTGGATGTCCGGCATCTCGAGGCCGGGGCGAGACTTCAGGAACGCACCAGCCTGCAGGAAGTTGTCCGCACCGGCGCCCTTCTGGGTCGCGAGGTACTGGATGCCGACAAACAGCTTCTTGATCCCCTTCTGCAACGAATATGCGGAAATGGGTTGGGTCATCTTGTTGATCACCGTGACATCAAGATGGTCCTGGAGGTTTTTTCCGACGTTGGGAGACGCCGCCGCCACGTTTATACCGAGCGCCCTCAAGGCGTCAGGATCGCCAATGCCGGACAGTTGAAGCAGTTGCGGCGACTGGACCGCACCTGCGCAAACAATGACTTCGCGTCCGGCGCGCACGGTGGAAGCGGCCTGCCCCCTCGCCTCAACGAACTGCGCGCCTACCGCCCGGCCGCTCTCGATCAGCACGCGCGTCACCAGTCCGGTCGAGATCACCTTCAGGTTCGCCCGCTTGCCTTCGATGGGCCGGAGGTAGCCGAAAGAGGCACTCCACCGCTCTCCTTTGTGGATGGTACGCTGGTACGGGCCGAAGCCTTCCTGGTCTGCGCCGTTGAAATCGTTGGTGACCGGATAGCCGGCTTCCCGGCCCGCCTCGACGAAGGCCTTGTAGATCTGGCTCGTCATCGGGCTTTCGGACACCTTCAGCGGGCCGTCGCCGCCATGATAATCGCCCGCGCCCCGTTCGTAGGTCTCGGAGCGTTTGAAGTAGGGGAGCACGTCCGCGTAGCTCCAGCCCTTGAGCCCCATCTGGCCCCACTGGTCATAATCGCCGGCGTGCCCTCTGATGTAGACCATTCCGTTGATCGATGAAGACCCGCCCCAACCCTTGCCGCGCGGCCAATAAAGCTTCCGGCCGTTCATGTGCGCCTGCGGTTCGCTCCAGAAGCCCCAGTTATGGTCATTTGCTTCCTTGATGAGGCTGCCGACGCCTGCCGGCATCCGAACCATCAGGGACGTGTCCTTCTTGCCTGCCTCGATCAGGCAGACCCGGATCGAGGGGTCCGCAGACAACCGGTTGGCCAGAACGCATCCTGCACTGCCAGCGCCAATGATCACATAGTCGAACGTTTCAGTGCTCACGTAAGGTCAACTCCCGGGGATGGTTATACACCGTTATGCCTAACGCCACTGCAGTGAACGAGGCAACCAATTGTCAACGTTCCTCTCCTATCTGAAATGGACAGACGCTGCGGCAAGCCGCGCGCCCGGAAGCCAGGACACGTCAATATGACGCTGCCAAATTCCCTTCGACCGGCGTCTGCTCCAGGCGCCAGCCCCAAGCGGGACAGGCGCAGCTACAAGCGGGTAGACCTGCGCCTGACGGGCCGCTTCCTCACCAGCGAGAACGATGACCGGGAACTGCTGACGTCCAACGTATCGTGCGACGGCGCTTTCATCCTGTCAGCCGCGCCGCCCGGTTCCGGTCAGCAGATCGTCTGCTATTTCGATGAACTTGGCCGGGTTGTCGCCGAAGTCATCCGTATGACTCCCGGCGGCTTTGCGGTGCGCTTCCAGACCTCGCCCCTGAAGCGCGACAAGCTGGCAGACCGGCTGACCTGGCTGCTCAACAAGGACTCGCTCGGGCTCGCCGAGGACCGGGCAGCACCCCGCTTCTCCGCGACCGGCCAGGCCGTTGTCGTCCTGCCTGACGGCACCCGGCTCCAGTGCCGGCTGACCGACATTTCCCTCACCGGCGCTGCTTTTGAAGCGCTCGGCGCGCCGCCCTTCGTGGGCGACCGGGTTAATAGCGGCAAACTGCCCGCCGAAGTCGTAAGGGTTGCCGGAAAGAAATTCGCCGTCCGGTACCTGCGCGGCGCAGAGGCGGCAACGAGCTGACCATGCGATCGCGCCCCCGCATCGAACGCGTGCTGCCCGGCAAATCTGCGCGTCCCGGGCCGAGCCACATCCTGAACCTTGCAGACCTCGATCCGCCGGTCTGGCACATCATGAGCCAGACCCGGGCGCACGGGCCGTTCACCCTTGGCCAGCTCCAGTCCTTTGCGGCTGCCGGCAAGATCGGCCTGCTGACACGGATTTCATCCGGCGACGGCGAACCCTTCCTGCCAGCGCTCGATCACGCGCCACTGCGGGGCCGGATCGAGGCCGCGATCGAGCGCCGCAGCGCGCAGCGCGCGGAAGCCTCAAATTTCGTCATCGTCTCGGGGCCAGACTCCGGGCCAGACTCCGGGCCAGACTCCGGGCCAGACTCCGGCGCAGGCGCCCTTCGCAGGCACGCCCTCGGCGCCGCTTTGAACAGCCTCGGCCGGTTTGCCGAGCCGATACCGGGCTCTTTCGTGCTGCGCTCGGAGCGTCCGCTGGCTGAGGTCCGGCGCGCCCTCGCGGCGTCAGCACCTTCAGGCACGCAGCTGATCATCTTCGAATCCCGCGACGCCCGCCTCGGCTGGACCGGCCTGCCCGTACAGGGCGCCGAATCCCTCCGCGCCGTCTGGGATGCGCCGATAAATCCCTCAGCGGACTAGTTTCACCGGCATGCGGAAACCGGCTCCTCCCCCGGGCAGGCTGGCATCTTGAGGGCGACGCAGGCTGGTCCGAGACCAAAGCTGCCTCACCCGATGCGCATCAGCCTCGCCTGATGCTTCTGCCAGTTCTCCACATAGTGGATCGCTGACATCCTGATCATCTGCACCTGCTGCGGCGACACTTCCTTCACCACCTTGCCCGGCGCGCCCATGACCAGCGAATTGTCCGGTATCTCCTTGCCCTCGGAGATCAGCGTGTTGGCGCCGATGATGCAATTCTTCCCGATCTTCGCGCGGTTCAGAATGGTCGAGCCCATGCCGATCAGGGTATCGTCGCCGATCGTGCAGGCATGCAGGACCACCCGGTGGCCGACCGTCACGTTCGCACCGATCGTGATCGGATAGCCATGATCCGTGTGCAGCACGCTGAGGTCCTGGATGTTCGAATTCTCGCCGACGATGATCGGGTCGTTGTCGCCCCTCAGCACGCAGCCATACCAGATCGAGGCGTTCTCCCGCAAGATCACCCGGCCCATCACTTCGGCGCTTTCCGCCACCCAGTATTTGCCGCTTGCAGGCAGCTCGGGTCTTGCCCCGTCCAGCTCGTAGATCGCCATATTCCACCCTCTTGTTTCGACTGCGTAATGTCATTTAACCGTCTGATAATGGTGGTATTATATAAAGGTTGTAGATTCGGAGAGGCAATGGCCGTTTACGTGCCCATTCATCCCTCACCCCCGGAAGCCCTGCTTCCGGATGCTGGCCGCCCGCCTCATGCGCGCGTCTCCGACTGTTCCACCATTTCGCCGAGCCGCTGCGCATTTGCGCCAGCGGCTTTTTTCACGCCCGCAGCCAAGGAGGCCTCCCATGGGTAAACGTAACGCCGTCAAACGCCTGAAGTCCGCATCAGACGTGCGCACCTCGAGCTGGAACAACGAGCCGGTGCGGGGCCAAATAGGGGGCAAGGGCGCCCATCTCCAGATGATCGAGGGCGGCCGTGGCTGGCACCCCGATGACGGCGACGAGATCCGCAACGAAATCCCTCATGAGCGCACCCAGCGCTACCAGAAGACCATCAAGCCGCGCTCCGAAAACCAGGCTCAGCTGATGAACGCGATGGACAGCCACGCCCTCGTCTGCGCCCTCGGCCCGGCCGGCACCGGCAAGACCTACCTCGCCATCGTGAAGGCCGTCGAGGCGCTGCAGAAGGGCAAGGTGTCCAAGATCATCCTGTCGCGCCCGGCCGTCGAAGCGGGCGAACAGCTCGGCTTCCTGCCTGGCGGCATGGAAGACAAGCTGGCGCCCTACCTGCGTCCGCTCTACGACGCCCTCGCCGACCGCCTCTCGCCTGCCCAGCTCAAGCACATGCTGGCTGAAGGCATCATCGAGATCGCCCCCATCGGCTTCATGCGCGGACGTACACTGAACAATGCCTTCGTCGTCATCGACGAGGCGCAGAACTGCACCTACACGCAGCTGAAGATGTTGCTCACCCGCCTCGGCTGGCACTCCACCATGGTGATCACCGGCGACCCCGGCCAGACCGACCTCCTGCCGGAGTTTTCCGGCCTCGCCAAAGCCGCCGAACGCCTCGAGAAACTCTCCGGCGCCGCGGTGATCAAGCTCGAAGCGGCAGATGTCGTGCGCCACCCGCTGGTCGCGGAAATGCTGGACGTCCTCTAAGACCCGTCATCCCGGGCAAAGACCGCGAGCCGGTTGACCCGGACCGCCCTCGAGGCGACAGCCCGCCCTCAAAGCGGGCTGTTTGCATGTTCGCCTCCTTGACGCTGAGCCCCTCCCCGCCTCAGGTGCGCCCAAGCAAAGACGACGGAGGAGCCCCGCCATGATCCGCCACGCCGCGCTCGCCGTCCTCATCGCCCTCTTTGCCCACTTCTCCGCCCAAGCCGAGGAAGCCGCCCCCATGAAAACCTACGCTTCATTCGACGGCACGGCGATCAGCTACCACGACCTCGGCGAGGGCCCCGTCGTGATCTTCCTGCATGGCTTCTCCGGCAACGCGGACCTCAACTGGTTCCGGCCCGGCATCGCGCAGAAGATCGCCGCCGCCGGTTACCGGGTCGTTGCGCCGGACCTGCGGGGCCACGGCGCATCGCCCTTTGACGCCGCCCCCGCACGCTGGCCCGCTGACGCCGTCGCCCGCGACCAGATCGCCCTCACCGCCCATCTCGGCGAGGCGCCCTACGCCACCGTTGGCTATTCCATGGGCGCCATCTCGGCGCTGCGCTTGCACCTCATCGGCCGCAACTCCGGCCGCCTCATCCTCGGCGGCGTCGGCGCCTCCGTCGCCGACGAAACCAGCACGGACCGCAACACGGCTTTCCGCGCTGCCATTGAAGACGCCATTGCCGGCAACGAGACGCCCGCCGCCCAGGCGATCCTCGCACGGGCCAGGGCAACCGGCGGCACGCTGCAAGGCTATCTCGGTGCCCTCTCCGCGCGCACCGCAACCCCCGCCGACCTTCTTGCAACCTTCAGCATCCCCACCCTTGTCCTCACCGGCGACCAGGATCTCGACAACGGCTCCGGCCCCGCCCTCGCCGCGAAAATTCCCGGCGCCCGCTACACCCCGCTGACCGGCACCCACCTCACCGCCGTGATCGATCCCGCCCTCTCCGCAGCAATTATCTCAGACCTTGATTCCGGGCGCTGAGCCCTTCCCCAACGTCCCCCCTCGCCGATGCTTTCCGCGCGCGTTAAACCGCCGGTCAACGCTGCAGAGGGAACAGGCGTATGGCAAAAGGTGATCTTCCGGTCCTGATCGGTGTGGGCCAATCGCTCAGCCAGTGGGACGGCAAAACCGGACCCGCCGGCGCGCCTTCGCCTCTGTCGCTGATGGCTGGCGCCTCAAAGGCCGCGCTCGCCGATACCGGCGCGCCCGGCATCGCCGCCGCCATCGACACCGTAGCTGTCGTGCGGATCTTCGAAGATTCCGTCGGCCGCGCTGCCCATCCCCATGGGCACAATACGAACCTTCCCGGCACGCTCGCCCGCGAGACAGGCACGAGCCCAGCCCGCCTCATCTACGAAACCGTCGGCGGCCAGAGCCCGCAGGCCCTCGTCAACGAATTCGCCCGCCGCATCCATGACGGCGAGATCGACGCCGTCCTGATCTCCGGCTCGGAAGCCAACCGCGCCTCCAAGGGCGCGCGCAAGCACGCGGTGGAGATCAACTGGGCGGACGGCGCGGATGATCCGTATGAGGATCGCGGGATGGGCCCGATGATGCTGTCGCGCGAAGAGATCAAGCACGGCCTGATCGCGCCGGCCTATTTCTACGGCCTGTTCGAGAACGCCATCGCCGCCCGCGCAGGCCGCACGCGCTCCGGCCACCGCCGCGCCATGGCCGAGCTGTTCCAGCCCTTCTCTGCCGTGGCCGCAAAGAACCAGTACGCCCAGTTCCCGCAGGAACACGGGATCGAGTTCCTGTCGACGCCTTCGCGCGAGAACTACGAATATGCCGACCCCTATCTCAAATGGTTCATTGCGCAGGACGCGGTGAACCAGGGCGCCGCCGTCATCCTCGTCTCGTCCTCGAAGGCCGACGAGCTGGGCGTGCCGGAATCAGAACGCGTCTACCTTCACGGCGGCGGCGATGCGGGCGACGAGCTCATCTCCGTGCGCCCCGTGCTCGAGCGTTCCTGGGCGATGGATACAGCCATCGGCCGCGCGCTCGCGCAGGCCGGCAAAACGCAAGGCGACATCGCCCACCTCGATCTCTATTCCTGCTTCCCGAGCGCCGTCTTCTCCGGCGCTGCCGCGCTCGGCCTCGACTGGAAGACCGACAAGCGCCCGCTGACCCTCACCGGCGGCCTGCCCTTCTTCGGCGGCCCGGGAAACAATTACTCCCTGCACGCAATAGCCGGGATGGCCGCCGCGCTGCGCGCAAACAAGGGCGCCTTCGGCCTCGTCCTTGCCAATGGCGGCTGGATGACGAAAGAATCCGCCGGCGTCTACTCCACCACCGCGCCGAAAAGCTTCACCCCCGCCGAACCTGCCGCAAAAGCCAGGACCAAGGTCGAAGTCGCCATCGTTTCCGGCGAGGCCGCCCTCGAAACGTTTACCGTCACACATGGCAAGGAGGGCCCGGAACGCGGCATCATCTTCGCGCGTTTTGCCGACGGGCGCCGCGTCATCGCCAACCATGCGGACGCAGCGACGCTTGCCACCTTGCGCGAAGATGCAAGCCCGGTCGGCCGCAAGGTGTCCGTGACAGCAGCGCAGGAGACGGCAACCTTCGTGTTCACCTGACAGGCCGCCGCGGTCGCGGTTGCGCCCGCTTTCAGGCAGTACGTGGCCATCCCTGGCGACAGCGTTGTCCGCCATCTTTTCGCTGTTCGGGCTGCCGGTGTTCCTGCTGGCGATGCTCGGCGCCGCAAAATATCTCCAGCTGCCTGATCTGATCGAACGGAAGGGCCTGGCCCTTCGTGTCGTCGAAACCCAGACGGACGTGCTCGGTGAAATTGCAGAGGCGGCCGCAGCCTCTGGGTTGAGATTTCCGGCGATTGGCGCCGACGCGGTGGTCCTTTTCCTGTCGATCGGCAACACAATGGCAAGGGCCGGGAAAAGTGACCTGGTCAATGTCGACAATGACGACGCCGATCGCTGGGGGTTGCTCAAGGAGTGGCTGACACGGGGCCGCGCTGATTCCCTTCTGTTCAGCCTCCCCAGGATCACGCGCGGCGGTTTCGTCCGCTTGTCCTGGCCGATCATGATGCTTTACCGCTTGAAGACGCCTTTTGTCGTCGATGGCCCCGGCCCGGCAGGCGACACGAGCAGCTCGTCAGTCCCCCTGCGGGAACTCATCGATTTTTGCAGGAACGGTCACAGCGGCGCGCGGCATCTTGAAAGGACAGAAGGTTCAGGATCTCCGCCAGATCTTCCTCTGGCATGTCCTGTTGGTCGTTGGCGCGCCTGCGCTGACGGCGCATGCCTTCCGGCTGCTGGGCTGACGCCCGCTTGCCCCACGCCCCGGCTTCGCCCAGAACCTTCTCATGACCGCGCATTTCAAGACCTTCGGCGTCATCGGCGCAGGCGCCTGGGGCACCGCGATTGCGCAGATGCTGACCCGCGAAGGTCAGTCGGTCCTGCTCTGGTGCCTTGAGCCGGAAGTCGCCGATACCATCAATTCGCACCGCGAGAATACGCAGTTCCTGCCCGGTATTCGCCTTGACCCGGCCCTGCGCGCCACGGCCCATCTCGGCGACCTCGCGGGTTCTGATGCGCTCTTCTGCGTCACACCTGCCCAGCACACGCGCGCCACGCTGACCCGCCTCGAAGGCTGGCTCAAGCCGGGTGCGCCGGTTGTCCTTTGTTCAAAGGGTATCGAACTTTCGACCGGAAAGTTCATGACCGAAGTGCTGACCGAAGAACTCCCCGGCGCCGTGCCCGCCGTCATGTCGGGGCCCAGCTTCGCCATCGACGTGGCCAGGGGCTTGCCCACCGCCGTTACCCTGGCGATGCAGGATGGCGTTCGCGGCGCCGAACTGATCCAGGCGATTTCCACGCCCACTTTCCGACCCTATCTGGGTTCGGACCTTCTGGGGGCGGAAATCGGAGGGGCGGTCAAGAACGTCCTCGCCATCGCCTGCGGCATCGCGCTCGGAAAGGGCCTGGGCCGCTCTGCCCATGCCGCCCTCATCGCGCGCGGTTATGCCGAGATGACGCGCCTCGCCCTTGCCTTCGGCGCCGAAGCCGAAACGCTCACCGGCCTCTCGGGCCTCGGCGATCTCGTGCTTACCTGTTCGTCCGAAACCAGCCGCAACATGTCGCTCGGTCTCGCGCTCGGCAGGGGCGGGTCTCTCGCCGGAGTTCTGGGCGCGCGCCAATCGGTAACCGAAGGTGTCGCCACAGCCCCGGTCCTGCGCCAGATCGCCCGCGCCCGGGGTATCGAGATGCCCATCTGCGAGGCCGTCGCCGCCGTCATCGAAAACGAGATCACCGTGGATGATGCCATCATGGCTCTCCTGATGCGCCCGGTGAAGCCGGAAACGGCGAAGACTTAGCGCCGCGTCACCCCTCCCCGAGCGCCCCTAGACTGCTACACTTCGTTGAAACCGGAGGAACCGCCATGCTCAAGAAATCCTACGAAGCCTTCAAGGTGACGATCGAAGACAAGGTCGCCCACATCCAGATGTCTCGCCCCGAGGCGATGAACACGATGAACAAGGCCTTCTGGAACGAGCTGCCGGAAATCGTCCGCGCCATCGACCAGAACGCCCTCGCCCGCGTCATCGTCATCTCCTCGACCGGCAAGCACTTCTCCGCCGGCATGGACACCGGCGTCTTCACCGGCCCGCGCCCCACAGGTCCGCAGGACCGGTATGTCGCTGCCGAAGCCTTCCGCTCGAACGTCAAGGCCATCCAGGCCTCGTTCAACTGCATGGAAGAAGCCCGCATACCGGTCCTCTTCGCTTGCCATGGCGGCGTCATCGGCGGCGCCATCGACATGATCACCGCCGGCGACATCCGCTGGTGCACGAAGGACACCTTCTTCTGCATCATGGAGATCAACATCGCGATGACCGCCGATGTCGGCACCTTCCCGCGCCTGCAGCGCTACATCCCCGAAGGCTGGGTCAAGGAGCTCGCCTATACGGGCCGCCGCATCGACGCGGCAAAGGCCAGGGAAATCGGCCTCGTCAACGACATCTACGACACGCATGAAGACCTCATTGCCGGTGTCATGGCAACCGCAAGGGAGATCGCGTCCAAGAACCCCCTCGCTGTCACCGGCTCGAAAGTCCTGATCAATTACGGGCGCGACCACAACACGGCCGACACGCTGGACTATATCGGCGTCTGGAATGCTGCGATGTTCCCGCCCAGCCACATGGCCGAAGCTTTCGCGGCACGCGCCGAAAAACGCGAGCCGGTTTTCCCGGACCTTGCGCCCTATCGCACCGAGCCCATGTAAAGCGAATGACAAGCCCCCTGTTCCGGGAGAGTGAGTTTTCCTGATGCAGGCGTAAGCGCCACCCCTGCAAACGCCGAGGGGAATGCCGATGTCTTCAATGAACTCGATCATGGACCTGCGTTCGTCTCCTCAGGGCCGCCGGCGCGCGCCAGCAACTCAGTCAGCAACTCAGCCAGCAGCTCGGCCTTGACGAGAAACAGACCGGCGAAGCCCTAGCGGCGCTGCTCCCGGCGCTCGATGCAGGCGTTACGCCGAATGCACAGAGGCCCGGGGGGTGTTGATGCCCTTCCCGGCGCACCCACCAAGGGCGGCCATGACCCCTATCTCGACCAGCCCGACGCCCTCTCTCCCAGCCAAGCGCCATCATGGACGGCAACCCCATCCCTGGTCACCTCCCCGGCCCGAAAGAAACCAGCCGCGCGGTTGCCGGCGCTGCCGCCAGGCAAACCGGCCTAGCGATCAGGCTCTGAAAATTGCCCTCCCGGTCATCGCGGCGATGGTCATGGGCCAACTGTCGAAACAGGCGAAGGGTGGCCCGGCAAAATCAGGTGGTCGCGCGTTGGGGCTGGATGAGCTTATTGGCATGCTTGGCGGTGCGGCCGAAGGCGCGGCGACCTCGAAAAGCAATCAGGGCGGCATGCTCGGCGCCAACAAGGACGGCTCAGCCGTCGACGAAATCTTCAACATGGTTCTAAAGAGCAGGCAATTAGCGCGCCTGCTCTGCAGCCACCATCCGGGCATCCTCGCGGCTTGCGGCGCGCAGGATCACCGCGCCGCAGCCGCGCGGGATGGACTGATAGCCGTCATGATCGCCCGCGCGCCGGAAGGATGCATTGCATCCGGACGAGAGTACAAGGTGGAATTCCCGCGGGCATTTGGCATTCGAAGTGAGAGTTCGCATCGTTGGGCGCAATGAACACGCGCTGCCGGAACGGGGCCGCTGCCGCAGCGGTGTTCAGCCGCGCATCAAGTCTGGCGCCATCGTTCGCCGCACCATGTTTACTGATCTGCCGCAGGCGGCCGGTTGCCGGATATACGGTTGTCAGCTCGCCCGCCCACCCCATCAGGCAGGCCCGGGCGCGCCTGCCAGGTACGCATCCGGTCATGGACGCGGTCAGCTCCGATCGGCTTTGTGGATGGCGATGAGGTTTTGGAGGTTTTCGGCGCCAAAGGCAGTGAAGGCGGCGGTTCTGTCTTCGCCGGACGGCGGACCTTGGACCCAAATTTTCCAGAAAATACAGAGCGCGTATCCGTAGGTCGGGTTACCTCGGAAGTTACCAGACGAGCGTGCCTTGGACCAGGCGGTCAGGCGCGTTCTCACAACGCCATTTCTGATGTTTGGGAAATGCGTCCGAATACACTTTCTCGATCCTCTCAACTTCCCCTGCCGTCAGCAAGGCGAACTCTCCCTGACGCGCTCGCTTGGATAGCCGCCCGTCATTTTGACTCAGGAAATGGCAGACGAGGTCAATCAAATTGCCGGGCATTTCGACAAGCGCTTCCACACCAGCCTTGAAGCGAACATAGCTTCTCAGGAATGCGACCTCCCCCGGGAGGTCTACTTCGATGGTCTGGCGCACGCATGACATCAGAAATTCCGCATGGGGCGTCGCATCGAAATATCGATAGAGGTCCGATGTGTCATTCAGCACGTTGACATTGCCGCCGGGCGCCGCGCGCCAATCCACGAAGGGCAGTATCCGGCGAGAGTGGGATTCCAACACGCTGCGGTATTCCTCGATGCGCTGACAGATAGCGCTTGAAATCGGCAATACCAGGCCTTGCGGATTGAACCCGGCCCGCGCCAGAACGTGGTGGATCAGGTATCTGTGCAATCGACCGTTTCCATCCTCGAACGGGTGGATGTAGACAAATCCGAACGCCAGGACAGAAGCGCCGACGACGGCGTCCATTGACGTCGCATACTGATCATCAAAAGCCAGCAATCCGTCCATCAAGGCAAGCAGGTCCTCCGGCCGGGCGCTGACATGATCCGGAATGGGTGCACGTGTCACACGCTCGTGCGTTCCCACGAACCCGCCTTCGATGCGGTAGCCCTTGTGCACAAACCGCGTGTCGCCGAGGACGAGTTCCTGCACCCGCTGGAGTTCTGCGTGGATCAGGGCGCGCCCGCCCGCCTGCCCGATCGCGGCGCTCCATCTCCGGAGCCGGTCATGCGACGGGCTTTCGCCTTCGATCGCATAGCTGGATCTGGAATCATCGAGCAGCAGGAAACCGGCGGCCCGCGCAATCATGTCTCTCGCCACCGAGCCGGTTGCGGCGGCGGCCCTGGTCTTCAGGTCCAGCTTCATCAAGGCCTCGATGCCCGGCGTCCGGAATACGAGCGGACAGAAGGCCGGGATGCCGGGAAGGTTGTCGCGCACACGAGGACGGGGCGAATTACCAGGGCGACCGGCAAGTTGCAGCGTTTCATCGACGCCATCCACATAGTTGCCCGTCAGGGCGTCGGGCAAGCCGGGTGCCTCCCCGAGAAGCCATTCATAGAGGAACCAGGCGCGGCGTGCGTATTGGCTGGTCGGCGCGTCTGCCACGAAGCCTTCGATCGCAGCAGGGCCAATGGCCCGGTACAGGGCTTTCAGGACAAGCAGGTCCAGGCCTTCATATTTCAAGGCAAATGTCAGGTGACCGGCGAGGCTCGGCTCCGGCGCGTGACGTTTTGTGCAGACAGCCCAGCCTGGTACGTCCACCTCCCGGTAGTCCGCGCGAACAGCCGACAGCGAGCGGGGTGGCGGCACGACGAGTTCGTAGGCTGCTATAAGCGCTGCGTAGCCGACGGGCCGGGAAGCCTCCGGGACGAGGCGATCCCGAATAATTCTTACATCTCGTCCAAAATTGTTATTATTCTCTTTGATTTCGAAAAATCGTTCTGTTCGCCACCTGTTGCATGATCTGAATAGTCGAAAAACGATTACAAATCTCATAAATTCGATAAATTTAGCAATTTGGTCGAAAAGTCATTATTCGACGCCATGCTGGCACATTTGATGCTTCCCACGTCTCTCGTGAGAGGGAGGACACGGCGATCAAAGGGCTGGCGGGATTGTGGCGCTGCTGCGCGCTAACCGGACCGCTGCACCAGATCCCGCACTGACAGGCGCGACCTTTCAACCACGGACGAAACCAACTCGTGCGAGAATGTCGCGCCGCTGAACCAGGTCCGCCTGCCGCCCTGCGCCTCGCGCATTGCAGTGAACAGACCGCCCGCAACCGCATCAACGCGGTATTGCGGGAAGTATTTCCAGGTCCGCGCATAGATCAGCGTATCGGCCTGAACACCCATGCGTTCCAGGTCTGCGATCAGGATCTCGCGCAATTCGGCCGGCGTAAGTCCGTTTGAAAACTGACCGGTCACATAAAGATGGGCGCCGTCTTCCATCCCGGAGCCCTCGCGGCGCGCTCCGAGTATGGCGCCGCGCAAGGATGGATCCTTGCAGGCGCGGGAGTATCCATGCACCTGCGCGCCCTTGAACCAGTTCTTTGAAGCCACCAGTGTGGTCGTGTAATTCTGCCATTCGACGCCTTCGAGGATTGCAGTCTCGGCAGGCAGCAGGTCGGTCAGCCGCGAAAACTCATCCATCGGGATGGTCGAAACCAGTGCGTCAAACCGCTCGCGCCCGCCCCCGGACACGACAGACACGCTGTCGTCGCGCCGCTCTACATGCTCGATGCGCGCTTCGAGCCTGATGTCGAACCGGGTCGAGAACCGGTCCCAGAACTCGCTCCAGCCTTCGACCGGCATGTGCATGTCGTTCAGCACCCCGGAAATCAGCAGGTCGAAATCGCACCATTGGACGGTCTGGCCAATCGTCACTTCCTGCGCATAACCGTATCCCTGAGCCGGAAGGATGCGATGCATGGCAAGGTCCAGCTTCGGCAGGTTCAGGCGCGCCAGCCAGTCATCCACGGTCATCGAGGCTTCGGCCAGCACGGCGGGGTCGGAAGGCTTGGCTTCAATGAGTTTCCTGAGCCGCCCTGCCTCGGTCACGAATTTCAGCGCTTGAACGGCCAGAGGCGGTCCAGCCCCGTTTTTCACGTAGTCGATTACCGGGGCATCATCATAGCGCGCCTCGCCGAGCCGCCTCAGCGTTATCCCGTGCGCCTTCATCCAGCGCTTCACGATCACATGCTGGCGGGTGGTGTAACAGGTGCCCATCTCGTTGAAAGCCTCGCCCGAAGCAAACGAGAACGATTTTCCCCCGATCCGGTTTTCCCTCTCAAAAACAACTGCCTGGTGCCCGGAAGCCTGAATGAACTGAGCCGCGCTCAGCCCCCCCGGCCCCCCACCGATGACAGCAATTTTTAACTTGGGCATGCCTTCGCTTCCTTGCTGATCCCGCTGGTGCCCGCATGGAGCCGGCGTGTCTTCCTTTGGCAAGAACAGCGCGCTGGCCTGCCTGACCCGGCGGCATTTCGGACCACACCTGCAAGCAGAGCAGGCACGAGGTTAACAAGCCGCAAATGACGGCCAGAAAATCCGCGCGGTGCTTCAAGTCTGAAAACAAGGTTTCCCTGCCATAAACGTATGCATGAGTAAGACGCACAACTTTCTGCGGTATGTCCTGACAGGCAAACCCGCCGAAGACGGGGCCATCGGGCCGCGGGTGCGCTTGCAGCAACATCTCGACCTCGTGCAGGCCATGCAGCTCATGGCGCTGATCACCATCTTCAATACGATCATCTCAGGCTATGTTGCCTATACGGTGACGAAGGAACTGATGGTCGCCGCCTGGGGCGCAACGAACTTCTTCATGGCCGCAGTGATGCTGTTCGACTTCGCCAAGAAGGCCGGCCGCCCGACCCCGAAATCCGTCAGCGGGCGCTATGTTCTGCGTTCGGAAACACTGTCGATTTTCACCGGCTTCGTGTTCGGAAGCCTGCCCCTTTATCTACAGTCCGATCCCTTTGACTCGCTGATCTTTTCCAGCCTCTTCACCGTATCCATGTCCGCCGGCCTGATGTGTGTCCTGTCCCGGAACCCGCGGCTGGTGATGCGCTACCTTTTCGGCTCTGTCCTGCCGCTGATGGCCCATATCGGCCTCCACTTCAACGACCGCATGATCGCCATCGCGATAGGCCTCTCCCTTCTCTTCTTCACGATCTATTTTGGCGCCCGTGCGGCATTCAGGCTGTACCTGCAGGAAATACAATCGGTCGAGGAAGCCACCCAGCTTCGCGAAATCCTGGAAGTCGCGCTTGATGGCTCTGGCCAGGCCTTCGCTGTTCTGTCCACGGATGGCAAGGTCGTCTTCGAGAACGAACGGTATACTCAGATCAAGCCCGCCCTTCGCAATGTCGAATCCCTTGGGGGCATAGTCCACGCGCACGACCGCTACTGGCAGACCGCCAATTACGCAGTCGCCAGCATTGGCTCGGTCGAAATCTTCACGGACGTGACGCGTCTTGAAGACGCCCGCCAGGAAGCTGAATCGCTCCGCCAGGAAGCAGATGAGGCCAGCCACGCCAAGACGCGCTTCCTGCGTTCGGTCACCTCCGAACTGCTGGTGCCGCTACGCACGATCCGTCTTCAGGCCTCGATGATGGATGCAGGATCCCGCATCCCTGTCAGCAAGTCCGATATGAACCGCGCCGCCGACCAGATCCGCATCTTGACGGAGTCTCTGGAAGGCCGCGTCGAGCAGATCATCGGCTATGCCAGCGGCGAGGCAACCCAGGCCGACATCGCGGAAACCGCAGAGCTGCGCGAAGCCGAGACCAATCCTGTCCTGAAGCTCGAATCTTTCCTGCGCCGCAGCCTCCGGCGGGGCGGCCCGGCAACTTAACGCCGGGCGACGATCCGTGCGCCCTCGGCCCCGCTCATCATCAACGCGCCGCTTTCGTCAATCGTGTAAGTATTGATCAAAGCCAGGGCGTCGTAGAACCGGCGCTCCTGCATCATCAGCGATTCCCTGCAGGCAATCTCGGTGGTCATGACCGGGCCGAACCGGGTGCCCTCACCGTACAAGGAGTAGTCCGCACCATAAGCATTGCACCCCGAGCGGCCGCTGATACGTCTCTCTTCGGCGTCAAACGCAAGACTGACGCGGGAGCCTTCGACCACCCCGCCCGTGTTGATATCCTCAACGACCCAGTCAGCGCCCACAAGCAGATCGAGCGGATCGCCGCCACAGCCGCGGTACACCTCGTCACTGAACGCCACGGTCACGGTGTCCGGATACGGCAGCCGCGTTGCGGTCTCGGTGCAGAGCTTCGAGAGCGCAGTGATCGCCAGTCCGCCCGGCCCCTCGAAATATTCGACCCCGCCCTCGATGGCCCGCGCTTTCGGCAACAGCGCGGAATAGGTCTGCGCGCCGTAGTCGTAAACAAAATCTGCGGTCGCGTCTGCAAGGGTCAGCGACCAGCCTGGCTCCTGCCCGCGTGCGGCCCAGTTTGCCGGCACGCCTGCGGGCGGTTCGCTGTCTTCGCCGGTCTGCGTGCACTCAGGATATTCGACACCGCGGAGGGTCAGCAGGCCCCTGCCACCCTTGCTCCAGAAGCCGGTTTCGGGGTCTGCCCCCGCCACGACATACTTTGCTCCGGAGGCGGTCGTGACCGGGGACAAGACAAAATCCGCACCCTCGACCCGAAGCACCGCGAGATCTCCCGCCATGCCAATCCGCGCCTGCTGGTCACCGCACGTATACTCGGTAACGAAGGCCAGTTCAGCCGCCGGTGCAGGCTCCGGCTTGTTGCCGCAGGCCGCGAGACCGAGAGCGGCTGCGCCAAGCAGGGTCATCTGGAACGGTGTCATGGCGAGGCTCCTCACTGACGGCGCGCGCTTCTGCAAAGCGGTAGATCGTGACCGCGTCAGATCCGCGGCACGCGCGCGGGGACTGACAGGCTGTACACGAGGGAGAATGGTGGGCGATAACGGGCTCGAACCGCTGACATCCTGCGTGTAAAGCAGGCGCTCTACCAACTGAGCTAATCGCCCCCACCGCCTCCTTGCCGGGAGGCAAATCGAAACGCAAGAGGAAAGCCCCTCGCCTCCCATCCTACAGCCATCGCAGGTGAGGGGCTCAAGGCAATTCACCCCAGAGAAAAAGGCCCGCCGAAGCGGGCCTTTCGATTGTCATTTCACTTTCAGGCCGTCGCTCAGTGCGCGCGGATCGTGTCGGTGTCATCGGCCGGCTTGGCCGCAACCCCGGACAGGCTCTGCTGCAAGGCTGCCTCATCGGCCTCGGACCATTCGATCGGCACCAGCGGGCGCGTCAACGCAAGCTTCAGCACTTCCTGGATATCCGAGACGGGGATGATCTTCATCTGCGTCTTCACATTCTCCGGGATTTCTTCGAGGTCCTTTTCGTTCTCCTTCGGGATCAGTACCGTCTTGATGCCGCCGCGCAGGGCCGCGAGCAGTTTCTCCTTGAGACCGCCAATCGGCAGCACCCGTCCGCGCAAGCTGATCTCTCCGGTCATCGCCACTTCGCGGTTCACGGCAATGCCGGTGAGCAGCGACACGATGGCCGTCGTCATCGCGGCGCCGGCGCTCGGGCCATCCTTGGGCGTCGCGCCGTCGGGCACGTGCACGTGGATGTCCGTCGTGTTGAACGCCGTCGGCTTGATGCCGAGCGAGACTGACCGGGCCCGCACGAGGGAGCTGGCCGCCTGGATCGACTCTTTCATGACATCGCGCAGGTTGCCCGTGACCTTCATGTTGCCGCGTCCCGGCATTTTCACCGCCTCGATGGTGAGCAGGTCGCCGCCGACTTCCGTCCAGGCAAGCCCGGTGACAGCGCCCACCTGATCGGTCTCGTCGGCGAGGCCGTAGCGATGCTTGCGCACGCCCGCGAAGGTCGCGAGGTTCGCCTCGTCGATCGTCAGGCTGCCGCCCTCGTTCAGCGCAAGGTGACGCACCGCCTTTCGGGCAAGACGCGCAATCTCGCGCTTCAGCGAGCGTACGCCCGCTTCGCGCGAATAATAGCGGATCAGGTCGCGCACCGCGCCGTCAGTGACGATCCACTCTTCGGCTTTGAGGCCGTGATCCTCGCGCACCTGGGAGATCAGGTGGCGCTTGGTGATCTCGAGCTTCTCATCCTCCGTGTACCCTGCAATCCGGATGATCTCCATCCGGTCGAGCAGGGGCTGTGGCATGTTGAGCGAGTTCGCGGTCGTCACGAACATCACGTCCGAGAGGTCATAATCGACTTCCAGGTAATGGTCGTTGAACGTCGAGTTCTGTTCCGGGTCGAGCACTTCGAGCAGGGCCGAGGCCGGGTCGCCCCGGTGGTCCATGCCCATCTTGTCGATCTCGTCGAGCAGGAACAGCGGGTTGCCGCTCTTCACTTTCTTGAGGCTCTGGATCACCCGTCCCGGCATCGAGCCGATATAGGTGCGCCGGTGC
>Ga0163144_10006711_pt1 | contig 25336 bp, 21 predicted proteins | sample OliLak19BULKMAT1_FD_123175 | JGI IMG/M metagenome (GOLD analysis project Ga0163144, IMG submission 123175) | Freshwater microbial mat bacterial communities from Lake Vanda, McMurdo Dry Valleys, Antarctica - Oligotrophic Lake LV.19.BULKMAT1 | ecosystem: Environmental > Aquatic > Freshwater >... | reverse complement strand
TCGGCTTCCGCTTTTTTTGCTGTTTTACCGAATAGCATCAATACCCCTGAGTTAAAATTAGCCATGGAAGAAGATAAAAAAATTGGCTTTATGTCGCGCTTATTAAATGAAGCTGATTTTGGCGCTGATGCTCAAAAAATTACTATCGATGGTTTAAGAGTGGATTTTCCTTATGGCTGGGGTTTGGTCCGTCCTTCAAATACCTCTCCTTATTTAACTTTGCGTTTTGAAGCGGATACCACTGAAAATTTGGAAAAAATAAAGGAAATTTTTCGCCATCAACTATTGAAGATAGAAAAAAATATTTCTCTGCCTTTTTGAGTACCCGTAGATATTTATAATTTACTGTATTTATCAAAATAATTAAATATTGTAGATTGTCCTTTTTTTAAATCGGGAGTAGAATATGCAGCAAGGGCAATCTTTATATATATTACAAACGGAATTAATCAATTCCAAAGTGGAGAAGGAAATGACTCGCGCGATAACTCCAGTCATGGATCAAATAATTCTCTTAAAGCAGGAAATGACTCTTTTTAGACATGATATGGCAAAAGAGTTTGGAGCGTTTCGAAAAGAGCTGCATACAGAAATTGATGCATTTCGAAAAGAGATAAAAACAGAAATTGATGTATTTCGGAAAGAAGTAAAAACAGAAATTGATATGTTTCGGAAAGAAGTAAAAACAGAAATTGATATGTTTCGGAAAGAAGTAAAAACAGAAATTGATGAGTTTCGAAAAGAGGTAAAAACAGAAATTGATGCATTTCGAACCGAAACTGGCGTATTTCGAAAAGAGGAGCAAACAGAAATGGGTGCATTACGAAAAGAAATACAAGCCGGAGTATATGAATTTGGTACTCGAGTAACGGCAGTGGAAACTGCTTTAGGATTAAGGCAGGAATTACGTAGACAAGTACGCATACGCTTTTTAGATTATAGTTTTAAAGCGGGCGCCATAATTTTCCTGGCTTCGCTATCTGCATTTTTCTCATTTTTAAGCGGACTTTATTTCCATGGGATGCTGCCGTGAAAATTATTACATTGAATGCAAACGGCATTCGTTCTGCAGCAAAAAAAGGTTTTTTTACATGGTTGGAAAATCAAAATGCTGATTTTGTCTGCATTCAAGAAACCAAGGCTCAAGAAAAAGTTTTAGGTGAGGGAATTTATCGGCCTCAAGGCTATCATTGTTATTATTTTGATGCGCTTAAACCAGGTTATAGCGGCGTGGCTATTTTTTGCCGAGAGAAGCCTGAAAAAATCACCGTGGGATTGGGCTGGCCGCATGCTGATCAAGAAGGCCGTTATATTCAGGCGGATTACCCCAACTTCAGTATTGCTTCTTTATATATGCCATCCGGCACTTCGGGAGAGGAGCGCCAAAAAATAAAATTTGATTTTATGGCAAGCTTTATGCCCAGATTCAGAGAGATTATTGAATCCAAGCGCCCTTTCATTATTTGTGGGGACTGGAATATCGCTCATAAAAAAATCGATTTAAAAAACTGGCGAGGCAATCAAAAGCATTCTGGTTTTTTGCCAGAAGAGCGGGCCTGGCTGGATGTATTATTTGACGAAGTCGGCTTTGTTGACGCATTCCGGGTGATTAATCAGGAAGCGGACCAATATACCTGGTGGTCAAGCCGTGGCCAAGCCTGGCTTAAAAACGTCGGCTGGCGCATTGATTATCAAATAATAAGTCCGCATTTCAAAGATTTAATAAAATCAGCGAGCATTTATAAAGCCCAACGTTTTTCCGACCATTCGCCCCTGATTATGGAATATGAAACTTTATAACGACAACACTTCTTTTTGGGCCTGAATAATTTCATTAATCCCTTTTTTCCCCAGTTCCAAAAGTTTGTTTAACTCTTCTGCCGTAAATGTTTGGCCTTCAGCTGTCCCTTGCAGCTCAACAAAATGGCCGTTTTCAGTCATCACAATATTCATATCGGTATGTGCTTTGGAATCTTCACTATATTCCAGATCTAAAATAGGCGCGTGTTCATAAATCCCCACTGAAACGGCGGCGATTAAATGTTTTAATGGACTGGCTTTCAATTTTTTAGTTTTTATTAAAAAATTAAACGCATCAACCAAAGCCACACAAGCGCCACTGATAGCCGTAGTGCGAGTGCCGCCATCTGCTTGTAAAACATCACAATCAATCGTGATAACTCTGGGCCCCAATGCTTTAAGATCAACGGCAGCCCGTAGTGCGCGGCCAATCAGGCGTTGAATTTCAATGGTGCGGCCTTTTTGTTTGCCATGAGCGGCTTCGCGATCAATTCGCTCGTGAGTCGAGCGCGGCAACATGCCGTATTCTCCAGTAATCCAGCCTTGATTAGAGTTTTGCAAAAAACGGGGTAATGTTTCGGAAATACTGGCGGTACATAAAACTTTGGTTTCTCCTAAACAAGCCAAAACCGAACCTTCAGCATAATGAGTATAATTTCTTATAAATGAAACGGAACGTAATTGATCATGAGCGCGGCCGCTGGGTCGGTTATTATTAATCATAAAATCTCTGTGTTATAATTCCAAAATGATATCTAGTATGACAGCTTTTTCTAGACAGTCCAGTCAAAGCGAATGGGGAACTTTGCTTTGGGAAATCAGGACCGTCAATCATCGATTCCTGGATTTAAGTATTCGCCTTCCGGAAGCTTTACGGAGCCTGGAGCCTGCTGTGCGTGAGCTCATAGGCGAAAAACTGCATCGTGGCAAAATAGAAGTAGCGCTGCGCTTAACCAGTGGCGCTCAAACAGCGACCCAGTTCAATTTTAATGAAGCCTTGCTCAAGCAATTGGCTGAAGCCACCCACCACGTTCAGCAATATTTTCCTGAAGCTCGAACGGATCTTTTGGATATACTAAATTGGCCGGGGATTTTGGAAACAGAAACTATTCAACCAGACAGTATCAACACTACAGCTTTAGAATTATTAACCCAAACTATTGATGACCTTTTGCAAATGCGTCAGCGAGAAGGTGCGCAAATTAAATTATTTATTCAACAACGGTTAAACAGCATTGAAGCTGAAATCTCAGCAGTTGAGACCCAGATTCCCCAATTATTAGCCGCTGAAAAACAAAAAATAAATTTAAGAATTACTGAGCTTAATATTCAAGTGGATCAACAGCGTTTAGAGCAGGAAATGGCTGTGTTGATTCAGAAAGCCGATGTTGCTGAAGAATTGCAGAGATTAAGCGGCCATTGTCAGGCCATGAATGAAATATTATCACAATCTGGAGCTGTGGGCCGTCGTTTAGACTTTTTGAGTCAAGAGCTGAACCGTGAGGCCAATACTTTAAGCAGCAAATCTTTAAATATGTTTTTAACGCGCGCTAGTGTGGAAATGAAAGTATTCATTGAGCAAATCCGTGAGCAGGTACAAAACATTGAATGATAATCCTGTTTCAGGTCATTTTTTTGTGATCACCGCTCCTTCCGGGACTGGCAAAACCAGCCTGGTTCGGGCCCTGATCAATAATATTAACGACCTGCAAATATCAATTTCTTATACAACCCGCCCTCCTAGGCCGGGAGATGTCCATGGCAAGGATTATTATTTTGTAACCCAGCCGGAATTTTTACAAATGGCATCGCAAGAGGATTTTTTAGAGCATGCGCTAATTTATAATCACCATTATGGAACCTCCAAAGATTGGGTTATGAAAAAATTAGCCGCAGGAATTGATGTCTTATTAGAGATTGACTGGCAGGGGGCTCAGCAAGTCCGTAAATTATTTCCTGATGCGATTTCTATCTTTATTATTCCCCCTTCATTGGAAACATTAAGGCAACGCCTGCAAAGCCGAGGTCAAGATAAAATAGAAGTCATTGCTGAACGCATGGCTGGAGCGCAGCGCGAAATCAGTCATTTTCAAGAATTTGATTATTTAGTAATAAATGATAAATTTGAGCAGGCTTTAACTGATCTTCAGCATATCGTGATGGCAGAACGTTTGCGCTGTCAGGCTCAGCGTTATCAAGGGCTGCTGGCGAAGTTGCTGGAAAAATAGTATAATAAATGATTTACTCTACCCATTTTGAGGAGAAAGTATGGCTCGTGTAACCGTTGAAGATTGTTTGCTACATGTTGAAAACCGTTTTGCTTTGGTAATCAAAGCTGCTAAAAGAGCGCATCTTATAGAAACAGGCGCAGTTGACCCTTTAGTGCCGATAGATAATGATAAACCTACTGTCATCGCTTTAAGAGAAATAGCCGCTGGTTTAGATATAGAAAATGCGCCCACCCGAACTGAGTATGGCGCTTCCAGTATTCAAATGAGCGCTATGCCAGTGGATTTCAAAAACCAGCATAAAGAATTTCCGCCGGTATAATGCGTCTATTTAAAAAATTACGACGTAAACTTGATTATCTTGATGCCTCCCAAATTGAGCAAATTCATGAAGCTTATCTAACCGCTTTGGCTGCGCATCAAGGCCAGAAGCGCCACACTGGGGAAGCTTATATCACCCATCCTTTAGCCGTCGCTTGCATTTTGGCGGACATGAGGCTGGACAACCATACACTAATGGCGGCTTTGCTGCATGATGTTATTGAAGACACTGCTTTAAGTAAAGAAGAGTTAATTGTCAAATTTGGTGACATAGTGGCCGAATTAGTCGATGGGGTGAGTAAGCTGACTCAAATAGAATTTTTTTCTCGTGCGGAAGCGCAGGCTGAAAATTTTTGGAAAATGGTCCTGGCTATGGCCCGTGATATTCGGGTGATCATCATAAAGCTCGCGGACCGGCTGCATAACATGCGAACTTTATCCACCTTGCCCCCTGAAAAACGCCGACGCATTGCCCGGGAAACCATGGAAATTTTTGCTCCTATCGCTAAACGTTTAGGGATGCATGATCTGTCTGTAGAATTAGAAGAGCTGAGTTTTATAGCCTATAATCCTCGCCGCTCAGCTATTTTAAAAAAAGCCGTAGAAGAAGCGCGCGGGGAACGCAAGAAAGTACTTAATTTAGTCAGCAAAACTCTGCAAGAAGGCTTAGAAAAAACGGATTTACCCTCATGCATGTTGGTGGGTAGGGAAAAACCCTTATATAGCATCTACCGAAAAATGCGCAGTAAGCACCGTCCTTTTAATGAAATCATGGATGTTTATGCCTTTAGGATTATCGTTGATGATGTGGACACCTGTTATCGAATTTTAGGCTTGGTGCACCGGTTATTTAAACCTGTGCCGGAAAAATTTAAAGACTATATCGCTATTCCCAAGGCCAATGGTTATCAGTCCTTACATACCGTTTTATTTGGTCCTTATGGTTATCCGATTGAAGTTCAAATTCGTACTACCGAAATGGATCAGCATGCTACGAGCGGCATTGCCGCTCATTGGCTTTATAAATTTAATGAAGACAAGGCGGGGCCGGCCCAGGTTCGCGCTCAACAATGGGTAAAAAATTTATTAGAATTGCAGAGGGATGCAGGGAGTTCATTAGAGTTCATTGAAAATGTCAAGCTGGATTTATTTCCTGATGAAGTTTATGTGTTTACACCTCAGGGAAAAATTATGCGCCTGCCTGCTGGATCGACGCCTGTTGATTTCGCTTATGCTGTCCATACTGATATCGGCAATAGTTGTGTTGCTGCTAAAATCAATCGGGAACTGGCGCCCTTATCCTCACCACTGGCCAGCGGTCAGACTGTGGAGATACTCACTAATTCTCGCGGCCAGCCTAATCCCGCTTGGCTCGATTTTGTAGTCACGCGCCAAGCTCGCAGTAGTATCCGGCAATTTTTGAAAGATAAACGTAAAGTGGATTCGGCAATTTTAGGAGAAAAACTTTTAAAAAAATCGCTGCGTCAACATAATCTAATGCTGAGAAAAATCCCGGATGAAATATTAAATTTTATTTTAAAAGAAATGCAATTGCCCAATTTGAATGATTTATTTGTCGATATAGGATTAGGTAACCGTCCACCTGCACTAGTGAGTCAGCGAATGGCTGATGTTGTTTCAAAGCATTCCTCGAAAGTTGAGCAAACCCTGAAAACAGGCCCGGTTCGGCCTTTAGAAATTAAAGGCACTGAGGGTATGGCTGTGATTTTTGCGGAATGTTGTTTCCCCATTCCCGGCGATCCCATTATTGGTATTTTAGGCGTCGGTGAAGGTATTTTAGTGCATTCGGAACAATGTTCGCGTTTACAAAAACTGCGGGACCGGCCTGAAACTTTTCTGCCCTTGCGTTGGGGTGACACCAATGGAAACACCTATTTTTTATTTATTCGTGTAGAGGCCGCGGATGAACCGAGATTATTAGCTAATATGGCGATGGCTATTGCTGATGCCAAAGCTGACATTTCAGACGTTCAAATAAAAAATCAGGGTGGCCCTCATTATCAATTTATTTTCAAATTAGCCATTTATGACCGAGTTCATCTGGCTAGAGTGTTCCGTCATTTGCGGCGTATTCCTGCGGTATCTAGAATTGTACGAGGCTATATGCCTCTTGAAACCGATGAAGTTAATTTTTAGCGGGTTGCTCAATCGCTAAAGCTTAAATACAATAGTCTTCTTTCTAAGACTTACAGTTCAAGATCTTTCAGGAGAACATTATGAAGCAAATGATTAATTCGGCCAATGCCCCTGCGGCAATCGGCGCTTATTCTCAAGCAATTAAATCGGGCAGTATGGTTTTTTTATCCGGACAGATCCCTTTAATCCCAGAAACAATGGAAATTGTAAAAACAGATTTTAAATCACAGGTGAAACAGGTTTTTGAAAATATTAAAGCAGTGGTTGACGAAGCTGGTGGACATTTAACCCAAATTGTTAAACTCACAGTCTATCTCACTAACATGAATAATTTTGCGACTATCAATGAAGTGATGCAAGAATATTTTACGGAACCTTATCCAGCTAGAGCAGTTGTAGGGGTGGCCGCCTTGCCTAAGGGTGTGGACATTGAAATTGACGCCATTCTGATTTTAAGCGAATGATGTGAATCTCCACGACTCCCGTATTAAAATTCACACCACGCTAAAGTGGACGTTAATCGGCTTTAATGCGAGAGCCCTGCGTGAACCTCGGTGATTCATTAAGTATTTTGCCGGGGGTGGGGCCGCGCAATCTGGAATTATTAAAGCAAATTGGTTTAGAAACTGTTCAGGATTTATTGTTTCATTTACCCAGCCGTTACCAGGACCGAACTCGCATCACCTCAATTGCCAATTTGCGTGAGCATAATTATTGCTTAATTGAAGGCGAAATTCACACTGTTGCAGTCAAGGCCGGGCGTCGTCCTAGCTTGCTCTGTCAAATAAACGATTTTTCCGGCAGTATTTATTTACGTTTTTTCCACTTTACCTATGCGCAAAAAAACCAATTAATTCCGGGGCTAAAAATACGTTGTTTTGGAGAAATAAGGCGTAGTTTTAATCACTACGGATTTGAGATGATTCATCCTGAATATCGGCAAATTCAAACTGCTGATGAATTGCCGATTGAAAAAACGTTAACGTCAATTTATCCAGCTGTCCAAGGTGTTTCTCAGTCATTATTGCGCAAATTAATGAAGCATGTTTTGCAACATTTATTTCATTGGCGGGATTCCGTGGAATTATTGCCAGAATTGATATTGTCTCAGTATCAGTTGACTGATTTAATTTCAGCTTTACAATACGTGCATCTGCCACCCGCCGATGCAGATGTCGAATTATTATTGCAAGGTCGTCATCCTATGCAAAAACGTTTAGCGTTTGAAGAATTAATCGCCCACCAATTAAGTATGCATAATTCTCGTCATCAAGTTCAAAGCCATAAAGCGTTAGCACTGAGCGAGGGAGAAGTCTTACGTCAAAAATTTATAGAATTACTGGGATTTAATCTCACCGCCGCCCAACAACGTGTGATATCGGAAATCGACCAGGATTTTTCCTTGCCAGTTCCCATGTTGCGTTTATTACAGGGGGATGTTGGCTCGGGAAAAACAGTTGTTGCTGCAATAGCCATGCTGCGGGCGGTGGCCCATCAAACTCAGGCGGTATTAACCGCGCCAACTGAACTTTTAGCTGAACAGCATTATCTGAATTTTTCTCGATGGCTGGCGCCTTTAGAAATTTCAGTGGTTTACTTAGGTGGGAAACAGGCTGCCGCAGTCCGTAGAAGTATCCTGAAAAAAATGGCTGAGGGCCAGGCGCAAGTCATTATTGGCACTCATGCTTTATTTCAGGAAAATGTTCAATATCATCATCTCGCTTTAATTGTCATTGATGAACAGCATCGTTTTGGAGTCAACCAAAGGCTTGCATTGCGAGAAAAAGGAGAAAAAAAAGGTTATTACCCGCATCAATTAATTATGAGTGCAACGCCTATACCACGAACCTTGACCATGTCTGCGTATGCTGATCTTGATGTTTCTATCATTGATGAATTGCCCCCAGGAAGAAAGCCGGTGACTACCGCTTTGATAGACAATTCACGCCGAAATCAGGTCATGGAAAGAGTTCGCTTAGCCTGCAATGCACAAAAACAGGTGTATTGGGTGTGCACTTTAATTGAAGATTCTGAAGTATTGCAATGTCAAGCGGCGGAACAATGTGCTCAGGAATTAAAAAAATTATTGCCGGAATTATCCATCGGTTTAATTCACAGCCGCTTGCCATCAGCCGAAAAAATCCAGCAAATGGCGGCTTTTAAACAAGGTCAAATTCAATTATTAATAGCCACTACAGTCATCGAAGTAGGCGTCGATGTTCCTAACGCCAGTTTGATGATCATCGAAAACTCTGAAAGATTGGGGTTGTCCCAATTACATCAATTACGCGGCAGGATTGGCCGTGGGGCTGAAAAAAGTTTTTGCGTCTTATTATTTCAAGGGCCTTTATCGGCTACAGCTAGAAGGCGTTTGCAAATCATGCGAGACACCCAAAATGGCTTTATCATTGCCCAAGAGGATTTAGCGATTCGTGGTCCGGGCGAAGTGTTAGGGACGCGTCAAGCCGGTTTATTACGTTTTAAATTAGCCGATTTAAGCCGTGATCAAGAAATATTGCCACTGGCTCAACAGGCCAGTCAATGGTTGCTGCAACATTGCCCAACGAACTCTCCAGCCCTCATACATCGCTGGATTCGCGATGCGCAAGAGTTTGTTCATGTATAATTTTTAAATATTTTTAGTTTGAAAATTTTCGGTTAATAAATCAATAAAAGCTCTGAGCTTTAAAGGCATAAAGTCTTTTTGGGGATAAACGAAATAAAGTGGCTTTGAAGCGATAAAAAAATTAGGTAGACAATGCTGCATTTGTTTTTTTTCGATGGCTTGAGCAATCATAAATTTTGGTAATACGGCTAGATATTCGCCAGAAAGCACCAACTGCAAAATAAAATCCAATTGATTACTCTGAAGTTGATTTTTAATCTTTACTTGAAAGCGATTTTTTTCATGAAGAAAATGTAAGGTCTGTTCTTCAGGACCGTAGCCGGCAAACCGATGATGGACTAATTGCGAGGGGTGATCAATATCGTCATATTTTTTTAAATACAAAGGTGCAGCACATAGCCAATAATTTAAAGACACTAATTTACGCGCTATCAAATTAGAATCCGGTAAAATTGCTGATCTTAAGGCTAAATCATAACCTTGTCTGACAAAATCGACAATTTGACTTTCCAGGACAATATTGAGAGTAACCTCAGGATAACGTTTTTGATATTCCAGCAAAGGTTCAGCTAACAAATGGAGGGCTAAGGCAGGTGGCGCCGAAATTTTGAGGTGACCGCTGGGTTGATTGCGTAAAGAAGCAATGTTTTCATAGCTTTTTTGGGCTAATTCCACAATCTGAGCACATTGCTGATAAAAGCCTTCGCCAGCTTCAGTCAAGCTAAGGCGACGAGTATTACGTATCAACAGGCTGGTTTTTAAGTCTTTTTCTAATTGCCGGATATGCTTGCTTACAAAAGCTTTAGAAACTTTAAGCGTTTCTGCTGCTTTGGAAAAGCTTTGATTATTGACCACATGATAAAATATAACCATTTCATTAATTAACATTTTTTGTCTTCCAGAAATTTCGAGATTTTTCCCTTTGAGATTTCGCTTGCCAAACCTCGTTCATAATCAGAGGAAAGATGACTATTCTTCCCCCTGACAACTCCCATCGCCTAGAGATGCTCTTTTCTTTTAGCAATTATGATGGTTAAAAATATTAATAAAATACTTCCCCATAAAAACCACATGCTGGCTGAAAAGCCATTCATAAAAGCCTGGTTAAATAATTCATGACTAACGTTGCTGATGTCGGCATGCAATATTTGCGTGGGATTCGTAATCAAAGGAATCAGATTTTGACCGAAGTTAACTTGTGCCAAGGTTCGAAGGGCGAAAATATGATAGATGAATACTCCCAAAGCTAAGCCTATTGATCCTCCCATATTGAATAAAGTGACTACCGTGCCTGTAGCGACACTGGCGCGCGAAATGCCGACAGCCGTTTGAGAGGCGATAATTGACACGGTATTGCCCATGGCCCACATGACCCCTAAACAAATAAATCCCAATAAAATGAAAATTAATGAGCTGTGGACATTAAAAAAAGCATGTAAAGCAGTTCCAACCAGGCCCATGCCTAAACCGATCAAAATTGTATTGATCATGCCAAAAACCTGAATCAAACGGCCCACCGCAAAGGCTGCTAAAATAACCGCTGCAGGAATGGCGAATAAGGTCAGCCCAGCCCATTGGGGTGATTGATGTTTAATGAGTTGTAAGTAAAGTGGGTTAAAAAATAAGCTCACTGAACTTAAGGCGCCGGATAAGAAGCCTAAAGCCGCTCCAGCGTAAAACAATAATTTTGAAAAATCATTAAAATCAATCAAAGGATCGGGTTGACGGCGTTCTACCCGGAATAATAGTATTGACGAAATGAGGCCAATACTTAGAGAAATTAAAGTGACTGAATTTAGCCACCCATTACTTGCGGCGTGAATTAAGCTAAAAACGATACCGCTCATGGTTAAAGTCAGCCAGAGCATCCCCTGCCAGTCTAAAGAGGGCTTAATGGTAGCAATGGTAGATTCTTTTATTGATCCAAAGCAAAATAGAAAACCTGATATAACTAAAGGTATATTAATAAAGAAAATCCAGCGCCAACCCCAGTAAGTGACAATAAATCCGCCTATAACAGGTCCTAAGGCTAGAGCTGCACCGCCGATGCTGCCTAAATAGGCAATGGCTTTCGCTCGATCCTTCTCAGGAAAAGCGTCGGGTAATAGGGAAGGGCCCAAAGGCAACACGAGAGCTGCCCCAACGCCCTGTAATAAACGACCTAGAATAAGGCAAATCATATTAGGTGCGAATCCCGCAATGATTGAGGCTATAGCAAATAAAGCGGATCCCCAATAAAACAAACGTCTGCGGCCATAGATATCACCACAACGGCCCAAGATAGTTGCTAAAATACAAAGGGCTAAAAAGTAAATATTCATCACCCATTGAAGGTGATCTAAATCGCTATGCAGTGTCTGTTGGATGACTGGTAAAGCGACATTGACCACAGTATAGTCAAGAAAGACACCAAATGAGAGCAAGGAGATGCCTAAAAAAGCCCTCCGTTGATTAGAAAAAATCTTGTTTAACAAATTAATTCCCCCGGTTAAAAATAATGCTTAAGTTTACTCAGTAAGTCCATTGGAAACAATTACCTAAATTATAATTTATTTTTTCTCAATAGAAACAATCGTCTTAATAAGCTTTAAATCTTAATAAATTCATAATATTACGATGTTATATTAGGCAAAAGGAGATCAAAAGAATGTCAAGACAAGCCAAAGAAACTAAAGAATTAAAAATAGAATCAAATGATTCAGCTGTTATTAACTTGAGCCAGCATTTTCAAAAGCGGTTTAAATTACTTCATGACAATCAAATGCGCTCCACGCAACGTGGTAGTGGCGGAGGCAGAGTATTTGATTATTATGCCTCAGATAAAAACTCTTTGGAAACCCACTTTCCACCAGAATTAATTGAGCATGTTAAAGAATTTGAAAAAATTATCGTAAAAAATGAAAATTCTATAGAAATTGACTTAAGGGTATGGGTTCAAAGATTTTATCAACTAACAGCTCGCTTTTTAGAATTAGCCATAATGGAAGCTTTAACTGCTGCTGAAAAACAAGAATTAGAAGCTAAACGCGTACTTAATGAGTACTTAGGAAATGTAAATCCTAATCATTTCATGGAAAAATTTTTACAAAATCAAATAAATCAACACCATCTTTTTCGTAAATATCTATTAGAATGCCGCGCCGTTGATTTTTTTGCACCACTTTGTTTTACATTGGAGGCTCAGGTGCGGCAGCATTCTCAAGGCTTTAGTCATTATATGTGCTTTGTATTTTTACCCAAAATATTTGGTCTTGTAAATTTAAATTTTTCAGAACCATTAGCGCCGAATGATTTAGTTAAAGCTGTTGATAAGGCTACAGAAGATCAAGCGCTTACTCATATAATTGCCAGTCAAATGAGATCGAGCGTTTTTCAGGCAAACTTGGCCCCACACATTGCTGAATTTGATTTGCCTGCCAAAGAAATTGATCATTTAACCGTAAGACTTGAACAAAAATTTGTTGAAGCTATGCTCCCAGAGATTAAGGATGCGCGCACTGAATTTGGCCAAAATTTTGTTAATAAGGTTGAACCAGTTATTCAGGCGACTAATTCAATTAAGGTCCTAGCTGAAAAAGCTTTCACCGCTATCAAAAATGCAGAAAGATTACCTAAAATAGATCAAGTTGAAGCAGAATTTAGTTTCGCTCTTGAAGCTTTTAATGAAAACTTTGTATCCAGAGGCCTGGTTAACTCAAAAGATTTACAGAGTGTAACCGATGCTGCCGAAAGAATTACTTTGATCGCCGAACGTCGCCGTCGAGATAAAGTAATTATTTACTCAAATATTAATACGGCCGGTTCATTGATTGCAAAAGCACAAGAAGATATTTATCAAGCAGAAACCTCAGAATCAGCCTTGCAGATTTTAATTTCAGCTAAAAGAAGGTTAACTAATCTTAATGAAAATTCTGAGCAAAATGCTCAATTTCTTGATGATTTTTTCAAAGAAACTCTATTTAAAAAGATTGTGGCAGAAGCTTGCCGAGATATAGATACGCTTACTTACGCTGAAGATGAAAAATTTGAATCTAAAACGCCGGCAGGTAGAGAAATTTTGATTATCAGGGATATTGCAGCGAAAGCCAAGGAAAAATTAATCAAATCCATTGGTAATACCCCTCATTATTTTGATCAGTTAAGCCAGTCTTGCGCACTGATTGATGCGCATGCTTCTCTTGAAATAACCAAAAGAAAAATATCTCTCGTTGAGCCGGTACAAATACCTGGAATCAAAGAAGAAGCATTAACTCATTTAAAAGGACTCTTTGATGACAATAGAATTGATCATCATGCGCATGCAAAATATAAGACCCAGACTGAGGGATTCACTGAACCCTTGAATTCCTTAATTGAAAAAATAATTGTTAATAAGAAATTGGACTTTAAGCCTATATTATTAGACAGAATTGTGACTATAGCTAAGTCTATGTTATCCAGAATGACTGCTGAAGATGACGAAAATACAAAGCAGGGAAAATTGGTCGCTGGTTTTCTGGAAATTATTTCCGAAGCTAAATTAGATAAAGTCCAATTTGAGAAACAGCACAATTTTGCTGATGAATTTTTAAAATCATTTAATCTTGATTTGTCAAAGGAAGCTGATTCACTGACCTCTATCGTTTTGTACGCTTGGAGGGAAGCCTATAAGCAAGCTTGTCCGGATCAAGAGTATTTGGACGCGCTGGAACAAGGCCGTATGGATTTTATAGGAAATCTTGGCATAGTAAAAAATTCCGTGGAGCTTCATGATTTAGCCTTCCAAATTAAAGCTAAATTGCTTAAAAATGAATTTATTACAGATGGAGAGGCCGAAAAATATGAACAATTTTGCTCTGAGATCAATCGTTTAGGCAAAGAAAAAATGGATCAAATGAGAAATGAACCGAAGAAAAATCTGGCTGAATTCTTTCAAAAAAATAAAAAAGCCGGTTACCTTCTGCTGAGTGGGGGGGGCTTATTGGCGGCGAGCGTTTTTATGGGTCACTCCCATACACATTTATTGAATAATAGTATTGTTCATTTAGGAATTCAGTCCCTTCGCGCATTAGCCTCAGTATCTTGTGTTTTTGGTATTAGTTCAGCTGTAGGTTTTTTTTCCAGGTTTAAAAAAACGGAAGAGAAAGCTTTACCTAAGCCCAATATTGAAATTGATGAAAATGTTCAAATTTTAGCACTGGATAAGTTGCGGACAGCGAGTGTAGCTGCTCTTGATCTTTGTCGCCAACAATGGCCCGCTGGAAACAATCCTGGTTTTGATTATGCGAATAAACTGGTACAATATGGTTCGCCTCTGGCTCTAAGTCGGTCGAATCCTGCCTCTTTTGTGATGGCTCTTATTAAAATTATTGAGCATGATCGTGAAAAAAATCAACTGGGTTTAATTCTGGAAGAAAGCATTAAAGATACTTTTTTTATTCCCGATGCAAATTCTGGTGAATTAATTACTGAATTAAAAGAATTTAATAAAATTTGCATCCCTATCGAAATTAATAAAGTGAGCCAATCTTTGAATTTAATTATTAATGCTCCTGGGTTTCTAAAAGAAATTGTTGCATATTTGAATAATGGCGCTCATTCTCCTGAAGCTCATCGCTTTGCTGAGGAACTTTTAGGCGCGGGAAATTTTTTGGAAAAAATTAAACTGCAAGTCAATGTTGGCGGTAAGTTAGGTGAGTGTTTAGTCAATATTTTAAATATAGTCTGTGAGACGGGCGCAGATCCCCTTATATGGCGCCAAGTTTTGGATAAAATCAGTCCAGCCGCACAGCCTTGTTTAAAATCAGGCTTGAGATAACCCGGTTTGGAGTTTTGTCATTGCGAGCGCCAGCGAAACAATCTAGTCAGCATTTTGTAGAAATAATGAACTGGATTGCTTCACTAGCGCTCACAATGACAGGAATATTGCTTAACTTGACGCGTATAAGGTTTACGCATTCATGCTATTAATTAGGCGTAGCTTGAGCAGCTGTTTGAGTGATAGTTTGGCCGGTATCTGAAATATCCTTTCCAGCGCCTTGGACTGTGTGGCAACCACTCAAAAAACCGAGCATTAATACTAAAGGACATACTGTTAAAATTAATTTTCTTATTTTCATATTACTCTCCTTTTAATTTCTTATAAATATAGTCCATTATTAAGCCCAGCGCCTTTGTTGCATAAAATATTCTTTGCTTTCTCTTTGTTGACAAAATAACAAGAATTAGTAACTATACAGCACCTGAATTTGCAAACCTGGGGCAAAAGTGGGCGTTCCCATCTAAGTGCTGCCTGCCTATTCTTACCCATGAAAAATGTTCAGTAATGAGCTTAAGATGAGAATGTAAGAAGGAGAGATTGATGAGTAATAATTCTGTTAAGTGGCAAAGAGAACAAGTTCAAGCACTGTTTGCCAAGCCTTTTTTAGATTTAATTTTTGAGGCGCATACCATTCATAGAGAAAATTTTCCTGTCAATAAAATTCAAATTAGTACATTACTGAGTATAAAAACGGGCTCTTGCCCTGAAGATTGCACTTATTGTCCTCAAAGCGCTCATTATGATACCGGATTAAAAAAAGAAAAATTAATGGAAATTGATGCGGTCATCGAGCAAGCCCAAATAGCTAAAAAAAATGGCGCAACCCGATTTTGCATGGGTGCAGCATGGCGTAGCCCGCCCAAGAAAGATTTCCCCAAAGTGATTGACATGATTAAGGAGATAAAAAAAATAGGATTAGAGTCTTGCGTCACTTTAGGAATGCTGGATGAATATCAGGTAACGCAATTAAGAGAGGCTGGTTTAGATTTTTACAATCATAATTTAGACACATCACCAGAATATTATCAAAAAATTATAACGACCCGCACTTATGATGAAAGGTTAGATACTATAGAAAAAGTACGAAACTCAGGTATTAAAGTTTGTTGTGGGGGTATTCTGGGATTAGGTGAAGAGCAGCAAGATCGAATCGGTTTACTTTTGGAACTGGCGAATATGGAGCAGCCTCCAGAAAGCGTCCCGATTAATAAACTGGTTCGCGCCAAAGGCACTCCTTTACAAGAAGCTGAAGAATTAGATGATTTTGAATTTATTCGCACCATAGCTGCAGCTCGAATCATGATGCCGGCTTCTTATGTTCGGCTATCAGCGGGCAGAGAATCGATGAGTGAATCTACTCAGGCCTTTTGTTTTTTTGCCGGAGCTAATTCTATTTTTTATGGAGAAAAATTACTGACAACGCCTAATCCTTTACCTGATAAGGATAAATTTTTGTTTCAAAAACTAGGTATAGAACCTCTAATACCTTGCTAATGGTTACGCAGGTAAAGATTTTAGATGCTCTGAAAAGAGCTAGACAGAAATTGACTGCTTTAGAATCTGCTTTACGCGAGCCTATTGCTATTATTGGAATGGCCTGTCGTTTTCCAGGAGAGGCAAATACTCCCGAAGCCTTATGGAATCTGATGATGACGGAACAGGATTGTATGACTGAAATCCCTTCCTCACGATGGGATATCAATCATTATTATGATGCCAATCCAGATGTCCCGGGAAAAATGTACGTTCGCGATGGCGGATTTATAAAAAATATCGATCAGTTTGACGCGGATTTTTTTAATATTTCTCCCCGCGAAGCACAGGCTATGGATCCTCAGCAACGGTTGTTATTAGAAGTGAGTTCTCAAGCTTTGGAAACCGCCGCGCAGTCTCATTCACAAATTTACGATAAACCAGTAGGCATTTATATCGGTGTCAGCCGTCATGAATATGGCAATATTGCATTTGGATTAGAGCCCTCCGCTATAGATGCTTACACGGGTTTGGGTAGTTTTCAAAGTATACTTGCGGGACGTTTAGCTTATTGTCTAGGCGTTCATGGCCCTGCGATGATTTTAGACACTGCATGTTCTTCTTCTTTAGTCGCCGTCCATCAAGCCTGCCAGAGTTTAAGAGCCAAAGATTGCGATCTAGCCCTGGCTGGTGGCATTTCACTTATGCTTTCGCCGTTAGGAACTATTTTCGCCTGCAAAATGAAGGCTTTATCCCCAGATGGACGTTGCAAATCATTTGATAAAGCCGCCAATGGTTATGGTCGGGGTGAAGGAATTGGCGTCGTCGTTTTAAAGCGCCTCAGTGATGCAATAGCCGATCATGACAATATTTTGGCGGTTATTCCAGGTTCAGCAGTTAATCATGATGGCAAAAGCAGCGGTTTGACAGTCCCTAATGGCTTAGCTCAAAGGCAACTACTCAAAAAAGCTTTGCAAAACGCGGGTATTCGCCCTGAAGTGGTCACTTATATAGAAGCTCATGCTACAGGCACGGCCTTGGGCGATCCTATTGAAGTCAACTCCATTTTGGATGTCTTTTCGACTTCAAAACGTTTCAGGCCTTTATTTCTAGGGTCAATCAAGCCCAATATAGGTCATTTAGAGTCAGCAGCAGGGATTGCTAGCCTCATAAAAGTAATTTTAATGTTGCAGCATAAAATCATTCCAAAACAGCTTCATTATCATCAATTAAATCCTCATATTAATCAGAGTGAAAGACTGGTCATCCCTCAGGCCTTTATTCCTTGGCAAGAGGAAGAATATTTTGCAGGGGTGAGTTCTTTTGGACTTAGCGGTACAAATGTTCATATTATCTTAACCCAAAGTCCTGTTTTTAAAAGCGAGGATAGCCCAAAAGCAAATACTTATTTACTTCCCTTATCAGCAAAAAATCTTCCCGCTTTAGAAGAGTTAGCCAGAAATTATCTTATTTTTTTAAACCAGAAAGAAAAAAATTATGATTTGGCCAATATTTGCTTTACTGCTAGTACCGGTCGTGCTCATTTTCTAGTGAGAGCAGCGTTTATAGCCGGTGATCAAAGAGAAATGCTGGAACAGATTGCTGCCTGGCTGCGGGACAAATCGACTAATAGCCTGATTAACTCTACTCATAAGGAAGCCAGTGCTTATTTGCATGGAGAAACTATAGACTGGCAGGCTTTTTATCATAATCAAATTTGGCAAAAAATTATTTTACCCACCTATCCTTTTCAAAAACAGCGTTATTGGGTTGAAAAAGATTATTCCGATCAAGAAAAATATACTCAGAAATCAAAAACCCACCCTTTGCTGGGTGAACAAATTCAATCACCTCTAGCTCATTTACAATTTACCGCAAAAATTAATTTACGCCAGGCTTGCTTGGATTATTTAAAAGATCACCAATTGCATGATAAGCCAATTTTTCCAGCAACTGCTTACATTGAAATGATTTTAATGTCAGCCAAAAAGACTCTGAAAGAAAAATCATTAATTTTAAAAAATATTCGAATTCTAAAGCCCTTATTTTTAGAAAATGAGATCAATCATTATTTATATACCTTGTTAGAGCCTCAAAATCTAAATTTTTCAGTTAAAATTTTCAGTAATATTAATCCCGATAAAAAAAACAACCAATGGATAGAGCATTTGAACGGTGAAATATGTCAGGATGAGATATTTTTTGATTTTCCTTTTGAAAATTTGCAGGAAATTAATTTTTTTGAAATTAATGATTTTGAGTATAATGTCACCTCTTCGCACTTATTTTATGGACCAAATTTTCAAAATATCAAGAAAGTATTCTCTGATTTTCAAGGACACGCAATGGGAGAGGTAGAGATTGCTGAAAATTTATTTAAAGATTTTGCTGATTATTATTTTCATCCAGCATTCTTAGATTCATGCTTGCAAATATCCTTGTTGACTTTGCCAGAAAGTGAGCAGCGTAATACATTTGTGCCAGTTGGCATTGAATATTTGAAAATTAATAAATCCCCGGGTAGAAAGTTACGAAGTTATGCGGCTTTAAATAAAGCGAAATATACTGATACTGAAAATTTCGAGATTAATTATCTTATTAAAAATGAAAATAATGAAGTTATCTTAGAAATTTTCGGTTTAAAATTACAAAAAATAAAAGCTGAAAAACCGATCAAAAAGGCTGAAATTATTTATAGGTCAGAATGGGTGCAATTTCCTCCTTTTAAAAAAAAATATTTGGCCGTATCTGTCAAAAAATTTTACGTTATATTGGGTAATAGAGATACGATTACCGCATCAATCCTTTTATTATTGAAGGAGCGGGGCGATGAATATATTATTGTTTACCCAGGGGATCAATACGAAATTATTGATCAAAATAGCATAAAAATCAATTATCAAACCATTGAGGATTATTCGACATTATTTGAAAAACATTTAGTAAATCAGAAAAATATTGCAGCTATTTTACATCTGTGGAGTTTTAATAAAAATAAATTATATGACAATCTCCGTATAAGTTGTGAAACTGCTCTATATTTAATCCAGACCTGGGTCAAATTTGATATTGATTTTTTCCCGACAATTTTTGTAACCCAGTTCGCTAATTTAGTGGCTAATAATAAAAATCTGGTTAATCCTGCTCAGGCTGCTTTATGGGGGTTAATAAAGGTATTCAATTTAGAGCATCCTAATTTGAAATGTCTCTGTATTGATTTGGATTGTCCACAGAATTTTGATGATATCGCCGAAAAAATTTTAGATGAATATCAATCAACTGACAACCGCATTGCTTATCGAAGCGGGCACCGTTATGTTGAGAAACTGAATTTTTTTAAAAATAATCCTATTGAATCAGAAAAATTACACCATCCCTTTCAAGTAAAATATTCGCGAACTGGACTTATTTCGGAAATGAAATTTCAGGAAATACAATTAAATTCACCTGATTTTAATGAGGTCATTGTGGCAGTAGTCAGCATTGGCTTGAATTTTAAAGATGTATTGCTGGCTCTGAATGCCTTCGATTTAAAAGAGTCTGATTTTATTCTAGATCATGGCTTTGAATTTAGTGGCCAGATTATCAAAATGGGTTCAAAAGTTAAAAATTTACAGATAGGTGATGAAGTTATTGGGTTTGCTCCATGTCAAAGAATGAGCAACTTCGCTTTGGTCAGCGAAAAATATTTAATAAAAAAACCAGAAAATATTAGTTTAGAACAAGGCGCTACCTTACCCATTGCTTTTACGACAGCCTATTATGCTTTAATAGATTGTGGAAAAATTGGTCCGGGATGCAAATTATTAATTCATGCGGGTGCAGGCGGTGTGGGGCTTGCCGCGATCCAGCTGGCACAAAAGGCAGGCGCTGAAATTTTTGTCACAGCCCATCCAGACAAGTGGCCTTTTTTAAAGTCCAAAGGAGTCCATCATTTGATGAATTCTCGGACCTTGGATTATGCTGAACAGATTAAGCAATTAACTCAAGGTGTGGGGGTAGATATTATATTAAATAGTTTGGCCGGCGAATTTATTCCCAAAAATCTGGATATACTTAAAGAAAAAGGTATTTTTATAGAGATTGGTAAACGGAATATCTGGAGCAAGGAACAAATACTTGCTTGCCGCCCTGATGTTCATTATTTTATTTTTGATCTGACTACGAAAATTAACAATGATAGTGATTTTTTCTCAGAAAAATTAAATCAAATAAATGCTGATCTTAAGAATGGATTTATCTGTCCCTTACCTTTTCAAAGTTTTCCGATTAATCAAATAAAAAAAACCTTCAAATTTATGGCTCAGGCCCGGCATACGGGTAAAATTATTATTAATACCCTGATTCCCACTAAATCCTTTCTCGATATCAAACCTGAAAATGCTTATCTAATTACTGGTGGCTTGGGAAGTCTAGGCCAACTTATGGCTGAATTTTTAGTAAAAAATGGTGTTCGTCATATTATTTTAATAAGCAGGAAAGTTACAGAAGATAAAAGTAAAGCAGTTACAGAAGCTCTAAAAGCTTTAGGTGCAAAATCGGTTAAAATATACTTAATAGATATCGCCAATAAGGAGAAGTTAGCTTCTATATTTCAAGAATCGATTGAGAGTGGGCTTGTTATTAAAGGGATTATTCATGCTGCAGGCATAATTAGCGATGCTTTATTAAGCCAAATGAATTGGACTGGTTTTCTTGACGTCTTTCAGGCAAAAATTTATGGGTTATGGAATTTACATCAGTTATCTTTACAATACCCTTTAGATTTTTTGATCTGTTTTTCTTCCTTAACTTCAGTTTTGGGCGCTTACGGTCAAGCCAATTATGCTGCCGCCAATGCCTTTATGGATGCCTGTATGCATCTCCGAGGACAACTCGGATTGCCTGGTATCACTATCAATTGGGGGCCTTGGGATGAGAAAGGTATGGCGGCGAATATGTCTATATCTAACCAGCATAGATTAAGCCGTCAAGGGATAAGCAAGTTAAATCCTCGTGAGGCTTTAAAGGCATTAGAGCTAATCTCTAATTATTTTTCCGACTATTCTCAGTTTTGCATCGCTTCGATTAATTGGAAAATGTTTAAAGAGGAGTTTAATCATCCTGCCTTGGGTTCTTATATTGATCGTATTTTAAAAAATGGAAAATATGAAATAGCGCATAAAAATAATTTTTTAGATCAATTTTCAATTGCATCCCTAGAAGAAAAAAAATATTTATTGTTCGAGCGTCTTCGTGAGCATTTAATAAAAATAATCGAAATTAAAGATGTGGAAAAAATAACTTTTGATACTGTATTTTCTGATTTAGGCGTGGATTCTTTAATGGCGATAGAATTTGCTAATTTAATTGAAGCGGATTTGCAAATAAAAATTTCTGTTAATCTATTTTATGAATTCGCAACTCTAAAATTATTAATTGATTATTTATTGCCGGTAAGTATACTGGCCTAGAAATGAAATGTAACTTATAGTCTTTTAGATTGAATAAATTTTAGCTAAAACCATATAAAATAAAAATATTTAATGAAAAGGAATCAGATGCAAGCAGATTATAATAGGTATGAGCCATTAGATATTCAACACTTCGTTACTGAAGTGACTGCCCTGAAGGAGCGGTCGCTCGCTCGATTGGGTTGACGAAATACTGATACATATGAAGGCGGTTATACGCATCAAAGAACTTGATGCGTATAAAATTTCTATTATTCTGACATTTCGCAAATAAATCCCTTATTATTTTTTGCATCTAATTTACAGGAAGTGATTTTGGGAGAATGGACGAAAAAACCATAATTCTGGTTTTTAATGCCACCAACACAGCGAAGGCTTATGCCTTTGTAAGATTGTGATAATTCGGCAAAGTAATCTTTATCCGTTGCGGTTGAAACTGCAATGCTGGGTTGAGCTTGCCAGCTCCGCCATTCGAGGCCATTTTCTGTAGTTGTATAGCCACGAGTGAGCGTAGTCTTTACGGTTGGGCAATTAATAGTAACTGTTTTAGCAAATACAGTATTATAGCTGAATAATAATGCCAATGTTAATAAGCCGCAGGTCTTTGCTCTTGATTTTTGAGCTTGAGTCATTAAAGCCATTTTGATCTCCTTATAATAATGAATATCTCAAATATAGCACAAACTCCTTACCGTTTTGAGTATAGTTACTCAAAATATGTTCGAGTTCCCTGGATTGCATCAAAGTAGTTCTAAAACCATATTAACATCATATTTAATGTAAATATTGAATAGAAAGATTTTCCTAAAAAAGCAAGGATTAATTCAGATTTAGTGCGGGTATTCAGTTTAATTTTACTGCGCTCAATATAGGTTTCTATCGTTCGCGGTGAAACATTTAATTTTTGGGCGATTTTTTTAACGCTAAAGCCGTGTGCTAAATATTTTATAGAATCATGTTCTCGCGGTGATAGACAATCTTTAAGATCCGCTATCTGATGACTTTTAATAGCAGCCAGACCGAGTAAGCCGTAAATTTTACAGTGATCATCAAATAAAGGAATTTTTTGTCCGTAAAAAGTAAAAGAAGTATTTTTTTTTGTAGTCACTTCTTCATTGAAAAAAATCAATTCACCTTTTTCAAAAACCAGGCGATCAGTTTTTCTAATTAAGTGTACGGTTTCTTGAGAAAAAATATCAAAGTCATTCATGCCAATGATTTCAGTTGAAGGATCTAATCCCAATTGGGTTGAACCAAATTTGTTATATCCCAAATAAGAAAATTCAGAATTTTTCCAGAAGACATGATAAGGTTGAGAAAGCAAGCTACAGATTTCAATCGTGCTTTTCTTGTCATTCATACGCATGTCCTTGTAATAATTCTCTAAATTAATATTAATATAAAAAAAAATTCTTATCAAGATATTCTCTGCGTACGGGATTTATACGGACAGACATTAGTATTTAGCAGCCCTATACTAAAATCGTTATTTAAAACAGGTGAGGAGAATAATTATGAATATTGAAAGATTAAAAGCTGAATTAATCGTATCTTTGCGCAAAAAACTTGAAACCTATGAAGAACGGCTCAATGCTAATATAGAGCGTAAGCATGAACATATTGGTCTTAAGAGCTCCGCTTCAATAGTATCACGCTGGGTAAAAGATGGGGTTGTAACGCTAACTCTTGTTCCTTTGCCTTCGCCTTTGCCTTTTTTATGGCAAATAATTGGCGGTTGTGGCGGCGCTTTAATGGGAGTTGGAATGGTGTGTTACGCTGAAATAATTCATTTAAGGGAAAATCATAAAATTGATAACGCGGGTCATGTGCACGATTTTATGTCCCGTTTTCAGGGAATCGAAAATGAAAATATTCTTCAACGATTAATTGAAAAAATTGTTAATGACAGGCTGGCTGTACTGCAGAGGATTAAAGAAGAAGAATTAAATTATGTTGTAGAATATCTAACAGTTAATATTATGAAAATAATTAAACATCTGGATAACGCCGAAGAAAGGTCAATAGAAAGGGTTTTATTGGGACTGAAAAATATTAGAAATTTTAAAGAAAATTTTCATTTGTTGAAAGATGCCGAGGGTCATCGGGTTTGCACTTCAAGTCAGCTTACGCAGGGATTGCACGCGGATAAGGGGGACAAAGTGAAGCAGTTGCCGAATATCTTTACAGAAAATAATAGAAAAATGCTGAATCTTGTTGAAATAAAAAGTTGTCTCTCACCATAAAGTCATTTAGCTCCGCCCTTAAGGGCGGAGCTAAATTTAGGATTTGAGTTAAGGTCAAATATGATCTCTTTCTTTCCTGGCTTCAATGCATCGGTTTTTAGCCGCGCCGACTATGCCACCTACAATCGCAGCTATAGCACCCAGTAAAAATGAGAAAAATACGATAATAGCAATGCTGCCAGCAACGTTAGTCGTTGTTTTTATTGCTTCTTTAGCTTTTTCTTTCATTTTTTCATATGAAGCTTCTATATCTGCGATTTTTTGATTGGTTTCTTGAGGAGTTAAGTCCGTATTTTGTGTAATAATCCAGCTCAGGTGCTGACGTGCATCCTTTTTTTCTTGATCATTGTCAGCGGTGCTGTAGGCTTTTACGGTATCAGCTATATCATCTACCATTTTTTCATTAGCGACTCCTGGTTTCAATCTTTCTTGTAAAGGATATAAGCCAGGTATTCTAATCACTCTTTCCTTATTCTTTTTGGTCATGGCCATATTTCCAGCGCTCTTGAATCCTTTGGCAATTAAAGTACTCGCGCCACCTAGAATGGCTCCTCCTGTAGTGGTAATCATAAATAAAACGATTAAACTCGATAAGCCCCAAGTCATAAACCCTTGCAAAGCTCCAGTTTTATTTACAATCTTTGCAGAGGAAATTGCTGCAACCCATCCGGCGATGAATAAAGCAATAATACTCACCAGTATCAGCCAGATTATTGAGCCAATGCCAATGCCCGTAGCTACTTCTTTATCGGGGACAAAATGAGACTAAGCCTATTCCGAGGCCCAATATGTTGAGCAAAGCTTCCAGAATTAACGCGGTAACAGTGCCAGCCAAGATACCACGCCAAGAAATTCTTCTATGGGTCCAGCAGTCGGTTGCAAGCACTCTGTTGTCTTCTAAGTTATTAAAATTCATATCCAATCTCCTTAATAGAATTTTCGTAGCACAAAAACGCAATTAATTTTTTGGTAATAAAAAATACAGTATTAGTATAACAAAAAATAAATGTTTTGTCAGCTTCTTGCGTTAATTTGTCAACGCAAAGTTAAAATGTCCCACATTGTGCAAAGTAGAAATGTCCCTTTTTGTTAAGGGGATTCCCACGGCAACAGCAGTTATCCATAGGTCTTACAAGGCGCTGGAGTTTTTCACAAGCGGAAGTCGCCTTGTAAGACCTGTGGGTAACTGCGTGAGTTTTATCGAGCGACAGCAGGCGTGGTCGAAGGCACGTCTT
>Ga0163144_10006710_pt1 | contig 25340 bp, 23 predicted proteins | sample OliLak19BULKMAT1_FD_123175 | JGI IMG/M metagenome (GOLD analysis project Ga0163144, IMG submission 123175) | Freshwater microbial mat bacterial communities from Lake Vanda, McMurdo Dry Valleys, Antarctica - Oligotrophic Lake LV.19.BULKMAT1 | ecosystem: Environmental > Aquatic > Freshwater >... | reverse complement strand
GGGTCGCAAGGGAGTGCGCGAAGCCTCCCCTGACGCCCAATAGTTGGGCGTCAGGGAAAAGAATGAGCGAAAGGGTTCTGCGATGCCCGCAGAGAATTTGAGATGCTGGCCGAGGAATCGCGTTTTAGTAATTCATCCAGATCCATTCAATCATCCTGCGTTTCGATTCGCCGCCTGCCGCATGGTTGGCCAGCTCAAAGTCGACGGTTCGCCGATCGCGATACAGCTACTCGTAGAGTTCGGACCCATAGCTCGACAGCACCATCTTCGCCTTACACTGATGAACGGCAGCTAGTTCTCGGTGGTCCACATCCGTCATCTCGATCACGTAGATGTCCCGACTACCCTTGGCGCGGTGGCGACACGCGGCAAGTCGATTGATGGTGATCGACAAGATGCTGTGCGAGCAGCTAACTCGCCGCCTGTAACATTTATGCTCATTCCACGCCTACTTCGGTAGAGGCAAGCATCGCTTGCTCGCAACGCACTTTGGTTTCTAAGTAGAAAGACTGGTGTCTCATTAACCGACTTCTCTTTACTTCCGCCGTCCTTTTCAGCGTCCTCAACCTGGCGCCAAATGCCTCAGCAGATCAGCAAAACGGCAATCGCAACCAGAACGGCGGCAACAGCAGGGGGAACTTCGATAAGTATTCCCAGAACCGGAAGTCGAATTTCCAGTCGAAACTCGATTTCGCTCGCAAACTTGCCCACCACCACCAGGAGCACCAGGAGCCGGTGCAGCTCGACCCGGGTCGTCCCGACGGACGTGTGCCGACGCCCGACGTTGCGACGCCCGTCCCGCCCGCACCGGTAAATGGCCGCCCGGGCTACATTTGGGTTAACGGCCACTGGGAACGAGAAAAGGCCAACGGGACCTCGATCAGCACACCCGGCGGCCCGCTGAATGCGACCGTCGAGATCCGTGACCATCAGAGCCCCGGCACTCCGACTGTGGGCACTTCTGGCCAGGGCAGCCACGGCCCTTCTGGCCAAGGTCACGGCTATGGCGTCAAGCCACCGCCGGTAGGCAACAATGGCAGCGTACAGGTCAGCGATTCGAAGGGACCGCCGCGAGATAATACGATCTATGGCACGGGCATTGGAATCGGCGATCTGATCAACATCCACAATCCGAAAACCATGATCGACCACTTGTCTCCAGGCGGCTTCAAAACAACTCCTAATCCCCGCGATCACCGGAAGCCGCAAGACCCGAGAAGGAATCAGCGGTAAGACGGTTTGGTGCAATTGCAAACCGGGGCGACTCCGAGCGAGTCGTCCCGGTTTTTTCGTTCAACAAGACGGGCAAGCCAACCACGCTGCACGGTCACCAAACCTCCAGTGGCGGGAACGCCGCTGGAGGTGGCGAGTCCGCCGCCCTCACCGGTCCTATTAAACGGGGACGCCCAAATCTATGTAACGGTTCTTTAGCTGCGACGCATTGCATCTTGGACACCCACCCTAGCGGCCGAAGATCGGCTCGCAAAACTCAGGACAAGTAATGCCCAGCCGCCAAAAGCCCCAGCGAGCCGCCTTCCAGTTCGAGCACCTGGAAGACCGGCGCCTCATGGCCGCTTCCCGACTGGCGGACGACGCCTACGAGAACAACGACGCGATGACGGAAGCCCGCAGCTTGGGCAACCTCGCCGCCGTCACTACCATCAAGAACCTGGTGATGGCCGACAAGGCGGACTGGTACTCCTTCAACGTCGCCGACAGTTTGACTGCTGCGGTGAACTTGGAATTTAGCCATGCCAGTGGCGACCTCGACCTGAAAATCTTTACCGCCTCTGGGAAGCAAGTTGGAGCATCGATCTCCAGGACCGATGCGGAATCCGTTTCGCTGAAAGGTCTCCGCGCCGGTACGTACTACATCCAGGTCTTCGGTAAGAATGGCGCCCAAAATCCCAACTACGCCATGTTCGTCAACCCCGGGGTAGCCACGCCCCCAGCCACGACGATCGACTTGCACGGCGAAAGCACGCTGGCGACGAACGCCGCCAGCTGGGGCGGCGCGTTCAAGATCGACGCCCAAGTGCGAAATACCGGCAACACGGCCAGTGGCGCGTTCAACGTTCAGTGGTATCTCTCGAAGGACGCCGCCGGCTCCAGTGACGACGTACTACTGTCGCAGGTCAAAAGCGGCGCCACGTTCATGGCCCACCCTTCGATTGCCGCGACCAGCTCCGGCGCCGTGCAATCGATTAGCCTCTTGCTTCCCAAGCTCGCTCCTACCGGTTTCAAGGGCGAGAACTTTTACGTCATTATGAAGATGGACTCCGCCGCCCAGATCGCCGAGTCCAATGAAAGTAACAATTTCGGCCAGCTTGGCGACGGCGTCGACCGCGACAGAATCGTGATCGGCGGGAACAGTGCGTCATTCAACAGCTTCGACGTGTGGGACGCCTCGACCGACGACAGCGTGAACACGGTGTTCAACGGCGGCGTCGTGCGAGTCAGCTACAGCTTGAATCTGCAGCCGCACCAAGTCACGGGGGTCACCCTCCAGGCCATCGGCCAGGGCGGCGCGATCCTGACACTCGCCAACTTCGGGGCCGCGACGAAGGCAACGCAAAAGCTCGTGAATTTGGCCGCTGGGCCGATTCTTAACGCGGGCCTATGGCAGTTACGGTTGAAGGCAACCACGACCAGCGGCACGCTGTATTCTTCGGTCGACGCGATCAACGTGCTGGACTCCAGCTATGTCGCCGCGGGTAGATTGTACGCGGACACATACGTGTACTCCGGTGGGATTGGATCGGGACAGGTATTCCGCGGCGGCGGCGGAACCGACACATTTGAGCTCGGCGTGACACAATCTCAGATTGCGAGCCTCAACGGCGTCGCCGGCGTCAGCAACTCCACCGCGAACCAGGCCATCTATCAAGGCTCCGCGTATGACTACCTGCGGCTCACTGATGGCCGCGAGATTTACTTCCAAGGCTTTGAGCGCTTAAAATTCTCCGACGGTTCAGTCCATGAGCTAGCTGTTCGCCCCTTTGATCCTGCCTTTGGCGAGCAGTGGAACCTGCATGTCACCGACGTGCCCAGCGCCTGGCGGTTCACGCAAGGCTCAAGCGAAGTCTTGCTGGTTTCACTCGATTCAGGGGTCTTGAATAGTCCCGCTGCGCCAAGCTACCTCGGCGTCAACGATCTCAGTATGACGCGGTTGATCACCGGCCCCACCGATGACGAAGACCTTGTGTTGCCTCCATCCTATCCCTACGGCCATGGGCATGGGCACATGTCGGTGAGCATCATGGCCTCGATGGCAAACAACATCGGCGTGGCTGGAATCAACTGGAGAAGCAGCGTCCTTGTCACCGACGTCTATTCGCTGGGCAGCGGTGAAAATGGCGTCACCTTGCCGCAGGCCATCGAAGAGGGTCTCGCCTACGCCCGGGCCACAGGCAAGAAGGTCGTCTTTCAGGGAGGTATTCAGGGTGAGTCATGGCTGACCGACGGCGGCAGCGCGGCCTATATCCAGAACCTGATTAGCAGCAACTCCGATATCGCCCTGTTCGCGATTGCCGCCGGCAATGGCGGACCTTCGGCCGATGGCACCTATGGAGCGTTCGTCGATGCGAACTGGGCGACGAGCGTCAGCGGCGTCGCCAAACTTGAGAACTACTTTACCAATGTGATATCCGTCGGCGCCCTTGAAGGCACGAATCGATTCGCCGTCGGCGGCCTGAGCAACCCGTGGAGCGTCAACATCGCCAGCTATTCCAACCGCGGTTACAATCTCACGCTCATGGCGCCGACCGATTCGCCTGCGGTAGACAAGCGCGGAAACGTGGCGATCTTCAACGGGACGTCTGCCGCAAACCCTAACATGGCCGGCATTGCTTCGCTGGTCTGGAGCGTCAACACGGCCCTAACGCCCGAAGGCATCCGTCAGATCCTCGTCGACACCGCCCACGACCTAGGGGCTTCTGGCGATGACAACACCTATGGCAACGGGCTGGTGAACGCCGACGCCGCTGTACGTCGCGCCGTGGCGCTGGCACGGGCCAACGACCTCGCAAACTTGTACCCGAACAAGCCGCTTCAACTCTATGCAGCGGGCCCCACACTAAGCGCGACCAGCAACGTTGAGACGCTGCGTGCGACTACTCCGTCGCTCGCCGGCGTGGCATTGTCGGGCGACTTCGGCCGAGAGAAGACCAGTAGGGTATCGCCCACGTCCCGCGCCGCGTTGGCGACTGCCCATGCCGCGGCGGCGAAGGTCAAAACGCTGGACCTTACGTTCGACAGTGACTTCGATCGCGTTCACTCGATGACTGGCTTGCGCACGACGAAACTCCAGTCAGTCGGCCACTTTGATGGCGCGGTCGCTCATGAAGCAAATCTCGACCTCGCGTTCTCGCTGCTGAGTGAGCCGCTCGCCGGGCGATTCGACTGGAACTAAGCCGCGCACCTGAGACCCAGAGTGCATCGTCCGAGCAGCAACAATTCTTCTCGAAGCAGCTGCCTTTGAAGCCATGAAGGAACGTCGGATTCGGCTTTTTATCGATAGCTCCCAGCGTTCGCAATTCTTCCGCACTCTGCTTCCCGAACTTAACGATCGCCAAACGATGGCGAGGTCGCTGATTGTGCTTCGCACGCGGACAGCGCCATAACGGCCATGGCGGTGCCGGCGTGGGTGATGTAGTGCATGCCGTCCTGATTCAGGGAGCGGGTAAACCATCTCCCGCTTTCTCGCTGATGCGTTTTCAGCCACGCCACACCCCGTTTCAGCGGTTCGTCTGACGGCGACATGCCCGAGCGCCGCAACACGTAAAGCACAAAACCAGTCCCATACCCATCGCTCGTCTCCGTATCCTGAGCTAGGTCATCGGTGCGTTTCCAGTCGCCCAGCGTCGCCAGGCACCAACCTCCGTCGGGCTTCTGCAAAGAAAGTAGATCGTCGACCGTCGCCGACCTTTCCTCGTCGGTTTGAATGTCCGACAGGTAGCTTGACGCCCACAACAGCATGGCGCGGTGGTGCAGAGTGGGAGGCGGATTGTTGCGCAAGTATCGGCGGATCCCGACCAACCCCTGCTGCGCCGCGGGCGTCTCCGCATACCTCTCGGGCGCTACTCCCACTGCGATCGCAGCTAACGTCGCTCCATAGTGGTCATCCGACTCCATCGGCGGCCAATCGCACTTCAACCAATTCCAGCCGCCATCCTGCTGCTGGACCGTCCACATCCGGTCGAGCGCCGTTCGAGTCTGCGGATGGAGCTTGCCCGTAGCGGCCGCATCATTGAATGCCAACGCGGCTGCGGCGGCGACAATTTCCGCGTCCCAGCGAGGCCCTTCCTGCTGCCACCGTTCGCTCACGAGCTTTTCAGCGAACGCGCGGACTTCGCGTTGAGCGATTGCATTGGTTGATGCGGCTGGCCGAGCGTACAAGTAAACGAAATTGGTATGGCAGGTAAAGCACTGCTGATCCTTCTGCCACGTGAGCGCCGCTGAGTCCAGGAAATGCGTCGCCCGATCGATCGAGAACTCGGAAGCCAACGGCTCGTCTGGGTCATTCGGTCCTGGGTCGACGACATTGTCCAGCGTCACGGGTTCGGCCGCCCCGCCGATCGCAGCAAGCCCGATCAGTAGCAGAAATGCGGCGATCGCTTGCGAACAACTCGAAGACTTCATCGGAAGAGACCCCTCGTGACGGCACTCTTGATTCTTCGCCGCGGACCGTCGACTCTGGCTGGCGTGAAGGGTCCGGCGCCTGATGATACCCGTTCGCGTCAGGCCGCTCCAGCAATCGTTTGGCGGTTCCCTCAAGGAAAGCCCAAATGGGGTGCCTTTGAGTGGGTCTTTGGCGCCGTTTGCGTGAGAGAATCGATTCCATAGTGGGGCATCAAAACCTCGTTGGGGGGAAGAGGCACTTCGGCGCCCATCGTTATCTGAACCGACCGTCGCCTTACAACAGTGGCGGTTTCGCGACGGAGCCTATTCTCAAAGGTTGCATCGCCAGCCGCTATTCTCAAGGGTGGTCCGACGGCATGTTAGCCAGTGCGGCGGCGAAAATATTCCGATGTCGTTCGTCGGAGCTGTTCTCAAGTGGTCATTTGAGAATGGGTTGCTCAGGCCCATAGGCGATGGCGGAGAATCCTTCAACCATAAAAAAAGACCCGCTTGCACCTCCATGGTGCAAGCGGGTCTTGTGTCGAGCGTTGACGCTAGAGTTCATTCTGAACAGTACGCCAGACCCGCAACGCGCCATCGAGCATTCCTTTGATCGCCTGCGCATTGTTGGTGTAAGGGTCATGATCGTCTCCGAAAATGATCTGCCAGAAAGTTCTCTCCTCCAAAGTGTCGTCGTTACCGTGGAGGTAATCGAAAACAGCACCGGTTAGTCCACGATCGTTCCACGGATAGTCTTCGCGGAAACGACTATCCCAGCCGGCGGAACCGAGTTCGTTCTCCCATTGGCTGTGCAACGATTCAATCGATTTCAATTCGGCCACTTCCGCCGAATCCTTCGCCCACTCTTCGCCCATACGAAGTCCGTTGCGATACGCTTGCGAATTTCCTTGTAGCTTGGAACCTCTCAACCGATCAATAACATCAGCCATTGACTTCTTCTCCAGTGTTTTGGCGATTTCGCCCAACTTCACAATGAAGGCTTGGGTTGCTACCGCCGACCAATTAACCTCTCTACCGACTCGATCCATTTTTTTCTTCACATCAGCTGGTACCGTGACATTTACTCTTATTGAAGCTAATTTCCTCGCCATCGGCCGCTCCTTCGTGAGTGCGTATTGAGAATAATACAATGCGCACTGTGGAAATGCAACGATAAATGGGGGGGGTAACGCGAAATTAAAGTAAATATCAGTTCGGGCTAGTAAAGGGTGCCCGGATCTCTTGGAGCCACGGAAATGCGACGATTCAACTACACCAGCTACGTCACCCCCGACGATCCCAAACGCCAGCGGACCGAACTCTACGGCAAGTTCCGCACGGAGGCGACCAACCCCCACGACGTCGCGGCCGGATTCCTCGCTGACCTCCACGACGCCACCTTGCTGAACGTCGACGGGAAGATTGACAGCAAAGTGCTGTCCCAGAACAAGCTCAGCTTCACCTTCACGTTTATCGAGCCCTATCCCAGTTCGGTGCTGGTGGAAATGCAGGAAGTCGAGGAGGGGACTCTCCATCCGCTCTCCCAAGAAGGATTCGTCGCCTGGGCGGAAGACCGAGTGAAGGTTGAGCCAGTGATCGACGGCAAATCTAACTCGGTAGAGTTAGATCTCGCTGGCGTGCTGCACCAATTCGAAGTCGACGACCTCCACAATGAGAGCTCCAGTGACTTAAGAGTTTGGCTCGCCGACATTCTCTGGAGCGGTAAGAGGGGGTACGGCGAGATGTCTCGCGAAGAGCTACTGCATCACTTGCAGGTCGACTTCATCGATCACGCGAGCGAATCCTACGACACGATCGAAGACGCCCTCGAATAGAGCAATTGGATAGGTTGGAAACGACGAAGGGCCAGAATCGCCGCCCCTTGTCGTTTCTATGTATCGATAGTAGTCACGAGCTAAGCCTCGCCGACCTACTCGAATGGCTTGATCTCTTCCGGGACCATCGAGAGTTCGGAAAGGACGGCGCCCAGCGCGTCGCAAACGTCGAACCCGCTCCACTCCTTGGCCGGATCCCAAAGGAACGAATCGGCTTCCTCGTCATACTGCAGGTAGAGGGCCTGCTGCAACTCGTCGACGATTCGCTCCAGTTCCTCACGGCTGAGATCTTTTGGTCGCTGCAATGTCGTCTCCAGATCGAGAGGGGGTCAGCACTAGGAATGACGGTCGCCTTGGAACAGTCGCTTCATCAGCAAGTACAGGCCGACGCCGATGGCCACGGTGATCCACCATCGCGTTCGAGCGTTAAAGACCGGGACAGGAGACCTCTCCAGCGCCGGCGTTCCCCGCAAATCGCCGACAATCCGTTCGAGGACTGAGGCGCACTCCGCCAACTGGGCCGCACTGACGCCTGGCCTTCGTAGCCGGCGAGCCACATCGGCGAGCGTATCCTGGAGCCAATCGGCTTCGACGTCGTGACTGCTCACGAATTCGCCTCCATGAAGGTGGGCCAGCTGGGAATGTCTCGCCGCCGCCAGCCGAAACGATGTGGCTGGTAGACGGAGCAATCGATCACCTCCGTCCGTTTACTAGCTACGAGAGCGGCTTCATCAAGGTTGCCCAACGGGGCAGGGCAGAGGGGCTGTTCCAGCACACTGCGTCCTATCCAGACGCTGTCCGGTTTGCCATGGAGTTCCAGCCCTTCGAGCCAATGCGTCGGCAGCAAGGGTTCATCGCCTCCCATTGGCTCGAAGAGGGCGCACCAGGGACGAGCAACGCGTAGCTTCCACGCCGTCCTCGGAACACGAACTCCCACGCCAGCGACGGCTTCCAACAGCTCCAGCACTTGCTCGTTGGGAAGCCCCAGCCGATCGATGCCGACACTGGCGAAACGTTCCACAAAGAGCTCGCATCCTGCAGGCTGTTCCCTGGCGAAGCGACAGACCTGGACCCAACGGAGGGACTCCTCACGCAGTTGCCCTTCGAGTCCACCGATGTACTGAAGGTAGGTCCAGGCGATCCAGGGATTCCCCTCAGGAAAGTCGGTCGGTTGGTTGGCAAACTCCTCGGGCGGCATCAGTGATCAATGATGAGTTGGTCGTGCTCGTTGGCTTCGGCGTCTTCCGCTCGTAATGCGGCATGGTGGGCGAGCAGCGTTTCGAGGTCGGGCGCAAGGTAGTCTGGGCCCTTGAATGCTTTGCCCACGCCGGTGGTCACCAGCGGCAGCTTGGACCAGTTACTCTGGTGTACCGCCTCGAACACTTCGGACAGTGGAATGCCGGTGGCCACGGCGTCTCCAAGCAACACGTAGAGCCGGTCGCCAAGAGCATCGACAGCAGCGGCAAGGTCCCCTTTACCGTTCGCCGCCAACCATTCTCCCAGTTCCTCCACCGCCATCGCCGCACGACTGAGCAGAGTATCCACCGTGCCATTGGCGGCGGCAGCTAGTTCCTCCGAGAGCGTCAGCAGTCTGTTGCTGAACATCAAGGCCGATGCCGGATCGCAGTTTAGCGTTTGGGGCGTCGCGGCGATCGGGGCCTTGATGCGTTGGTGAAATCGTCGCACGAAGCCGACGCAGGCACGCAGCGACAACAGTTCTTCGTCAGGCGAAAGTGGGCGCACCTATCCACCTATAGGGGGTAAATATGGCGGAGGGAGTAGGGGAATATCCCCATGGGTCGTCAATTGGCTCTTAGGGTCGGATAAGGCTCTCCGCGCGTGACGAGCCTTAGGCGTTCAGATCCGTGCCGTAGAGGTCGAGCGTCAATGCCACGAAGTAGCCTCGCTCTTGCTCGTGATGAAACGTGATCACGACGGGAACCTTCCTTTCCTCCGAGGGAGGACCGATCGAATACCGAAATCTCGTCATGCTCGGAAAGCGATCGAGCAGGAATCGCAATCCAATCAGGGCGAAGATGCCCAACGGCTCTTGCCGATTAGCACGAGTGAATTCGATCGGGTCGATTTCTCGTTCGACCAGCGTACGGATGCGAGGGTCGAGCAGCACCGGGTACTTGATCCCCGCCATCGCCGCAGCCAAGGAGATGTCCTCGTACTCAGACCAGTCGAGGTCAATGGCCGGTGGTTGGCTAACATTCCGTTTTGAATTCAAGACGTTCCTTTCTTCACGGTCTTCGAACGACGCTGCTTGCGATGGAGCGTCGTGCACTCCTGGCAGAGCTTTGTTTGAAACGCATCGGAAGTGTGGATCCGTCGACGCCGAGAGCAGTCGACACCTTGGCAAGCGATCTCCACCGACCGTCGCCCCTTGTGGGCGCCGTCCGCTTCGACCCGCAGCGTTCCTTCGACAATGTGGGGATACTTTGTTCGCAACGCTTGCTCCGCCATCAGCAGCTCCTGGTTCCTGGAGGGACGTGGTTTGACTGGCTTCTTAGTGCGGGCGGATGATCGCTGTTTTGTCGCTGGAGCCGCAATAGACTGCAGACGGGCCAGTTGCGATCTAGCCTCGCTCACGGAGACACCCTGCTCTTTGGCGTAGCGGCGAGCCTTCGCCCAAGCGGCCTTAGCCTTTGATGATTTCGACGCGGCCATGAGGCAGGCTCCTAGGAAATACTGTTCCTTAGCCTTCTAGCTCCGTGGGCCCGCGTTCATAATCTCCGCGGAGTTGCGAATTCCTCTTCCATTGATTTCACTGCGGACTGGAGCCGGCCGCGTAAAGCTACGGGGATGTACTCTTCATTGGCCCAGGCGTTAACGCGACCGACGCCGACCCCCAAGGCGCGGGCAATCTTGATCTGGCCCAGACCAAGGTCGCGCATCTCCGTCGCCTTTTTCACATCGAAGTAATTCTTCTTGGGGCCGATCTGCCTACCCTTGGCCCTCGCCGCACGCATGCCGGCCTTCGTCCGCTCCTTAATGAGCGATAACTCGTAGTCAGCCAAGACTGCGAAGAGGCCTGCCATCATCCGCCCTTGGGCCGTCGAGAGATCGAAACACTCGCGCAAGCTCACCAGCGTGACGTTCAGCTCGCCGACAGTCGAAAGGATCTTCACAAGGTGCGGCAACGACCGACCGACGCGATCGATCGCAGCAACAACGAGGACGTTGATCTTGCGTTGCCGAATTTGTGTCCAAAGTTCCGACCATGCAGGTCGGTTGTCTTTCGAGCCGGATTCGCCGACGTCGATGAATTCGACTACCTGTTCCCAGCCACGGGCTCGAACGTACTCGCGCAAGTCTCGAAGCTGGGCATCGGGGCTCTGCTCGTCGGTCGAGACTCTTGCGTAGATCGCGACTTTGGGCTGGCGTGACATCGACATTTCACTGAAGGCAGGGGTTAAATGTCTGTTTTGGCTTGATGAGCCAATTCGGATAATATGAACCCCGCAGCGGAACTGACGACGCTTGCCTACAAGCAGGAACTAATGAGATGAACTGGACGACAAGTGCACCGCTTGCTTAGCACCTAACGGCGATCGGCTTACTTGCGCCGTAAGAGTCCTTGCGATCTGGCGAGAGTAGACGCCTAATACATTTGGTAACAGATTTTATCATAAGTAAGCAACTGTCGAAAAAGAACGGCAGGGCGGAATAAGGCAGAGGCCAAGGGAGCCGCTCGCCCGCGCTTCGCCCGCCATTCTACCGACCGGCGTCGGTCCGCGTCGCCGTCGGCAGCTGCCACACGTAGCCGCCGCCTAGCACGCCACCGATCGCCGCGATCGACTTCAACGCCACCGAACTACCGGGCCAAAGCAATGTCGCGCCGACGACGATCGTCAGCATCACTAGGGCCTTCACGCGAATAGGCGCGCTGATCCCGCGATGAAGGTGCCAGTCGCGCAGCACGCTGCCGAACAGCCGGCTATCGAGCAGCCGGCGATGCCACCGTCGCGACGTCCGCATCAGGCCGTAGCTCGCCGCCAGGACGAATGGCGTCGTCGGCAGCCCGGGCAGCACCACGCCGAGCAGTGCGAGGATCAGAGCAACGACGGTCAACGCGAGCAACACGATACGGCGCCAACCGCTCGCTGGACGCTCGGCGCGAACGCAGTACAGCGTCTCGCCCTGCGAATCGTGCCACTCGATGACGTCGCTTAGGTCGTTTGCCGCCGTTTCGACCGGGATGACGGGTGCAGCGACATCCGACTTGCGCCGGCCGCGTTGCGGCAAGATCGTCGCCTGCAGTTCGCGCCGGTCGATCACGACGGCCCGCACGCCCGGGCGGCGCAAAATCCCGGCCGCCATGTCGCGCAAGCGCTTAACATCGTCGTTCAACTCGCGCGAAAAACTAACGGACTGCAGCGTCGCCGTGGGTAGAGTCGTCGTCATGGAAGGGATCAGGCCGTGGGGAGGATCTGCCGCAGAGGCGACATGGCACACTGGAGGATAGGTCGCCGCCACGGCCAGTCAACTGATTTCTTCGGCCCGAAAAGCCGCAAAAACCACCGAATCCGCCCAATACACGCTTAGGCATCTCGTCAGGCACGCCGACGACCAATCGCTGTGAATCGGCCTGAACGCCACGCACAATCCGCTGAAGGTCCTGGCCGGTCGCGAAGATATCGTCCGCGTAGGCGAGGACTGTGAAGCCGAATTCTGTGAGCGCCAAGCGACGGCCGATCTGACGGAAAAGTTTGTTTGCTAGCGATCGCTCGAGGCTTCGCAACTGACCTGTCACCGTCGGCCCAGACAGTCGCAATCTGTCAGCCTAAACGATCACCGGCCACTTAAAGGTCGAGTTTACCTCAATCCGCCGGCCCGTTCTTTGCGATTCTCGCGCCGCTGTCATGATCTCAACGACGTGGAGCGCGTGCTCGGGAGTGAAGAGAGGTTCTTTGCCGGTGGCGAGACACTCGGCCACTTCGGCGGCGCCTTGTTGCCACACGTAGCCTTGTACGTCGGCGGCGTGGCGCTGGAAGGTAGGATTGGCGTCGGTGGCCAGGTCGACGCCGAGGGGTTCCCAGTCGTACCCCACTAGGCCTATGCTGCCGCGGGAACCATAGATCGAGAGCGTGTGGCGGCTCTCCTGGCTCCCCTCGTGGCCGTGGGGGTTAAAGAAATTGAAGCCGCACTGAATGTTCGACAGCGCGCCGTTGCCGTGGTCGAGAAGGATCATGGCGTTGTCTTCGGCCGTGACATCGATTTCTCCCTTGCCGACGATGTTGCGGGTGGGAGTGACGACGTTGGTCATCGCGGCGACCGACCGAGCCGGGCCGAGCAGGCCGGTGAGGCTGGTAAGGTTGTAGACGCCGAGGTCGGGCATGCTGCCTCCCCCCTCCTCGTAGAAAAACGCCGACCAATCGGGGCCGGTGTGGCCGTAGTCGGCGTGAGCCGAGGCGATCCGGCCGAGCGAGCCGGCGGCGATCGTACGGGCCATGAAGGCGAACTGCGGGCTGGCGACCACGACGGGGGAGCCCCACACGCGCAACCCTCGCTCCTTGGCCTGTTTCAGGATCTCCTGGCCAGCGGTAAGGGAGTTGGCGATCGGCTTCTCGCTCCAAATGTGCTTGCCGGCTTCGATCGCCTGGCGGTTAAGGCGTTCGTGCTCCTGCATGTCGGTGAGGTTCACCAGTAAGTCGAACGGCACGCCGGCGAGAAGTAGATCAATGTGGGGATAGTGGTTCGGGACGTTGAATTCCTTCGCGCGGCCCACTGCTCGTTCAGGAATGACGTCGCAGGCGGCGACGAGCTCGGCGTAGGGACTGGCAGCAAGGTGGGGAAAATAGCGACGCGAAACACTGCCGCAACCAATCACGGCGACTCGAACCTTCTTCTGAGTGTTGCGCGCAGCGGGCGACGCGTCGTCCGCTTGGCTCAGTCCGCTGGCGCCGACAAGCATCGCGCCGGCGGCGGCCTGTTCGAGAAACAGGCGGCGATCAAGGCGAGCAGCTTCCACGGGATGGTCCTCCTTGAGCAGGCGAAGTGCGGTTAAGAACGAGGCGCGTTCTCTGGGAGCAGGCCAGAGAACCGCACAGTATAGTTCGGGGCTGCAAGAAATCTAGCCTTTTGCTCCGCGTTCGACCCCGTCGATTCTCGCGGGTGGCCCCTGTGAGCGTACTCGCCAACAGGGGTCGCGCTAGCGACGTGAGGTCAGGCAGTAAGGCGAGCGGCCGGGCCGGCTCGCCTTTAGGCCGGCGTTCGAACCGTTGCGACTCTAAAAGAGTCGGGGTCGAGCAGCAGTTCCCGATCGGTTGCAGCGTGAGTGGCTCGCTGCGCCGGCGGCGAACGCGCTTGATCAAGCAAAACGACGGCTGCTCCCTTGGCTGAAAAGCAGCTCTCCCCCGCAGCACTTTGCGGAACAGCTTTGCGCGCCCAGGACGAACGAGCATGAGTCACCGGCGCAGGTTGTTGGAATGCCTCATCAGACACGCCGGTGAGCACTGCGATTGCCCCCGCCGGGCCGCGGAGTGCAATCGATGGGAGCGGTGTCATAATCGCTGACGGCACTGGTCGCCGTAAGTCGATCTGACGACCAATCTTCGGGACAATGGTGTGTCTAAACCTCACCGAGGAGGAAACCCGGCTGAAGGCCCAGCGGGGCGAGCTGAAGAAGCTCGATCTTTCCCAAGCCGAGATCAAGCGGGCCATGGATTTGAAAACAGCGTAGAATTTAGCGCAAGCGTTCTGTGTAACAGCGAGTCGTCGTGGCCTGTCACCTGCGCAGCATTATCTGCTCGACATAATTCGGCAAGACTCGCTCACAGCAGCGGGTAATCCCTCTTCCACAACGACGACGTCATTTTCATTCAGAGACGCTAAGCACAGGATTTCAGGCGATAAATCAAGAGTTTCCACCGTCCGGGAATATCCCAAGCTCTGGCGAGCGGCGAGCACGTCCGCCACATGGACGAGGGCCGGCAGCGCTTGGTCCGTTGCGGCGAGTTCCCAAGGCCGATGGTGAAACCCGGCCGTGAGACTGAGGTTTGTCGGGAATTTCCAGGCCTCGCAAACGGCGAGGCCCAGCGCCTCATGCGTCGTCTGAAACGTGATGTGTTCAGCGCACCGAAAGGTCAGTTCGTCATCGTCGTCGAGTCGATTAATCATCGAGGCGAAAGATGTGCCTTGCGCCTGAAGTTCGACGAGGATACCTAGATCATGGACGAGTCCCGCCAGAAACGCCTCGTCTGGAGAGATGTCCGTGCTCCGACTGAGCAGTTGCGCTGCCGTGGCCACGGCGATTGAATGGGTCCAAAGTTCGCTCGCGTCAAAGGTTGCGCTGATTCTCCCCCCGCGAAAGAGCTTCCCAAGGCTGGTCGAGATGGCGACGTTTTTGACGGCGCGGAAACCTAGCAATGCCAACGCCTCGTGCAGCGTGCCGATGGGTCGCGGCAGGCCGTAGTAGGGAGAATTGACGAGTTTCAGGAGGCGAACGCCGTACGCGGGATCGATGGCGATTACCTGGTGCAAATCGTCCCAAGTGGTACGCGGATCTTCGGCTATCTCAATAATCTGCATCGCGAGCGCGGGCAGCGTCGCGAACTGGCCGCACTGACGGATCATCGTCTGCACGACAGATGAGTCGTCCACTGTGGCAGCGACGTTTTCTTTCAGCACTTCGGTCGGCATTGATGTGTTCCGTATTCTCGACTTTAGAGCACAGGCAGCGGATGTGAAGATGCCGCACTGGGCCCACCCGGCGACGACAACGCTGGCGCATTCGCCGCATGCGATCTCAAGTACGCCTGAGTCTCAGCGGGATTCATGGGCTTGCCGAAGAAGTACCCCTGTCCACAATCGCAGTCCATCGATTGCAACATGGCCACTTGGTCGCTGGTTTCGATCCCCTCCGCGACCGTGGCGAGACCCAGATTCTGGGCCAACGTCGTGACGGCGTGGACGAGCGCGGCATAACAATGATCCTCCGACATTCTGGCAATGAACGATTGGTCGATTTTCAGGACGTCGATGGGGAGTTCATGGAGAGTAGCCAGCGACGAATAGCCTGTGCCAAAATCGTCGACGTCGATCTTCACGCCCCGTCGGCGCAACTCGCCGAGCACCGCTGCGGCGTGGTCCGGGTCCTGCATGATTTCGCTTTCGGTGATCTCCAGGTGTAAGCATTCAGGCGCCACTTCATGTCTTTCCAGGGCGCCCATGACGACTTCCACCAAATTCTCCACCAGCAGTTGTTTTCGGGCGACATTGACGTGGATGCCAGCCAGCGGCGGAACACCCGACATACGTCGCCAGGAAGCGAAATCGGCGCAAGCGCGGTTCAGGATCCACGTCCCGATCTCCACGATGAGGCCCGTCTCCTCGGCGATCGGCAGAAAGTCTGCCGGTCGCATCAGACCTTGGAGCGGATGCTCCCATCGAACAAGTGCTTCGAACGCCACGGGACGTCCCGTTTGCAGCGAAACGATCGGTTGATAGGCGACGCGCAGTTGATTGCTGGCGATCGCGTGGCGTAGGTCGCTCTCCATCGTCAACCGCCGCTTGGCCACGGCGTGCATCTCCGGATCGAAGACGACGTAGCGCGCCTTGCCGGCGTGCTTCGCGACATACATGGCGGTATCAGCGTCGCGCAGGGCCTCTTCCGGATTTTGGTGGCCATGGTCACTCGTGACGATGCCGATGCTCGCTGTGCAGATGACTTGATGGCCCGCCAGCTCGTGAGGAACCGCCAACCTCGATAGAAGTCGCTCGGCGACGGCCGCGGCGTCCCGAGGATCGGAAATGTCCTCCAGGAGGACGACGAACTCGTCGCCCCCGAGGCGCGCCGCCGTTGTGTCGTCCGGGGAGCGCGCGACGCCGTCGGTTCGGCGCAGCGATTCGCGGAGCCTGTTGGCAATCTGTTGCAGAAGTTGATCGCCGACTTCGTGGCCTAGACTGTCATTCACCCATTTGAAGCGATCAAATTCAAGAAACAGCAGCCCGTATTTCTGATGGGGAGCGCGCGCGATGGCGTCTTGGATCCGCAAGCGAATTGAGGCGCGATTGGTCAGACCGGTCAGCGAGTCATAGTTAGCCATGCGCTTGAGCTGACGGATCATCTGAGAGCGGTCGAGCAACGAACGCACCCGTGCGCGGAGTTCTGGGCCGCAAAAGGGTTTGCGAATATAGTCGTCTCCTCCCGCTTCGAAGCACGCACTCAAGACGCGATGACTATCGCTGCCGGTAATGAAGACGACAGGAGTGGCGGCCGGAAGCGACTCGGCTCGGAGTCGCCGCAAGATTTCTAGACCATTCGTTCCTGAAAACTCGTAGTCTAACAGCAGCAGGTCCGGCGTCGCCCGCCCCGTGGTCTTGCTCGCTGACTCAGGCGTCGTCGCTGAGATCAGCTCCACGTTGAGCGATGCGAGCATGCCGCCCACGATGTCATGGATATCCGGATCATCGTCAACTAGAAGAATGCGGGGACAGTGGTCTGTCGGGGCGGAGGCGTTCATGTAGCGTACTCCCGGTCTAAGCGATCGGCCGCAGCCGACTCAACTCGTCGATGGCCTGCCGTCGCTCGATCGCAGAGCGCCGCTAGCTCGGAGATCGCCATCTCAATCTGTCCAGAATCTTCGCCTTCCTTGACGTTGGCCTCCAACCGACTCGCGGCTTCAGTGATAGCTGGAAACCCGTATCCGCCGCCAGCGCCCTTCAACTGATGGGCCAGCATCGCTAGTTCATTTGCATCCCCGCTCGCGAAGCGCGCCCGCATGTTGGCCACCTTCCCGTCAAGCGAGTTCACAAAGCGGCCCACAAGATCAGCGAGATCAGGGTCGTCGGCCAGTTCACTACGCAGCGCGTCGTGGCTCGCTGCGACGGACATCACCGCGACCTGCGTCGAAGCGTTAGCGCCAAGATTGTCGGCGCGGCGGGTTCGTCCGTGCTGGATCCGCCGTTGGCATGTCTCTAGGAGCGCCAGCTTGTCAATCGGCTTACTCGCATAGTCGTCGCAGCCGGCGTCTAAGCATTTTCGCCGATCCTCCGCCATGGCATGCGCCGTCAGAGCCACGATTGGAATGTCCAGGTCGCGAGCTCGCAACGTTTTGGCCAGGGTGTAGCCGTCCATAACCGGCATCTGCATATCCGTGACCAAGAGGTCGAACGGACGATCGGCGCGGAGCGCCCCTTCCAGCATTTCCAGCGCGAGCTCGCCATTCTCGGCGACTTCAACTTCCGCTCCAGCATTGACGAGATGAAACGTAATGAGTCTTCGATTGTCATCGCCATCCTCGGCCAGTAGGATTCGCCCGGAAATCCTCGTCGGCGCTCCATCACGGATCTCTTCGCTCTCCATAGAACAACTCGCAAGGTCAACGACCAACTTGCTGTCAGGCGTCTCGACCAGGGGTAATTCCACAACGAACCTAGTTCCCTCGCCGGGGCGCGAGTAATCCAAACGAACGTCGCCGCCCATCATTCGCGCCAATCGACGACAAATCGTGAGTCCCAAACCGGTGCCCCCGTGCTTTCTGGTCACCGACGAGTCGGCCTGCGAGAACGGGCGAAACAACCGGTCGCTTTGTTCAATCGTCATTCCTGGCCCCGTATCGCGGACCGCCAGGAGCAATTGGTCGCCGCTTTCCGAACGCCCCACCCGCGCGCTCATTTCAATTGATCCGTGCTCAGTGAATTTGGCGGCGTTACCGACAAGATTGACGAGAATCTGTCGGAGGCGAGTCGGATCACTGAGGATGAGGTCCGGCGCCGGCGTTTCCAGAAATGTCCGTAGCTGCACGCAGCCGCTGGCGACGCGAGGCCGTATGAGACTGTCCACTTCCATCAAGATACGCGGCAGCGGCGTCTCGATCAGTTCCGTTTCGAGTTTTCCGGCCTCGATTTTGGAGAGATCGAGAATATCGTTGATGACGGCCAGCAGATGTTCACCGGCGCGGCGAATCGTGTCGATTGTTTCGATGCGGCGCGGCGGCGTCCGCTCGATGATGCCGTCGTCGCGGAGGACGTCGCAATATCCAAGAATCGCCGTCAGCGGCGTGCGGATCTCGTGACTCATGTTGGCCAGGAATTCGCTCTTCGCTTGGTTAGCCGCTTGGGCCAGGGCATGCGCTTCGTTCAGTTCCGTCACGTCGGCGCATGCACCGACGAAGCCTTCAAAGACTCCCGTCGCCGAAGTGCGCGCGACGCCGCGAGCTAGAAGCGTGCGAAATACTCCGTCATGTCGCCGCAGACGATACTCCAGTTCAAAGTGCCTTTGCGACGCCAGCGCATCGCGATAGATACGCAGGCTTCGCTCGATGTCCTCGGGATGGACGCTAGCGATCCAGCCGTCGCCTAGTTCGTTCTCGACCTGGCGGCCAGTAAAATCGAGCCACGACTTATTGAAGTAATTTCGCTTCCCTTCAGCGTCGCTGGTCCAGACGAGCATGGGAAGGGAGTCTGCGAGGATGCGGAACCGGCTCTCGCTCTCCGCCATCCGTTGCTCCGCTAGTTTTCGAGCGGTGACGACGGTCCGGATCGAGACGTACTTCTCGATGCGGCCCTCTGCATCAAAGAAAGGGGCTACCGTGGAACTGACCCAGTAAAGCGATCCGTCCTTCGCGCGATTGCAGACCTCGCCGCTCCAGATGTGGCCGTCGACGATCGTCCGCCACATCTCGGACCAGAATGATTTGGGGTGTTCGCCGGAGTTAATCAGTCGGTGATCTTTGCCCAAAAGATCCTCCCGCGAATAACCGCTGATTTTGCAGAAGGCGTCATTTACGTTGATAATCCGTCCTTTCGCATCGGCAACGGAAACTAACGCGTGGTGATCGAGCGTGCAGCGGAGCGCCTCGCCCTCACGCAAGGCTGCTTCGGCGATCGACTTCGCTGCGGCGAGCTCTGCTTCGGCCGCCCTGCGGTAAGTGATGTCCTGATGCGTACCGACAAAGCGGGTCGCCTCGCCTAGAGCATTGCGGGCGGCTACCTTGCCTTGGCTAAGAATCCAGCGCCACGTGCCGTCATAGCTTTTCAGTCGGTGTTCGCACTCATAATACTTGCCCAATTCGATCGACTCGCGCGCTGCCGTCGCTGCGGCGTCGCGATCGTCGGGATGAATCGCCTCGACCCACTGGGAATACTTCGTCGGCAACTCTTCGACGCCGTAACCCAGCATCTGCGCGCCAGCCGCTCGAAAGACGATGTCGCCCGTCTCGAGATTCCAGTCGAACAAGCCCAGCCCTGATCCCGTCATGGCCAAGTTCAGTCGTTCGCGTTCTAGCCGCAACGCCTCGGTCACTTGTCGTTCCGCCGTGACGTCGGTCTCAATTGCCATAAAGCCAGTCAGGGCCCCGTCAGCGTCGCGCAGCGGCTCGATCTCGATCGCGACGAGGTACTCCCGGCCATTTTTGGCATAGTTGATGATCTCTACCGAGCTTGGCTCGCCGCGATGAATCGATTCGCGCATCCGAGCGGCCGCGTCAGGGTCGCTGTTGGGACCTTGCAGAACGTCGCCCGGCTTCTTGCCAATCATCTCTTCCAACATGTAACCGCTGACGCGAGTGAATCCCTCATTGACCCATTCGACGCATCCCTTGGCATCGGTGATGACGACGGCATTGCCGGTTCTTCGAGCGATCTCGGCTAGTCGCTCTGACTTCTGCGAGGCCAACCTCAGCGCTCCATTGCTAGCCCGAAAATCCTCCGTCATTTCCTTCGCGAGGATGGTGGCGCGCCGCTCACGCACTCCCAGATTCCAGATGACAATGGAAACCGCGCCGGTGAGAAGCAGGCCAGCGACGCCGACGGTGATCGGCGTCGAGTAATCGATGGAGCGTTCGAAGAGCGGCTTGCTGCTTGTCACCACCGTCCAGGTTCGGCCTCCGATCTGGATGAGGCGCCGCTTGCAGAACATGCGATCGCCGTAGTCTGCAGTCGTGACGGACGCCTCGTCGTCCGAGAGGTGTGCGTCGAAGTCGAACAGTTTGTTCGCGCCGCTCAGCTGCTCGCCGTCAAAGATCTCAAAGTCAAGCCCGCCGTTGGCCGCTTCGAAGACTCCTTTGAGCGCCTCTTCCAATAAAATGGGTGCGTAAAGGATTCCAACGAGCGTCTCCTCTCGTTCCGCGGGAGTCACCGGGCGAGTTCCATTTCGGTACACTGGCAAGAAGTAGAGAAACCCAGGTCCTTGCTTGGCGTCTTGCACCAGCTTGACGCGTCCGCTGATCGTCGGTTCGCCGCTCCGCATCGCACGCTCAACGGCATCGCGGCGCACCCGTTCCGATCCAATGTCGAGGCCTTCCGCAACTTGGTTGCGGTCTCGCGGATAAATGTATTGAATCACGAACAGATCTGCCGCAACAATGTTTGCGCTTTCGCCGGAATACGGATGCACATTAAACTCAGGCGCTCCGTCAGCGCGTGCATTCGCCAGGAAGCCGTCAAGACTTTGGCGCATTACCCGCCGGATGAAACCGTATCCGAGGGCGGCGGTGAACTCCGTTGGCAAATCGCGCGAGGCCACGTAGGCTTCAAACGCGTCGCGGTCGAGTGCGTCGATCGTGGCGCAAACGCCGCGGGCTCCTTGGAGTCCGTGCAACGGCTGGCTGACCCGACTCTGCACATCGGCAATCAGCCGCTCCGAGTGCCCGTCGAAGCGATTCTCCGCCCGTTCGCGGACGGCCCTCGTGGCGACGGTCACCGCCAGCGCGGTGAACATCAGCCCTAACGTTAGGGCGCTAAAAGCCGCCCAGGACGCGACGCTCAGGCTGATTGACCTCCCGGACCCTGAGCCGGCTCGCAGACTATGCCGGCGCAACCACCAGCAACCGGCCAGCGCCGCGAGCAATCCGCCACCGACCGCTGCCGCGACCCAATCAGGAACTGCGTAACGGAGACCAGCGAACTTCAGCCATCCCAGCCCTGCAGCGACGCCGCTGCAAGCGAGTATTTTCCACAGGCCACTAATATTGGACGAATTTTTCATACTGCTGCGCTAGCCGCTTTCCTCGACTACATTCCCAGTGGAATGCTCCTTCGAATATCCAGATACATTGTTTAGTTCTCGGTAGTTCTGAATGGCTTGAATGAAATCGCAAACTTCCTCCAATGCAGGGGACTGCTGGCAGTGAGCCACGGGCGAAGCGTACGTTGGAAAGACATGTGAGCTTAGAAGCGCTACTTGCCGTTGGCCGCGTTTCACGAGAAAAGCGACCGTGCAGCTCGGTAAACTCCGGATAATCCGACGAAGTCGATCGCCGTGAGAATGCATTCACGTCAATTTGGCGGCTCAGCGGACGAGACTTCTCGCATTTTGCAAGGTTCTAGCAAGCGGTTTCGCTGCGCCAGGCTTCAATTCAGGAAGGGCGCGGACCGCGCTGTTTCGAAACCACGACGCGAAAGTAATCGCGGGTATGCTCATAAAATGACACGAGTCGACATTTGCGCGACAGCGATCGCGCGCCGCGTGAGCGTTTTCCCGGGGGCGAAGACCGCCAGTGCGATCGGCACGCTGTCGATAAATCCTGCCAGAAAGATCGCCGTCCAAACATGTGGGTGGACTTCACTGCTGCTTCCAGACCACGCCTTGGGAGAAATCCAGAGGGCCGCCACGATACCCCACGCCAAGTAGCACGGCGAAGAGTCGATCGGTGCGGGCGTAGAGCCGCTGCTGATGCCCTCGAAACAACGAAACGGCGCGGGCCTGCACTGCACTCGGAATGTCGCTAATGTTCTGCAGAGCGGTCATGGCTGGGGGGATGTCACGCTAAGGGGTCGAGCAATGGAACAACCGTACACAGGCGTCCGGCGCACCGCAGGGGTGTCACCTCGAAGAACGGCGTTGATCGAATCGCTGCCGTCACTGTCGCCCGCATGCCCGCGCCCGACCGTAATCCCGCCGCTGAACTGGAGCGCTCCAGCAGCGTCGTAGAGCAAAACTTGCCCGGAGGTCGCAACGTGAAACCGACGTGCTTCTGCCCCCGTCAGGTCCAGTGTCGTGGGAATTCCCTTAAGTTGAGTCCGCGGTTGCGCCGGGGCGCCCACGTCATAGCGACAAAAAGCCACAATACGGGCCTGCAATTTATCGTCATGACGGGTCAGGAGCTTTTCCAGCTCGCCCACGCTTGCGCGAGTGCACGGACAGTCAGGGTGGACGAACATGAGTAGGTAAGTGGCAGCAGCAGGACGTGGGAGATCGCTTTCTGATGGCCAGCCTAGCGGCGACTGAAGCTGTCGCCCTGCGCTTAGGCTGTGGTTAGCCAGGACGGCGAAACCCCCGATCACCGCGGCAAGCCATATCGTGCCGACCGCGGCCGTGCCACCTAGTCGCGCGAGTCGCCGTAAACTGTGGGCCGTCATGGACGCCGCCTCTTCGTTGCACACCATGTATGAGAGGCGCTCAAAGAAGCGCCTGCGTTAACATACGTTGCCGCTACAGCGACAATAATGAGAGCAGCGACGGTTATGACGAGCTCCCGCCACTGCCGACAAGATGTTGAAGTGAATGATTTCGCGCAGCACCGGACTGTCGCGTGCGAGTATTAGCCGCATGTGTCAGCAGTCTTCACGCCATTGACGAAGAACTTCTCGCCCACGAGCGCCACCAGCGCATCGTTGAATTGCGCTAGCTCCGGGTGCTTTGCCAAAAACTGCCTCACCAGCGTCGCTCCCGAGACGAGTTAGGTCGGCGCGTCGGAAGTAGCGATATTCGACGTCACTGCGAGGCACTGAGGGGCTGCTCGTGTCGATAAGAAGTCGCCAAATAGATAGATGGCATCGCTGTAACGAGAATGCACGTTCATATTGCTTTCAGGACGAATTTGATCTCTCGCGAAGCGTCACTGAGGTGCGCAACTGTTTACGATTCACTTTACCGGCGACCGCAGACATTTCCAGGGGCCTGCGATGCCAGGAAGCTACTTCATCTATACTTCATGGGCGCCGGCACAAACCGAAGCGCCGCTGGCGTGCGCTGCAGCGTGCCCGTCAAGATGCGCATGAATCTTGACGGCGAGTACAACCGCTACGACTGTTGGACCGAGTCGAATCAAGTATTTCGTTAGAATCATGCCCGACATCCAGCATGACCTCCAGCATGGCCTATTGTTCATGATAGTTTCGAATAGAGCAGCCAGGTTCGGCCGGCAACACTTCGGCAAAAGGCGTTTCGATGAAAGCGCGACCTATCGACGAACGGCTAACGATCGATCGGTGCGGGAGCTGTCACTCCCGCGTCGCTCTCATGCTGCCCTCGCCCATGGCAGCGGCTAGTCCATGGGAGTGCAGGAATTGTCATACAATCTTTATCGCTAGTCCCCAAATCAAAGATGGATGCCTTTTTAGCGCCGGAACTCGTCCCGGTTGCTACGACGATGTCATGCCAGCGTTGGAGTACGCCGGGGAGCCGCAACTTAAAGATGAATTGAAGCGGCTCCACGAGTGTTTGACGCACTTTGTTCACGACGGGCCAGAATCGCGTCGGCAGCAGCGTTATCCAGTCGTCACGCGGGTGCAGGTTCTTCCTTTGTCCGAAGACTTGCGCGTCGTCGGTTTCCCCATGAATGCAGTGACTCTAAACGTGAGCGCGGGCGGTCTAGCGCTGCTTCACACACAGCCACTGGATCAACCTTATCTGGCAGTCGATTTCTCGGGCGTCGGCGACACGCTTCCGCCGGTCATCCTGAAGAAGTTGCGCGTCACTCAGGTAGGCGCCTCTTACCAGTGCTCCGGCGAATTCTTGAGTCGAGTTAATCGTTAGCTCCCTGATAAATTGACGTGCGCCTTTTTACGATTCGCGCATCGTAGACGTGGCTCTGCGCCAGTTGCTAAGCGCAACGTGAGCTACCCGCGCGGCGTCATTATTACGATTCTCGCGAGAGGCATCGCCCGCGTTATACGCCTTGGATTCGTCGAAAGGCTCTGTCCGCATGCGAGACAAGTCACCGTGAACCAATACCGCTAACATCACAACTACCACTTTACACGACTTTGATTGCGGACGCCTCCTAGACGAGGGCGCTTTAGTGAATCAAACGTGGGGACGACGCGAGCGGACGCAGCAAATGGCACCCTGTCGATTCCAAGTATATCGACAAGAGCTGACCTTAGCGTGTCGTCTGCAAAAGGCTTACACAAGCAGCCATTCGCGCCTGCAGCCATCGCGTCGTCGCGACTTTCCAAATCCACCTCGGTCGCCAGAAAAATGATTGGCGCCGTCAGCTCGCGAAGACGAAGAAGTCGTATTACCTCCAGTCCATTCGGACGCGGCATATTGAAGTCAATAAGCATCAAATCGAAACGCTCTGCTTCTGCGTAAGCTAATGCTTGACACCCGTCATCAGCTTGAACTACCGAACTAAAGCCGCAGTTCTTTAGTGCACGGGTAATGATCTTACGCATCGACGCGGAATCGTCCACCAGCAACACTTTCATCTCAATAGATCTCGCTGGATATGGGCCGTGAGTGAGCAGAGCAAGTATAGCTCGCAAATCCGTCGGTTGATCTCTGCGCTAGATTTACCTGACGGTGTTTCCCCGATGTCTAAGCAGGCGTCATAAAAGTTAAGACAGCCCCATATAGAACGTTACGGACTCATTTCTTGCCAATTCCTTCTTGCTTCTGGTTGACGGCAACCTAATTAACTGTGGCTGCGATGTCGCCAAACCACCTAGCCATTATGCGGCTACGACGCGTCGGCACAACCAACGCGACAAACCAAGGAGCCATAAATGGCAATCGAAGATCCCGAACTGTTGGCGGAATTTGTTGCCGAATCGCGCGACCATCTCAGTCACGTGGAAGGCCAGCTCCTAGAGATTGAAGCCAACGGCGCCGACATCGACGTCGACTTGGTCAACAACGTCTTCCGCGGCGTTCACTCGATCAAGGGCGCCGCCGGGTTCCTCGGGTTGGTCACCGTCAATCGTCTCGCCCAT
>Ga0163144_10006709_pt1 | contig 25343 bp, 19 predicted proteins | sample OliLak19BULKMAT1_FD_123175 | JGI IMG/M metagenome (GOLD analysis project Ga0163144, IMG submission 123175) | Freshwater microbial mat bacterial communities from Lake Vanda, McMurdo Dry Valleys, Antarctica - Oligotrophic Lake LV.19.BULKMAT1 | ecosystem: Environmental > Aquatic > Freshwater >... | reverse complement strand
GGCTTGCCCTCGACCAGCCACGGCGGCTTGCCCATGACCAGCCACGGCGGCTTGCCCATGACCAGCCACGGCGGCTTGCCCATGACCAGCCACGGCGGCTTACCGATGCCCGGCGGGGCGGGGCTTCCGACAGCAGGTGGCCCGGGTCTACCCGGCATTGGTGGCCCAGGCCTGCCCACCATGGGCGGCCCCGGTTTACCGACTCGCTCGGCAGGCGGCCTGCCCACCGCAGCCGGTCCAGGCTTGCCTTCGTCTGCGTCGCACGCCGGCCTGCCAGTTGTCGGCTCGACAGGGTTGCCGGTGACCTCAGGCCCCGGCCTTCCTTCGCGTTTCGGCGGCGGAGCCGGCGGCCCGGCGGACATGTTCCCCAGCCCGACTGGCATGGGGCTGCCCAGCGGCACCGGCAGCGAAATGAGCTTCGGCGGCGAGCCTGGTCTGGGCATGCACGTCGGCAGCGTCGACCTCGATTCGAGCGGTGGGGTCGGCGGCGAGGTCGATCTCGATCACTCCGCGCTCGGCCCGGGCGCGCCCCGCGGCACACCTCAGAAGCAGCGCGGCGCCAGCATCGACTACGACGACGCCACCCCCAAGCGTTCGCGCGGCTTGAAGATCGCAGGCGTCGCGATGCTCGTCGTCGGGCTCGGCGGCGCGTCCCTGGCGTTCGTCGATTCGCTCGGCTTCTTCGGCGCGCACTACATCGGCGATACAATCAACGCCGACAAGTACAACGCAGCTGTCGTCGAGCTGCGCAAGGCTGCGCAAACAACGCTGGACGAAGACACGTTGCCCACGACCGTCGCTGCCGCCGAGCAAGCCAAGGCGGCCCACGCCGAGCGCGAACGCCACCAGGACACCAAGGCGTACGCGGCGTTCCTACTCAATCTGCGCATCATCCGCTTCGGGCCGGACGGCGGCTCGGCTGCAGCGGCAAAGGCATTTCTCGACGGGACCGATCGCGCGCAGCAGACAGTGCCCGAGCTGCTCGCGCTCGCCGCCGAAGACACGCTCTCGAATCAGCTCGCACGCGCCCGCCAACACCTCGAAGCGGTGCAACAGAAAGAGCCCGACGACGTCGATGCGCTGGTGCTCGCCGGCGAGATCGAGCTCATCTCGAAAGACCCGGCGGCCGCAATCACCGCCTTCAGCAAGGCGGTGAACGCACACAAATCGGCCCGTAGCTTGTATGGGCTCGCCCGCGCCCAAATGGCGGCAGGCAAAGCAGCCGAAGCGGAAGCCACCGCGAAGGGTGTCCTCGAAGCGTCCAAGACACACGTCGGCGCGCGCACGCTGCTGGCCACCATCGCCGCGATGTCGCGCTCACGCGAACCGGAGGCGCTGGCGCTGCTCAGCGAGGTGACCAAAGACGCCACCATCCGCGCCGGCGCCGGCTCGATCGAGCTGGTCGACGCCTACGTCGCGCTGGGCAACGTGCAGCTGCAGGCGTCCCGCTTCACGCAGGCCCAAGAAGCGTACGCCGAGGCGCTCAAGCTGAACCCTCAGTCCGTCCCCGCATTGATCGGCAGCGGCGAGCTCTTTTATCGGTCGAGCCGCTACTCGGAGGCAGAGGCGCGCTTCGAGTCCGCCCTCCGTGCAGACCCGGACAACCTGGACGCGAAGATCGGCACCGCCAAAACCTGGCTCGTGCTCGAGCGCGTCAAAGAGGCGAAAGATTTTCTCGCCAAACTGCAAGGCGCCCACCCGGAAGACTCTCGCGTGTTCTTCCAAATTGCCCGTGTCTCGGTAGCGCTTGGCAATCGAAAAGACGCCGAGGGCTACTACGAACAAGCGATCGAAAAGGCCAAGGGGCCAGAAGAGGGCGTGCCCGCCTACGTCTCGCTGGCGGCGCTCCTCGCGCAGACTGCGCGCGCCAACGAGGCGAACGAGAAGCTCGTCGAAGCCGCCAAGAAGTACCCGGACTCGGCCGATCTCGCGCGCGCTCGCGGTGACGTCGCAGCGCAGACGGGCAAATACGAAGAGGCCCTGAACCAATACGAGCAGGCCCTCAAAAAGAACGAAAATGATCTGCAGACGCGCTTCCAGGTGGGCGTCACTTTGCGCCGCATGCGCAAGTTCGACGAGGCCATCGTGGTGTTCGACAAAGTCGAGGCGCTCGACAAAGAGTTTCCCAACTTGGCGCTCGAACGGGGCCTCTACTTCGAAGAGACAGGGCAGAGCGACGAAGCGCTCAAGATGTACAAGCAGGCGCTCGACAAAGCACCCAACGACGTCGATCTGAAGCTGCGCATCGGCTCCACGCAGGTGGCAGCCGGCGCGGGCAAGCAGGCCGAGCCGATTCTGAAAGAGGTGATCCGCGAGCGCAGCAACTCGCCGGAGGCCAATCACTACCTCGGTCGGGCGATGCTGATCAGCAAGTCCAATTTGAACGAAGCGATGCGCTATTTGAAGCGCGCCGTCGAGCTCGACCCCAACCGCGCCGAGTACCACCTCTACGTCGGCTGGGCGGCCAACGAAACGGGTCAGCCGGACATCGCCAGCTCGGCATTGGCGAAGGCGCTCGAGCTCGATTCGAGCATGGGCGATGCGTACTGGCAGCGCGGCATCTTGCTGCAAAAGCAGGGGCGCAACGCCGACGCCATCAAAGATCTGCTGATCGCGCTCGAGAAACGGCCCAGCCGCTACGAGGCGTACGTTGCTCTCGCGTTCGCCTACGGGGACCAGCAAAACACGACAAAATGCGAAGAAGCGTGGCGCAGCGCAATCAAAGGCAACGACAAGATCGCCGACTGGCACTACCAGCTCGGAAAGGTGCTGGAGCGCAAAGGCGACGCGAAAGCAGCTTTCGCCGAGATCGACAAGGCGGTCGAGCTTGCCCTCACCAAAGAGCCCAAGCCGGGCTGGCTAGCCCACGCGCATTTCGCCCTCGGCGAGGGCTACCGCGCCACCGACAAGGGCAAAGCCGTCGGTCACTACAAAGAGTATCTGCGACTCGCGCCTGTCGAAGACGACTTCCGGGTCGAGGCCGAGCGCGCCGTGGCACAGCTGAAATCCTCTGTGCCAAGTCGATGAGCACCCGGGCGCTTGCGCGCGTTCTTTGTTCCGGAGGCCACGGAGCAATTCTTGTTTGTTGATGCTCTGCGCTTCGCTCCGTAGACCTCCTTGAACTCCGTCCACTGCGTGGACTCCGTCCAATCCGGTACAACCTCCGGTTGAAATAGGCGCTGCAAGGGCTTGCGATCCGACGCTGTCGGACGCATTCGTGCGGGCGTCATGACGACGACGCCCGCCACCGACGACAGCAAAACCGACGACAGCAAAGCCGACGACAGCAAAGTCGACGACAGCAAAGCCGACGACAGCAAAGTCGAGGCCGCCCCGGCCGAAGAGCTTCCCTTCCAGGCCGAGGTCCAAAAGGTCCTCGGCCTCGTGATCGACTCGCTCTACGCGAACAAAGAGGTCTTTCTCCGCGAGCTGGTCTCCAATGCATCCGACGCCCTCGACAAGGCGCGCTTCTTCCAGATGTCGCACGACGACGCCCGCCGCCAAGAGGGCGAGCCGCGCATCGATATCCGCGTCGACGAAGACGCGCACACGTTGACGATCGAAGACAACGGCCTCGGCATGGATCGCGCTGAAGTGATCGAGAACCTCGGCACCATCGCCAAGAGCGGGTCGAGCGCCTTTCTGGATAAATACGCCGAGCTCTTGAAGTCCAAACAGAAAGACGACGCCATTCGCCTGATCGGCCAGTTCGGCGTCGGCTTCTATTCGTCGTTCATGGTGGCGACGCGTGTCGACGTCGACACCTTGAGCATGAAGGCCGCCAGCGAGCCTGTGATTTGGCGTTCAGTTGGCAGCGGCACCTTCACGGTCGCCCCCGGCACACGCACCACGCCGGGCACCACCATCACCATTCACTTGAAAGAAGATCAGCGCGACTACGCGCGGTCTTGGCGTCTGAAAGACGTCATCAACAAGTACAGCGACTTCATCGGCTTCCCGATTTACCTCGGGGGCGAGCGGGTGAACCAGCCGGTCGCCCTCTGGGCCCAGCCGAAGAGCCAGGTCACTGAAGAGCAGCACCAGCACTTCTTCAAGCACCTCACCGGCGGCGCCGCGGGTGACAAACCCTTGGTCACTGTGCAGTTCTCCGTCGACGCGCCGGTGCAATTCCAAGCGCTGGTGTACATCCCGGAAAAGGCGCCGTTCGATCTGTTCCAGAAAGAGCGCACCTCGTTGCGCCTTTACGCCAAGCGCGTGCTCATCATCGAGAGCTGCGACAAGCTCTCGCCTGTCTGGCTGCGCTTCTTGCGCGGCGTGGTCGACTCGGAAGACTTGTCACTCAACGTCTCGCGCGAGATGCTGCAAGAGAGCCGCGCTGTTTCACAGATCGAGCAGATGCTCGTGAAGCAGGTGCTGAAGTCGCTGAAAGAGCTCTCCGAGAGCGACCCGCCGAAGTACCTCACCTTCTGGAAGCTCTTCGGCAAGGTGCTGAAAGAGGGCATCAGCGTCGATTGGAAACACAAAGACGCGATCCTCGAGCTCTGCCGGTTCGAGTCCTTGAAGGCGCCCGAAGGGGAGACCATCTCCCTGAAAGAGTACGTCAAGGCAATGCCCGAAGAGCAGCAAGACATCTTCTACATCACCGGCATGAGCCGCCGCGCCGTCGAGAGCAGCCCCCACCTCGAGTCGTTTCGCAAGAAGGGCTGGGACGTGCTCTTCTTCACCGATCCGATCGACGAGTGGATGGTGCAAGCCGTCAGCGACTTCGAGAAGAAGAAGCTCAAGTCGGTGGTGCACGGCGACATCGATCTGGGTGAGCCCGCGCCAGAAGGCGAGACGCCCGACGCCGCGCTCAGCGCCATCAAGCAAGCCCTGGGCGACCGCGTGAAAGACGTGCGCTTCTCCAAACGGCTCACGGACAGCCCGAGCTGCTTGGTCTCCGACGAGGGCGACCCAGGCGCCAATATGGAACGTCTCATGCGCATGATGGACGAGCGCGCCACCGAGAAGAAGCGCGTGCTGGAGGTGAACCCGTCTCACCCGATCGTGAAGAACATCGCCTCGCTCGCTGCCAGCGAGCCCGGCTCGAAGCGGCTCGAGAACTACTGCGCGACGCTGTACGATCAGGCGTTGCTCGCAGAGGGTGTCGTCGAAGATCCAGCACAGCTGGTGAAGCGTCTCTCCGAGCTGCTCGCAGAAGCGTCCGGTGCAGCCGCTGCACCCAAGGCCTGACGGCCATGAACAAGGCGTTCACCAAAGAGCCGGAAGGCGATCTCGACGAGGACCACGAGCGCCCCGAGCCGCCGCCGCAAAAAGGCGGCAACCACATCACCGAAGAAGGCTTCCTCGCGCTCAAACGTGAGCTCGATCGTCTGTGGTCGGTCGATCGCCCGAAGGTCACGGAAGAGGTCGCCACCGCCGCCGCCCAAGGCGATCGCAGCGAAAACGCCGAGTATATCTACGGAAAAAAGAAGCTCCGCGAGATCGACCGGCGCGTCCGCTTTCTCACCAAGCGGATCGAGAGCGTCACCGTCGTCAAACCCCACGCCGACCAGCTCGGCAAAGTGTTCTTCGGAGCCTGGTTCACCATCGTCGACGAAGACGACGTCGAGTCGAGCTACCGCATCGTCGGCACCGACGAGCTCGATCTGGCCAACAAGAAAATCTCGGTGCGATCTCCCCTCGCCCAAGCCCTGCTCGGCAAAGCCATCGGCGACACCGTCACCGTGCAGCGGCCCAAAGGCCCGGTCGAGGTGACGGTCGAGAAGGTCTGGTACGAGGGAGAGTAAGAGCGAGAGGGGTGAACAGGGAGACAGGGAGACAGGGAGCTGTGACCCAGAATTTTGGGGTCGATGATGCAGCGCTCTTGAAGCCAGTCAGCGAGCGGCTGCAGAGACGTGGCACAGCCCCGCAGTTGCATGCAACGTTGATTGCCCGCACGGCCGCGCCAGCGCTCCGTCGCGACTACAAAAATCTCCCGATTTCCCGTCTTTCTGTCTTCCCGTAAATCTCTTCTCCCTTGCCCGGAGCCTGAGAGGCTCGTAATCGTAGGCGGGGTGAAAACGATGCGATTCAATTCGTGGCTGGGCCTTTTGGTGCTTGCGGCTTTCTCGATGGGCACCGCAGCTTGCCCGGAAAAGAGTGACGACGACGGCGCCAAAAAGGAGTCGAAGTCGAAGAAGAAGAAGAAGGCAGCCGAGGACGACGAAAGCGAGGAGGGCGACGAAGAAGCCTCCGCCAAGCCTTCCGCCGCGCCAGCGCCAACCGAGACGGCCAAGCCGGCAGAGACGGTTGCCCCGCCTGCACCCACGCCTGCGCCGACTGCACCAGCGGCACCGGCAGCACGCTCGGTCAAGCCCGAGGACAAAGACTGGGAGCTCGCTGGGGTCGCCACGATCGTCGGCGGCACGCCGATCGGCTGCGAAGCCAAAGAGATCAAGGAGTGGGTGCGCGTGCTCTGCAAGGGCGTCGACGTGACGCGCGGCACGCCGTCCGCTGTCATCATCGACGACGGCGCTGTCGAGAACGAAACGTTCGCCACGGCAACGCAGGGCACGGCGACGCTCATCTATTCGTACATCGAGGGTCGCAACTTGAAGGCCACCTTCGCCTGGACGCGCGAGAAGCGCGGCTACACGGCGGAGTGGGTGCAGGGCACCGCCAAACCGGCGAGCCGTGGCGTGTTCAACCCGACCGCAGAAAAGCTGGAGGACACCACCCCCAACGCGTTCGCGATCGAGTGCCGCTCCGACGCTGCCTGCGGCGCGGGCCGCAAGTGCTGCGCCGGCATCGGCGCCCATTGCCGCACCTCATGCACCGGCAACCTCGGCAGGCAGGTGTGCACCTCCGACGCGGAGTGCAGGCGGGAGCTGCCCAACGCGAACAATCCCCAGTGCCGCCAGACCAACAGCTTCGGCCTGCGGACGTGCCAAGCCGGCCCGACCGTCGTGAGGCCGAAGGACCCCCCGCCCAAGGAGCGCACGCCCCGCGACCCCAAGCGCGACGAGGCTACGGGCAAACAGCCGACCAAGAGGAAGTAACCGCGCGCCGCGCTTTCTTGGTGGAAGTGAGACGGGCACCGTCGTGCTAAACACGGCGCGTGCCCGTTCGGCTTCATATCAACATCGATCACGTCGCCACGGTTCGCAACGCGCGCGGCACGCGTTACCCGGACCCGCTGTTCGCGGCCCACGTCTGTGAAGCGGCGGGCGCCAACGGCATCACCGCGCATTTGCGCGAAGATCGGCGGCACATCAAGGACGACGACGTCGACAGGTTGCGCGCGTCGATCACGTCGCATTTCAACCTGGAATGCGCCGCGACAGCAGAGATGCGGGCGATCGCGGAGCGAGTCGTACCCGACACGGTCACGCTCGTGCCCGAGCGTCGGCAAGAGCGCACGACCGAGGGGGGCCTCGACGTGGCTGCACAGCGCCACGACATCGAGCTCTTCGTGGCAATGGCCAAACGCGCTGGAATTCGGGTGAGTCTGTTCATCGGTGCCGACGAGGCTGCTGTCGAGCTGGCACACAGCTTGGGCGCCGACCAAATCGAGCTTCATACCGGCGAGTACTGCCACGCGTGTGAGCCGGGCAAGCTCGGAGAGCGAGCGCATGAGCTCGAACGATTGGCCCAAGCCGCGGAGCTCGCGCGCACGCTGGGCCTCGAGGTGGCCGCCGGCCACGGTCTCACGCGGCACAACGTCGGTTCGGTCGTCGCCATCGGCCCCATCGTCGAGGTCAACATCGGTCACTCGGTGATCGCCGACGCCGTCTTCATGGGTCTCGAACAGGCCGTGCGAGAGCTGAGAACAGCCATCGATCGCCACGCGCGGTGACCAAGCGGTCGATGGCCCAGCAAGGGATTGCTGTGCAGCCACTCTTCACGCGCACGTTTGCGCTGCTGTCGGCATCGCATTTTCTGCACGCGCTGTCGTTTCACCTGTTCTTGCATCTACCGGGCTTCTTCAGCTCGATCGGTGCCGGCGAGCTCGACATCGGTGTTCTTGCAGGGGTTGCCAGCGCCGCTGCCATCTTGGCTCGACCCGCCATCGGTCGGGTGATGGATGAGCGCGGACGGCGACCGATCGTTTGGCTCGGGGGCTTCTTGGGCATCCTCGCGTGTCTCGCCTATCTCACCATCGGCGAGCTCGGCGTGTTCGTGTACCTGGTGCGTATCGTCCACGGGCTGTCGGAGGCGATGTTGTTCGCGTCGCTGTTCGCGTTTGCCGCCGACATCGTGCCCGCCTCGCGCCGGATCGAAGGCATCGGCTTGTTCGGCGTGTCCGGCATGTTGCCGATGGCGCTCTCCGGCGCGCTGGGCGACTTCATCCTGGCGCGCACGAGCTATGGCGCACTGTTCGCGACCGCTGCGGGTGCCAGCGTGATCGCCACCTTGCTTTCGATACCGTTGCGAGAGCCACCGCGCGCAGAAGGAGAAAGGCCGCGCGGCCTCGCTGCGGCGCTCTTCGATCGATCGTTGGTCGCGCTGTGGGCCGGCGGGCTCTGCTTCGCGACTGCCATTGGCTCCTATTTCGGGTTCCTGAAGACGTTCGTCCTCGAGCGCCCGGTGGGCCAATTGGGCACTTTCTTCGCCGCATACTCGCTGATCGCGGTCGCCCTACGGGTTTTGTTCGGCACCGTGCCCGAGCGAGTCGGGCCCAAACGTGTGCTCGCCGGCGCGCTCACCTCACTCATCGTGGGGCTTTCTGTGTTGGCCATCGCGAGCCACCCGGCACATCTGCTGGCGGCTGGCTTGCTCTGCGGGCTGGGACACGGCTGGGCCTTTCCCATCTTGCTCGGCTTGGTAATCAGCCGCGCCCGCGCCACCGAGCGCGGCGCGGCGCTCGCGATCTACACGGCCCTTTTCGACGCGGGTGTGCTGCTCGGCGGGCCTTTGTTCGGCGCGATTATCGAGGCGTTCAGCTACCGGACGATGTTCCTGTCGGCCGCAGCATTGGTGGCCGTGGGCATCGCCATTCTGAAGTGGGGCGATATCGCGCCCTTGCGCGACTCGCCCGCCCTTGTCTGACGATGTCGGACATTCTCGAGTGGCACGATCCAATGGGCTCGTGGGATCGAGCCCGGCACGCGCTGGCCGCATGCCGCCCGGACTTGTCAGCTGCGTCGAATCCGTCGTCCAGCGCCTCGGTGAAGGCAGCAGCAAGCGAGTCAGGATTGCGGAATGCCTGAATACCGACTGTTGCAGGCCGCACACGCAGGATCAAGACGCTGCACGTGGCGTCGCGCAGCACCGCTTCGCTGACGGTGCCCAGCAGACCGCGCCCGATCACCCGGTCGTGCGTGCCGAGGACGATGAGTGACGCGCGGAGCTCGCGCGCACGCGCCACGATGACAGCAGCCGCGTCGCCAGCGACAACCTCGGCTTCGCCCTCCACCCCGGCCGCCGCCAGTTGTCTCCGCAGGGCGCCCGCGGCGCATTCGATGTCGCCGTCCGCCGTGCGCGAGCCGGCTCGCGCGAATCCATCGCCCGGCCGCTCGAATGCATGAAGCGCGACGAACGACTCGCCAAGACGCCGGGCAAAGGCGCCTGCCGTCGGGAGAATCGCCGCGCTGCTCAGCTCCAGATCGCAAGCGATCACCATCGGACCACGATTGGCGGGAGAGTTGCGAACGATCAGCGCGGAGCAGGGGCAGGCCCGGGCAATGGCGACCCCAACGCTAGGCCAGCGCCCGCCAGCTCCGGCTGCTTGGCGGGGCTTCACAGCGGCGTCCGCTCGGTCGAAGAGCTGATGGAGGCCATCAGCCAAGCCTCGTCGGCGCAGCGCGCACGGTGCAGAACATCGCCAAGTCGGTGGAGAGTGTCGCACGCGCCACGCAGCAGGCTGCTGCGTCCGCGGAGCAGTCTGCCAGCGCCGCCGAAGAGCTGTCCGGTCAGGCGATCGCGCTCGACGAGACGGTCAATCGCCTGGTCCGCATCCTTGGAGACACGACGATGTTGTGTCGGCGGCGGGTCCGACTCCGTCATTGTTCGTGCTTCATTTCGAGAGCCTTGCGGGCGTCCTTCGAGGGACGTACGGTCATGCCTCGCTATCGATGTGCTGACGGCGGAGAACGGCGTCTCGAGCGTGCCCCTGCAAATGAATCCGATACAGGGACGAGGGGGAATATGACACAAGCAAGTGATACCAAGTACGCGGAACGCACAATCCGGGCGTTCTTCGACGAAGCGCCGATCGGCATTGCGGTGACCGCTTCCGACGGCTCATGGCAGGTGAATCCTCTGCTTTCCGCGATGCTCGGCTTTTCCGTCGAGGAGCTCGGCGCCATTTCGTCGTTCGCGCTCACACACCCGGAGGATCTGGCGGCGACGCACGACGCCACTCGACGCTTGCTTGCGCGTGAGTGCACCACATGTGTGCTCGAAAGGCGGTTGCGCGCCAAAGACGGCAACTACATGTGGTTCCTGGTCACCGAGACGCTGCTGCAAGACCCCGGCGGGACGGAGCAGTTCACCACGTATTTTCTCGATATCGCTGAGCAGAAAAAGCGAGACGCTGCTCTGCGAGGCTCGGAAGAGCGGTATCGCCGCCTCTTCGAAGCGGCCCAGGACGGCGTCCTGATTCTCGATGCGGAGACTGGGCGCGTCGTCGATTCGAACCCGTTCATGTCCAAGCTAACGGGCTACGCGCGTGATGAGCTGATGGGCGCGCACCTCTGGGAGCTCGGGCCCTTCACGGATGTTGCCGACTCCAAAGCCGCTTTCGCAAAGTTGCAGGCGCAGGACTACGTTCGCTACGAAGATCTTCCGCTGAGGGCACGGGACGGACGCGAGGTCGCCGTGGAGTTCATAAGCAACGTCTACCTGGTGGGTGGCTCGAGGGTGATTCAGTGCAACGTCCGTGACGTGACGTTACGCAAGAGGGCGGAAGAGAAGCTGCGCATGCGCGAGCGCGCCATTGAGGCCGTGTCGCAAGGAATCGTCATTACAGACGCCGAACCGGATTACCCGATCGTCTACGCGAGCCCAGGCTTCTGCCGGCTAACAGGCTACGAACGCGAAGAGATCCTGGGCCGAAACTGCAAATTCTTGCAGGGCGCAAGCACCGAAAAGGAGCCGGTTGCGCTATTGCGTCGCGCCATTCGTGAAGGAAAGCCTTGCTCTGTGGAGTTGCTCAACTTCCGCAAAGACGGCACACCCTTTTGGAACAGTTTGGCCATTTCGCCGATCAAGGATGCCGCGGGTCGAGTGACGAGCTTCGTTGGTGTGCAGACGGACGTGACGGCGCGGCGGCGTGTGGAGTCTCAGTTGTTTCAGGCCCAAAAAATGGAAGCGGTTGGAAGGCTCGCTGGGGGCATCGCGCACGACTTCAACAACGTCTTGTCTGTGATTTTGTGCTACGCGGAGATGATCGGCGCCGATCTGCAGCTCGACGAGCCCCTTCGTGCCGAAGTCGAAGAGATCCGCACGGCGGCGCTGCGAGCTACGGAGCTCACGAGGCACCTCCTCGCGTTCAGCCGGCAGCAAGTGCTCGAAACCAAGGTGCTCAGCCTGAACCGAATTCTCGGCAAGATGGAGAAGATGCTCGGCCGTCTTCTCGGCGCTGACATTGACGTGACGATGCTCCCCGCTTCTGGGCTCGGGAACATTCGTGTCGACCCCGGCCAGATGGAGCAGGTCATCATGAATCTCGCGATCAACGCCCGAGACGCCATGCCGCAAGGCGGCAAGTTGACAATCGAGACGACGAACGTCCATCTCGACGAGGACTATGCCGGCGGCCACCACGACGTGAAGCCCGGCGCGTATGTGATGTTGGCCGTATCCGATTCGGGAGTCGGGATGGACAAGGAGACCCTGGCTCGGATCTTCGAGCCATTCTTCACGACGAAAGAAGCAGGAAAGGGCACCGGGCTTGGACTCGCGACGGTCTTTGGGATCGTCAAGCAGAGTGGCGGCCACATCTTCGTGTACAGCGAGCCCGAGAAGGGGAGCACGTTCAAGATCTACTTTCCGATTGTCCAAAGCGCCGTCGACCCGGAGCCGGCACCACTGTCCGAGCTCGAACGCGAGGAGGGGGTTGGCACGATCCTGCTCGTCGAGGACGAAGATCAAGTGCGGATCCTCGCGCGAACCATTCTGCGAAGTGAGGGGTACGTCGTCCTCGACGCGCCGAACGGCGGGGAGGCGCTTCTCATTTGCGAGCAACATGGAGGGAACATCGATCTGCTCCTGACCGATGTGGTGCTGCCCCGAATGAGCGGGCGGGTACTGGCCGAGCGCCTAGCGCCACTCCGACCGAACATGAAGGTCCTCTACATGTCCGGCTACACGGACGATGCGATTCTGCAACACGGGATCCTCGACTCCGGCCTGGCATTTCTTCAGAAGCCATTCACCCCCACCACGATGGTGCGAAAGGTTCGAGAGGCTCTGCGCGCGGGTAGCGGAGTGTCGTTGCCGACCAGATCCCCGTTGCCCGGCTCCGGGTAGTCTTCGAGGGCGCCGGAAGGATCCGCTCAGCCAATTCCCCCGGGCTGGGGAGTCAATTGGCACCAATGCGATCTTGCCGCCCTTGTAGCCAGCCGGCGTAGCCTCGAAGGCGAGTGGTGGGCGCCGGCGCCAAAGCGGCTTCACCGGGTCGGCGAACGGAGGCTTGCCAACGCCCCCACAGCGAGGCGGCTCAATCGCTCCGTTTCAGCGAATGGCCGAGCAGACCGCACGGCGCGAATGGCTGAGATTCGTCATCAGGTCCATCCTGCTCCAGGTCGGCTTCACCAGCGCCGACCTAGAGGAAGGGTGGTCGCTGCTCCGTGATGCGTGCTTCGTCAGCGCCGAAAGCGACGACGAACCCAGCCTCGACGAAGCCGCGGTCGCTCTTCGCAACCTCTACGCCCGGGATGAACGCGGCTTCGTGCTCGTTCAGGCACTCTCACCCATCGCTATCCAAGCCAAGTCGCATACCTGCTCGCTGGTCTCGCGCCGAAAGATGGCGCTGAGCCGGCAGCGGGTGTCGCTGCCCTGCTCGACCGCCTCGATGCTCTCGAGCGCGACCCATTGCGGGAAGAGACACGCGACGATGATCACGCTGCGCTCGAGCTGCTCGCGCAGCGCGGTATCGACGACAACGAGCGAGCTCGGCTGCGCGCGGACGTGGAGCGCGTCCAACGCGCGGCGGGCATGAAGCAACGGAGCCAAACTGAAGCGGGCGAAGACCTTGCCCGGTTGGCGCGGCTACGGGGCTGGCATGACGAGTGGGCTGCCATTGCACGTGTGACGCTCACGCGCGTTGAGCACTTGCAGCGACTGGGCCTGGTCGGCGAGCCCAAGTAAGGCGAAGAGATCGCAGGGTCAGGGCGGCCCGTTACATGGCCGCCCTGACCCTGCACGCCGACATCCAGACGCTCGTCGCCAAGCTCACCACTGACCTCGAAGCACTCGCAAGAGTTGCTGCGGTCGTGCACGGCGTGTCTAGTCATTGATCTGGCGCTGTTCCAGGATTCAATGGAGTTTGCGCGGTGATTACCGAGAAGCGAGGTTCGACTTCAGGTGACCGAAGCCGATCTCCCGATGTCGAAGCCGACGCCAAAGCCGATATCGAAGCCATCGAGCTCGGCATCGGACTCGGTAGCGGAATCGGCATCGGGAGCTCGGCATCGGGCTCGGCTGCGACCTCGGTGGCTCGGCGTCGGAACTCGGTCACTCGGCTGCGGTCGACACCCGGCTCCCTCACCACGGTCTCGACGCGTACAACGTTGCGCTCGAGGCGCTCACCAAGGCAGATGTGCTCGCGCCAGCCAGTCGGCGTTCTTGCAGCTCAGTGAAGGCGCCGCACGAAGCGGCGCAGATCGCGCGCAACGTCTACGCGGCGCTCGCGCGGAGGCGTGTGAAGCGGCGACTTGTGTGGAAGCGCTGGGCCGGCTCGGTCTCGCCACAGCTGCCGAGGTCGGTGAGCTCTTGCGGCTCTTGGGTCCGAAAGGTCCGAGTGTCTGTTGGCTTGCGAAGACACAACACACCCCCGGAGGCCTTCCGTGAAGAAGCATCGACAAGCCTGCTTGAGAAGCAAAGCAAAGTGACGCGCGCCGGCTGAAAGCCGCCCAAGGCGGCCGAGCCCCGCGATGGCCGGCGTGCGCTCGCTCGTCGGCCATCGCTTGTTTAGGCGCTGGTCAAATGGGCTCGTTGCGATCGAGCCCGGCACGAGCCTGGCGGCATGCCGCACGGACTTGTCAGCAGCGTCGAATCCGTCGTCCAACGCCTCCTGTCAGACGGCTGGGCTTCGTGCCATGCCCATGACGCACCGTCATCGCGTTGACACCCCGATTCGCCATGAGCTCGGTATAATCAGCGCCGATCGGCATCTCGAGAGGCTCGACTTCGGTGGCACGTCGGGTGCTTGAGCCCAGCCCGAGGAAGCGCTGAGCTGGACACTTCGTCAAGCAGCGCCCTCCTGGGGTGACCCATGTCGGCCGACGAAGAACTGATGCGTGAGTTCTTGCTGGAGAGCAGCGAGAACTTGAACCAACTCGATCGCGACTTCGTCGCTCTCGAGCAGAATCCCACCGACCGCGTCCTGCTCGGCGCGATCTTCCGAAGCATCCACACGATCAAGGGGACGTCGGGCTTCTTCGCGTTCGTAAAGCTGGAGAAGCTCACGCACGTCGGCGAGACGCTGCTCTGTCGCCTCCGCGACGGAGAGATGTTCAACGACTCCGAGATCACTTCGGCGCTTCTCGCGATGGTCGACGGCGTTCGGCGGATCCTCGAGTCGATCGAGGCGACCGGTACCGAGGGTGACGAGGACCACAGCTCGATCATCGCCGAGCTCGCGCGCATCTGTCGCGAGCGAGACGGCAGCATCGCCGCCGTTCCGACTCCTCCCGTGGCGCCTTCGCCGCCTGTCGAAGCATCGACGAGCGCGTGCGCGCCGAGCCCGGAGTCGACGAGCTCGACGAGCTCGACGAGCTCGAGCCCGGTCCCGAAGGTCTTCAAGTCGCCCCCGCCCGCCGCCGCGGATCCGACGGAGGTCGCCACCGAGAAGCTGCCGGTCTCCCCGCCCGCGGCGACTCCGCTTGCGCCCCAAGCGTTGGTTGCCCAAGCCCCGAGCGGCCAGTCGCAGGCGGAGCAGGTCAACGACGCTGGTGTGGCGAAGGGGCCCGCCGTCGCCGACTCGACGATTCGCGTCGATGTGACGCTGCTCGATCGAGTGATGAACCTCGTCGGAGAGCTCGTACTCGCCCGCAACCAGATCATGCAATTCGGCGCGACGTCGAAGGACGCTGGCTTCGTCAACGCTTCACAGCGACTGAATCTCCTCACGACCGAGCTGCAAGCGGGCGTGATGAAGACACGCATGCAGCCGATTGGCAATGTGTGGAACAAGTTCCCTCGCGTCGTCCGCGATCTCGCTCACGCCTGCGGAAAGCGCGTGAACCTCGAGCTCGATGGGATCGAGACGGAGCTCGACCGCACCATCATCGAGGCCATCAAGGACCCGCTGACGCACGCCGTTCGCAATGCGGTCGACCACGGCGTCGAGAGCCCGGAGAAGCGCAAGGCAGCAGGAAAATCCGAAGCCGGCACGGTCGTCCTACGTGCCTTTCACGAGGGCGGTCAAGTCAACATCGAGGTCTCCGACGACGGCGGCGGATTGGATGTCGAGCGCATTCGGGCGCGCGCTATCGAGCGCGGGCTCGTCGCGGCAGACAAGGCCGCTCGAATGAGTGACCGCGAGGTTGGGCACTTCATCTTCCATCCGGGGTTCTCCACCGCCGCGAAGGTGACGAACGTCTCGGGCCGCGGAGTCGGAATGGATGTTGTGAAAACGAACATCGAGAAGATCGGCGGCACCGTCGACCTCAGCTCGCGCTTCGGCCACAGCACGACCCTCAAAATCAAGATCCCGCTCACGCTCGCCATCATACCGGCGCTCATCGTCACTTGCGCCTCGCTCCCAGAAGAGCCGTTGGCCAAAGGGGACGGGCTCTCGTCAGAGGCGGCGCCAACGATGAACCGCTTCGCGATTCCCCAGGTCAACCTGCTCGAGCTCGTGCGTCTCGAAGGCGCACAGGCGAAACGCGGAATCGAGCGCATCCACGGCACCACGGTCTACCGGTTGCGCGGCCACCTCTTGCCGCTCGTCTTCCTGAGCAAAGCGCTCGAGCTGAAGAGCGCCCCGAGCACCAACGACCTCATCAACATCGTCGTGCTCCAGGCAGACGATCGACAGTTCGGCCTCGTCGTTGACGGAATTCTAGACACAGAAGAGATCGTCGTCAAACCGCTGGGAAAAGACCTCAAGGGCATCACGTCCTTCGCCGGCGCGACCATCATGGGAGACGGTCGAGTCGCCCTCATTCTCGACGTTCTCGGAATCGCGCAAAGGGCGAACGTGGTCTCGGCTGCTCGCGAACGAGCCATGGTCGACAAGAACACGCAGTCCCAGGCCGACGCCGATACGAAAGAGTCACTGCTCCTCTTCCGAGTTGGAAAGTCGACTCGAATGGCCATTCCGCTGTCGATGGTAGCGAGACTCGAAGAGGTCGCCGCAATCAAGGTGGAACGCGCTGGCGGACGCGAGGTTGTCCAATACCGAGGTGCGATCCTCCCGCTCATCGCGCTCAGTAGGGAGCTGCTTCACGAGCAGCGCATCGACACGGACGAGCCGCTTCAGGTCATCGTGTATTCGGAACAAGGCAGAAGCGTCGGATTCGTGGTCGAGCAAATCCTCGATGTCGTCGAGGAGAGGATCACAGTGCGCAACCAAACCGCGCGCGACGGCGTGCTCGGTGCCGTGGTCGTCCAGGGCAAGGTGACCGACCTGCTCGATGTGCACGGCGTAATCCGGCGAACCGATCCGAGCTTCTTCGGTCGCAAAGACGCCGCTTGATTGCAGGACAACGAAGGAACCGATCCCATGGCCCAGACCCGTCAGCTCTGCACGTTCACTCTCGACAACCTGCTCTTCGGTATCGAGGTCATGAACGTCCAAGAAGTCATTCGCTTCCAGGAAATGACCGCCGTGCCTCTCGCCTCGCCGGTGGTGCGCGGTCTCATCAACCTCCGCGGTCAAATCGTCACGGCGATCGACATGCGGGCGCGGCTCGGATTGCCCGACCGCACAACCGGTGAGCTCGCGATGAACGTGGTCGTCTGCACGGCCGACGGTATCGTGAGTCTCCTCGTCGACGAGATTGGCGACGTCGTCGAGGTCGACGAGAAGACCTTCGAGCGCGCCCCCGAGACGATGGCAGCGGGCTTTCGCGAGCTAGTTCCCGGGATCTACAAGCTCGACGGACCGCTCCTTCTCCTGCTGGACGCCGAGCGAATCACCAATCTCGGCAGCGGAGCCAGCCGCGCCAAGAGCGAGGCAGCGTGACCATCCCGTTCGACCGCCCTCGTGTCGCGAATGTCGCAGTGAAAACCGTGACCCGGGCTCCCGGTGTGTCGGTTGTCTTTCTCGCGGCCCTCGCACCGATGGTCACCGTCCCCGCGATACGCAGGCTCGTCGTGGAGGAGCACGGCGGCTCGCCGGCCCTCGTCCACGTGTTCGTCGCAATGGGGATGATTGGCTCGGCCATCGGCGCCCCGCTCATCGCCTCGAAGGTCGATTCGCGCGGAGGGCACCTTCACGTCGCCGCGTGGCTCGCCTCGATCGACGCGCTCGTCCAGCTTCTGACCTCGTATTCGATTCCGACGAGCGTCCTCTTCTTGCTGAGGCCGATCCACGGGATGGCCAGCATGGGGCTTCTCGCCCTTCTCTTCGCACAGTTTCGAGGCTCGAAAGGAAGCCTCGTCACCCACGCGGGGGCAGCAATGATCGCGGCGCTCGCCATCGGACCCGCGCTCGGTGGAATTCTTTCCAAAATCGGCTATGGCGTCCCATTTCGCGTCGCAGCCGCCATTTCGGCCGTGCTTGCTGTCGTCCTCTTCTTCGCTTCCGCCGGAGCGCCGCTCGTCGTGAGGGCGCGCCAAGCTCGGCGGGACACGTTCAGCGAGACGGCGAGACCCATCCTCGCGCCGCTCCTGATCTCCGCATCGCAGCGCTTCGCCATCGGAGGTTTCGTGGCCGCCTTCGCGGTGCAGGCAAGGGCGGTCCACGGCCTCTCCGACGCCAAGGTCGGCATGTGCTTCTCCACGCTGCTGGTCGTCTTCGCGCTCGCCATGATGCTCGTTGGACGAATGCGCGACGCCAGAAAACAGGCCACTCTCGCGTCGCTCGGTGCAGTCTTGTTCGGCGCGGCATTCGTCGGTCTCGCGGTCGTCCCCACACTATGGCTACCGGTCGCGCTCGCTTGCGCCGGCGTCGGTGCAGCGCTCGTCTACGGCCCGTGCCTTGCATTCGTCTCCGCCGCGGCGGTCGACCAGACACGCACCACCTCGATGGCTCTTCTCCACGCAGCAGGCGCCGTCGGCATGATCGCCGGAGCGCTCGTCGCTGCCGCGATCGACCTCTCCATGCGCGGCTCTTCGATACCCGCACGTGCAGCTGCCTTCATGACGTTCGCCGGCGTGGCCCCCGCGGTCACGGCGCTCGTCCTCGCCCCTCGCCTCCGCAAGCTCGCGGCCGGCTTCACCTCGAACGCTTTTACAGCACAAGGACAATCATGATCTCTCACCCGTCCAACCCCCCGCCGGTCCGTAAACGTTCGAGCGCGAAGCTCCCGGATACGACGATCGTCTTGCTCGAGGAGAGCTTCGCAGCCCTCGGCCCCTACGCAGACGAGCTCGCGAGCCGCTTCTATACGCGCCTCTTCGAGGAGCACCCGGAGGTTCGCTCGATGTTCCCCGAGAACATGGCGGAGCAAGAAAGGAAGCTCATAGCGGCCCTCGCTCTAGTCGTCAGATCGGTCCGCGACCTCGACGCCCTGGCCCCGACGCTCGCGAAGCTCGGAAAGAGGCATACCGCGTTGGGCGCAGCGCCCGCGCACTACGACGTAGTTGGCAAATTGTTGATCGAGACCATGGCCGAATTGGCAGGCACCGATTGGAGCTCAGAAGTCGCGAACGCTTGGGAGACGGCCTACGGTTGGGTCGCCGGAACGATGATTGGAACGGAAGGACGAGCTGAAATGGAACAGAACATGAGTGGGCTTTCTGGGCAGCGAAACGGTCACAGCGAGATTCCGCGCGTGGCCAAACTCGAAGACGATTCGCTCAAGAGGCGGCTGGCGGATCTCGAAGCTGAATCGGCCGCGATCAACAAGGTTCAGGCGGTCATCGAATTTGATACCTCGGGAAATGTCCTGACCGCCAATCAGAACTTCCTCTCCGCAGTCGGATATTCGCTCGACGAGATCAAGGGCCGACACCACCGGATGTTCGTCGAACCGTCGTTTGCGCTGACCCCAGAATACAAGCGGTTCTGGGCCGATCTGGCAGCAGGAAAGTTCCAAGCGGCCGAGTACAAGCGCATCGCCAAGGGTGGTCGCGAGATTTGGATCCAGGCATCTTACAACCCGATCTTCGATACCAATGGAAGTGTTGCGAAGGTCGTAAAATTTGCCACGGACGTGACCGCGGCCAAGCTCCAGAGTCTCGAGCAAAAACAGTTTGCTCAGATGGTCGACGCAGCGCCAATCAATCTCATGTATTGCGACCTGGATCTCACGATCAAATACATGAACGCTACCTCGCTTGCGACGCTCACGAAGCTCGAGGCGTTTCTCCCAATCCGAGCCGACCGCATGGTCGGGTCGTCGATCGACATCTTCCACAAGGCTCCGGCGCACCAGCGTCGCCTGTTGGCCGATCCGAAGAACCTCCCGCACCGAGCGCACATCGGCGTGGGGCCGGAGACCCTCTCTCTCCTCATCACCGCGAGATACGACGACGACGGTCGCTATGTCGGTCCGATGCTGACCTGGGAGGTCATCACCGAGAAGGTGGCGCTCGAGAAGGCCGCCATCGCGGCGGCCGAGCGCGAGGCCGCGCAAGCACGCGAGCTGAAGGACAAGGTCGACTCGATTCTCGAGGTCGTCGTGGCCGCCGCACGTGGCGACCTGACGAAGCCCGTCACTGTCTCGGGTGACGATGCCATCGGAAAGGTGGGGACATCCCTCGGCCAGTTCTTCTCCACGATGCGCACGAGCATCGGCGGAATCGCTGGCAATGCCGCGTCGCTGGGCGCGGCTTCGGAGGAGCTGTCGGTGGTGAGCCGACAGATGACCGGCACCGCGAACGAGACTTCAGGGCAGGCGAACGTCGTCTCGGCGGCCGTCGAGCAGGTGAACCGAAATATCCAGACGGTGGCCACCGGCACCGAGGAGATGTCGGCCAGCATCCGCGAGATCGCCAAGAACGCAGCAGATGCGGCGCGCGTCGCCACCTCTGCCGTGAAGGTGGCCGAGACGACCAACTCGATCGTCGGCAAGCTCGGTGAGAGCAGCGCCGACATCGGCAAGGTCATCAAGGTCATCACCTCGATTGCCCAGCAGACCAATCTACTGGCGCTGAACGCCACGATCGAAGCCGCGCGCGCTGGTGAAGCAGGCAAAGGCTTCGCCGTCGTCGCCAACGAGGTCAAAGAGCTGGCCAAGGAGACTGCCAAAGCCACCGAGGACATCAGCCAGAAGATCGAGACCATTCAGGTCGATACCCGCGCCGCGGTCGCGGCGATTGGCCAGATCGGGACGATCATCAGCCAGATCAACGACATCCAGACCACGATCGCCAGCGCCGTCGAGGAACAGACCGCGACCACGAACGAGATCAGTCGCAACGTGGCCGATGCCGCGCGAGGGAGCGGCGAAATCGCCCAGAACATGAACGGCGTCGCCCGAGCGGCCCAGGGCACCTCGGCAGGAGCAACCGACACCGAGCGCGCATCTTCCGACCTCGCCCGAATGGCCTCCGAGCTCCAGAAGCTCGTCTCTCAGTTCCAATTCTGAAAAAAGCTAAAGATTCAGTCCCTTCCTACCGTTCGGAGTAAATGTGAAAGCCCTCATCGTGGACGACTCTCGCGCCATGCGAATGATCATCGGCCGAACGCTCAAATCGCTCGGCTTCGATATCACTGAAACCGAGAACGGTCAGGAAGCACTGGATGCCATTGCCGCGAGCGGCCCGTTCGAGCTCGCGCTGGTCGATTGGAACATGCCAGTAATGAATGGTCTCGAGTTCGTTCAGAGTGCGCGGGCCAATCCCGCCCATCAAGAGATGCGGATCATGATGGTGACGACCGAGACCGAGCATACGCAGATCAGCCGCGCCTTGGCGGCGGGTGCCAACGAGTACCTCATGAAGCCCTTCGCCGCCGAAGCCATAGCCGAGAAGCTCTATCTGCTCGGGTTCAGGGGTTAGCCATGGCACGTATCCGCGTACTCGTCGTCGACGATTCCGTGGTCGTCCGCAAGGTCCTCACCGACGCGATCTCCGCCGATCCCCTGTTGGAGGTCGTCGGCACGGCCTCCAACGGCGCGATTGCGCTGCAAAAGATCCCCCAGGTCAACCCAGACATCGTCATTCTCGACGTCGAAATGCCGGAGATGGATGGGCTCGAGACCGTCAAACGTCTTCGCGCGGCCTGGGCCCGGCTGCCGGTCATCATGTGCAGCTCGCTCACCGAGCGGGGCGCAGACACCACTCTCCGGGCCATCGCCAACGGCGCGACCGACTACGTCGCGAAACCGTCCCGACTGAATGCCGCGCAGCTCGACTCACTGGGCGCGTTCAAAGCCGAGCTTGTCGAGAAGATCAAGACGCTCGGGGCAGCGACCATCGTGCCAACTCCGATGGTGGTGCCCAAGAACCCGAGCACCCCGCGGCTCCCTGTCAGTCGGCCGGCAGTGACGGCGCTCGCAATCGGATGCTCCACCGGCGGCCCGAATGCGCTCGCGACGCTGTTCACGAACATTCCTACAGATCTGCCGGTACCCATCTTCATCGTCCAGCACATGCCTCCGCTTTTCACCAAGATGCTGGCCGAGCGGCTGGCGGCCTCGACGGGGATCAAAGTCACGGAGGCCCGAGACCGCGATCTGGTCGAGCCCGGCTGTGTGTACGTCGCGCCGGGCGACTATCACATGACGATCGTTCGCGACGGCGTGCGTACACGCATCGCCCTCAATCAGGGGATGCCCGAGAACTCTTGTCGCCCGGCTGTCGACGTCATGTTTCGGTCTGCCGCGAGCTTTTACGGGCCGGGCGTATTGGCGGCCGTCTTGACCGGAATGGGCCAGGACGGCACATGTGGTGCCCGCTCCGTCGTCGAAGCCGGGGGCTACGTGCTCGTCCAAGACGCAGCGAGCTGCGTCGTACCGAGCATGCCGGGCGCCGTCGCAGCAGCCGGGCTCGCAGACGCCGTCTTTCCAATCGATCGCCTCGCGCACGAGCTTGTCAGCCGGATTCGGCGTGCGCCCCCATCCCCGATGGCGTCCCCTTCTTACCAGGAATCACGACGATGACACCGAGCGCTGAAAGCATGAAGTATCTCCGGGACCTCGTGCATCGCCGCTCGGCGATCGTCATCGAGGCCGACAAGGACTACCTGCTCGAGTCCCGTCTCAATCCCGTCGCCCGTTCCAACGCGATGGCCTCGATCGACGAGCTCGTCAAGGCGGTGCGCGCCAACGAGAGCTCGCCCCTCGCACACTCCGTCATCGAGGCGATGACCACGAACGAGACCTCGTTCTTCCGAGACGCACACCCGTTCGAGGCGCTCAAGACGAGAATTCTTCCCGATCTCATTGCGCTGCGCGCCGCATCTCGAACGCTGCGTATCTGGTGTGCCGCCGCGTCGACGGGTCAAGAGCCGTACAGCATCGCGATCGCCATTCGAGAGGCGTTCCCCGCTCTGGCCAATTGGAACGTTCAGATCATTGCGACCGATCTCAATGCCACCGTCCTCGCCCGGGCGCGCAGCGGCATCTTCAAGCAGCTCGAGGTGAATCGCGGGCTGCCCGCTCCGCTTCTTATCAAGTACTTCACCCGAGTCGGTTCCGATTGGCAGATCAACCAAGACATCCGGAGCATGGTCTCGTTCCAGGAGCTCAATCTCCTCGATCGCTGGCCACTCTTGACGGCACAAGACATCGTCTTCATCCGAAACGTTCTCATCTATTTCGATGTTCCGACGAAGCGCGACCTGTTGGGGCGCGTGCGTCAGGCCCTGCGTCCCGACGGTTTTCTCATTCTCGGGGGAGCCGAGACGACCATGAACCTCGATGACGGTTATGCGCCGGTGCGCGTGGGGCCTGGCGTTTACTACCAGCCACGATCCACTTCTGAAGCCAAGGTGACCAATGCCGCTCGATGACGACTATATCAAAGAACTCACCTTGACCGTCTGGTCCACGTTGTTCGGGCTCGAGGCGTCGGAGGCGACTCCGGCAGGCTCGGACCTCGAGGAGATTCGCACGTCGGTCGACATCACCGGCGCGTGGGAAGGAACGATCTCGCTCGCCTTCTCTCGCTCGCTCGGAAGGCAGCTCACGGCGGTGATGCTCGCCTGCAAGGAGTCGGAGGCGACTCCCGATCTCATCCGCGACGCCGTCGGTGAGCTCGCCAATGTTCTTGGGGGGAACGTCAAAGGAATGCTGCCGGGTCCGTGTGCGCTCTCTCTTCCTCGTGTCGAAGCAGGGCCGTCGAGCGACGAGGACCAAACGAGCGCTCAGCGCCTGTGGTTCGACTGCGCCGGGCAACCATTCAGCGTAACCGTGCGCTCACGCGCGCCCCAAGTCGGGAGCCAGCTATGAAGCTCCTCGTTGTTGGAGGCGGTCAATGAATCGACGTCAGTTCACCCGCGTGCGCACGAGCATCCCCGTCGATGTCGTGTTCGCCTCCCGAACGATCGACGCAACATCCAACGACATCGGCCTCAACGGGCTCTTCGTCAGCGCGGATGCCGAGGTTGCCGACGATAGCCCGTGCCAGGTGGTGTTGCACCTGGGAGGGCGCGGCGAAGGAGTCATCGTGAGGGCGACGGGCCGCGTGGTGCGATCGCTCGTCGGAGGGTTTGCCATCCACTTCACCGAGCTCATCGACCTCGAGAGCAACGAGTATCTCCGCAACCTCATCCTCTACAACGCAGCGGACCCTGCCGCGGTCGGCGCGGAGCTCGAGAGCCACGTAGGGCTGAAGCCGATCGGCCAGTCACCACCCCCAACCGATTGATCGTTACATCTCGCCCTATGAATCTCCTCCAACTCGTCTACATCAGCGAAGCTACCCAGACATTCACCCGCCAACAAGCGACAGAGCTTGTCGCGAGAAGTCACGTAAACAGTCGAGCAAAGGGGATATCAGGCGCGCTTTACCTGGGCGACAACCACGTTATTCAAGCTCTGGAAGGCGCGGACGAAGCGCTGATCAAGCTGGATGCAACAATCTTGGCTGACCCACGCCATGGGGGCATCCATTTGGTGGTAGTGAGGCCTCTCGCCGAGCGCCTGTTTCCAGCTTGGGGGATGGGGCTTGTTTCAAACCTAAAACGGGAGATCGATGTGTCGCGGCTGCTGAAGCTGGATCGGAGCCGAGTGGGTGGCTGGAATCATGCGAGCTGGGATGAGATCTTGTATTCCTTTCGTGAGCAAGTTCGGGGCTTGGACTCGCAAAGGTCTTTGGGATCGTGAAGCAGAGTGGTGGTCACATCTTCGTGTACAGCGAGCCCGATAAGGGCAGCACCTTCAAGATCTACTTTCCGATTGTCGGAAGCGCCGTCGACCCGGAGCCGCCACCGCTGCCCGAGCTCGAACGCGAGGAGGGGGTTAACACGATCTTGCTCGTCGAGGACGAAGACCAAGTGCGGGTCCTCGCCCGAACCATTCTGCGGAGTGAGCGGTACATCGTCCTCGACGTGACCGAACGGCGGGGAGGCGCTTCTCATTTGCGAGCAACACGGAGGGAATATCGATCTGCTGCTGACCGATGTGGTGTTGCCCCGAATGAGCGGACGGGTACTGGCCGAGCGCCTTGCGTCGCTCCGCCCGAAACGCGCCAATGAGTGCGCTCTGCGACTCAGACACCACCTCCGTGGCTCGTTTTCCACCCGCGACGTGCCAATGAGTGCGCTCTGCGACTCAGACACCACCTCCGTGGCTCACGGGCGCGTCGCGGCCGAATCGAATCACCCGCGCAGCGCAATAGTGCGCGCCCGCGCATCATCCAGCGAGATCGGCGCTGCATCGACGTTCGTCGGCAACCGCACGCTGCGCAGCTCGGCCCCAAGATGCTGCACCGCCGCCTGCACCAGCGGGTGCGCTCGCAGCTCTTGATCGACTTCGTCACGGCGCGCCTGACCGGCTTCCGACACGAGCTTTGCCAGCGTCGGAATCTCCGGGTTCTGCGGGATGTCGCACAGCTCGATCTTTGCGCCTTCGCCGAGGTGCTGCGCAGCGACGTTCGAGAGCAGCGCCTGCGTCTCCGGCTCAGACAACAACCCCGCTTCGAACGAGCGGGCGTCGAACCCGATCACCATGCTGGAAGCG